>Ga0255347_1000081_pt1 | contig 174088 bp, 132 predicted proteins | sample wastewater_treat_2_FD_192479 | JGI IMG/M metagenome (GOLD analysis project Ga0255347, IMG submission 192479) | Wastewater microbial communities from Lulu Island WWTP, Vancouver, Canada - plant24 | ecosystem: Engineered > WWTP > Wastewater > Unclassified | place: Canada: Vancouver, British...
TACTCTTAATGGTGATGTAGTAACAGCATTTGATCCTGTTGCAGCTGGTGAGTACACCTTAGTTTACACCGAAACAAATGCGTTCGGTTGCGAAGCAAGCTGCGAGTTTGTGATCGTTGTTAATCCATTACCCGTGATTGACTGTCCGGAATATGGACCACTCTGCCAAGGCGATCCGGCTATTGTATTCGAGGAAACTGGAGTATTTACACTTAATGGTGATGTGGTAACCGGATTTGATCCTGTTGCAGCTGGTGACTACACCTTAGTTTACACCGAAACAAATGCGTTCGGTTGCGATAACTCTTGCTCATTCATTATTAAGGTGTTGCCAGTTCCTGTAATACTTTCTCAACCAGAAAGTGTTGCTGAGCTTTATGGCTACGACATTACATTTTCAATAACAGCCGACTTTGCAACATCAATTGAATGGTATGGCCCAGACGGATTAATAATGACTGATGAAAACGTTACTACGTCAGTATTATCTATCGAAAAAATTACTTTGAATGATGTTGGCGAATATTATTGCAAGGTAATTAATGAATGTGGATTTTTATTTAGCGATACGGTATATCTTGAAGTATTGCCATGGACACAAATAATAGATTTACCTTCATATCTTAACGGCGTTTCCACTTACCTTGATTTGATTGATTGTGATGTAGAAACTATTATGAGTCAATTAGAGAACGAACTTCTTGCATTGGAATTTATCAAAAAGGTATATGTTCCTGGCTCAATTACTTTTTGCTGGAATGAAGCAGAGGGAGCAAAGCTTTATCTAAAGGAAGATACATGGCCAACAGAATTTAGTGTAACAGGATATCCAACCCTTGGAACTGAAATGCCTATTAAAGCTGGCTGGTCAATTATTCCGGTATGGAGTAGTGAACCGGTCTATGCTCAAGATATTTTTGAACAATTAGGCAATAACCTGATCATTGCTGTAAGCATCAACTACAATGAAGTTTATTGGCCACAAGGCAATATTCATACTCTTAATTACTTAGAACCCGGCAGAGCTTATTTGGTAAAAGTCAATAATGAAGCTACTGTAATGTGGAATACAATTACTGTGAGTCATGCTATCCATCATCCTGATATGACAAATACATCAATTTGGCCAGATCCGAATATTACCGGGAATTTCCATTTGATCTCTATATCAACTAATGCTATATCTGATTTAAGTATAGGAGATTACATAGGAGTCTTCGATAAAAATGGAACAATTGCCGGACTCACAGAAGTAACAGACTTTAGTGAGAATATATTACTTATAGCATTTGCGGACGACAATTACTCAGGCAAAATAAATGATCTCAGTAATAATGGCAAGATGTATTTCAAGGTTTACAAACCATCTACCGGTGAAGTAAATAATATCCAGCCTCTTTTCAGCGAAAACATGCCTAATAGTGATTTGTTTTATACCTACGGAATGTCTATGATCGAAAGTATTAATGGTGAAAAAGCTTCAGTTGAAGAAGTACTTAACAGTACATATTACATCAATATTCATCCAAATCCGGTGGAAAATACCACTTATCTGACGAGTAACAAGAAAATCCAAAGCGTTAAATTACTTAATGTAACCGGACAAGAAATGATGAAACTAAATATTGATGATACTCATGGAGAGTTAGATCTTTCAAGATTTAAATCGGGCTCCTATATAGTACAGATTCAATTTGAAAATGGATTAATAGTTACCAGACAATTGATTATCAAATAATCAAAGTAGTTTAGGAATGAAAAAAGCCGGGTTAGAAATTAACTCCGGCTTTTTTATTTTTATCAACTCAAAAATTCGAAGCAGATAAATCCGAATTAATAAACAAAAAGTCTTTTCTTGGATAGTACCAAGTAAGCAATTAATAAGGATAAAGTAAATTTACAACACAAAAAATAAAAATCTAATCCCTTTTTAGAAAAAAAGAGAGCGGTCTTGTTATTGGATCAAAAACAAAATACTGGATTAAAACAAAATCCCTTTTATTGTCGAGTAAAGCATAAAGCCGATCAACATCATAAGGATAGTAATTATCATCGTCATCAAACACCTGATCATAATTTTTTCGTCGGTAGGTCTTAACCTCCTGAACATAACCAGCAGTATCAACAAGGGTAATGATGTGTAGCGGTGTTGAAGTTAATATCGAATCCAGATTAATAGGGGCATCTCTTTCGATAAGACTCTCGAAACGAATATTTCTATAACCATTTATAAAACCAACTACAAGACTTGTGTCGAACAATGTAATTTGTTGATTATCAATTAATCTATAAATTGCGATATTGTTTCTGCCGCTTTTTTCAATTCGAAACGACTCATCGGGTTCCGATGGAAATTCAATTTTAATAGATTTGATTTGATGTGGTTTTTTAGCAAAAATAGTGTGATCGCGCCAATCATTAACGTTTGCCGAAAATCTGGCTGATATAAACCCTCTCAAACCTGGCATGTAAACAATAAAAGGTGTGTCGGAGCCTTCCAAGAGCATGTAAGTTCCAAGGTTATCCTGCGTTGGAGTACCCACATAATAGACCTTTTTCAGCCTTTCACGATAAAAAAGCTTAATTGCCCTTGATAATCGGATTGCCGGAGAATATGTGTAAACTTCGACCTTGACGGAGTTCGTTGCCAAATTAGAGATCACATTATTATAACTTGTTTTAGAAACCGGCGCCTGAACAGCCATTCTGTACATTGTGGAAAGCAACAACCTGACCGCCTCATTTCGAGCTTTTAGCGAATCATTCAAAATCCAATTGCCAGGAGAGACTTTTTTCAATAGTACCTCTTTTCCACTCATGTCGGCAAGATAAATTTTTGTTACCGAAGTTGTGTCATCAATAGCAAATTCGCCAATCTCTTTTTTCAAAGTATTAGTTCTGTTTTGGAAAATTAACACCAAAGCAATTATCGCTAACATGCTTATTATTAATATTCTAACTTTCTGTTTTTTCATTTTAAAAGTCTCCTCTAACCTATTCTATCTATCAATTCGCTTTTGCTTTTTCATCATAGTACTGCTGCAAATCATAGTTACCCATTAACCCATAAAGATGACTTAAATTCCTGAATGCCATTTTATTGTTTGGGCTTAAATCCAAAACCTCTTCAAAGGTAGCAATCGCATTATCATAATCTTGCAACATATAATAACAGTTTCCTACATTAATCAAAGCGCCGACATAGCTGGGCTTTAACTCTACCGATTTTTTAAAACTCAATAAAGCTTCCGAATAATTTTGCTGTTCAACGTACATGTTTCCCAGATCAAAAAAATGATTAGCATCCTTTGACTTATGAGTTTGCATATTTTTCAATTTATTATTAAAAGCATTGGTAACCAATGGCATATTTGTTCTGGCGGTTACATTTTCCGGATCCATTTGCAACGATTGTTTTAGTAACTTCATGGCTTCAGAGTAATCTCCTTTCATATAATAAGCCAAAGCCATATTAGCCAATGTCATAGAATTAGCGTTTGCCTTTTTGTAATATTCTATTGAAGTATCGAAATCTCGCATCTGGTAATATGCATACCCAAGCTTAAAATAAGCTTCTCCAAAACGTGGGTTGATCTCTACAGACCTCAACAATTCATTCACACCCTCCGTCATTAACGAATCCTTCAATGCTTTATCAGTGGCAGCAACAGATTGGTTAACTAACTCACTGCCATAATGCTTACATAATTGAGCGCTATTTCTACCATACTTAATATCGTTAGAAAAAAGCGTCATGTTATTTTTCCAAACCGGATTGCGGGCTATTGTTCTTATCGAATAAAAGGTAAGTATAATTGCAAAAGATGCAATAAACAGTTTAGATAATCTAGGCTTGAAATCATAAACTAATCGCCCTGTAGTCTTTTCTCTTGGCAAAAGCTTAAATATCAAATAGGTAACGATTATAGAAATACCAAGTACTGGAGCATACAAAAAACGCTCAGCCATTATACCGCCACGTAAAAGCACAAAAGCTATACCCGGCGTCATGCTGATTCCAAAATAAATTATGGAAAAGGAGATAATATTTTTACGTTTAAGGTTTTTAATAGCAAGTGCAATTAAAATAGCCACTATAAAAAGAGAGACCCATACCAATGGATTAGCCCAGCTTACCTGCGGTATCTGATTGTAAGAATAATCGTAGAGCAGTCGAAATGGAAAGATAAGCCGCCATAGATAAAACCCAAAAATGTACAACGTAGTAGGTATTCTAAGAGAAATATCACGATACGGGTAGTTATTAATATCTACAGGTGGATTGCCTGAAAGCGTTCCCAGCATAGCATGTTTTAGTAAAAGAAAACCAACCGAAACAGTAACAAACAGAAGCGTAATTCTTGCAATATAACCTCCTTTTTTAGGGGTAAAGAAAAACAACATAAATGGTATTATTGCCAAAGTTGTCATGGCAGTTTCCTTAGAAAGTAAGGAAAGAAAGAAAAAGATCACCGCCAAAGCAAGACTAATCCAATTTTTCGATTTTGAGTAGTCAAAGACTAATAACAACGCAAGTGTTCCATTAAGAAAACTAAGAATCTCATCACGGCTTTTTATATTTGCCACAACTTCGGTATGCACAGGATGAGCCATAAATATCAACGTTGCTAACAATACAAATAGCGGCATCTTCCTAAAAAGATTCGAAAGCAACAAAAAAACCACCATCCCGGTCAACCCGTAAAGCAATATATTCACAAGATGCATGATTGTAGGATTATTACCATGCAATGCATTTTCTACAGCAAAGCTTATATGCGAAAGGGGGCGATAATATCCTAAACTGATCCCGGAAGCAGCCCAATAATCTTGTGTAGCCAATTTAGAAATGCCTGCCCAGCCCTGTTGCACATATTTATGATTGACAATTTGTGGCAAGTCGTCAAGAGTAAAATCGTGTTTTAAGGTATTACCATAAAGAATAAATGCAAAAACAAAAGGAACCCAGATCAGATATTTATTAAAAGAGTTTTTAATTTCCGAACTGGGGCTTCGGCTTTTGTTATTCCGATCTTTTTTTCGTTTATCAGGTTTCATGATATTAGTTAATTAGCACTGTAATTACTTGGCATAAATATTTTTACGAATGGTTACCTGTATTATGCCAAATATTAAAACCAAAATAATCGGTACCCCTATATTAAACAGCTGCCAGAAAATCCGATGAGCCTCGGCACGTGTTTTATCAAGTAGTCGCAGTTTAAGTTCTCGCGAACGAATACTGATCAAACTCGAATCTTCCGTCAGATAATTCATCACGTTTAAAACAAAATCCTTATTACCAAACTGCTGCCCCGTATAACGATCATATCCCAAAGGCAAGGGTATGTAATTTCCCTGAGAAAACTGCAACTGATTACGAATCACATCACCATCGGCCACTATAACCATTTTGGTAGATTTACTTGTCTCCCTGAAATCAATATCCTTATCTTCCGAAATCTCTGCCGGAATACGATTTTTGTATAACGATTCAAACTCTCCTTCTATTTTTACAGCTATGGGTAGATACTCCTTATTGTATAAGCGCTCATCAACTTTTTGCCCCAAAATATCCAAAGTAATTACTAATGGTGTACGCACTGTTCTTGAATATTTTGAAGAATGTAGTAAAACATCTTTTTTCAATAATTTTTCCGACTGTACAAAATCAATAGTGCTTACAAACTCGGTTTTTATGGCATTTAAATTTCTTACAATAGGGTCATTTATCTGAGGAGTAATGATTGGGAAAAAGTGCCAAGGAAAAAAATCAAATTTTGGCTCATTGCCTATCTGGCCGGTTTTAACAGGGATCGAGAGTGCGCTAAGATCCATAACAAGCTCGTTATTTATCCTGAACCCATATTTGAAAAACATATCTGTCAGGTTAAGCTCTCTACTAAGGCCCATAGTCTGATTGCTAAGCTGAAGGCTATCCATGCTTGCTTGAACAGGATCAATCAGCCAAAAAACTTTACCACCACGCATTATATACTGATCAATGATAAATTTATCCTTTTCGCTAAAAGCGGAGTCTGGTTTTGCTATAATAATTGCTTCATATTTGTTACGAACTATGGTTGAAGCCGAATCCGACGAGACTCTGTCGGTTAATGCATTCAGCTTACCATCCAGGATCACCCTTTCGGCCACATAGTATTCATTCAAAGCAACACGTGCGTCAGCAGTTTCATGATTATTTAGCTCGCCATGCCCCTCTATAAAAGCAATTCGCGGCCTATTTTTTGAAACTAACCTTCGTATAGCATCAGCAAGTACAAATTCAAGGTTTTCGATAGAGTTGTTCAAAATCTCATCGGGTGGAGTACCACGTCTGGAGGTTAATAATGATAGAGGTACTTCTCTTCCTTGAAAAGAGACAAGCGCACCAGGAAAAATTATTTTTTGCGAAGTACCCTCTTTTGTCCTTACTTGAAGATCGGTTGGCTCTAAGCCTTTCTCCATCAGTTGACGAAATATCTTTTCTCTCTCTTGACCATCCTGCGATTCGGAGGGATTGACAAATTTAAACTCTATATTTTTATTATAAGCACGAAACTCATTCAACATATCACGTGTTTCCCTTTCCAAGCGTTTGAAGCCGGCAGGATAATCACCATAAAGAAATATTCTGAAAAAGACAAGATCGTCAACATTACCAAGCAGCTTCTTTGTTGCAGGAGAAAGGGTATAACGTTTTTCGGCCGTCAGGTCAAGTCTGAAATAAAGATAAGTACCAATGATATTGATTAACACAATGATCAATAGTCCAGGGATAATTTTGATCAGGCTTACCCTTTTCATGTTTCTCTTTGTCAGTTTTCCTATATCACTGTCCGTTACCATTTTCTACTCTCAAGCGAAAGACGTGTTAATAAAAGAAAAAACGCAATCAGGCTAATGAAATAAATTACATCTCTCGAATCAATTACACCTCGACTCATCGAAATATAATGAGTATTAATACCCATTGCTTTTATAAAAAGATCAATCTGACCAAAAAGTTCGAGTGAATGAATAAAATCAAAGCCGATATAAAAAAATAAGGAAAGAAATACCGCAAGCAAGAAGGAGACAATCATGTTTCCGCTAACTGAAGATGCAAAAAGTCCGATAGCTACAAACCCAGCGCCTAGAAATAGCAGTCCTATATAGGAACCCCATGTACCACCCGTATCAATATTACCAACCGGTAACCCAAGCTGATAAACAGAAAAGAAATAGATAAGGGTAGGAAGCAAAGAAAAGAGAACTAAAATCACACCGGCAAGATATTTGGTTGTAATGATCCGCATATCCGAAAGGGGCTTAGTAAACAAAAATTCGATTGTTCCAAGACGATACTCCTCAGCAAACATACGCATGGTTATAGCGGGAATTAAAAACAAAAATACAAATGGAGCAAGCATAAAAAGGCCCTCAAGGCTGGCAAAACCAAAATCTAAAATGTTAAAATCAGAGGCAAAAAGCCATAAAAAAAGACCATTGACAAGCAAAAACACTGCGATGACAACGTATCCAATAAGCGAACTTAAAAATCCCCTGACTTCCTTTTTAAGTAAGACAAACATAATTATTAACTAATTATCAGAATGCGAAAATAGTATAATTGAATGAAATTAGTCATGAGTGGTTTTGCGATTACTATTCGAGATGACTCTGAAAAGTCGGAGTAGCAAATTTACGCTTTATTAAAAACAGGTTTTAAGCGAGAAAATTTACACGCAAAATGTTTAACAAAACAGCAGAGTCTTTACTTAATAACCCTTAAAGATGAAAATTATAGATTAATTCGGAACAGAAAGTTGGTAAAAACTGATGGTAATTATATGGGATAATAAAAAAACAACTTTCAAAGTGGTTCCATAATTTAAATTCCCACTCCGAAAAACGAACGGGGATTTTTTTAAGCCAATCTATAATCTAATCCGAAAGTTACACTACAAAATTAAAAGTTGAAAAAAGCATTCTTTTTACCCTATATCTTAATCTCCCTTTTTAAGTTCTTTGGTCGGCAGAAGCTCTTTATAAATTTTTACTTTTGTCATAAAATAACTTTTTTTTCAAAGTAACAGATAATGAAAAAGGGCAAAATCCCTCATACTTACGTAATTGTTTTTGGGATAGTAGTTTTAGCTGCGGTTTTTACATGGTTCATACCGGGTGGCCAATTTGACCGTAAGAGGGTCAGTATTGGCGAAGGCACACGCGAAGTCATCATGAGCGATTCATTCAGGTATGTAAAAAATACTCCGCAAACATGGCAGATTTTTTCTGCATTATTTGACGGTTTTGAAGACAAGGCGGATATTATTGTCTTTATCCTGATCATAGGAGGCGCTTTCTGGATCATGAACAACAGCAGAGCCATAGACGTTGGTATATATTCATTCCTCAGTTTCACAAAAAAAATTGAACATAAAAAGCTACTGAAACTCATTGGCGTAAACAACATCATTATTATTTTCACTATGTTATTGTTCAGCATTTTTGGCGCTGTGTTCGGAATGAGTGAAGAGACAATTGCGTTTGTAATCATCTTCGTACCGCTTGCTATTCGAATGGGATACGATTCCATTGTAGGTATTAACCTCTGTTATGTTGCTGCAGCCCTGGGTTTCGCTGGTGCAATACTTAATCCGTTCACTATCGGAATCGCACAAGGATTATCTGATCTACCACTTTTTTCAGGTATTGAATATCGCTTTTTCTGTTGGATAATAATCAACATTATCGGCATTGGATGGCTGTTACGCTATGCAGCGAAAGTATTGAAAAACCCAAAACTATCGCCAGTGTATGAAGATGATGCTTATTGGCGAGAAAAAAACACAGTGGTTGCAGAAGATCAAGGTATTATAAAAACCAAAAAATCTACCTGGGTTACATTTTTAATTATTCAAATAGCATTAATACTCTTTTCAGTTTCTTATCCTATGACTACCCTAAAGGTTGGAAATTCGGAAATGACATTACCCGCTATCCCAATAATTACAACACTCTATTTAATTTCCAGTATTTTATCTTTTAAAAAAGGCGTTCAATTTTTTGTATTAAACCTTTTGCTATTCACAATCATTTTCTTGATTATCGGTGTGATGGGTTACGAATGGTATGTTATGGAAATAGCTACTCTTTTCTTTGTAATGGGGCTGGCATCCGGAGTAGCAATGAGTTACACTCCAAATCAAATCACCAAGCTTTTCCTTGACGGGGTAAAAGATATTTTGCCTGCTGCTATGATCGTCGGGCTTGCCGGAGGTATTATCATCATCCTTCAAAATGGTAATGTGATAGATACATTACTATACTATGTCTCGAAATCAATGAAAGATACGGGAGAGGTTGGCTCCTTAGGGATGATGTACCTTTTCCAAACACTTATCAATATTGTAATACCCTCAGGTTCGGCTAAAGCTGCTCTGACAATGCCGATAATGTCGCAGTTCTCCGATCTTATCGGTATCTCAAGACAAGCTGCCGTTTTAGCCTTTCAGTTCGGCGATGGCTTTACTAACATGATAACACCTACGTCAGGAGTTTTAATCGGTGCGTTAGGTGTGGCAAGAATTCCTTTCGACAAATGGCTAAAATGGATAACACCTTTTATGATTATACTCATCATCCTTGGCTTTTTATTACTAATACCAACGGTTTTCCTTGATCTCAATGGTTTTTAATAGTGAATTAGTCAATGACAGGCTCTATACTCAGAATTAGGGAGTTTGTTAAAACGATTCCAATTTAGTTTTTACTTAATAAAAATTTTATTGAGTTTTTGGTAATATACAAAGTGCCAGACCTCAGTTTTTTCCAAATTTGAATAAAAAAAACTGCCTCAGTTTTTTTTAAAATTCCGAGGCAGCCTGTGTATTTGATGAAGATTCAATTATGCCTTCTCAATTTCTTCGTCAGCATCTTTGTCTTCCTTTGCATCAGCAATCTCATCGGATTGTGAGGCTATAGGTTCAATAACCTCCTCTGTTGCCTCTTCAACGACCTCTTCGACAACCTTTTCAACAACCTCTTCAGGGGCAGCATCTGCTTTAGCTTCAGCAACCTCTTCGGTTTGAGGCGCTTCTGGCAACTTAGCTTTATCAGCAATCTCTTCAATGGCCGCATCAGCTTTTTCAACTTGCTCAGCTACATCTTTATTCAAAGCAAGTTGTTCATCATCTTTTTTAGACTTTGGCTCTTTCTTCTCCTTCTTCTCTTTCTTCTCCTTTTTTTCTTTCTGTTTCTTAGCATACTCTTCGAGTTTACCGCGAGCTTTCTGTTCCATTTCCGACTTTAGCTCAGCAAGGCCGTCGATATCACCAAAGGTAGTTACTTCAAGCGTCTCTTTTATCTTTTTAACAGCCTTTTTAGTTGAGCGTTCAGCTTTTTGTTGCTCTTTCTCTTCTTTCTCTTTTTCTACCTGTTGCAAATCCTGATAGACTCTTGAGTGAGAAAGTATTATTTTTTTATTCTCTTTCGAAAACTCAATCACTTTAAAATCAAGCGATTCATCAGTAGTAGCAATATTACCATTCTCTTTTTGCAGATGTCGTGTTGGAGCAAACCCTTCTACACCGTATGGTAATATAACTAACATACCCTTATCGGTAGGCTGTCCGATCGTTCCTTTATGGATTGAGCCAACAGTAAATACAGTTTCGAAAACATCCCACGGGTTTTCTTCTAATTGCTTATGTCCTAAGCTCAAACGGCGATTTTCTTCATCTACATCAAGAACAACTACTTCTATCTCTTCACCTACTTTGGTAAATTCGGCAGGGTGTTTTATCTTTTTCGACCAAGAGAGGTCTGAAATATGGATCAAACCGTCAACGCCTTCTTCAAGCTCGACAAAAATTCCGAATGTAGTAAAATTACGTACCGTAGCAGTGTGTTTGGAACCGACTTGATAACGAGATTTAATGTTCTCCCATGGATCAGGAATTAATTGTTTCATCCCCAACGACATTTTTCGTTCTTCACGATCGAGTGTAAGAATTACGGCTTCTACGGAATCACCCACTTTCAAGAAATCTTGAGCAGTGCGTAAATGCTGCGACCACGACATCTCGGATACATGCAACAGCCCCTCTACTCCAGGATTTATCTCTACAAAAGCGCCATAATCGGCTATTACAACAACTTTGCCGCTAACTTTATCACCAACTTTTATTCCCTCTTCAAGCGCATCCCACGGATGAGGAGTAAGCTGTTTAAGGCCAAGAGCAATACGTTTCTTGCTGTCGTCGAAATCAAGGATTACAACCTTTATCTTTTCGTCAAGCTGAACTATCTCTTCAGGATGATTAATACGTCCCCACGACAGATCGGTGATGTGAATAAGCCCATCAACACCGCCGAGGTCAATAAACACACCATAAGTTGTGATATTTTTAACAGTACCTTCGAGCACCTGGCCTTTTTCGAGCTTCGAAATAATTTCGGCTTTCTGCTGCTCAAGCTCACGTTCGATAAGCGCTTTATGAGAAACAACAACGTTTTTAAATTCATGATTGATCTTTACAATCTTGAATTCCATCATTTTATCAACATAAATATTATAATCGCGTATGGGCTTCACGTCAATTTGAGAACCTGGGAGAAAAGCCTCAATACCGAAAATATCCACAATCAACCCGCCCTTAGTCCTGCTTTTCACATAGCCATTGATGATCTCTTCGGCTTCAAATGCCTGATTTACACGTTCCCACGATTTCAATAGCCTTGCCTTTTTATGCGACAACAACAGCTGACCTGTTTGATCTTCCTGACTTTCAACATATACTTCAATGGGATCACCAACCCGAATATTTGGATTATAGCGGAGTTCGCCTTTTGGAATAACACCATCGGATTTAAAACCGATATTAACCACAATCTCTCGATCGGTAATTCCGGAAATCGTGCCTTCAACCACTTCATGTTCGGCAATAGTACTAAAGGTTTTGCTATAAAGCTCTTCAAGCTTCTGGCGCTCTTCGCCGGTGTAAGTCTGTTCAATTTTTCCTTTGGCACTCCAGTCAAAATTTTCATCTGGCTTTAATGGTGTGCGATAGATGTTTTTTTCAACATCACTGGTTTTTTCGGATTCCACAACGGGTTCTTCAGTTGTAGTCTCAGCTTTTTCAACTTCTGTTGGGGGTTCCAGGGCAATCTCGTCTTTTGGAGAATCAACTTCTTCCGGGGTTTCTACAGCACTCTCATCTTTCGGTATATCAACTTCTTCTGGAGTTTCTACAGCACTCTCATCTTTCGGCATTTCAGCTTCTTCCTTACCAACCTCTTCAGAAGTCTCTACTTCATTGGCTTTAGTTGCCTTAGGTTGTTCAACCTGTAAGCTTTCATCAATCGGAGTTGACTGATCTTGAGGCTCCTGGTTGTTTGTTTCTTGTTCGTTAGTCATTAAAAATTTGTTAAGGATACCGCCTTATTATCCAGATTAATAATTATTTTAAACTATGCAAATGAATGATTTTTAGGCGTTAAAAGCATCATTTGCAATTGGGGTGCAAAAGTAGATAAATTTCAATCACACGAATTATCGAATATCATTTATTTACTTTAAAATCTCTATTATTCGTACTATCTACTTGAAATTTAAGATTATAAGTTATTCAAATCTTAGAATTATTTTTTAAGCAACCAGCTTTTTTTTGTTAATGGGAAAGATATTTAACTACAAGCGTACTAATATTTTCTTCAATAAAATCAATTGTTCAAAAAAAGAAGGTTTTCTCTTGAACAATTAGGATTAAAACACAATACTCCGTGGTTACTATTATTCCATTAATTCGCTCTTTTGTTTTTTCAAAACAACAGTATTTGGATTTCGGTTGAGGTAGCTTTTTAAAATTGAATGGACATGCTTATTTTCAGGGAAGTTTTTTACGCAATCGGAATAATAATCGAATGTATCATAGCCATTGACTTCTTTCGCAGTAAAACCAAAACCTACATAACGGTTGTTTTCAACTTTCACTACTGAGCATTCGTCTTCGTCTCTCCCCTCACCCAAGAGCAGAAAATCAGATTGAGAAAAGCTAAAACGATCTATAATACCTTGCACACGAAGGTTATAGGTACTTGAACTCTCCTCCCCTACACATGCGCCACGGCATTCGTGTAACTTGTATTGGAAACAAGACCCTTTGGTTTCATATAATCCGCAAAACTTCTGGCATAGCTGATACTTCTCGCACAAATCAAAAAGAAAATTTTTAGCGCTTTGCAACGAATTAAATGTAGTCAAAGGCGCTGCACAACATTCATCTTCAATTTTTTGTAAATAAAACTGGATATAACCATTTTCATTCTTAAAATAATAAAGGCCATAGTTATATAATGCCCGCCTTTGTGCACGATTGTAAACAGGTTTATATTTAAGTATTTCATGAGCTTCAAAAAGCAGCGCTATCAGCTCATTACCGGTAAGCTCCCAGTCCACTGCGGCTAATTTATTTTTCATCTCCAATGCCCGTTGGGTCATGGAATTGGTTAGGTGTGCAATTACCCTTTCTCTAATATTTTTACTTTTTCCGATATAAACAATATTTTGATCAGCATCAATAAAATAGTACACACCTGTTTTTTCAGGTAAAGCATTAATCATTTCAGGTTTAAGGCTGCTATTATTTCCGCTAAACGGCAGTTGGCTTAGATTAGGGTCTATTTTCAACAGTATATCAAAAAGCACGGCAGTTGCTTTGGCATCACCAAGTGCACGGTGCGGATGCAGATTTGGGATATTTAACTCACGGCAAAGATTGCTAAGGCTATATGATCGTTGATGAGGTATTAGCTTTCGACTTAGTTTAACAGTGCATAGTTTCTGGCGATTAAAATCGTAACCTAATGCCTTAAATTCATGACGTAGAAAATTATAATCGAAACTTGCATTGTGTGCCACTATAGTACAATCCTGGGTAATTTCAACGATTTTGGCAGCTACCTCATAAAACTTTGGAGCCTCTTCAACCATCCTGTTGTTGATACCGGTTAGTTGTGTGATGTAATATGGAATTTTTTGTTCGGGATTAATGAGCGTTGCAAACTCATCAACGATTGCTTTACCATCATGGATGAGAATAGCTATTTCAGTGATTTTACCATTTTTGTAGCTTATTCCGGTTGTTTCGATATCTAAAATAGCATATTTCATCTGACCAGTTAGTTCAGCCCCGGATCAGAAGGGTAGTTTGTCCATTTAGAGTATTCAGCTCCCAAGTCAATAAGGCTCGACTTCCATATACCAGCAGGGTCGGCTTTCATTATCTGATCGGCATCAAGAGCTGAAACAGCCCATGAATTTCTTTGCAGCTCGCTATCTAATTGATTTGGAGACCAACCTGAATAACCAATAAAAAAACGAATATTATCATTATTAAAACGACCAATAGTGATATAGGATTTTATCTGCTCAAGGTCTCCACCCCAGTACAATCCTTCCATAATCTCCATACTACCATCAATCTCAACCCCTAAGGTGTGAATAAAAAACAGACTATCAGCGCTAACCGGCCCGCCAAGATAAACAGTAGCATTAAAATCAGGAAAATCCTTTACCACTTCACCAAATCCCATTGCAAGCGGCTTATTGATTATGACGCCAAAAGAGCCCTCTTTGTTATGCTCGGCAAGCAAAATGACCGACCTATGAAAATAATAATCATAGAGAAAAGGCTCGGAGATAAGTATTCTTCCGCGTGCCGGACGTGTGTTGTTAGTCTTTATCTTTATCAGGTCATCAAAGTTTTCCATCTTGCAAAATTAATTTCTTTAATTTTGGTTATTTAACTTGTCGAAACAAATATATAAATAATTTGCAATGCTGGTTCAGCAAAATCAAAGCCATTTTGATAATTTAAGAAAAAATTTCACTCACTTATATTATAGAGGCTTCAGCATTGAAACTAAAAACGATCATATCAGGGTTAAGTACCATTTCAATTTGTCGGATAAATACAATTTCTATCCACAATTAAACATTCCTCTGAAATCAAGCTCAAGCAAAATTTTAAACATCTCTTTTTTGGAAAACCTTTCTTTTCAAATCGGCATGATAGAGCTGATTAGTTATTGGAAAGCAGCATGTCCTCAAAAGGTTGTTGTTGACGCCGGATATCTATGTGATTTTCAGATCGAATGGTGGAAAAATGTTTACTTTAAAGGCTTGGGCGAATTTTTCTATGTAAATGGTATCGAAACTAATATTCACGAATTTTTGAATATCGAAATCAACAGTTCAAAAGAGTATGAAATGGAGGAGGTTGAAGTTGGTAATAGGATTCTTATTCCGATAGGTGGCGGAAAAGATTCGGCGGTAACACTCGAACTTTTAAAAAAGTCAGGTTTCGAAATTATTCCTTTTATTCTTAATCCACGAGCCGCATCTTTAGCCACTGCCATAACGTCAGGTTTTGACCAGAAACAGATTTTTACCATCTTCCGCACTCTCGACCCTAAGCTTTTAGAGCTTAACAAACAAGGCTTTTTAAACGGGCATACTCCTTTTTCGGCATTATTAGCCTTTATCAGCCTGCTGGCAGCCTCACTTTCAGGAAGCCGTTACATTGCACTTTCAAACGAATCCAGTGCAAACGAGCCCACCATTCCAGGAACTCAAATCAACCATCAGTATTCCAAATCAATAGATTTTGAAAATGATTTCAGAAGATATGCAAATCAATATCTAACCCAAAACATTGAATATTTCAGTTTTCTAAGACCATTGAATGAACTGCAGATAGGCAAGCTTTTCGCAGCTATTCCAGATCAGCATCCTCATTTTAAAAGTTGCAACGTAGCAAGTAAAACCGATTCGTGGTGCTGCAAATGCCCAAAATGCCTCTTTACATGGATAATTCTCTCGCCTTTCATGGAAGAAGAAAAACTCGTCAAAATATTTGGAACTAACTTATTCGACGACATTACTTTACTTCCTGTTTTAAATCAACTTACCGGGCAGGCTTCCGAAAAGCCTTTTGAGTGTATCGGAACCACCGATGAAACAAATATGGCTTTGGCGATGACAATTAAAAAAAGATACAACACTAAACTACCCGCTCTTCTTAAACATTATCATCAGTCGGTTGAAGCAGGAAAACAGAATGACCCCTCATTTGAAATTATAATGAAAGAGTTAAATCGAGATAATTTCGTACCCATTCAATTCATGAAAATATTGAAGGAAGCAATCGGATGAAAGAGCTATTGAGGAGATACATAAAAGATAAAAAGGTTCTTATCCTTGGATTTGGCCGAGAGGGCAGGTCAACATTCCGGTTGTTGCAATATTTTTTCCCCTCTCTTAAGATGGCTATCGCCGATAGAAATCCGGGCTTGCCGCTAACCGAAGTTGAAAATGAAAAAGTATCAGAACTCTTTCTTGGCAAGGATTATTTAAATGCATTAGGCTGGGCAGATATAGTTTTCAAATCTCCCGGTATTAATCTTGGAAAAAGCATTGATAGTTCAATCAAACAAAAAATCGTCTCACAAACCTCCCTTTTTCTTGAAAAATATTCCACCCAAACAATTGGAATTACCGGTACAAAAGGGAAGAGCACCACAGCAAGCCTCACCTATCATATACTCAAAGAAGCAGGCAAAGAAGTAGTTTTGGTTGGAAATATCGGTATTCCACCTTTCGATCTACTCCAAAATATTAGTCGGAAAAGCACAATAATTTTCGAAATCTCAGCACACCAGCTTGAGTATATTAACCACTCCCCACATATTGCCGTTTTGCTCAATATTTTTCAGGAGCATTTAGATTATTTCTCCTCGATGGACGATTACTCTTCAGCAAAATTCAATATTGCAAAATATCAGCAAACAAACGACTTTTTAATATTTGACAATTCGAATTTGATTATAAAAAAACTGCTATCAGATTACAAGTACAATGGACAAAAGATAGCCATTCAACTATCAGACAAAATTTATGATGCACAAAACCAAACGATACATATTGCAGGATTACAAGAGCCAATCTGCGTTAAAAACAGTATGCTGCATGGTCGCCACAATCTTAAAAACATTATTATAACAGCATCAATTTTATCGAAAGCCGGACTACAAGCGAAAGATATCGAAAGAGGGCTTCCTACATTCAAACCATTGGAACATAGGTTAGAAGATTTAGGTGTTGTAGCAGATATTCGATTTATCAACGATTCCATCTCTACCATACCCGAATCCACAATTGAAGCTATTCACACTTTACTTGACGTTGACACCATCATTCTGGGCGGTCATGACAGAGGGGTTAACTATAATAAATTAGTAAACCTATTAGCTGATTCGGCTATCCGGAATTTGATCTTTATGGGCGGCGCCGGAGAAAGGATGATGAGGCTGTTTGCTAAAAAGAATAGACCTACAAAAAACCTGTTCTTTATCAATCGTATGAGTGAAACGGAAAAAATAATTGTTGATTACACCCAAAAGGATAAAATCTGCCTTCTCTCGCCGGCTGCTGCCAGTTACGATCAGTTTAACAATTTTGAAGAACGGGGTAGGGCTTTTAAAGCGATGATAAATAGTATAAAAGAAAAACACGAGCTTCCCGACAAGGACAACCCGTGAGTTTCCTCAATGATTCTTATGTAAGATAAGTCTATTTCTTTGTTGCTTTGGCTGCTTTGGCCGTTTTGGCTTTTGGTTTCTCTTCAGCCTCTACCACTGGAACTACAGCAGCCTTTGAAGTTTTTCTCGGCCTTCTCTTACCGTATGTCCCAAGTACAATCTTACCTCTCTTTGTTTTACGATCGCCTTTTCCCATAAAAATTAAAATTTTAAATAAACAAAAATATTTTTAGGCGGCAAAATTAGCCATTTTAAGAAAACAAAGCCTATAGTATTTCACCAACAAACTAATTTGATTTGCTTACACCGAATTATTGTAAATTTTAACCATGCTTTAATAGTTTGACATCTTTTTTTTTATCAAATTTTTCGCAAAGACATATAGCAGGCTTGTGTGCATAATAAAAAGACAGCCCTATCTCCACTTAATGATTCAGCCTAAATGCAAAACCAAGCCTAAAACTCATTTTTAACAACCATTTCCGAAATTTCTTTGTAATCCATATCAATAAAAACAATTTAATAATAATAAAAAGTCTTTACTGAATAGAAAAATCCAAAGATGATTATCAAGAAAAAACAGAAGATGAATTCTATTGAGGAAACAAAAAATGCTTTTTACATAACTCTCAGATACAGGATTAAAATTTGTAAGAATTATTCTACATACTGAATACTGAATTGCAATTGATTAACAGATCTTTTTTTTCATCAAACACTAGTATCAATCACTGCAATAATTGAGAGTTATATTAATATAAAGTTACCTCTACCTCCATACAAAATTGCCTGTCGTTAGCATAATAATTTCAATTACCTGCGTTTTATCAGGAATAAATCAATGTTGGATTTTGCCTATGGAATTTGTTAACCCTTTGTTTTTATATGGTCTTGCTGCAATAGCTATTCCTATTGTTATCCATCTGTTTAATTTCAGGAGGTTTAGGAAGGTCTATTTTACTAATGTAAGGTTTTTGGAGGAGCTTCAACAGAAGACTCAGAAGCAGTCGCAGATCAGGCATCTGCTCGCGTTGCTTATGCGTATTCTTGCCATTGCGTCATTAGCGCTTGCTTTTGCACAGCCTTACATCCCCACCTCTGATGCTTCCATGAAACAGCAAGCTCGCAATGCGGTGAGCATATACATTGATAATTCATTTAGCATGGGACTTACCTCCTCGCAAGGGGCGCTTCTCGACGAAGCATTGGGTAAGGCACGCGAGGTGGCGATGGCTTACGGCACAACTGATGTATTTCAGCTTCTGACAAATGATTTTCAAGGCGTTCATCAGCGATTTGTTAATCGTCAGGATTTCCTTCAATTGTTAGATGAAGTGGAAATTTCGCCCGCCAGGAAAATGATTTCTGAAGTCATGCATCGTCAAGCAGACCTGTTTCATGAAAACAGATACGAAAGCCGGATAGCTTGTCTGATTTCTGACTTTCAGAAAAATATAACCGATGTTGATCAGATAAAACCCGATACCACAATTAATGGATTCTTGATTCCGGTAGAAGCCATAGAAAAGAGTAATCTTTATATTGATAGCGCCTGGTTCGATGCGCCTGCCTTTAGGTTAGGGCAACTGATAAAACTGAATGTAAAGATCAAAAGCGCCTCAGATCAGGATTTTGAAAAAGTTCCGGTTAAACTTACCATTAATGGCCAGCAAAGAGCTATTACCAGCTTCGACCTTAATGCAGGGAAAGAGATCGAACTGGAGCTACCCTTTACAATTTATGAATCGGGGATACAATACGGAACACTCGAAATAACCGATTTTCCAATCACCTATGACGACCTTCTCTACTTTACTTTCGACGTCAAGGAGCTGATTCCGATACTTGCCATAAACGCTGACGAAGAGAGCCTTTATCTAAACTCATTATTTCAAAACGATTCCTCTTTTTTCTTTCAAAATGAAGCAGAAAACAGGCTTGACTATTCCTCCTTCTCAAGATATAACCTTATCATCCTCAATGGACTTAACAAAATATCTTCGGGTTTGACTATCGAGCTGAACAAGTTTGCAGAAACGGGTGGCAGTATCGCTATATTTCCTGGCGAGGAAGCAGACTTTGACAGTTATCGTCAGCTTTTTATAAGTCTGAATACATCTTTTTTAGCAGATAAAATAACGAGCGATACAAGAGTGGCTGGTATAAATACCCTTTCGAGCATTTATGATGATGTATTCGAGTCGGTTCAGGAAAATATTGACCTGCCTAAAGTAACTTCGTACTATCTGATTCGGCGGCCTACCGGCTCGATGATGGAGAACCAACTCGACCTGCTGAACGGTGATATCTTTATGGGTAGCGAGCCAGCAGTAAATGGGATGCTTTACCTCTTTGCGGTGCCTTTAAACCATGAATGGTCAAACTTTGTTAAACACGCCATGTTTGTGCCAACGCTCTACAAAATTGGCCTGCTTAGCCAAGGAGCATCTGTGATATACCATACAGCGGGAGAAAATGAGAGAATCACCATAAATAAAAGCCAAAGTGTGGGTGATCAGATCTTTAAAATCAGAAGTACAAACAAAGATTTTGAAGTAATCCCCGAAATACGCTCGCTCTTTTCGCAAACAGAAATATTTACCCAGAATCAGATAAAGGAAGCAGGGCACTATAAAGTGGTGTATAATGACGAAACACTTGCAGGATTAGCCTTTAACTATAACAGAAAAGAGTCGGATCTGGATTTTTATTCACGTGCCGACCTTGCGAAGATGGTTACCGACAGAGGACTGACTCATTTTCAGGTAATAAAGCCAACCGACAAATCGCTCACAGAAGTTATTGATGAACTAAGTGCCGGAATAAAGCTCACAAAACTTTTTATTAGTCTTGCTCTTGCCTTTTTACTTGGAGAGATACTTCTATTGAGATTTTTAAAATAAAACATAACATCATGCGAATTTTAGCCAACGAGTCTTTAGGACTTATTATAGACATACAGGAAAAGCTCTATCCATTCATCAAAGATAATGAACAGATAACACGCAATACAGCTATCCTTATCGAAGGATTGAAAGCTATCGGTGTGAATATTATGGTAACTGAACAATATCCAAAGGGCTTGGGTTTTACCATTGAACCTCTGAAACAATTGGTAAGCGATATACCGGTAATTGAAAAAACCGCCTTTAGCTGTTGCGATGATCAGCTTTTTAGTAAAGAATTCAGCAAACACCAGATAAAAAATGTCATCATTGCAGGGATCGAAACTCATGTTTGTGTATTGCAAACTACTATTGACCTGCTAAAACAAGGTTATCAGCCAGTGGTAATCGAAGATTGCGTCGGATCAAGAAGTTTAAATGACAAAGCCCTTGCAATAGAAAGAATGCGACAAGAGGGAGCTATCATCTCTACCTATGAATCTATTTTATTTGAACTATTAAGATTCTCGGGAACCGACGTGTTTAAAAAAATTTCCAAGTTGGTGAAGTAACCCCTATAAATTTTTTGCAACTGATCTTAGGAAAATTTCAGCTACCTTTGTCGCTGATCGGTAATTAACGTTGTTTATAGGAGTTAAACGAAATCCTATTTTAAACATTTAACATTGCAAGGCAAAAATCTCTAAATCGTAAAATGGACGAAATTCTGAAAGATCATCATGAGCATGAGCCGGTTTCGGCAAATATATATAGTAACGATCATTCTGGTCAATTCAAGGCTAGCGATGGTAATTACAGAATTACTGCGCTCGATGGTATGTACGAAAACTGGTTTCTCGATTATGCTTCGTACGTTATCTTGGAGCGCGCAGTGCCGGATGTAACCGATGGATTAAAACCTGTTCAGCGCCGTATCCTTCATGCCATGTACGAGATGGACGATGGCCGGTATAATAAAGTGGCCAACATAATCGGGCAAACGATGAAATACCATCCGCATGGCGACGCCTCCATTGGAGATGCATTAGTACAGTTAGGGCAAAAAGATCTTCTTATTGATACACAAGGTAACTGGGGTAATGTTCTTACTGGCGATGGCGCTGCTGCACCGAGATATATCGAAGCCAGACTGTCGAAATTTGCACTTGAAGTAACTTTTAATCCGAAAACCACACAATGGACAAGCTCTTACGACGGACGTAACAAAGAACCGATACTGCTGCCGGTTAAGTTCCCGCTACTTTTGGCGCAAGGTGTTGAGGGTATAGCAGTAGGACTGGCTTCTAAAATATTGCCACACAACTTTAACGAACTTATTGACGCATCTATAAAATACTTACAGGGAAAAGAGTTCGAAATACTACCCGACTTTCCGGGTGGCGGCTTAGCGGATTTTTCAAAATATAACCTTGGAATACGTGGAGGTAGAATAAGGGTTAGAGCAAGAATAAAAATTGAAGATAAGAAAAACCTTACTATTACCGAAATACCTTTCGGCGCCACTACATCAAGCCTGATTGACTCTATAATTGCAGCTAACGATAAAGGGAAAATAAAAATTAAAAAAATTGACGATAATACTGCCGACAAAGTTGAAATACAGATACAACTACAATCAGGAGTATCGCCCGATCAAACTATTGACGCTCTTTATGCCTTCACTAATTGCGAAATTGCCATCTCACCCAACTCTTGTGTAATTTACAACGGAAAACCGCACTTTATGGGAGTGGACGAGATATTGAAAATCTCAGCCGACAACACCGTGAATCTCCTTAAAATGGAGCTTGAGATAAGGAAAAGTGAACTTGAAGAACAATGGCATTTCTCTTCATTAGAAAAAATCTTTATCGAAAAACGAATCTATCGCAATATTGAAGAGTGCGAAACGTGGGAAGCAGTTATCACTGCAATTAACAAAGGCCTGACGCCATATAAAAATCTCTTTAAAAGAGAGATCAACAAAGAAGATATAATAAAACTAACCGAAATAAAGATAAAACGGATATCAAAGTACAACTCTTTTAAGGCTGATGAAATCATTAAAAATATAGAATTGGAGCTTGAAGAGGTCGAAAATCATCTTCGACATCTGATTGATTATGCCATCAATTATTTTAAAGCGATAAAGAAAAAGTATGGACCCGGCAAGGAGCGATGTACCGAGATAAGAAACTTCGATACTATCGAAGCCAAACTTGTTGCGGCCACCAATGAAAAACTCTATGTAAACCGTGAAGAAGGATTTGCCGGTACCGGCCTGAAAAAAGATGAATACATCTGCGACTGCTCCGATATTGACGACATAATAGCTTTCAGAGAGGACGGGACATATATGATAACTAAAGTTTCACCCAAATTTTTTGTTGGAAAAAGCATAATTCATATTGATGTTTTCAAGCGAAATGATAAGCGGACAATCTACAACGCTATATATCGTGACGGCAAGAACGGCAATACCTACGTGAAACGTTTTGCTGTTACAGGAGTTACACGCGATAGAGAGTATAACCTTACTAAAGGCACCCCTGATAGCAGAGTACTCTATTTATCGGCTAATCCAAACGGCGAAGCTGAAATAGTAAATGTACTGCTAAAACCTAAACCGAAGCTGAGAAAAACATCTTTCGACTTTGATTTTAGCGATTTAAATATCAAAGGGCGAAACACACAAGGAAATATCCTTACCAAAAACTATGTGCGTAAAGTTACAATAAAAGAGGAGGGGATATCTACCCTTGGCGCAATGGATATATGGTTTGATGATAGCGTAAAACGACTGAATACCGAGGAACGCGGTAAATACTTAAATGCATTTAAAGGAAGCGACAAAATAGCTACTCTGATGCAATCAGGAGAATACAGACTTACCGGGTTCGACCTTAGCACACATTTCGATCCCGACCTGATTCACATCGAAAAGTATGATCCCGAAAAGGTGTTTACCGCTATCTATATCGAACCGAAAACAGGCCTTCATTATCTAAAAAGATTTACCCTTGAAGAGACTGACAAAAAAATAAACTTCGTAAGCGACAACCCCGAAGCAAAGCTTGTTACAATTTCGGAACACAGCAGGCCCAACCTCGAAGTATTCTTCGACCACAAAAGAAATGAAAAACAAATAGATACACAAACGATTAATGTAGAGGAGTTTATCGCAGTAAAAAGTTATAGGGCGAAAGGCAAGAGAATCTCTAATCACTTTATTAAAACCGTTAAATGGCTTGAACCTTTAGAAGATCAAGACAATGAAACCGGTGCCCCAACCCCTGATTTCGACAATGATCCGGTTGAAGATAATGATATAAATGAAGTAAAATTTACACCTGAAGAAACACCGGCTATACAGCCAGAGGTTTTAAAAAAGCCTGAAACGGCCAAGATCCCAGAACAACATAAAAGTAAATCAACATCAGGTGAAAAACCTGAGCAAATGAGCCTTTTCTAAGCCAATACCGATTTTAGGTTAATACATAAATACAATTATAGAGTCGTAGCTCTATAGTTGTCCCGAAGAGATTCACTAAGTAGTCGCCCCTTAACAACTCACTTTTAGTATTAGTTTATAAGCCATAGTGGTGGTGGAAAAATAGTAAAATTCACCCCGTGAATTGCCTGCAACAGCCTCCGCAGTTTAAAGTTTAGTGGGTGTTTGGTAGGATTTAAGGAGAGAATTCAGCACTATCGCTGAAATTGGCTACAAACAACCTTTTTTACTTTTAAACCAACAGTCACTATGCGCAGATCAGGCTCTCTTGAACTCACCTAAGATTTTTGAATATTTTTCAAAAAAATATCATACGTTTTGAAATGTTTTATTATATTTGACGCCAATATTTTACACACAAAAATTGAATCTAAAAATGAAAAAACTATGTTTTCAATACAGCCCCCACCGAAAAATAATTCCGGTCGAAAGACTCAAGTTACCAATAGAAGGGTGCTATGAGACAAAACATTTACTTTTCAACCCCTCTTTTTACCGAATGATGTTTCCTCCTTAAACATAGTTTTGCTTTGTTTTAAACAAGAAACCGTAAATAACAAATTTTTAATAACATAAATAAAACTAAAAACTATGAAAAAATTTACATTTCTCAAATCAATTGCTGCAATCATGGGATTGCTGATCATGATCAGTATGGGGTGCAGTAAAGTTGAACTCCATGACAAAACCATTAATAAGTCGCAGTACGAAATGATGACTGCCGAAGATATCAATGTAATGAACAAAATCATCGCTTTCCGTGAAAAGCTAGTTTACCACCGCGACAACCCCTATTTTAAGAGCGGGGAGGTGATGAGCGCCGAAGAAGCGAGGTGGAACATTGAGACTCTTTTCAATGTTACTTACGGTTTTCCGTATGAAAAATATGGAATGGTAATCGCTGATTCGGCGATAATTTACCTGCCCGTTAACTCGAGTGGTGAAGTATTACTTGATGATGCTATTTCAATTTATGAAGACATAATCATTCTTGTTTCCCAGTGTTATCACAGTAGCGCTTTTGAAGATAAAGGCTTTTTGTTGCTTACTATCAAAACAGGTGAAATTGTAAATGGACAAATTGAGCTTGTATTATTGGCTGTTACTGGTGAGAAAAGCGCCCACGATCCAAATCCTCCTGCACAATGGGAACCTTTTGAAGATAGCGCTAACTGGTGGTATGGACAGAATAAAGGAAAGTGTAATTGGAGTAATCCTGGAACCGATGCAGCAAAAGAGATTCAGAATTTTCTAAATACAACAAAACCCATACCCCCCCCTCCACCAACCGGATACAGATATGTATATGTGACTGACACGATAATTGAAAAATTTGGACATGAATACGAAGATGAAAACGGAAACCACTTGATCTTTTATATTGAAGATGAAAATGGAAACTTCTCATACGATGATTATTGCCTGGATTCCGAGGAGTTAAACTTTCACTATTTTGGACAACGCGAGGTGATCTACACCAGAATCCCACAGGAAGAGAACAAACAGGATAATTGGGTACTTTTTTTCTGTAAATTAATAGGAAAATCAGGTCCAAGTGCCCAGAATCCTGATTACCAATGTATCCGGCACGAAAACGAACTTGAATATGCCTACCGGTATATAGTTCCAATTGAGGATATTGGGGAGCCTGTTGAATTAGAACCGCCGAATAATTAGAGAAATTAACATTGGATCAATGATAAAATGCTGTATTAAATACGCAAAACCATGAAAACCTATGTAATCGTTCTCCTTACGATTTGTTTGGCTGTTGATGGCGCTGCCCAACATAGCTTTGATTTTCTTTATAAAACACCGGACGACAAATACATTTTTAATGGTTCAGTTGATCTTGAAGGAAACGCAATACTTGTAGGGAGAATCGGTGAATATTATTATAAAGGTGATGGACTGGTGATGAAGGTTCAACCTGATGGCAAATATATGACAAAACGGTTTAATAAACAGGACACCCTAAACAGGTTATGCTCAGTAAATATTCTTGATAATGGAAATTATATGATTACTGGTACTTTTGGAGCAACTGATGATTGGAACTATGTGGACTATTTTTGGGTATTAATACTTGATCATGCGCTTGAAGTAATTGCTGAGAACTTTTTTTTAATAGATGAATATTATACCGGGTTTGGTGGATATATGAAATCGCTTGTTGACAATGACAGGAATGTCTGCATCGTTGGACAGGCTATTGAATTTGTGACTAATCCACAAAGTCCCCGTACAGATTATGTAATGTTTAAATTAAACCAGGAAGGGGATACCCTAATGAGCCGTTACTATCAATATCCTTACTGGCAGTTGCCATACGAGTTGATGATAATACCAGATACCGACAGCCTGATGCTGTTAGGTGGTACAATGTCAACTGCAGGGCACCCTACTGTTACAATAATGGATAAAAATATGCAAATCCATACGGTCAACCATTTTTATATTTCCGGCCTTTCCTATTTGTTAAGTGCAGATTTTTGGCTAAACGAATCAGAATTTCTGATGGCTGGGCCGAATTCGTTCAGCGATGGCCGGTATCTTGACGGTTACATTGGCGTGTATAGGATGAATACTGCCGGGCAGGTTTTTGAAGAGTTGGTGTTGAGCATTCCAGATACAAGTATTTATAGGGCATGGCACAAAAGCATTGCCTATGCCAACGACTCTACCGTATATGTAGCCGGTTTTCAGGCTTTTGCAAACAACATGACACCGAATGCAGTTTATTTGTTCGTAATAGACCGGGAAATGAACATACTCGGATCAACAGGTTTTTTTATCGGCGATGCTCAGTATCAAGTCACTGGTATATTGCCCATGCACGACGACGGTTGCCTGATGCATATTGCCAAGAACAAACCCAATGCCCAGGGGGTACTCGAACGAGATGTTTACATACGAAAGTATTTGCGAGAAAATATCGTAATCACTACAACAGTGGAAAAAATCCCTTTGGAAAAACTTAATTTAAAATTGTGGCCTAATCCTGCATTTGATAAACTTTTTGTCAGTCTTGAAGGGTTGAACCTAAACCAAAATATTCGCTTCAAAATATTCAATACTAATGGTATCATGTTCTTAGACAAAAAGCTTACTATTGATGGTAATATCATTCGCTGTAATATCAGCAATATGCCCGCCGGTCTGTATGTGTATGAGATTTTAGGCGAGAGCATGCCAAAGCATACCGGCAAATTCATTAAGAAATAGTCAGATACTATAACTAATAATAAATATGAATATGAAAAACCTTCTTTTATTAATTGCTTTAATGGCAGGTATTTACTCAGTAAGCGCCCAAGGTGTTGAAGAGTATTTTCAATGTGTCAGCTGCAGATCAAATGCAGTAAATTTCGGTTCCTATTCTTCTGCTATTGGAACTAATAATACTTCTAATGGAAACCGATCCTTTGCCGGGGGGTTTAACTCGCAGGCAACAGGGGACTATTCCTTTGCTTTTGGAGAAGGCGCTTTATCAACGGGTATTAACACTTTTGCCTTAGGTAAAGATGCCAAAGCAGGATTAATGCATTCTGTTGCAATTGGTTTTGAATCTGAGGCAACAAGCCCATCTGCATTTGCGATTGGATATATGAATAAAGCATATGCTCCTTCTTCATACCTCTTCGGAGAAAATCTTAAAACTTTGCATAGCGGCGCTATGATAGTCGCCCCTTAACAACTCACTTTTAGTATTAGTTTATAAGCCATAGTGGTGGTGGAGAAATAGTAAAATTCACCCCGTGAATTGCCTGCAACAGCCTCCGCAGTTTAAAGTTTAGTGGGTGTTTGGTAGGATTTAAGGAGAGAATTCAGCACTATCGCTGAAATTGGCTACAAACAACCTTTTTTACTTTTAAACCAACAGTCACTATGCGCAGATCAGGCTCTCTTGAACTCACCTAAGATTTTTGAATATTTTTCAAAAAAATATCATACGTTTTGAAATGTTTTATTATATTTGACGCCAATATTTTACACACAAAAATTGAATCTAAAAATGAAAAAACTATGTTTTCAATACAGCCCCCACCGAAAAATAATTCCGGTCGAAAGACTCAAGTTACCAATAGAAGGGTGCTATGAGACAAAACATTTACTTTTCAACCCCTCTTTTTACCGAATGATGTTTCCTCCTTAAACATAGTTTTGCTTTGTTTTAAACAAGAAACCGTAAATAACAAATTTTTAATAACATAAATAAAACTAAAAACTATGAAAAAATTTACATTTCTCAAATCAATTGCTGCAATCATGGGATTGCTGATCATGATCAGTATGGGGTGCAGTAAAGTTGAACTCCATGACAAAACCATTAATAAGTCGCAGTACGAAATGATGACTGCCGAAGATATCAATGTAATGAACAAAATCATCGCTTTCCGTGAAAAGCTAGTTTACCACCGCGACAACCCCTATTTTAAGAGCGGGGAGGTGATGAGCGCCGAAGAAGCGAGGTGGAACATTGAGACTCTTTTCAATGTTACTTACGGTTTTCCGTATGAAAAATATGGAATGGTAATCGCTGATTCGGCGATAATTTACCTGCCCGTTAACTCGAGTGGTGAAGTATTACTTGATGATGCTATTTCAATTTATGAAGACATAATCATTCTTGTTTCCCAGTGTTATCACAGTAGCGCTTTTGAAGATAAAGGCTTTTTGTTGCTTACTATCAAAACAGGTGAAATTGTAAATGGACAAATTGAGCTTGTATTATTGGCTGTTACTGGTGAGAAAAGCGCCCACGATCCAAATCCTCCTGCACAATGGGAACCTTTTGAAGATAGCGCTAACTGGTGGTATGGACAGAATAAAGGAAAGTGTAATTGGAGTAATCCTGGAACCGATGCAGCAAAAGAGATTCAGAATTTTCTAAATACAACAAAACCCATACCCCCCCCTCCACCAACCGGATACAGATATGTATATGTGACTGACACGATAATTGAAAAATTTGGACATGAATACGAAGATGAAAACGGAAACCACTTGATCTTTTATATTGAAGATGAAAATGGAAACTTCTCATACGATGATTATTGCCTGGATTCCGAGGAGTTAAACTTTCACTATTTTGGACAACGCGAGGTGATCTACACCAGAATCCCACAGGAAGAGAACAAACAGGATAATTGGGTACTTTTTTTCTGTAAATTAATAGGAAAATCAGGTCCAAGTGCCCAGAATCCTGATTACCAATGTATCCGGCACGAAAACGAACTTGAATATGCCTACCGGTATATAGTTCCAATTGAGGATATTGGGGAGCCTGTTGAATTAGAACCGCCGAATAATTAGAGAAATTAACATTGGATCAATGATAAAATGCTGTATTAAATACGCAAAACCATGAAAACCTATGTAATCGTTCTCCTTACGATTTGTTTGGCTGTTGATGGCGCTGCCCAACATAGCTTTGATTTTCTTTATAAAACACCGGACGACAAATACATTTTTAATGGTTCAGTTGATCTTGAAGGAAACGCAATACTTGTAGGGAGAATCGGTGAATATTATTATAAAGGTGATGGACTGGTGATGAAGGTTCAACCTGATGGCAAATATATGACAAAACGGTTTAATAAACAGGACACCCTAAACAGGTTATGCTCAGTAAATATTCTTGATAATGGAAATTATATGATTACTGGTACTTTTGGAGCAACTGATGATTGGAACTATGTGGACTATTTTTGGGTATTAATACTTGATCATGCGCTTGAAGTAATTGCTGAGAACTTTTTTTTAATAGATGAATATTATACCGGGTTTGGTGGATATATGAAATCGCTTGTTGACAATGACAGGAATGTCTGCATCGTTGGACAGGCTATTGAATTTGTGACTAATCCACAAAGTCCCCGTACAGATTATGTAATGTTTAAATTAAACCAGGAAGGGGATACCCTAATGAGCCGTTACTATCAATATCCTTACTGGCAGTTGCCATACGAGTTGATGATAATACCAGATACCGACAGCCTGATGCTGTTAGGTGGTACAATGTCAACTGCAGGGCACCCTACTGTTACAATAATGGATAAAAATATGCAAATCCATACGGTCAACCATTTTTATATTTCCGGCCTTTCCTATTTGTTAAGTGCAGATTTTTGGCTAAACGAATCAGAATTTCTGATGGCTGGGCCGAATTCGTTCAGCGATGGCCGGTATCTTGACGGTTACATTGGCGTGTATAGGATGAATACTGCCGGGCAGGTTTTTGAAGAGTTGGTGTTGAGCATTCCAGATACAAGTATTTATAGGGCATGGCACAAAAGCATTGCCTATGCCAACGACTCTACCGTATATGTAGCCGGTTTTCAGGCTTTTGCAAACAACATGACACCGAATGCAGTTTATTTGTTCGTAATAGACCGGGAAATGAACATACTCGGATCAACAGGTTTTTTTATCGGCGATGCTCAGTATCAAGTCACTGGTATATTGCCCATGCACGACGACGGTTGCCTGATGCATATTGCCAAGAACAAACCCAATGCCCAGGGGGTACTCGAACGAGATGTTTACATACGAAAGTATTTGCGAGAAAATATCGTAATCACTACAACAGTGGAAAAAATCCCTTTGGAAAAACTTAATTTAAAATTGTGGCCTAATCCTGCATTTGATAAACTTTTTGTCAGTCTTGAAGGGTTGAACCTAAACCAAAATATTCGCTTCAAAATATTCAATACTAATGGTATCATGTTCTTAGACAAAAAGCTTACTATTGATGGTAATATCATTCGCTGTAATATCAGCAATATGCCCGCCGGTCTGTATGTGTATGAGATTTTAGGCGAGAGCATGCCAAAGCATACCGGCAAATTCATTAAGAAATAGTCAGATACTATAACTAATAATAAATATGAATATGAAAAACCTTCTTTTATTAATTGCTTTAATGGCAGGTATTTACTCAGTAAGCGCCCAAGGTGTTGAAGAGTATTTTCAATGTGTCAGCTGCAGATCAAATGCAGTAAATTTCGGTTCCTATTCTTCTGCTATTGGAACTAATAATACTTCTAATGGAAACCGATCCTTTGCCGGGGGGTTTAACTCGCAGGCAACAGGGGACTATTCCTTTGCTTTTGGAGAAGGCGCTTTATCAACGGGTATTAACACTTTTGCCTTAGGTAAAGATGCCAAAGCAGGATTAATGCATTCTGTTGCAATTGGTTTACAATCAGAAGCAACTCAACCTTTTGCTTTTGCGATTGGTTATCAAAATCATGCACATGCCATGGCTTCCTTTCTTTTCGGGAATAACCTTAAAACTTTGCATAGCGGCGCTATGATAGTCGCCCCTTAACAACTCACTTTTAGTATTAGTTTATAAGCCATAGTGGTGGTGGAGAAATCGTAAAATTCACCCCGTGAATTGCCTGCAACAGCCTCTGGCGCCAAACTCCGCAAAACCGTTACCACCATGAAAACCACCTCCGGCAGCGTAACGGATTACTGTGGCAACTTTATTTACGCCGATAACCAACTAATCACTATCTTTGCAGGTGATGTGCGGATAGCGCCAGTAAATTTTGGTAACAGTACTTACTGGAAATATGAATACAGCATGAAAGACCATTTAGGTAACACACGTGTAGTCTTTGCCGCCCACAGCTACGGCCAGCCCGAGCTGTTGCAGCAAACGAGCTATTACCCATTCGGGATGACCATGCAGCAGCAAAACTTTTATTCCCAGAACGCTACTAAAAATAAGTACCTTTATAATTCAAAGGAACTTCATGATGACCAATTGGCCGGCAATACTTGTTATTTGCCTAACAAAGGCACCGAATTCAGCCACCTCTCATGGCCTCGTGGTGTGTACGGGGATGTGCCTGGTGATGGAGAAGAATTTATGGGTGGTGGCTCACATACTCCTTTTTTGGAATCCAGAAAAAAAACCAAAAAGATCGTTGAAGAGAAAGTTGAACAGGGTGACTTTAACAACTTTGACTTATTTGATTTTTATGTTAGCTCATTTGAAACACCAGGTATGAGCTTTAACGTACAAATACACCCTGATATTGATGGTGAGGAAACTGAAGAGGAAAAGAAAACCGCAGGAGGAGGGGGGCCGGGATGGGAGGCTTACGTAGGTGCTGCTGCATCTACAGCAAGCGAAATGTTCTATAGTAAAACATTTGGTACATGGATGGGCAAAGACTTTAAGATGTATAAACAGACTTGGGGTGGAAACGGTGTTACGGGAGGGAAATTAAAATTTGGTAAAAAAGTTTCAACTGGAATAAAAATAGGGGGATATGGCTTAGGTATCTGGAATGCTTATAAAATTGACCAGCAAAATAGAACAGGACAGATATCTGACTGGCAGATGTATATGGAGCAGGGGTCAAATTTGATTACCACCGTTGGTGGCCTTTATGGCGCTGCATGGAGTGTAGGCTGGGAACTTGGAAGAGCATTAACCAAAATGGAATGGTATCAGGAAGCAAAATTTAACTTCTGGTACAATCGCTGGGAGAGCCAAGTCGGCCCACCTTCTCAATCCAATGAAGCCCTTTGGTATTACTTCTATCAAAATTACAAACCATGATAAAAACACTATATTATTATTATTATCTCTTTTACAAGAAGATATTGAGGGATAATGAATCGCATTTGCTTGCAACCCTTGTTTTGGCGTTTTCGTTTTCTCTGCTGCTAATTATGACAATTAATATTTCAATGGCTTATTTTTTTTCAAAGGCATTAGGTTATTATGAGATGATTGGTATCAATGTGTTGATGATTTTTATTCTGTATCTCACATTGCATAGGACTGGTAAGGCAATAAAGATAGTTAAGGAAAAACCGATGTTCTTTAAAAATCATGTACTATCAATCCTGATTACATTCTTATTTTTTGCAGCAACATCTTCATATCTATTTTGGGGGTCTATTTGCGTGGGAAATATTTTAGGAACAAGATAAGATGACAAAGCCCGGGCAACTAGGCTTTTTGATTATAATGCTGCAATATTTTTTGCAGGTAATCTTTAAACCGTTTTATTGAAAATGAACATCCGCAAAACCGTTAGTACTATGAAAACCACCTCCGGAAGCATAACGGATTACTGTGGCAACTTTATTTACGCCGATAACCAACTAATCACTATCTTTGCAGATGATGTGCGGATAGCGCCAGTAAATTTTGGCAACAGTACTTATTGGAAATATGAATACAGCATGAAAAACCATTTAGGTAATACACGCGTAGTCTTTGCCGCCCACAGCTACGGCCAGCCCGAGCTGTTGCAGCAAACGAACTATTACCCATTCGGGATGACCATGCAGCAGCAAAACTTTTATTCCCAGAACGCTACTGAAAATAAGTACCTTTATAATTCAAAGGAACTTCATGATGACCAATTGGCCGGCAATACTTGTTATTTGCCTAACAAAGGCACCGAATTCAGCCACCTCTCATGGCCTCGTGGTGTGTACGGGGATGTGCCTGGTGATGGAGAAGAATTTATGGGTGGTGGCTCACATACTCCTTTTTTGGAATCCAGAAAAAAAACCAAAAAGATCGTTGAAGAGAAAGTTGAACAGGGTGACTTTAACAACTTTGACTTATTTGATTTTTATGTTAGCTCATTTGAAACACCAGGTATGAGCTTTAACGTACAAATACACCCTGATATTGATGGTGAGGAAACTGAAGAGGAAAAGAAACCCGCAGGACAAGGGGGTGATCCTTATCAAAATGGACATGGAGAAACTATTTATACAATGGATCAGTTCCTTAGTGCTAATAAGGGACTTACACACAGTGAGATTATAAATCAACGACAAGATATGAGTAAAACATTTTTAGGTTCTCAACCAGGAGGCCCAAACATGCGATATGTTGTAAATCCACATGATGGAAGAGTTCTTGACATGCGCCATATGTTAGTTGTTGGAAAACAACCTGCGGCAGTTGGTAATTTACTGGAGGTGTTTCAATGGAGTATTGGGCAAGCAAGTGGAATGGATCCTCAAGACTTTTATTCAAATGGAGTTGGTTATCAATTCTATATGCAATATAGTGGTATTCAGAACTTGTTTTATCCAAGTACATTTACAGACCAAATGAGAAACTTTTTTTATAGTCCAAGAGTAATTTATAACTGGTAAATATGAATTATAAACGTAATAGGATTATTCTTTTAATTGTATTGTTTGGAATACTTGCATTTATCTTTGGTGTTATTTTTCTACACCCTAATGCATCTAAAGCAAGGAACAATGTAGAGAATTCAAAGAGAATAATTATTGGTATGAATAAAGCCGAAGTGTTAAAAATAATGGGAACTCCGGATGCTAAACGATTATCATTTGAAAACTCTATTGATTCAATGTATTATTATGAGCCTCCTTTTGCAGCATCAGAAGGAATTTATATTCAATTTGATAACAGAGAGATCGTAAATAAGATTTTCCCATACGAATAGACAAGAACCCCAAAGAGGAGGGGATGTACCAGGAAGCAGAACTGGGCTTGATAATGCTCAAATTGGATTAGGAGCCTTTGGCGTTGCACATGGAGCAAAAGAAGAACTAATAAACTTTGCTGCCAAAGCAGATCCGACAATAAATAGTTTGAAATATGTTAAGGCTGTTAAAGTAGTTAGTAAAAGTGTATTTGCAGCTCAGGCGGGAATAAGCGTATATCAGGCAGGTAGCGCATTTGTTACAGACAACGGTAATAAATGGGGCGTAACTGGAAAAGCAGGATTGGATATTGCAATGGGAGCAATAACAGTCTGGGATGGACCTATTGGATGGGCTGTTGGAGGTGTTTACTTTGTTGGTGATATGGCTGGCTGGTGGGGAGATTGGGGAGATCCCTTATCAACAAAAAAACAATAATGACCATGAGATTTTATAGATACCTGATTTATAAATTGTATAGTTGGGGATTAAACAAGAAAAGTGATACCCCAGTAGCTAATGTTTTGATTATCTTGACCTTTGTGCATTTTGTACAATTGTTTACCATCTATCTGGTTTTGTTAAAATTCTTTCCCCGGATTAATGTTTTTAATAATGTGGACAGCGTTTATGTGGGGATATTCTTGATTATTATAGGCGTAATGCATTATTTTTTAATTTATAACAAAAAAAGATGGGAAACATACCTGGAAGAATTTAAGGATGAAGATGCTGCGAAAAGTAAAAAAGGGCACATACTTGTTTTATTATACTTAATAGGCAGTATCGTCTTGTTCTTCGTATTACTTCCTCTTTTATTTGGATTTTAATTTAGAAAAATAAAGCCCCGGCGTGCCGGGGCTTTGTCATTACAAAGCAAGTTTAATTTTACCATCCAACAGGTCTTTCATGCGTTTTTTGGTAAGCATGGAGTTGATGATTTTAACCAGGGCGTTTTTTTCGTCTTCGTCAAGCTGGTTTATTAGTGCGAGCTGTTCGTTCAGTTCGTGGTTCTGAATATCCACCACACTTTTTTCATCCTCATTCAAAAGCTGATCCGCCGAAACGGCAAATACCTTCATTAACCGCTGAACAATATCAATAGAGGGCATCAGGTGGCCGTTTTCCATTTTGGATAAACGGATAACATGAATGTGCAGCCTATCTGCCAGCTCCTGCTGGCTCATATCTGCAGCCTTGCATAAAGCCTTTATTTTTCCCTGGAACTTCATTCCTGTCAATATGATTTGCTCCAAAGTTACCACAATATGCAAGTTTTGACAATAAAATAGTCAATCCTTAAAAACTCACTTTCAGTGAGGGTATATAAGACATCCGAATTAGTTTAGGAGCCAAAGAAGGTTTGGGGTTGAGAATTTTTTGAATCTGAAAAAAGAAAAAAATAACTTCCGCCTTCATTTTGCGGAGTAATCTGCGGAAATTGAACCCGGCTGCGGCCATCAATGCATTGATTTTGTCTCTAATTTGACCTTTGAGATAGTTTCTTACTATTCGGCAATCATGTTTTACATGTCCGATAATCGGTTCGATGTTAGCTCTACTTCGGCATTTGGTTAGTCGCTTTCGCTTTTCATATTCACTCTTACCTGCTGAACATCAATTGACATTTTGAAAATCAACTCAATCCCTTTCTTCGCCGATTCTTTTGCGAAAGTGTACTATGTCGTTCGGATCGCACGGAAAACGCCATTAAAACTCAGCCTCTCTACAGAAATATTAATAATAAGGGTTTCAGATTCATTGACCTTCAATACTTTCATCGCTAAAATAACTCAAAACCTTGCAATATGGAACACCTAAAGTAAATATTGTTATTAACAGTATAGTGTTGATAAACAATACTTAATCATGTTTTTAAGGATCGTCTAATTAGAGTTTTAACTTTACCTTTGCAAAAAACAAGTATGGAATGCCGAAGAACAAGAAGTTAAAAGGGGATTTGGTTTACTCCACTAATCCGGACCTTATGTTAAGATTATCTCAAGAGAAGCCGATAATCACACCTCCACCGCATCAGCAAGATCTGAAAGTATGGATAGATAGAAAACAACGTAAAGGAAAAGTGGCTACACTCATTACCGGATTTGTTGGAAGTGATGATAACCTGACCGCTTTAGCAAGATTATTAAAAACCAAATGCGGTGTTGGAGGATCGGCAAAAGATGGTGAAATACTAATTCAGGGCGATATAAGAGAAAAAGTGATGGAAATTCTTACTCAAGAGGGTTATAAGGTAAAAAAGGCAGGAGGGTAATTTGGTTTTTCAAAGAATGAGAATCCCGAATTACTAAATAGAAAAGCGTTAAATAGGCTTTTTTCTGAATAAGTGGTTTGTTTTTACTTAAGAGAGAGCCTGAAAGAATTTTTCAAACTCTATATATCTTTGATCTTTAATAATTAAACAACGATGGAGCAGGAAGAGATTTTACAAGAACCGGTTTATTCGCAGCAGGTGCTCGAATTTTTGGCTGTAGCACATAAGTACTGTCAATTCATGGAGCAAGTGTATAGGCAGAGCGCCGAAAACATTAGTGATTTCCTGGTTCAGATATTGCCATTACTCTATTTCAGAGGCTCATTGCTGCCTGTTATTAATCATATTGAGATTGAGGTGGTTGAAAAATATGTTACCGAAGAGGAGTGGCAGGCTTTGTTTAATGATTTGCGGCAAAAATTTTTGGATAATGACGAATACTGGTTTGTAGAAAATGACAATCCGCATAACGACCTTATCCGAGGTAGTCTATCGGATAACCTGGCGGATATTTATCAGGATCTAAAAGATTTTGTAATCCTTTATCAGAGGCCTTTTCGTAATGTTAAGGAGGCAGCCGTTTGGGATATCCGACAATTATTCAGGAGTCATTGGGGATTTAGGGTAGTTAATGTGTTAAAAGTACTTCATTATCAGCTTTATGGAAGTGAGAATTATAGGGCGATAAACGAAGAAGAGGGCTATTAGGTGTTGCTGCAGGCTCATAAAAAATGCGGTGCCTCACAAGTACCCAACTGCTATGCTTCGACTTCGCCCCCAATCTCAGCGCCTTGCATTTGGACACTTCTAAGACACCTTGCTGTTTTTTAGTTAAATATTTGTTTTAAAACAGCCCCACCTTGGTGCCCAGAACAAGATTCGAACTTGCACACCCGTGAAGGCGCCAGCCCCTCAAGCTGGTGTGTCTACCAATTCCACCATCTGGGCAACTATCTGACGACAAAAGTAAAAATAAATTTTTAAATGATTGGTTTTTGGCAAAAAAAACTTTTAGATTTGCAAGAAATAAAGAAAACTTTAAATAACATGATATATGTTAACTGAAAAAGATCATCAACAGATAAAAGAACATGGTATTTCCATTGAACAGGTAGAACAACAGATAGCTGCTTTCAAAGCAGGATTCCCATTTGTCAACCTGATTTCTCCGGCTAAAAGAGGCGATGGCATACACGCATTTGACGAAAAGAGGTTGGCAGAATTAAGAGAGCTTTATAAAGATAACAGCGAACAGTTTGAGATAATAAAGTTTGTACCGGCATCGGGGGCTGCAAGTCGAATGTTTAAACACCTGTTTGAGTTCCTCGATTGGTACGATGGTAGCAACGAGGCAATAGAGAGACTTGAAAAGGACAAAAGCTTCAACTCGGTTTTTTATTTTTTGAAAAACATAAACCGTTTTGCTTTTATTAAAGATTTGAAAGATGCTCTTTCGAAAGATGGTTTAGATCTTTCCACCTTGTTGGAAGAGAAGAGATATGATGTGCCAATTAGATATTTGCTTTTTGATAAAGGCTTGGGATATGCCGAACTGCCCAAAGCATTGCTTATGTTTCATCAATACGATGGCTTTTCGAGGATGGCTATTGGCGAGCATTTAGTTGAAGGCGCTCATTATGCACGTTGTCGGGATGGCGTGGTTAATATCCATTTTACAATATCTCCCGAACATAAAACCAAATTTGATCAGTTCATCGAATGCCGAAAAAAGGAATATGAATCCTCTTACGGAGTAAAGTACAATATCGGATTTTCTGAGCAAAAACCCTCCACTGACATCATTGCTGTTGATATGAACAATGAACCTTTTAGGGAAGATGACGGAAAACTCCATTTCAGACCTGGCGGGCATGGAGCGTTAATTGAAAATCTGAATGATCTGAAGGGTGATATCATTTTTATAAAAAATATTGACAACATCGTACCCGACCGGCTTAAAGAGCCGACAACTCTCTACAAACAAGTCATCGGCGGCCTATTGATTGAACTGCAGGAAAAAACTTTCGAGTATCTACGACTATTAGAAGACGGAAAAGTAGATGCCGACAAATTAAACGAGATAGCCACTTTTGCTGAAAGAGATCTGATGATCCAGTTCCCGGATAGATTTAATCGAATGTCGTTATCTCAAAAAACCTATTATCTCTTTGAGCGCCTTAACCGGCCAATGCGTGTTTGCGGCATGGTAAAAAACGAAGGCGAACCGGGCGGAGGACTGTTTTGGGTAAAAAATAGCAAAGATGAAGTATCGTTGCAGATTGTTGAATTTTCACAAATCAATTTACAGGATGCGCAGCAAAAACAACTTGCTATGGAAGCTACTCACTTTAACCCTGTTGATCTGGTTTGTGCAGTAAGGGATTTTAAAGGCAATCAATTTGAACTAACCAATTACATAGACCATACTACAGGCTTTATATCTGTGAAATCAAAAGATGGCAGAGACCTTAAAGCACAGGAGCTACCCGGCCTATGGAACGGCGCTATGGCCGACTGGATCACCGTTGCCGTTGATGTGCCCATAATTACTTTTAACCCCGTAAAAACAATAAACGATTTATTGAGAGAGCAACATCAGTACAACTGATAACTACATAAAGGAATGTTTAACTATGAAATAAAAATTTAAAGACTATGAATTTTCGACTCTTTTTAAGCTTATTGTTGGTTGCTACATTAGCAATCATGTCAAATGGCGTATCGGCGCAAGATACTTTCTCTATTGTTGCTGTTGATACTATAACCGGAGAGGTAGGCGGCGCAGGCGCCTCATGCCTTGACGATTCTGCAATAGCAGGTGGCGTGCTGATAATTAGTGATATTATTCCGAGCCGAGGATCAATTCACACACAATCTTACTGGCATCCTACTAATCAACAAAATGCCCACAACAGAATGATGGAGGGAATGTCGCCCGATGAAATCATCGAATGGCTTGTTGCCAATGATATTCAAAATACCCCCCAGAAAAGACAATATGGAATAGTGGATTTTGATCAGGAAGGGCATCCCCGTAGCGCTGCTTTCACAGGGACAAGCTGCCATAATTACAAAAATCACATCATAGGGCCAAACTATGCAATACAAGGTAACATACTTTTAGGTCAACAGATACTCGACAGTATGGAGTATAGGTTTTTAAATACTGAGGGTTCTTTAGCTGAGAAGCTGATGTCGGCATTGCAGGGCGCTAAAGTACCGGGAGCAGATACTCGTTGCCTCAACGAAGGCACTTCATCGCTATCTGCATTTGTTCGGGTGGCAAAACCAAACGATCACCCCGACAGCCTATGGTGTCATTTAGTAGTAACTTCCACACCTTATGGTGTTGAACCTATTGACTCGCTGCAAGTACTTTTCGACCAATGGCTCATCTGGACAAATATAAACGAACGCAAACTTAATGAGGCATCAATATCAAATGTGTTTCCAAACCCAGCCAGCCAAACGTTCACGATTGATATCAAACCCGTTTATGAGTTGAATCAAGCTACAATCAGAATTTTCAACAATAGAGGCCTATTGATTGATGAAGCTCAATGGCAAGGTGAACCAATCATTTTTAATACTGTTAAATACACAACCGGAATTTATTATTTTCAGGTTTCAGGAAACAACATGATCTTAGATTCCGGAAAGTTTAACATACAAAAGTAATTAACTGATATTATGGCTAAAGATAGATTTGTCGGCTTGGCATTTGACGCTGTTAATAGTGGCAATACGCAAAGACTTACTGATTTTACGACCGATAATGCTGTTTTTAGATTAACTCCGAAGTTGCAGGAATAGGGAAAATTACAGATTATCTGATTTTTGTTAATAATTCAGAACTTTATAGCAGATAAATTTGTTTTCGATCAGTACACCATAATAGCTAAAATCCTCTATCTTATCATACGTGTTTTTTTAAGTCATCAAATTGGTCATTTTCATTAATATTGTACCGTTCAAATAGATTTTGGCATGACTTCTATTAGATACTTAAGATATTTTACACCGATTTACCATAACACTTTTGCTTATTGATTACATTGAAAATTCGCTGCTAAAATGGATGAAAAACAAATAAATAGTGAGTTGAATGCTTTAATTAATTTGTTGGACGAGCCTGACGAATTTGTATTCGATAAAGTTAAAGAGCGTTTTTTCAGTTATGGCCTTGAAGCCGTTCCTCTGCTTGAAGATGTCTGGGACTCGTCATATGAGCATACTCAGGTGCAAAAACGAATTGAGGGTATCATACATGAGATACAGTTTAACAATGTCATTAAATTGCTTAGCCAATGGAAAGAAAAGGCTGAACCCGACCTGCTCGCCGGAGCTATGATTATCGCTAAATATCATTACCCTGAGATGAAAGATAAGGTGGTGATTGATAAAATTGGCAGGATTATACAGGATGTATGGTTGGAGCTGAATGATAACCTCACTTTTTTAGAAAAGATAAAAATCCTGAATCATATCATATTCGACATCCACGGCTTTAAGCCAAATAAGTCGGATCTTTTTGCACCCTCCACCTCCTATATCAATCTGATGGTTGAATCGAAAATGGGTAATTACGAATCACTCGGTATTTTATATTTGATAGTTGCCCAAAGCCATAATATTCCGCTTTATGGTGTTGATCTTCCTCGTCAGCTTATTATGGCTTGTACTGATAAGCTTATCAGGCCGGGTGATCCTGCTGACAAACACGATGTCTTGTTTTATCTAACCGCTCATCATACAGGTATTGTATTCACACGTAGAGAAGTAGAGAAGTTTATTGAGCAAATGAATTTAGAGACCAAACCGAGCTATTTTTTACCTTGTGATAATATTACAGTTATCCGAAGGCTAATCAACTACCTTATTCTATCTTATGAAAAAAGAGGCATGATGGACAAGATTGAAGATTTGAAAAAATTAAAACAGGTATTAGAATAGTAGTGTGCTTACTTCAAAACTTTTCATTTTTACAAATCGTCCCTCATACTGTTTTGTTTAAAGGGGCACTTTCCTCTTTTTTCGGCATTTTGCCATCTTGATTATCAAGCTGGTAGTTAAAAACATCAGTCATTATTTTAGGCACAACCTTGCTTATCGGGTTATATAATAATGAGTTATCACGTTTCTCCAATTTCAAAAATTTGCCATTAGGATCAAACCAGTTGTAAAGCGCTATGATTACGCTAAGGATAAGTACACCTTTCAGCAAGCCAAATATCAATCCCAATATTTTGTTGGGCAAATTAATTACAGTCTTCTCAATAAATTTGTCAAGTATTTTCCCTATAATATTGATAACGATGATAACTGTAATAAAAATGATTATAAAGGAGATGATGAATATTATACTTTTTGAGAAATCCAGATGCTGAGCCAAAACAGTGGATAACCAATTTGAGAATTTCATTCCAAGAAGGACACCCAATATTAGTGCGGCAAATGAAGCAAACGATCGCACGAAACCTTTTGCGAATCCGACAATAGCATACAATAACAGGGGAACGCCTATGATAATATCAAGCCAATACATTATGTTTTAAGCTTACGTGTGAGCTTGGATGCAAAAACAAAATCGTTTAATTCTTTATTTTCAGAGTTCAGTATCTCATTGTTATCACCTTCCCACCATATTTTACCGTCGTGTATAAAAATTATATTCTCGCCAATCTCTACTACTGAGTTCATATCGTGCGTATTGATGACAGTTGTGATATTGAATTCTTCGGTTATCTCGCTAATAAGATTATCAATCAGGTTAGCAGTCTGTGGGTCAAGGCCAGAATTTGGTTCATCGCAGAACAGGTATCTCGGATTAAGCGCAATAGCGCGTGCAATGGCTACACGTTTAATCATACCGCCGCTCAGCTCCGAGGGCATCAGTTTGTTGGCATTTCGAAGATTTACACGGTGAAGACAAAAATCTACACGATCTTTCTGTTTGGCGATAGATAGGTCGCTAAACATCTTTAAAGGAAATCCTACATTTTGCTCAACGTTCATATAATCAAACAAAGCCCCTCCCTGAAACAACATACCTATCTCCTGCCGTATTGCCTTTTTCAGACCGAAAGTCAGCTTGGAAAAAAGCCGATTGTCGTAATAAATCTGTCCGCTATTGATCTCGTGAAGTCCTACTAAACATTTTATCAATACTGTTTTTCCCGATCCGCTCTGACCAATTACAAGATTGGTTTTGCCCTGATAAAATTTTACAGAGACATCTTTAAGGACATGATTGTCCCCAAAATACTTGTTTATATTTACTGCCTCAATCATTACAAAAGTAACTGGGTAAGGATCAGGTTAAAAATGATGATGATTATGCTGCTATAGACTACTGCCTTTGTGCTTGCCGTACCTACCTCGAGCGCTCCGCCACGTGTTTCGTAACCATGAAACCCTGACACAGTGGTGATAATAAATGCAAAAACGGCAGTTTTGATCAGAGCGTATGTTATTGTATAGGCTTCGAAATAAGATTGAATACCTACAATATAATCGTTGGAAGTAACTTCACCTGTTGAGATACATGCCAGCCAACCGCCTAAAAGACCAAGACAAATACTGAAGATAATAAGTATAGGATTAATGATTACTCCGGCAAACACTTTTGGCTGAATAAGATAGTTTGCCGAGTTTATTCCCATCATCTCCAATGCATCAATTTGCTCGGTAACCCTCATTGTTCCTATTTCGGAAGCTATGCGCGAGCCTACTTTACCAGCAAGTACCAAGCTAATCATAGTAGGCGAAAATTCCAGAATAATGGATTGACGGGTAGTAAAACCAACCATTGAGAGAGGTATCAAAGGGCTGTCAATATTATATGCCGTTTGAAGTGCAACAACAGCGCCTACAAAAACCGATATGATCATTACAATACCAAGCGAGTCTAATCCAAGGCGTTGAAACTCAGTAAAAACCTGACGAATAAAAAAATTAACACGATCAGGCTTTGTAAAGACACGCCTCATCAATAACACGTATTTACCCAGATCACGCACCAGATTCATCATCAAAAATTTTGACTAAAATAGGTAAAAAAGCTAATATCTCATCAAGTTAAATTTAATAGCGATAATATCTTCCTTCCCATTTATCTACCCGTACTCTCCATATCAATATCTCACGAATCGAAGGCGCTGAATATTTAAACTCCTTGCCTGTATAGTGATGCATAATTATATTAAGCGCCCTGACCTTCTCTTCGCTCTCCTCGATAAACTCCACCTCGCCATGAGCTAATACACTTTTATATTTCATACTATAACTACAAGCAACGCTTTCGTTCTGCCACCGCAAGAAATGTTCATTACTGAAACACACACATACTTTTGGATTCTTTTCCAGAATCGAGATTTTTTTTCCACTCCTTGCCGAATGCAAATAGATGAAGCCGTCTTTTAATCCAAAATTCATTGGCAAAACATAAGGCATCCCGCTGTCGTCAACCATTCCAACGTAGCAGACCTCACTTTTCAAGATGGTATCAAAAATATCAGTCAAATTTGTTACTGTACGAGCTTTCATGATTAAAAATATTATCTTTCGTTTTCAACATTAATAATAGCATTTAGTAGCGATACAATCAGGCTGAAAGCTATTGCCCACCAGAACCCTTCGAGATAAAAACCAGGAACAATATGGCTGGCTAACAAAGCTATCACTGCATTGATCACTAAAAGAAAAAGTCCAAAGGTAATTAACGTAATTGGTATGGTAAGAAAAACCAATATAGGCTTCAGTATCACATTAAGAATTGCCAAAACGAAAGCTACTAATATTGAAGTTAAATAGTCTTCGATATGCACACCTTTTAGTAGCCATCCGGCCACAATTACTGAAAAAGAAGATAAAATAACTCTGATAAGAAATTTCATTGTATTACAGTTTTTATAATGAATCGAAATTGATTGAAAGCAAAAAATCGGAGCTTGTTTTTCCGGTATCGGGCAGATAGTTAAAACGTAAACCTACAGCAACAGGTGCAAGAAAACGTAATAGATGCACGTCAGCAAAAAACTCAAAACCTGTGGAGGGATAGTAACTTTTCTTATTGTTGGCAAGCGCTGTTGTATGATCATAAAACAGATTCATCCTCAACCTTTTGATATACATAAACGATGAAAGGCTAACATCAGGATATAAAAGAGGGAAAGCATAATTGGCCGTCAATGTATTAAGCTTAGTTCCATAAATATCTATTCTGCCGCGAGGTAGTCGTATTATGTTATTATAGTAATAAATAGAATCATTTCGATTTTGATTGGCTGCATAAAAACTTAGTGAGTGATGTTTCTTAATTCCAGGAAAGTAACATCGAAGCTCGCCGCTCAATAATGATCCTAAACCACCTTTTTTAAATGGCTCACTCCTATAATTAACTCCAACCCATTGCCCCCACTTAGGTGCAAGATCATGACTACTCATTTTTAGGTAATGAGCGGCATAAACTCTGTAAGTCAATGTTTTAAAATTGGCTCGATCAAAGCGTAAACCCGATTCAGGGTCTATATCGAGTTGAGTGTAATCGAATGCTATTATCGGAGTGAGATAACTTGTATATTTTCCGGCAACAAAGCGAAGCGGAACGGAAATGTCTGATTTGAGGTTAGTCTCACGCCAATAATAATCTTTCGATCCGGTAGTATCAGTATAAACAGATTTCCTCTTTCCATAACTTAAATCAGCGCCAAAGGCAGGATACAAACCTTCGTACCTGAAGTTGAAATAATATTTTCCCGTTTGTTCATTTGTATTATACTCCCAGCCCAGCACAGTAACTGACGAACTCAAAAGATTTTGCGACAACATAGAGATACCCGGCTTAAACTCTGAATTCTGATAATCTGTAATAAGAGGCCCCCAACTATGAAAATTAAAAAGGTTAAGTATTTTGGAGTAGTTTTTTATCGGATAGGTATCTTCAGGTATTTTTTCCGGATCAAATATATTCGTATTATTTAAGAACAGCTTATCATGTAGCTCAACATCCTTATATTCAAAGTTTTCAAATAAGACTTGCTGAGTCTCATCAATTTTCTTTTGAGAGGTTTTAAATCCTTTTTCCGAATAGTTTGCAAATATCAAAGTTGTGCCATCTGCTGATATTTGAGGATCGGTAATACCAAAAGGAGCTGAAACGACCATTGTAATTTTTTTGGAATCAATATCCAATTGATAAATATTATCAACTCCAGACCATGCGCCTGTAAAGTAAATTTTTTCGTCGCACATCACAGGATTTGATATGTCGGTATAACTAAAATTGGTTAATCGGTCAACTGTTCTATTTTCGGGGTTAACCAATGCTATGGCTTTACCTTGGTTTCCGACAATTATAGTAACGATCTTTTTACCATCTTCACACCATGACGGGTTTGTGAAATAATAGTTTTGTGATGTTGTAACCCGCTGAATCTCTTTTCCGGTAGTAGTTTCGATAATAACAAGAGCGTAACGCTGATCAAGAGTAACATCAACCACTACCAAACGGCTGGCATCGGGCGAAAGGGCCGGTGCAAAAAACCTCGATTTATTTGTTATTTTTTGACTTTTACCGGTTTTCCTGTCATAAATTTTTATCACGGAGTAATTTCTATGTTGCCATCTTGGATCATATTCACGTTCGGCCCAAGCTATCACATCACCGGCGTAAGTAAGCGACTGCGGCAAATAGTAGCCGGGAGTATAAATTTTAGTCTCATTACCTGTAGAATCAATTTCTACAAACATTGTAATATCATCAAAAGGGCTTTTTTCCGCAATAATAGTTTTATAATCAGTAAAATAGGGGCGCAAATAATTGGTAAAAACATCTTTCTCGGGTATAGCTATTTCATCCGTTGGGGTAAGGATAGATTTATTTAATTGGTTTTGCCAGTCCTGCTTTAGTTCATTCATCACATCTTCATAAAGTTTCGTCTTGCCAAGCCCTGTAATATCTCTTATCCCTTCAGAAAACGGCACTATCATAAACGGATTTTTTGCAACTTTATCAAGGACATGATTCCAGATATCTACGCCATATTTTTCTCTTGCTTTAGTTACCAGATGATATCCCAAAACATAATGATCCGGCACAAAATCTCGGAAAGAGCCAAAAACAGATTTGTCGTAAGAAAACGCTCCTTTTTGTGTAAGTTGTGTTCGTAGAGGTAAAGAAAAAGAGGGCAAACGTCCTCTACCGCTTTGGCTGAACATTGTTTCGGCAAGTACGGCATCTCCCTCAAGAAACCAAAATGGTATATACAATCCCAATACACCGGCAGCGATTTGCTCGCCAAAAAGATAGGTAAGGATTCGTGTAAGTCCTTGTTTCATTTGCGATAATTGTATTACATGCCGGTACTCGTGTATCGCTAATTGCTGAAACCACTCTTGTCCATAAGTGTTCTGCGGAGGGATAGTATAGAGCTCCATTCGCTTTGGCGCCCATGCTACCATACCGTTGGAAATAGATGTAAAATTATGAATTAAAACAGGAATTTTACCCGGTCTTACACTAAAAGAAACAGTGTCGAGTTTTGCGGCATACTCTAATGTATTGGCAATGTAAGTAGCTGAGGCTTCATATCCATCAGGAAACACCAATTTAAAATTTTCAGTATTGATTTGCCGCCATCTTACCGATGCCGGCTCTTGACCGCTGCTATAATATTGAGCAGTAATATTGAGAGGTGTAAAAATCAAAAAAAATAGTAAAAGAAAAATCACATATGCGCTAATCGGGGTTGATGAGAAGAAACGACTTTGATAAAAATAGTATTGATAAATGAATCTAGTTTTATTTTCTTCGCAACAGTTGATACCATATTTCAGCGGATGTGTTATCACTTCGTTGTGTTATAGATTCTAACTTTTTCTATTTAATTTTTATTTAGAGCCATCTCTTTTTCAAAAAAATTCCAGATCGGATCATCAGGTGTTTTAGCTATTACAGTAATATTCTTTTTGCTCACAGGATGGATAAACTCAAGTTTTCGGGCATGTAAATGGATCGAGCCATCAGGATTTGACCTTGGGAAGCCATACTTCAAGTCGCCTTTAATTTTGCATCCGATATTTGAAAGTTGTGTTCTTATCTGATGATGTCTGCCGGTTTTCAGCTCTATTTCCAAAAGATGATAGCGGTGGCTACTCGTCAACATTTTGTAATGAAGTTCAGCCAAATGGGCTCCTTTTGTCTCTTTATTTACAACAAATGATTTGTTTTTTGCCTGATCTTTTCTTAACCAGTTCTCAATCCAATCTTCGGTTTTTGAAGGAGGCTGATCAACAACTGCCCAATATATCTTTCGGATCTCTTGTTTTCGCAGCAAAAGATTCATTCTTGTTAATGCTTTGCTCGTTCGTGCAAAAATCACCGCCCCACTCACAGGCCGATCCAATCGGTGCACCACGCCCAAAAATACTCCGCCAGGTTTTTGATATTTTTCTTTGATATATGTTTTTACATCATCGCGTAATGTTTTTCCTTCTTTAACATCTGCTTGTACCAGATCACCGGGGAGCTTATTAACGATTATAATGTGGTTATCTTCGTAAATAATTTCGTTTATCATATCAATCCACTGCCTTTAAAATACTACAGTTGATTGGTTAGTATTGTTCACGTTCATTAGGAAAATTCTGTGTTTTCACATCTTGTATATAAGCCCTTACTGAACCTTGTATCTCCTCGCTTAGGTTATGATATCGCCGTAGGAACCGTGGCGAAAACTTTTGGGTTATACCAAGCATATCATGCAGAACGAGCACCTGGCCATCTACATCACTACCTGCACCGATACCAATAGTAGGTATTCTGATCTCCTGCGTTACCTGCCCACCAAGTTTTGCGGGTATCTTTTCAAGAACTATGGAGAAACAACCTGCTTTCTCAAGCAAATGAGCGTCTTCAATAAGTTTCTGAGCTTCGTCATCTTCGGTAGCTCTTACCACATAAGTACCAAATTTGTGGATGGACTGTGGCATAAGCCCAAGATGTCCCATTACAGGGATTCCAGCCGAGAGTATCCTATCTACCGATTCGATAATCTCACTGCCGCCTTCAATTTTCACAGCATTAGCGCCCGATAATTTCATGATTGCAATAGCAGTGTTGAGCGCCTCTTTGGAGTTGCCTTGATAGGTGCCAAATGGTAAGTCAACCACAACGAGTGCACGCTTTACAGCACGCATCACCGATGATGCATGATAAATCATCTGGTCGAGGGTGATTGGAAGCGTAGTAGTATGACCAGCCATTACGTTTGATGCCGAATCGCCCACAAGGATCACGTCAATTCCTGCCTGATCAAGCAAACCAGCCATCGAAAAATCATAAGCGGTAAGCATAGCGATCTTTTCACCCTTCAACTTCATCTCCTGAAGTACATGAGTGGTAATTTTTTTATAGACGTTAGCTTCTTTTTTATTCATTTATAAAAATTTTAATAGTATGACTACCTCATTATCATTAACACTCAAAATAAATAAAATATAATGCCGTTTGGTGCATATCGAATACGAATTACAAAATTAGATGTTTTTTTATAGCCACAGATATTTACACTCACAAAGAGTATTATTTTAAACGTTTGATTTACTTTTATGATACGAAAAATTACTATTCCTTTCATCCTGACTTTCGTTTTTTCTTTATTCTATTCTTGCGAAACAGAAGTTAATCTGACAACAGATTGGAAAGAGATAACAATAGTTTATGGTCTTTTAAGTCAGATGGATACCACACATTACCTGCGCATCAATAAGGCTTTTCTTGGCGATGACGCCCTTCGTTTAGCAAAGATTGAAGACTCATCAAGTTATAAAAATGATCTCTATGTAAAGCTTGAAGGTTGGGAGAATGATAAGGCGCTTCACACAATAGTTTTTGATACTATTACCATCGCTAATAAAGATAGCGGTATGTGGTACAATCCTTATATGCTGGCATTTAAAGGAGATGGCATTTTAGATCCCGATCTTGAATACCGATTATTTATTACCAACACTAAAACTGGTCATGAGGTGAAAGGGAAAACCCGTTTAATAAAGCCCTTCATCGTAAAAAAACCGCCGGCTGGCGGCAAGCTTACCCTTTTTAGAGGTTTTAATACGCCATTTGCCTGGGCTAACGGGGTAAATGCCCGACGATATGAGCCTATCATAAGATTTAATTACTTTGAAATCCCCTCAGGCACAAAAGACACTATAAGTAAACATCTTGATTATGTACTTACCACCATCACTTCCGAAAACCTTGAAGGCAATGGCGATGCAGAGGTTAGTTTCAGTAATGACGCCTTTTACGACTTTATTAAAAATAATCTCTCCGACAACTATCAAGGAAAAAGGCTTTGTGGCACAGTTGATCTTATTATTTCCGCTGGCGGTAACGAATATGAAACATATTTACGGATAAATGGACCATCGAGTAGCATAGTACAGGATAAACCTGAATATACAAACATTGAAAACGGATTAGGCTTACTTTCAAGCCGTTATAAAGTAATACGCGAAAAACATCTTGACGCTCGTGCGGAAGATGAAATAATTGCGTTAGATCGAAAATTTGTGAAAAATCCGAATTTGTAGAAGAAGACAAAACATATTATGGCGGCATCTTATAAGTACCCAACTGCTGTGCTTCGACTTCGCCCGGCAACCATGTTACTTTCGATGGTTGCTGAACTTGTCGGAGTACTGGTTAAGTAACGTACTTCAAGTACGCTCCTTTGCCCTCAATCTCAGCGCCATCCATTTGGATAATTCTAAGAAACCTTGCTGTTTTTTTATTTAAATATTTGTTTTGAGACAGCCCCTATCAACAGTAATGTTTTATTTAAGTTTTGTCCTCGATTAATACAGTTTTTCCCTTTTCAACATATAGGGTAATAAAATCTGATCAAATCCTTTGTTGATGTCAGCCTCAACGTAATCAATACGATATTGCCCACAGCGAAGTTTTAATTCATTCTTTATCAAGCTTAACTGGGTAACATACTGTTCTCTTATCTCATTAGGATTGACCTTTAACTCCTTTCCGCTTTCAATGTCAATAAATTTATAAGGTCTGTTTTCGTAATCAAATTCTATCTCTTTAGCAAGGTCAATCACATGAAAAAGAATAACTTCATGTTTGTTATGGCGCAAATGCTGCAGCGCTGAGAAAAGCTCATTTGTTTTTGCAGTGTTGTCGAACATGTCAGAAAAAATGATCACTAATGACCGCTTATGAATATTATCAGAGATTTTGTGCAGAGCATCTGCAGCAAGGGTTTTTTTGCGAACATCTACACCAATCGGCATTAAAAGCTTTTCAAGATGCGTATAGAGGTGTTTCTGATGGGCAGTGGTAGATCGGGCGTCGGTATGAAGTTCTACCTCATCAGAAAATAGTGAAAGCCCTACGGCGTCACGCTGCTTTTTCAACATTGCTATAATTGCCGCGGCAGCATAAACAGAAAAGATGATCTTATTAGGATTATCCAATGAGAGGCGCTCTTTAACCGGAAAATACATTGAGGAAGAATTGTCAATGATTATCTGACAACGCAGGTTGGTCTCCTCTTCATATCGTTTTACAAAAAGCCTGTCGGTACGCCCGAAAAGTTTCCAATCAATATGCTTAGTAGATTCACCGGTATTGTAAAGACGATGCTCGGCAAACTCCACCGAAAAGCCATGAAATGGACTTTTATGCAATCCGGTGATGAATCCTTCAACTACTTGGCGAGCAATGAACTCAAGAGAGCCATATTGCTGAAGCCTATTTTTATCAATCGAATATTGCACTGAATTTTTTAGTAATAAAACGTAAAGATGCAAGAAAAGGTGTAACATCTAAAGCACAAATTGGCTTAATATTACACCATTATCTTCAGGATATGACTGTAAATCAATCCTAAAGTTTTAATTATGATAATCAGACTATTAAAAAAATAGCCTAAAATGTTTATACTATAATATAGCTTCAAGTTTTTTTACGAGTACCTGTTTAGGAACAGCGCCTACAACCTTATCCAAAATTTGACCTCCCTTTAGATATAAAACGGTAGGTATATTTCTTATTCCAAATTTTGAAGCTATTCCCGGGTTATTGTCAACATCCACTTTTCCTACAACAACCCTCCCATCATATTCTTTACCAATCTCTTCAATAAGCGGTCCGATCATACGGCAAGGGCCACACCAAACAGCCCAGAAATCAACAATTACGGGTTTGTCAGACTTCATGACAAGTTCTTCAAAATTAGCATCTGTAAATTCTAAAGCCATGATTTTTGAATTTTTTATTTGTTTAAAATATTTTTGACAAAAATAAACTGTTTTTTCAACCCTTAATAATAGTTTTTTTTTGCCCCTTTACTATTAATTATCAGAAAACCTTAATGACACATTGTTCTGTATTATTATTTTCCAATTGTTACTATTTTTTCGGCGAGTTTCATGATTTCTAACCCCCCAAAATTGCCAGAACTCATCAGAAGCAGGTTACAGTTTACATAATTTTGTTGGAGGATGAATTCTTGAAGCTGCAAAGGATTCGTAAATATTTTTAGTTTTTTGTTACCAAAGCCTTCAAATACATCTTCAATCGTGATTGGTGGAAGTTTTTTTAATGCAATGGCCGCAGGATCAAAAAATATTACCGGAATATCTGCCTGATCCATGCTACCTCGATAATGAGCAAGAAAGTTTTTACTTAAACTACTATAAGTATGCAACTCCATTACTGCTATGAGTTTACGATGCTGGAACTGTAAATTAACAGCCTCTACAGTAGCTTTTAACTTCGAGGGAGCGTGGGCAAAATCTTTAAAAATGGTAGTATGTTCGTTTTCAGCAACCAACTGCAACCTGTTAGCTGCCCCTTTAAAACTAATGATTGACTGATAGAAATCGGACTCATTAATGCCGAGCAACTTACATATTTCTTTGGCACCACTGAGATTCAATAAATTATGTTTCCCAAAAAAATTGATTGGGTAATATTTAGGAGGATCTCCTTTTAGGATAATTCGGGTTTTACCATCTTTTGTTTCAAAATCGAGAAGATTATATGGTATCACTTTCCCTCCCCAATTGGAACTTTTGACTACCTCGCTCAGTGTTTTATCATCATCACAAAATATAAGGTATCCATCGTTTTCAATACTTTGAATAAAAAACTGAAATTGTTCCTTGTACTCCTCAAAAGTGGGAAACACATTTATGTGATCCCAGGCAATACCACTGATAAGTGCAATTTTCGGTTTATAATGCAGGAATTTAGGTCTTCGATCCAATGCAGAAGTCAAATATTCGTCGCCTTCGATAACTATAAAAGGGGCATCAGAAAGCCTTACCATGATATCGAACCCCTCAATTTTAGCTCCGACTAAATAATCAAAATCTATTCCTTGACTTTTAAGCACATGCATAATCATGGAAGTGATAGTAGTCTTTCCATGACTGCCGGCAATAACAATTCTTGTTTTATTAATTGACTGCTGGAAAATATACTCAGGGAAAGAGTAGATTTTAAGCCCAAGTTCAACGGCTTTGTCTAATTCGGGGTTTCCAGCTTTAGCATGCATGCCAAGTATGACTGCGTCGAGGTCAGAAGTTATTTTTTCAGGATACCAACCGAATTTGTCGGGCAGGATTCCATAATTTCTTAAGTTCGACAGTGCAGGTTCAAATATTTCGTCATCCGATCCGGTTACAGCATATCCTTTATTTACTAATGCTATGGCCAGATTATGCATAACAGCTCCGCCAATGGCAATAAAATGGACTCTCATAATATTAATTTTTAAAGATCGGGTTTTAAAATATCAATCAGCTCATTTTCAATTAAAACCGGTATAACCTTAGCTGTATCGGGAGTAAACGAAAATTCGATGACATCGTCGGCGCCAAGTTTTTGTAATCGTAAGCGATGCTGTGCTTTATTTATATATGTTAAAATATCCTTTTTGGCAATATTCCATAGATCAAGCGCTGCATGAGCTGAGTCGTTATTATTAATAAAAAATTTCCCCGTTGATTGTAGTTTTTCAATCAAAGCCCCAGCAAAAACGGTATCTTCAAGGCAGAAATTATTTTCCCAACCAGAGCAAAGTATGATTACTTGTTTATTTTGATTAGTAAGCCATTCGGCTAATACAGATAAATTGCTGAAGGCGCCTATTGCAACGGTTCCCCTCTCTTTGGCTTCATTTATTGCTGCTGTACCGTTGGTAGTGGTAAAAACTATCTTCTCACCTTTTGATTTTCCATCTCTAAACTCAAAGGCTGAGTTGCCAAAATCGGCAAAATCGAGCTTTGCACCGCCTCTTTCAGCTACTACCAAAAAGCCCTGTTGCTTTAAAAACTTAGCTTGCTCAACTAATGCAACGGGGATTATAGAAGTGGCTCCATCAGCAAGCGCAGAAACCATCGTTGTTGAAGCCCGTAAAATATCCGTTACTACAACAATAGCTTCTGTTTTGATATTTAAAAAACCAATAAGCGCCGGCGAAAAACAAACTTCGATAGGTACTCCACCACAGGATTTTTGGATCATGTCCTTAAAAAAACTCAATATTATGATTTATCCTTCGTAAAAGGGTGTTTTAACCACTTTGGCTTTTAGCAGCTTCTCTCTGATTTTGATATATATTTCCTGTCCGAAAGCATCAAAACCGGTTTTTAAATATCCCATGCCGATAGCTTTTTTAAGCGAAGGCGACATCGTGCCTGAGGTAACTTTACCAATAATGTTTCCATCGGCATCGCATATTTCGTAGTGCTGCCGAGGGATGCCTTTATCAATCATTTCGAAGCCACGCAATCTTCGGGTTACACCATTAATTTTTAGGTTTTCGTGATAAGCTCTGTTGATAAAATCTTTACCTTCAACAAATTTGGTTATCCATCCCAATCCAGCTTCTATTGGCGAGGTTGTTTCGTTAATATCGTTACCGTACAAGCAAAATCCCATCTCAAGCCTCAATGTGTCGCGCGCTCCTAATCCGATGGGTTTAATGCCAAATTCGGCGCCGGCTTCAAAAACAGCATTCCATATCTTCCCGGCATATTCATTAGGGAAATAAATCTCATAACTGTTTTTCTCTCCCGTATAACCGGTTGCTGACATTATTACATCCTTTAGTCCGGCAAATTCTATCACTTTAAAAGTGTAATAAGGTATTGTGGTAAGGTCAACATTGGTAAGTTTCTGTAAAGTTGCCATAGCTTTTGGCCCTTGTATAGCGAGTTGCGAAGTGGTATCCGAAGCATTTTCTATAATTGCTCCTACATCATTGTTTTCCTGCATCCACTTCCAGTCTTTTTCGATATTAGAAGCGTTTATGGCCAACAGATAATTTTCGGCGTCAAAACGGTACAGTAATAAATCGTCAACTATTCCTCCCAGATGGTTGGTAAAGCAGGTATATTGAATTTTGCCATCAACGAGTTTGGATACATCATTAGTAAGTAGTTTTTGTAGCAGCTCAACCGCTTTAGGCCCTCTCACCCAAATTTCACCCATGTGCGATACATCGAAAACTCCAACTGCTTTGCGTACTGTTTCGTGTTCAGCGTTAACTCCTTCAAATTGGATAGGCATGTTAAAACCTGCAAAAGGCACGATCTTAGCGCCAAGCGCTTCGTGCATCCTGATAAATGCTGTATTTTTCATTGTAAAAGAATATGAATATTAATTTTAACTGCAAAAATAGGCCATTAGAGTAGTAAATACTGAAAAAAGGGAAATTATTTCCGATAGTCTGATTTTTAGACTTAAAAGTATTCGGTAAAAAGCCCCCTTTGGATAAATTGGATTAATCAAGATTAAACATTTGTAATCAGCACAATAATAATTGCACTGAACAAATAGTAAATTTTGATTGGCTTTATAAAATCAATAGTTCAACCTACGGTTATTTTTTATTGATTAATTAGAGTTTAAAATCAGGTACCTATTTAAATTTAATGTTAGTTTTAAATCAAAAAATAATAATCGTCAGGATTTTATTCACTCAGCGCTTCGTTAACAAGCCTCGCAGCATCTTCAAGAGCAATTGCAGAACGTACTTCTAATCCCGATTCATCAAGAAGTATTTTGGCCTCTTCTGCATTAGTACCCTGAAGTCTTACTATAATGGGCACATTGATATTGTCAATATTATTATAAGCATCTATAATTCCTTGTGCTACACGATCGCAACGAACTATTCCGCCAAAAATATTTACAAGTATCGCCTTCACATTTGGATCTTTCAGGATGATACGGAAGCCCTCTTCTACACGTTTTGCATTGGCAGTGCCACCGACATCGAGGAAGTTGGCCGGATCGCCTCCTGACATTTTGATCATATCCATGGTGGCCATTGCCAATCCGGCGCCATTTACCATACATCCTACGTTTCCGTTAAGCTTAACATAATTCAGATCATAACGGCTTGCTTCTACTTCAATAGGATCTTCTTCGGCTAAGTCGCGCATTTGTGCAATATCAGGATGGCGATAAAGTGCATTATTGTCAATTGTTACTTTCGCATCTACAGCGAATATTTTATCATCCGAAGCTTTTAATACAGGATTAATTTCAAACAGTGTAGCATCACTATCTAAATAAGCTTTGTATAGCGATTGTACAAACTTAACCATATTCTTAAATGCATCTCCTTCGAGACTAAGATTAAATGCAACCCTCCGAGCTTGAAATCCTTGTAAACCATAGCGTGGGTCAATCTCTTCGGTAAATATCTGATCTGGTGTCTTTTCAGCTACAGCTTCAATATCCATTCCACCTATAGGTGAATACATTATCATGTTTCTGCCTGTTTTTCTGTTAAGCAGCACACTTATGTAAAACTCCCTTATATCAGACGGACCGGGATAAAAAACGTCCTGCTGAATTAAAACTTTACTAACCTTTTTGCCTTCCGGTGGAGTTTGTGGGGTAATCAGGTTCATGCCAATTATCTTATCAGTAAATTTTTCAACCTCCCTGACATTTTTGGCTAATTTCACTCCACCCCCTTTTCCTCGTCCGCCAGCATGTATCTGGGCTTTTACAACCCAAAACTTAGTACCGGTAATAGCGTGTAAATGCTTGGCAGCCTCAACAGCCTGCTCAGGAGACTCAGCCAAGATGCCTTCGGGAACGGAAACCCCATATTTTTTTAAAATTGATTTGCCTTGAAACTCATGAAGATCCATTGTTGTAGCTAATTATTATATCTGAATATTCTTTTGAAAACAAATACAAAAATATTATTTTTCAAGTCAATCTAAGCCATGTAGATAGAATGAAAATAAAAAGCCAAAAATACCTGACAAGAATTATCAAAAAGAAACACAAAAAAAACAGTTCAAACATTTGACTATAAATCTAATCAATCTTACAGAACAGTTTACCGATGAGTTATCTTGTAAATTTAAATTCAAAGCTATGCATGAAAAATTAGAAGTTACTTGCCTTCATTGTGGAAGTAAAGACCATTATTAGCAATCAAATTTTTGGATGTTTCAATAAAAAATGCTAAAAAAAGTAACAACTTTACGCAACGGTACAGGCTAAGGCGAAAGGTAACTATGGAATAATTGCAAATATTAAAAGGAGACTTTTATAAAGATCACCGAAAATTTTGAAATATTTTTAAATATGAGTAGCAAATTAAGGATAATATGTTTGCCTTAAATCAATTAACCTTAATTCATTATTGATAAAATCTTAATTTAAGATTTCATAATTTTTAGATATTTGCACTCTTTTGAGTCAATTGTCTAACAATTTGAATCTAATTATGAAATTTCTTTTTTTCTTGCCGGAATGATATCATGAAAAGCTGTTTAGTCTCTTTTTTTGTTTTTATTTTTTTCTTTTTCCAACACAATCCCTTTTCTCTTAATGCACAAGAGGCTTCAGGGCTTGAGTCGAATCAATATATAGTTCGTACTGCTGAAAGGCCACCTATTGATCTTCTTCAAATTCCGGTAGAGGCTTACGAAGCTGGAAAATTTAAAATTAAATTGAAGCCAGAGCGGGAAAATTTGATTCCTGTACTATCATCATCCACAAGTCCTGTTGGCTACGTGGTTACGGGGATTCCTTCTTTTGATGCCCTCAATCAATATTATTCCATAAAAAGTTATCGTCCTTTGTTTGGTCATCTTTATCATACCCGATCAGATAGCGATCAGTTTATGGAACGACACAAAGCATGGGGGTTTCATCTTTGGCTTGAAGTAATCGTTGATGATAAAACGGACATTATTGATGCTGTGATGCAGTTTTCAGCCCTGAGCGAAGTTGATTTTGCCGAACCCGAATACCGGAAAAGGCTTGTTATCAATGATGCAAAGTTCAATAGTGCAAATCTTGTAATTTCAAATGAAAATGAGCCTGAGGGGCGTTGGACGCCTAATGATCCACAATATGGCAATCAGTGGCATTATAAAAACACAGGACAACAAGGAGGGACACCGGGCGCAGATATCAGCTTGCAAGAAGCATGGAATATTGAAAAGGGAAACAGTAATGTTATAGTAGCTGTAATTGATGGCGGTATCTCATATACACATCAGGATCTTGCTTCCAATATGTGGAGCGAAATAGGTTACAATTTTGTTAACGGAAGCCCTACAGTTACTCCTCATGATCATGGGACACACGTAGCGGGTACTATAGCCGCCGTTACATCCAATATGATTGGTGTTGCTGGTGTAGCAGGAGGTTCTGGTACTGGAGACGGAGTTAGGTTGATGTCTTGTCAGGTATTTTCTAATAATGGTAGCGGCGGGTTTCATCTTGCTCCGATATATGCTGCCGATAATGGAGCTTCGATCTCTCAAAACAGTTGGGGTTATTCAAATGCAGGCGTTTATGATCAATCGGTATTAGATGCTATTGATTATTTCAACGTTTATGGCGGAGGAGAAGCAATAAACGGTGGAATCACTCTCTTTTCAGCAGGTAATAGCAATTCCCCAGGACAATGGTATCCCGCATGCTATTCAGGATGTTTTTCTGTAGCTGCCACTAATAATCAGGATAAAAAAGCTTGGTATTCCAATTATGATACATGGGTAGATATCTCTGCACCTGGTGGTGAGACTAACAGTGTAACTGCAAGGGGTGTACTTAGTACCCTGCCCAACAATAGCTATGGTTATTTTCAGGGAACATCAATGGCTTGCCCTCATGTATCAGGGGTTGTAGCTCTGATGATCTCGTTAGGCTATGGAGAACTGACTTCATTACAAATAGATAGTATTTTACGTAATACCACTGATAACCATTATAATATAAACTCAAATTATCTTGGAAAACTTGGCAGTGGGCGATTAAATGCACATTCAGCTCTATTAGCAGTTCAAGAGCTTGTTCAACAAGTCAACAACCCTCAAAGTTTTAAAGCATCGGCTATTAATGCAAATAGAATAAACCTTACTTGGGTAAAAAATACAAGTAATAACAACGTGATGGTCGTTTGGTCTTTAAATAACGTTTTTGGAACACCAATAGATGGTAATGTCTATAATGTGGGGACTACGTTACCTGGTGGTGGAAAAGTTTTATATCGCGGAAGTAATACTAATTTTTCGCACCTTAACCTTCAACCTCTCACAACATACTATTACAAAGCCTTCTCTTTTAATTCAGCCAATGAGTATTCAACTGGCATTACGGCCAGCGCCACTACTCTTATGCAGCCTTATGCTGATTTTTATGCTAATCCGACAACTCAAGTAGTTTCATTACCAATTACTTTTACCGATTCATCAAATGGAGCAACTTTTAGCTCATGGTTTTGGGATTTTGGCGAAGGCGCAAATCCTGCCACCACTACTGGCAAGGGGCCACATCAAGTAGTTTATAATACACCAGGTAGTAAGACGGTTACTTTGGTTGTGGATAATAATTACACAAAGATTAAAGAAAATTATATTAATATTCTATCTGATTGTTACTCAATAAGTGAAACCTATTCTAATGGTGACATCCAAACCGATTTAAATTTTCAAACCCTTCCCGGCTCATCATCTTGCCCAGGGTCATTAATTGTATCTATCCCATTGGGAGCTGTCATTTTAGGAGTTGATGTAAGTTATAATATGACTGCCCGTAATAATGGTTGGAAATCAGAGCAAAGATCACAACTGAAATGTGTTTCTCCTGGTGGATTGTCAGAACCAGAGTTGTATTCCGGTTCCGGAAATTCAACAGGCACTTTAAGCTATAACAGAAACGGACTTAATATTGCCAATGGTGTTGAAGGCGGTGGAGATATTCATTTCCAGTTGCATGCAGGCAGAACCTTTGGTGGGTCAGGTTGTAATACAGTTTACAATAAAGTTGATAATAATACTTGGAATATTACAGTATATTATTATCTCCTTGAACTTGAAAACCCTCCAATAGCAGATTTCACCGCTACGCCAACCACAGTTTACGCCGGAGAAACTGTTAGCTTTACCGACATGTCAACAAACAATCCTACTTCATGGAATTGGAGTTTTTCGGGAGGAACGCCGACAAGCTCAACTACTCAAAATCCACAAGTCGTTTACAATTCTTCCGGAACTTACAATGTAAGCCTAACAGTATCAAACGCATTCGGAACCGATACTAAAACTAAAATAAAATACATAACCGTATTAGCTTTACCTGTGCCTGTTGCAGATTTCACCGCTACGCCAACCACAGTTTACGCCGGAGAAACAGTTAACTTCACCGACCTGTCAACAAACAATCCTACTTCATGGAATTGGAGTTTTTCGGGAGGAGCGCCGACAAGCTCAACTACTCAAAATCCGCAGGTCGTTTATAATTCTCCCGGAATTTATAATGTAAGCCTAACAGTATCAAACGCATTCGGAACCGATACTAAAACTAAAATAAAATACATAACCGTATTAGCTTTACCTGTGCCTGTTGCAGATTTCACCGCTACGCCAACCACAGTTTACGCCGGAGAAACAGTTAACTTCACCGACCTGTCAACAAACAATCCTACTTCATGGAATTGGAGTTTTTCGGGAGGAGCGCCGACAAGCTCAACTACTCAAAATCCGCAGGTCGTTTATAATTCTCCCGGAATTTATAATGTAAGCCTAACAGTATCAAACGCATTCGGAACCGATACTAAAACTAAAATAAAATACATAACCGTATTGGATTTACCCGTTCCGGTTGCAGATTTCATTGCTACGCCAACCACAGTTTACGCCGGAGAAACTGTTAGCTTTACCGACATGTCAACAAACAATCCTACTTCATGGAATTGGAGTTTTTCGGGAGGAACGCCGACAAGCTCAACTACTCAAAATCCGCAGGTCGTTTATAATTCTCCCGGAACTTATAATGTAAGCCTAACAGTATCAAACGCTTTCGGAACCGATACCAAAACTAAAATAAAATACATAACCGTATTGGATTTACCTGTGCCTGTTGCAGATTTCACCGCTACGCCAACCACAGTTTACGCCGGAGAAACTGTTAGCTTTACCGACATGTCAACAAACAATCCTACTTCATGGAATTGGAGTTTTTCGGGAGGAACGCCGACAAGCTCAACTACTCAAAATCCGCAGGTCGTTTATAATTCTCCCGGAACTTATAATGTAAGCCTAACAGTATCAAACGCTTTCGGAACCGATACCAAAACTAAAATAAAATACATAACCGTATTGGATTTACCTGTGCCTGTTGCAGATTTCACCGCTACGCCAACCACAGTTTACGCCGGAGAAACTGTTAGCTTTACCGACATGTCAACAAACAATCCTACTTCATGGAATTGGAGTTTTTCGGGAGGAACGCCGACAAGCTCAACTACTCAAAACCCACAAGTCGTTTATAATTCTCCCGGAACTTACAATGTAAGCCTAACAGTATCAAACGCATTCGGAACCGACACCAAAACTAAAATAAAATACATAACCGTATTAGCTTTACCTGTGCCTGTTGCAGATTTCACTGCTACGCCAACCACAGTTTACGCCGGAGAAACTGTTAGCTTTACCGACATGTCAACAAACAATCCTACTTCATGGAATTGGAGTTTTTCGGGAGGAACGCCGACAAGCTCAACTACTCAAAATCCACAAGTCGTTTATAATTCTCCCGGAACTTATAATGTAAGCCTAACAGTATCAAACGCATTCGGAACCGATACCAAAACTAAAATAAAATACATAACCGTATTGGATTTACCTGTTCCGGTTGCAGATTTCACTGCTACGCCAACCACAGTTTACGCCGGAGAAACAGTTAACTTTACCGACCTGTCAACAAACAATCCTACTTCATGGAATTGGAGTTTTTCGGGAGGAACGCCGACAAGCTCAACTACTCAAAACCCACAAATCGTTTATAATTCTCCCGGAACTTATAATGTAAGCCTAACAGTATCAAACGCTTTCGGAACCGATACTAAAACCAAAACAGATTATATTCATGTCAGCACTCCTTCTATTGTTAATTTCACTGCAGATCAAACAATCATAAATCAGGGAGAAGTCGTTCACTTTAGCGACCTTTCGACCGGAAATCCCTACTTCTGGTTATGGGAATTTCAGGGTGGAACACCAGCTATTAATTATCAGCAAAACCCGACTATCATTTTTAAAACTCCTGGAACATTTACTGTAAAATTAACCGTTTCGTATGCAAATGGACAAGCTTCCTTAACTCGTGAAGATTATATTACTGTAAACGAATTAGTTTCGTTGTTTCCACCGGGCTGGGATGTTACTTTAACCTCTACACAACATGTAATTGCCGTGCCTTTAGACGCAAACCCGCGGATTTTAGAAACACCCATTGAGCCAGGGGATTTTATAGGGGTTTTCTTCACCAACACTTTTGGAAATTTACAATGCGGAGGAGCAACAATGTGGGATGGTCAGAATAATATAGCAATAATCTCCTATGGGGATCAATCATATACCCCACTTAAAGATGGCTTTTCTGTATATGAAGATTTTAAGTGGAAAGTATATTCATACGGTCATCAAAGAGAATTTGATGCGACACCTGTTTATGATGTTACGTTACCAAATTTAGGGCAATTTTTTCCATTAGGAATATCAGCCTTAATTGACCTAAGCGCTGGGCTTCTCTTCAACATTCATATACCAGCAGGATGGAGCGGAATATCAAGCCCTGTTTTACCCTTCTATCCGGAAATGGATACTGTTCTATCGTCTATTCAGGATAACCTTACAATCCTCTACAATTTTGACGGGATCTATTGGCCCTGGCAAAACATAAACACTTTGGATAAATGGAAAAATTCGGGATATACGATTAAAATGTCAAATACCGACAACCTTGTTATTGGAGGGGAATTAATTAAGTCGTTATCTCAAACCATAAAATCAGGGACGGGATATCTTCCTATTCCTACTCTTTATGATGTCTCTACTGCTTCTCTTTTTGCTCCTTTTCTAGACAAATTAACTCTGGTTCGCAATATTTTGGGAACAGAAGTTTTTTGGCCTCAGACAGGGATAAATACTTTACCTATACTAAAGCCTGGCAACGCATACATAACTCATGCTAAAAGCAGCTTTATTGTACATTTTCCTCAGTCAGGTCTTAAAAACTCATACTCCAGTCCGAACAGCGATTTTCCTGAATTACCATTAGTTTCATGGAGTTTTGCCGTCGCATCTCCTGATGTGCACATGATCTCGATTCCTGCCGATGGTTTTAAAAACCTTGAGACAGGTGATATAGTTGGTGTTTTTACACCGAATAATGTTTGTGCCGGATGGGCTGTTTTTGAAAATCAACCTTTGGCAATCCCAGTTTATGGAACCCATGAAACAGGTGATGAAAAATCCGGATTTATGGCTAATGAACCATTCACATTCAGGATTTTTAGGCCATTTAACCAGCTTTACTGCACAGCAAAAGCTTTATTTGATACAACAATGCCTGATCAGGGTATCTTCAGATCAGGTGGAATATCGGCTATTAGTTCTTTATATCCATTCGATGAGTCTTTTACGAATTTTTCTGAAGAAATTACCGTTATACCTAATCCGAACAATGGAATATTCGTTTTAAGCGGTGTAAGTAATATTGAAGAGATAGTAGTAATCTCGCAGGAAGGCCAAATAATAAAAACCATTGAGAATAACGGAACTTCTGAATTAAATGTTGATATAAGTGACAACCGTAAAGGAATCTACCTTATCAAAATCATTGAAAAACAAAGGGTTTACGTAAAAAAAGTTGTAATAAATTAACCGAACCTCCTAAGATCACATTTTTTTAAGCATCAAAACACCGAAAACTTTACATATTTTTTTGGGTTTAAGCGTATATCCTCGATTAGCTTATTAAGATTTTCAGTTGATTGTTGCAGGTTCAAATAGAGTGTGTCATTAGTAATAAGCTGCCCCATTGTACCCTCGCCTCGATTTAATTTGTCGCTAATAATTTTAAGATTTTCAATGGCCTCCTGAGCCTCTCTAAATGTCTGTGGAATGTCGGCAGATGCAAGAGAATCGGAGAGAATTGCAAAATTCCTGAAAATAGTACTGATTTCGTCATTGTTGTCGCGAAGGTTTGCAGTGATATTTTCAATATCGCTTATTATCTTTTCAAGATTGGATTTTTCTTTTGCAAGAAGAGTATCCACCAACGTTGCAGAATTTTTTATGCTAAATATTGCTACTCTGATATTTTCAAAGATACTTATGATATTATCCTGCGATTCCGGGTTAAAGACACCCTGAATGCTCATAAGCAATGAGTCGAGGGAATTGATTAGGGCCATTGCTTTTTTCTGAACCGGCTCAACCTGCTCACTCACCTGCTCTCTGATTGATATTTCTAACTCCGATTGAAGAGTGTCGCCGCTGACAGCCAGTTTATCAGAGTCGCCAAGTATGATTTCAATGGCCTTACCGCCCAGCAAATCAGTACTGTAAATGCGGGCTATTGAATTTTTTGGAATGGGTAGATCGCTTTTTATGTAAAGCTCGGCGCAGATGAGTGATGTGCCGGGTATAAATCCTAAAAGACTTACCTGACCGATATTTAAACCATTAACTTTTACTTTATTGGCAGGTTCAAGCCCCTCCACCTTATCGTAAACAGCATAAAACAGCCTTCGTCCGCCGAAAAGATCAGTTCCTTTAATAAAGTTGAAACCCCAAATAAATAGCACAACCGCTATAATAAAAAGTATTCCAACTTTTACTTCAACCGAAATTTTTTTCACGAGCATTCTAATTTGAATGTACAAAGCTACTTAAAAAAATAATCACCCAGCAAAATCAATTATTAAATAACATTATCTTATTCTGCTTCAATTAATTTCATTTTATTAATTATGAAGTTCTAATCCTGTTTAAATTACAACGCTTAGTAAAAAATAAATTGATGTTACAAAAAAAATGAAAACAAGAAAAACTAAAGATACTCGTTTCATAAATCAGCATTAACTAATCTACTTAATAAAATAGAAGTAATAAACCCTGTTAAATTAGTCCTGTTAACTATTAAATACCATTGATCAAAACCTAAATTCTTTTACTTTGCAAATAATTATTTAAGCTGATAATCATACTTCGGTTTGAAACGCCAAATAGTGATATCCAATTCTCTTCTTCCTTTGAGACTATCAATCCAAAGGGGCTTATACAAATGTTTTAAGCTTTTACCTTGCGTTATTTTTTTAATCATTTCCTATTGGCATTTTGTATCAGCAGATATTTTTGCCCAAGAGACGACCTATTCAAAAGCAGATTCGGTAACAATTAAAAAACCATTGATTGACACCATAGGTGATTTTGCAAAACCAATATCCGATACTATATTCTACCAAATATTTGACGAAAAGCCCGGTGAATCGAAAGATACGACTAAGGTGAAAGCCTTTGATCTGGAGACTAAGGTTGTATATAATTCATTCGAAAAAATACATTTTGATCTAAGAAACAGAAAGGTTTTTCTGTTTTACAATGCTGCTATTACCTACGGTGATATAAAACTGAAAGCCAACTATATAGAAATTGATTTTATAAAAAAACAGGTTTATGCAACAGGATTACCCGATAGCCTTGGGGTGATACAGGGTAAACCGGTTTTTTCGGATGGTCCCCAAGAATTTCAGGCTGATGAGATTACTTATAATTTTGATACTCGCAAAGGGGTTATTAAACATGTTATGACGCAGGAGGGAGAAGGCTTTATCCACGGAGAAAAAATCAAACGGTTAAAGGATGAGCGTATTAATGTATCCAGTGGACAATATACAACGTGTAATCTGCCACATCCGCATTTCGAATTTCGCTATGGTAAAGCACAATTGATACCTAACAAAATGATCGTTTCCGGGCCGGCTTATTTGGCTATCGAGGGTGTTGCCCTACCTATTGCAATCCCATTTGGGTTATTTCCCAACAAAAGTGGCCAACGATCCGGAATCATTATCCCACGATGGGGTGAATCGCAAAATAGAGGTTTTTATTTCGAACGGTTAGGTTATTACTGGGGTATAAACGATTATATGGATTTTACCATTACCGGCGACATTTTTACTGGCGGAAGCTGGGCCATAAATCCCATGTACAGGTACAAAAAGAGATATAAATACAGTGGTAATTTTTCTTTTAACTATGCTAAAAATTTTACTGGCGACAGAGACTCCCCCGACCGTAATGAAGCTACTGATTTCTCGCTAATATGGAGCCATAACCAAGATCCAAAAGCACGACCCAATTCACGCTTTACAGCTAATGTAAACATTTATAGCCGTAGCTTTAATCAATTCAACCTCTCTGCAACGGATGCCTATTTGAGTAATACCTTTCAGTCGAGTGTTTCGTATCAGACGAACTTCAACAATGCTTTTTTTATCAATTTAAACGCACTTCACCAACAAAACACCATTGATGGCTCAGTCATTGTAAACCTTCCTACGCTCTCGATGAACACAAAGCAGTTTTATCCTTTCAGGCGAAAAGAACAAATAGGACAGTTGAAATGGTACGAAAACATCACGATGAAGTACTCATCATCGCTCGAAAACAGAATTCAAACCTACGATTCTTTGCTCTTTAAACCCGGTTGGGAGAAGTATTTCAAAAATGGTATGCAGCACAAAATACCCATTAGCAGTTCCGTAAAAGTGCTTAAGTTTTTTAATTTCAACAATTCGGCAGAATATACTGAGAGATGGTATCCATATTCAATCCATCGTACATGGAATCCTTACGACACCATTTTTGGTGTCAATGATACCATTTATGGCAGATTAACTACCGATACGCTCAGATCGTTTGTAGCTGCGCGGGATTTTTCCTATTCAGCATCATTAAACACGCGGCTATATGGAATGTATCAGTTTTCCAAAGGGCCGGTCGTTGCACTAAGGCATGTACTAACCCCCACTATCAGTTTTAATCTTCGACCAGATTTTGGATCCAAATTTTGGGGGTATTGGGATGAAGTTCAGGTAAACGATGATGGCGACATGCGCCGCTATTCACACTTCGAGGGATTGCTATATGGAGGCCCGCCCGATGGGAAATCCGGTAACCTATCCTTCTCCTTAACAAACAACCTTGAGGCAAAAGTCAGATCCAGAGCAGACACCTTAAATGGAACAAAAAAGATAGTTTTAATTGATAATTTCACTGCTTCAATGGCTTATGATCTGGCAAAAGACTCGCTCAACTTGTCGCCATTAAGGCTTAGTGGCCGAACAACCCTATTCAAGCAATTGAATATTACCTATTCAAGTAGTTGGGAACCTTATGCCACTGATGAGAACGGAAAAACTATAAACCAGCTCGAATGGAACATCAACAAAAAGCCCTTTCGAATGAGTAACACAACTTGGAATTTTGGAATCAACTATAGGATAAGCTCTTCAGATTTTGGAAAAAAGTCAGGTAAGGCAGGAGAAAAGTCACAGGTCGCTGTAACTGAAGAGCCACGCCCAAATGAAATAATCTATCAGCGTGAAGTTGATGATCCACACCTTTATCCCGATGCGTTAATTAACTGGGATCAACCATGGAGCTTAAATATTAGTTATAACCTGATGTTTAGTAACAACCCACGTTTTATTAAACTTTACGGCTGGGAGAATAATCGAAACAGGGTAATGACCGTTGGGCTTACTGGCGATTTGAGCCTTACGCCAAAGTGGAAAATAGGATTTCGTACCGGCTACGACTTCACATCAAAACAGATGTCATATACCTCTATTGACTTCTATCGCGACCTCCATTGCTGGGAAATGCGTTTTAACTGGACACCACTTGGATTCAGGAAAAGCTGGAGTTTCGGTATTAACGTAAAAGCTTCTATATTAAAAGACCTGAAATATGATAAGAAAAAAGATTTTAGAGACGGATTTAGATAATAATTTTGGCAAATAAGGATTATGTAAAACAAAGTATCAACTATTAAATTTAATATCAAAACGTTATGAAAAAAGTAATTTTCACCGAAAGCGCCCCGAAGGCGGTAGGCCCATACAGCCAGGCAATCGAAATGAATGGACATCTTTTTATCTCCGGCCAAGTGCCCATTGATCCAAAAACCGGAAAAATAGTGGATGGCGGGATTAAAGAACAGACCGATCAAGTAATGAAAAATATTGGCGAAATACTTAAAGCAGCAGGCTATACTTACGATAATGTTGTCAAATCAACCTGCCTACTCAACGATATGGAAAATTTTACCGCCATGAACGAGGTTTATGCTAAATATTACCCAAATAATCCACCTGCACGTGCAGCTTACGGAGTTGTTAAGTTACCATTAGGTGCAATGGTAGAAATTGAAACAATAGCCATGAAATAATAAAACATCCCGACGCTGACTACCTTAAATTCTGGTAAGGGATTATTTTACTTTCAATATGTAAAGCATCAAGTAATTGCTATTCAGCAATTCAGAGGCGTTTCAAATGTATTGATGTACTTCTTTAGCCGGAATCGGTTTTTGGCTTGGCAATAAACATTACACAATACACAAACCGGTGATTTTTAAAAAGTTATTTGCCGGATCAATAATTTTACACTATCAATATTAATTTAACATTAAAAAAATAAAAATTTGATCATGAAGTCTATTTTTAACCGTCTTATTCTATTATTACTTATCCTCTTTCCATTCATCTCTTTTGCCGATGAAGGAATGTGGATACCTATGCTACTCGAAAAGATGAATGAAAAAGATATGAGTAGGTTAGGTATGCGCATTACAGCCAGCGATATATACGATATCAATAACAGCTCCATGAAGGATGCTATTTTCCTTTTCGGAGGAGGCTGTACGGCTTCAGCTATCTCTGCTGAAGGTTTATTACTTACCAACCATCATTGCGGATATGGCGCTATTCAACGTCTTAGCACTATTGAAAACGATATGTTAACCAATGGCTTTTGGGCAGTTGGGCGGCAAGATGAGCTTTATTGTCCTGGACTTACCGTTACGCGATTGGTAAAGATGGAAGACGTTACTGCCGCCGCTTTATCAGGGGTAACTGATGACCTTACAGAAGAAGCCCGTGCCGAAATCATAGAAAAAAATATCAAGGAAATTAAAGATGAAGCCACGAAAGATACCCATTACGAAGCAGTCGTAAAGCCTTTTTTTTATGGAAATCAATATTATCTTTTTGTAAATGAAATCTTTAAAGACATAAGATTAGTTGGAGCGCCCCCCTCGAGTATTGGTAATTTTGGTGGAGATAGCGATAACTGGATGTGGCCAAGACACACAGGCGATTTTTCGCTTTTTAGAATATATTCAAACCAGAATAACCAGCCTGCAGAGTACTCTGAGGACAATGTACCATACAAGCCTCTTTATGTATTGCCAATCTCTATTAAAGGCGTTGAGGAAAATGATTTTACTTTCGTCTTTGGGTTTCCTGGACGCACTGAAGAGTACCTGCCCTCGTACGCCATCGAGATGATAACACAGATTCAAAACCCTACCCGTATTAATCTCAGAAGACAAAAGCTCGATATATACGAATCATTTATGACGCAGGATGAATTAGTTAAACTCCAGTATTCAAACAAACAAAAAGGGTTGGCAAATGCCTGGAAAAAATGGATAGGCGAGAATAACGGAATCCAAAAACTTAATGGAATTGATAAAAAAAAGGAGTATGAATTGCGCTTCCAACAATGGATTGACCAGTCTGCCGAAAGAAAAGAAAAATATGGCAATATTTTATCAAAGCTTAAAGATACTTATGAAATTTTGGGCGGGCTTCAACTTGAATTCTCTTATCTGCTCGAAGCCGGGCTCGATATCGAAATCGTCAAGGTAGCACGCATGACATTCGGATTAAAAAACCTTTCAGAAAAAGAAGAGACAACCCAAGATGAAATTCAGAAGGAGATAGAAAAGTCGAAAAAGCAACTCCTAGCATTTTACAAAGATTATCATCAGCCTATTGACAGGCAAATCTTTATCTCTATGCTGCAAAACTATAGGAAAGCTATCGAAACCAAAAAATCACCGGCGGTTTTTGATATTATTGATAAAAAGTTCAAAGGCGACATCTCTCTTTATGCCGATTATGTTTTTAAAAAATCAATGTTTGCCAATAGAACAACAGCTATATCTTTTGTTGAGAATTTTAAGCTTTCACGATTGAAGAGATTAATTAAAGATCCTGGTTTTCAACTTGCCAATGGACTAATGGATCACTATCGTAACCAACTTATGCCTGCTCTATCCAAAACTAACAGCGATAAAGACAGCCTGATGAGACTTTACATGAGGGCTCAAATGGAATTCGAACCGGAACGCAGATTTTATCCTGATGCTAATTCAACATTAAGAGTAGCTTACGGTAGTGTAAAATCTTTTTATCCGCGAGATGCGGTTTTTTATGAGAAACAAACTACCATTGAAGGGATTATGGAAAAAGAAGACCCTAAAAATGAAGATTACATCGTGGATGGCAGGCTGAAAACACTTTATCAAACAAAGGACTTTGGCAGATATGCGCATAACGGAACATTACCAATTTGCTTTATCGCTTCCAATCATACAACAGGAGGCAATTCCGGAAGCCCGGTATTTAATGGCAACGGGCAACTTGTCGGTCTCAACTTCGACCGAGTGTGGGAAGGCACTATGAGCGACCTGATGTTCGATCCTGAACAGTGTAGAAACATTATGCTCGATATGCGATACTGCCTTTTTCTTATTGATAAATACGCTGGAGCACGCCATCTTTTGGATGAGATGATAGTTATTGAATAAAACATATCAAGTATTGGTAAAATCCCAAATAAGATTGACCAAGCTAATATCACCTTATTTTAGCCTAACAATAATTGATTTTAAAAAAAATTCATATAACTCTTTGCAATGAAAACAAGAATAACAGAACTTTTCGATATCCGCTACCCAATTATTCAGGCTGGAATGATCTGGTGTTCGGGGTGGAGGCTCGCTGCCGCCGTTTCCGAAGCAGGAGGCCTTGGCTTGATTGGCGCCGGTTCGATGTACCCCGATGTTTTAAAAGAACACATCCAAAAGACTAAAGCTGCGACAAAAAAACCATTTGGAGTAAACATACCTCTTTTATACCCGGAAATAGACAAAATAGTGGAGATTGTTTTAAAAGAAAAAATAAAAATAGTATTCACCTCTGCAGGCAATCCAAAAACCTGGACACCCATATTCAAAGAACATGGGATAAAAGTTGTTCATGTTGTTGCCAGTTCTAAATTTGCAATCAAAGCACAGGACGCTGGTGTTGACGCTGTCGTTGCCGAGGGATTTGAAGCAGGAGGACATAACGGGATTGAAGAGACCACAACATTAGTATTAATACCGATAATTCGAAAAGCGGTGGATCTACCGCTGATAGCAGCCGGAGGGATTGGCACAGGAAGGCAAATGTTGGCCACATTCGCTTTAGGCGCCGAAGGCGTACAGGTAGGAAGCCGTTTTGTAGTTTCCACAGAATCATCGGCACACCCTATTTTTAAACAAAAAATTATTGAAGCAAAAGAGGGAGATACTCAACTCACCCTGAAAAGATTACTTCCGGTGCGCCTGATAAAAAACAAGTTTTATAACGAAATTAATGAAATGCAGGCGAGCGGAGCTACTATAGAACAACTTAAGGCTCATTTAGGAAAAGGAAGGGCAAAGCTTGGAATGTTCGAAGGCAATACCGACGAAGGTGAATTGGAAATCGGACAAGGATCGGCCTTGATCAACAGTATAATGCCGGCAGGTGAAATTATACGTGAGATGATTACCGAATTTGAAAAAGCAAAAAGCGAATTAACTGAGTGAAATCAATAAACTGCTTTTATTTCCCTAATTAATTTGAAAATTCATCCGTATTTTTCAATAAATTGTCATGAAACAACTCCTTAAACCTCTTCTTTTCATTCTAACAAAATATAACAGAGAAATACTTAGACAAAACTCTGAAAAGACTGAAGTACAACTCTAAATCATAGTTTCGTAACATTCAATAAATTAGACTTAATTTAAATTCATTGTTATTTTTTTCACACTGTTACTTTTTTCACATAAAACTTGGTTAGGTTAAATAACAGTCCTAATTTTGCAGACGCAAAAAAATAGCTAAGCGGCCTAATAATAAAAGGCTAATGATCTGTTTTTTAGCAGTTACCAATTATTGTTTATAAAATAATCAAAGGAGGTAATCAACACATGACAAAAATTAAATCACTTGCTGATCTGCGCAAGAAGAAAGAAGAGTTTGAACAAAAACTTAAACTACGTGAGACAAGTATTAATCCAGAAAACTATGTTCAGATTAAAGTAGGTATGGCCACCAGCGGGATTGCTTCGGGTGCCAAAGAGGTTATGGATTATTTGATCGAAGAACTTGGAAAACGTGGTATTGATGCGGTGGTAACACAAACAGGCGATATGGGGTATTGTTTTGCCGAGCCTACCATTGAGGTAAAACGCCCTAATGAAGATCCGATCGTTTTTGGATACGTAGATACCAAAAAGGCCGATGAGATTATCGAGAAATACATCAAAAACGGCGAGCTGGTTGAAGGAATTATTCCGGTGAATTACGAAACTATTGACGAATAAAATTCTGCAATATAACTATGGCAAAACAAATTAAAATGCACCTGTTGGTTTGTTGCGGTACGGGCTGCCGGGCATCGCAAAGCGCTACGCTGCAAAAGGCGCTCGAACGTGAACTAAAAACCAATGGGCTTGAAGATGAAGCTAAAGTAGTTACAACCGGCTGCTTTGGTTTTTGTGAAAAAGGCCCTATCGTAAAAGTTCATCCCGACAATACCTTTTATGTTGAGGTGAAGCCCGAAGATGCCGAAGAAATAGTAAAAGAGCATGTACTCAAAGGAAGAAAAGTTGAACGCCTGCTCTATACTGATCCAAAGGTAAAAGAGCATGTACCCGATAGCAAACACATGGGGTTTTACCGCAAACAGATTCGAATAGCACTTCGAAACTGTGGCTTGATTGACCCGGAAAACATTGATGAATATCTGGCCCGTGATGGATATCAGGCTTTGGGGAAAGTAATCACCGAAATGACTCCTGAATCTACGATAGATGTGATTAAAAAATCAGAATTGCGCGGCCGTGGCGGAGCAGGTTTTCCCACAGGACTTAAATGGGAGATCACACGAAAGAGTAAGTCCGACCAGAAATATGTGGTATGTAACGCCGACGAAGGCGACCCGGGAGCTTTCATGGACCGTTCAATCCTCGAAGGAGACCCGCACGTAGTGCTCGAAGCAATGGCAATATGTGGTTATGCCATCGGAGCCGACAAAGGTCTGATATATATCCGCGCTGAATATCCTCTGGCTATACATCGCCTGAAAATTGCTATTGAACAGGCCAGAGAATATGGATTATTAGGTAAAAACCTATTCAATTCAGGTTTCAATTTTGATATTGACCTTAGATACGGCGCTGGAGCATTTGTTTGTGGTGAGGAAACAGCGCTTATCCATTCAATGGAAGGAGAACGTGGAGAGCCCACTTTTAAACCTCCATTTCCTTCTGTAGAAGGTTATCTTGGCAAACCAACCAATGTAAACAACGTCGAGACGTTTGCAAACGTTCCAATCATTATCAACAAAGGCGCCGATTGGTTCAAGACCATTGGAACTGAAAAGTCAAAAGGTACCAAAGTATTTGCCCTTGCCGGAAAAATCAATAATGTTGGTTTAATAGAAATTCCAATGGGAACCACACTACGTGAAGTGATTTTTGAAATTGGAGGCGGTATTAAAGATGGAAAAAAATTCAAAGCTGTTCAAACAGGAGGTCCATCCGGCGGTTGCCTTACTGAGAAACACCTTGACTTACCGATAGAATACGAAACACTGGTTGCAGCCGGCTCGATGATGGGCTCCGGAGGTATGATAGTTATGGACGAAGACGATTGTATGGTTTCGGTAGCTAAGTTTTTCCTAGACTTTACGGTTGAAGAATCATGCGGAAAGTGCAGCCCATGTCGTATCGGAAATAAACGCCTTTACGAAATGCTTGACACTATCACTAAAGGTGAAGGCACAATGGAAACACTTGACAAGTTGAAAAACTTAAGTAAAGTAATTAAAGATACTTCACTTTGCGGGTTGGGACAAACTGCTCCAAATCCAGTACTCTCGACGATTAATAATTTTTGGGATGAATATGTAGAGCACGTTGTTGATAAAAAATGTAAAGCCAGCGTATGTAAATCGCTAATGCGCTATGTTGTGATCCCGGAAAACTGTGTAGGTTGTACTGTGTGTGCACGAAACTGCCCTGTTAACTGTATTAAAGGCGAACGCAAACAGGTTCATGAGATTGACCAGACAGCCTGCATCAAATGCGGTGCATGTTACGAAAAATGCAAGTTTAATGCCATCGAAATTGTTTAATCAAATCATTTAGTACAAATTGAATATGATAAAGCTAATCATAGATAAGAAAACAGTAGAAGTCAAGCCCGGAACTACCATTTTACAGGCTGCCGACAGCATCGGAATTCATATCCCACGGCTATGCTACATGAATTTGTCCGACTTCAACATTGAAAATAAACCAGGAGGTTGTAGGGTTTGTGTTGTAGAAGTAGAAGGCCGCCGTAACTTAGCTCCAGCTTGCGCTACCGAATGTGCTGAAGGTATGGTTGTAAATACCCATTCAATAAGGGTTTTAAATGCACGTAAAACAGTGATGCAACTTATCCTTTCAGATCATCCTTTCGATTGTTTAGTATGTGCAAAATCAGGCAATTGCGAATTGCAGGAGTTAGCTCAAACAATGGGTATCAGAGATATTCCATACCAAGGTGAACAATCAACTTATCGCGAAGACACATCGCCTTCCATCATTCGGGAGGTGGATAAATGTATTATGTGTCGCCGCTGCGAAGTGATGTGTAATGAAGTGCAGACAGTGGGAGTCCTCTCGGCAATAAACCGTGGTTTTACCTCAGTAGTTGCTCCAGCCTTCGAAATGAATCTCGATCACAGCGAATGTACATTTTGTGGACAATGTGTAAATGTTTGCCCAACCGGCGCACTTACCGAAGTAGATCACACCAATCAGTTAATAAATGACCTCGCCGATTCCAGCAAGACTGTCATTGTACAAACTGCACCTGCCGTTCGTGCTGCTTTAGGAGAAGCTTTTGGCATGAAACCGGGAACTTTGGTCACAGGAAAACTTGTCTCTGCTCTACGCGAGTTAGGATTCGACTATGTTTTTGATACCGACTTTGCCGCTGACCTCACCATTATGGAAGAGGGCGCCGAAGTACTCGACCGTCTTACAAAATTTTTAAACGGCGACAAAAATGTAAAACTCCCTATCCTGACCTCGTGTTGCCCTGCCTGGGTTAAGTTTTTTGAACATCAGTTCCCACAATTGAAAGATATTCCTTCAACAGCCCGCTCACCACAACAAATGTTCGGCTCAATAGCAAAAAGTTATTTTGCTGAAAAAATTGGTGTTGACCGTAAAAATTTAGTGGTTGTATCCATAATGCCTTGCGTAGCCAAAAAATATGAATGTACTCGTGAAGAGTTTTCGGTTGATGGTAATCCTGACGTAGATTACTCTGTTTCAACCCGAGAATTGGCTAATTTGATCAAACGTGCGAACATTGATTTCATTGCTTTACCGGATGGCGATTTTGATAATCCATTTGGTGAATCAACCGGTGCCAGTGTGATTTTCGGTACAACGGGAGGAGTAATAGAAGCTGCAGTACGTACAACGTATGAACTCTATACAAAAAAACACCTTGACAAGGTTGATTTTAAGCAACTACGTGGAATGGAGGGTATTCGTTCAGCAAAGGTTGACTTTAATGGCCTCGAACTTAATATAGGTATTGCTCATGGATTGGGTAATGCAAGGAAACTATTAGAAGAGGTAATAGAAGGAAAATGCGCCTATCACGCCATTGAAATAATGGCTTGCCCGGGTGGTTGCATTGGCGGCGGTGGGCAGCCTTACATTCACGGTGATACTTCGATATTAAAAGCTCGACAAAAAGCTGTCTATGAAGAGGATGTCAACAAAACATTGCGCAAATCCCATGAAAATCCGTACATCATTCGTCTTTATGAAGAGTTTTTGGGGAAACCGCTCAGCGAAAAATCGCATAATCTGTTACATACCCATTACTTCGATCGTAAAAAAGAGATCATTATAGAGTAAACGCAAAATAACTTTCAAAGAGATAACATCATGTCATCAATAAAAATAAAACTAAAGGAAAAAGACGTTCAGCAGATAAAAGAGATTGCTAGCTCATTTGGCAACAAGCCTGGTGAACTTATTAACGTATTGCATAAAACACAAGGCGTTTTCGGCTATCTACCTGCTGAAGTACAAGAAGTTGTTGCACGCGAAATGAATGTCTCAGTAGCTAAAGTCTATGGCGTAGTAACTTTCTATTCGTTTTTCACTATGATTCCGAAAGGAAGATATCCAATATCAATATGCACAGGTACAGCATGTTACGTGCGTGGCGCTGAAAAAGTGTTGGACGAATTCAAAAAAGAATTAGGAATAAAAGTTGGGGAATCAACACCTGACGGTAAATTTTCATTGACTTGCTTACGATGCGTTGGAGCTTGCGGACTGTCGCCGGTTGTAACTGTAGGTACAAAAACTTTTGGACGGGTTTCGCCCGATAAGGTTAAAGATATCCTTAAAGAATTCGATTAAAAAAGATAAACTCAGAAAGCCTTTGGCTTAATGCATATTACAGAAAATTGTTGGGATTATTTTGCAATAAACTATAAGTAGCTGTTTTATAGATTTGTTGCAAAAACAACAATTGTTATTTTTCTCACCTCCATAAATGATTAATTTACTGCTGAAATCCTGCACCTCCCAAGTGCAGGATTTCTATTTTTTTTGATAAATCTAAATTAAACGGTTAGATTGCATCTAATAAAAATTGTACTGAACAAATATAAAATCTGAATCACTTTCATAAAATCAATAGTTGACCATAAAAACTCTGAAAGATAATTTCAAGATCAATTAGCAGTGTAAATAGCAAATTTATCTTCCGAACGTTTTACTATTTTTGTATGAGATTCGGAAAAAAAACAGACGATTTGAACTTTATAAAGATTGATGCAGCAAAGAGATTATAAACCTAAGCAATCTATTAAAACTTTGTTTCTCAAGTAAGAATGGCACTACATTGAAAACAACAGTAAAATTTAAAACATTAAAACGAAATTGATACCTAAGGAGACTATACAAGAAATTCTTGACACCGCGCGCATTGAAGATGTTGTTATGGAGTTTGTAAATCTTAAAAAGCGAGGGGCCACGTATATTGGTCTTTGTCCGTTTCATAACGAAAAGACCCCTTCATTTACCGTAACCCCACGACTTGGCATTTATAAATGCTTTGGTTGTGGCAAAGGAGGCGATTCGGTGAATTTTGTAATGGAACATGAGCATTTTACCTATCCTGAAGCTATTAAATACCTTGCACGTAAATATAACATCGAAATAAAAGATGAAGAACAAACTGCCGAAAGAATCGAAGAACAGCAAGAAAAAGAGTCTCTTTTTATGGTCAACGATTTTGCTTCCAAATACTTTATCCATAATCTCTTTAATACCGATGCAGGAAGATCAATTGGATTAAGTTATTTCAAAGAGAGAGGTTTCAGAGAAGATACTATCAAAAAGTTTCAATTGGGCTATAGCATTGACGAGTGGGAGAATTTTACAGCACATGCTTTACAACAAGGCTTTAAACTTGAATATCTGGAGAAAACCGGTCTTACCATAACAAAAGATAAAAAGAGTTACGATCGGTTTCGTGGGCGGGTGGTCTTTCCAATTCATAATCTGTCGGGAAGAGTCTTAGGTTTTGGAGGGCGTACTCTGCTTTCCGATAAAAATATTCCGAAATATGTCAACTCGCCAGAATCTGAAATTTACAATAAAAGCCGTATCCTTTATGGTATTCATTTAGCAAAATCGGCCATCATTGCTACCGACAACTGTTACCTTGTCGAAGGCTATACTGATGTTATCTCCTTACATCAGTCTAAGGTTGAAAATGTAGTTGCTTCCTCCGGCACATCCCTTACAACTGACCAAATAAGACTTATAAGCCGCTATACAAAAAACATAACAATACTTTACGATGGCGACGAGGCTGGAATAAAAGCATCATTCAGAGGGATAGATATGATCCTTGGACAAGGTCTAAACGTAAAAATTGTCTTTTTCCCTGAGGGTGAAGATCCGGATTCATTTTCGCAAAGTCATACAACAAGTGAGGTACAGGATTTCCTCGAAGGCCAGGCGGTAAACTTTATTATTTTCAAAACAAATCTACTACTCAAAGAAACAGCCGGCGACCCGGTGAAAAAATCTGCACTGATAAAAGAGATAGTAGGCTCTATTGCACTGATACCGGATCAAATCACCCGATCGGTTTATGTTAAGGAATGTTCAGCCTTAATGGATGTCGGCGAGCAAACGTTAATGAACGTATTAAATCAGATCAGGCGAAAGGAGTTTGATAAAAAGCTGAAAGAGAGGCAAAAAGATGGCGAGTCAGAATTAGCCCATCTGCCACAATATATTATCCCTGATGTACAACACCCCGGGGAAGAGGCAGTGTCAACGGAAAATCATGAAAAAGAAATCATACGTCTGTTGATGCAATACGGCAATCGAAATATCGTGTTTGAAACTATGACAGAAGATGAAGAGGTACAAACCTTCGAAGTAAGTATTGCATTGTTTATTACAAAAGATCTTGAAAATGATGAAATCAGAATGAAAAATGAGTTGTATCAAAGGGTACTTCACTCGGCTTCCGAACAAATTGAAAGCGGAACGATACCGGCCGAAAGCTTCTATCTTCATCATTCTGATAAGCAAATATCCACAATGGCCACCAACTTGCTTGCTCAAAAATATGAACTGGGAAACTGGGAAAAAGTAAAAATAAAAGTAAATATTGAAGAGGAGATATTAAAACTCTCAGTTACCCATGCTATCCTTTCATTCAAGTTACGGGTTCTCGAATCAAAATATGAAGACAATCTTAAGCAAATGCAGAACGAAACCATTCAAGAGAATCTTGATATCCTCATGGATGCTCAATTAAAGCTGAGAAAGAAAATAAGCATGGTTTCTAATGAATTGGGGAGGATTGTATTAAGATAGACTCACCAATTTGCTTGATCGAAGATTGTAGCTCCTAAATTCCGGATGAAAAGAGTTAAAGGATACCTAATTAAAAAAATTAATCTTCCTTTTTATCCCATATTTCAAATCTGTAACTAAAGCTCTTGTCATCCATTTCTTTCCACTCCGACAGGTATGTCAACTTCCAAAGTTCCGGGCTTATCTCCGGAAAAAAAGTATCTGCCTCAAAACTCTTGTTTATTCTGGTAACATATAGTCGGTCAGCTAAGGGCATCATTTGCCTATAGACAGTCTCGCCTCCGATAATAAAACACTCTTTAGCCTGAGAGCAAATCTCAAGCGCTGCCTCAATGGAATCAACCATCACACAGCCTTCAGAACACTTCTTCGGGTTTTTAGTCAATACAACATTCAACCGATTCGGTAGCGGACGCTTAGGCAACGACAACCAGGTTTTCCTGCCCATGATGACCGTGTTGCCCGTGGTTAGTCGTTTAAAACGTTTCAAATCTTCCGAAATATGCCATAAAAGACGGTTATCTTTTCCTATTGCATAATTTTCGGCAATCGCAACAATTATCGAAATCATTATTTAATTTTTATTTTTAAGCGTATCAAAAACCGCAACATATAGAGGGGTAAAGGCCGGAGTATTGGCATCAATACAAATGTCTATCCCTGTGCAGTTGGAACCTAATTCTTCTAAAGCCAACGCGTCATCAAGCAAAGACTGGCCGTGACCGCCATCCTCCTTGCCCATCGAACCATTCATCCGGCCTTCGTCATAATTCAAATGATTCGGAACTAACCAGCGGTTGACAAAACCACAATATTTATCAGTTATACCGAGGTGTTCATTGGTTACAGAAAAATCAATCATAGGTTTTTGTATGATTAATCAACTGAAAATACTTTTCATGTACATCAAAGGAGTAGCAAAAATAACTAAATTGCTATATGTTTGCATGTTGACTCGGAAAATGTACTATTTTTGCGTATGTCAACCGATGGTAAAATATGTTTTCTCTTTCAATTGCATAACATTAAGTAAAAATATTCAACAATTAGCCCCGCACAATTAAAAAAAACATAGCGTTGTTTAATAATAAATTAATAATTGGTATTATTATCAAATCAGAAAAATGAGCGAGCCTAAAAAGGATAAAAAATTTATCAAACTTCCTAAATATCCTGGAGGTAAAGCAGCTTTTCAAGAGTTTATCCGAAAGAACCTAAAATACCCTCCTGAAGCTCTTAAGAATAAAATTGAAGGAGCAGTACATATAAAATATCGCGTAAATGGTTTGGGAAAAGTTGTTGAAGCCAAAGTTATTCATGGGTTAGGCTATGGCTGTGATGAAGAGGCTCTCAGGTTGATATGGCTGTTAAAATATGAAAAAGCCAAAAACCGTGGTTTAAGAGTAACTGCAGCAATGAAAACAAGAATAAATTTCAAACTTCCTCAAAAAGTTCCGGTTGAAATAAAATATGAGGTTAAAAAGGAAATAAAACCTAAAACTTCACCGGAAAAGGCCAAGCCCGAAAAAGTAAGCTATAATTATATCATCGAATTTTAAAGCATAGTTATAAAATAACTTCTACTTTACTCAAACTTTCCCCACCTCACAAGTGTAGGTATTCTCCTGTTGACATGCTCAGCTATCTTTCGTTCAACGCAAACAAAAACTCAACTAAGGGGTTATATACATACATTAGCTATCACCTCTAATTCCAATGCTTGACTTCACCGGCTCAAAAAAGCTTGATCTTCATCCAATTAAGGTTACACAATTAATTGAGATCGCTCCGAATGTATTTTTACTTAGTTTCAACCGCAGCTTTTCTTTTGTACCCGGGCAGGTGGTAGCTCTTGCAATGAATCCTGCCGATCAATATCGCTATTACAGTATAGCAAGTGGAATGTTAGAGGATGAGGTAAAAATATTATTTGACCTTAAACCAAGCGGAATCCTAACTCCAGCCCTTGCAAAACTAAAGCCAGGAGATACGCTATTTTGCTCTTTACCTACCGGTAACTTTTACGGTACAGCTAAACCGGCAGTATGGATAGCAGCCGGTACCGGAATCGCGCCTTTTGTTTCGATGTGGAGATCAGGATTAAAAAAAGATAAAATACTAATTCATAGCGGACGTTTTCTTCATTCATTTTATTTTGAAGATGAATTTAAACCTTTAGGTAATAATTACATACGATGTTGTACACAAGAACATGTTAATGGTATCTTTTTCGGAAAAATCAATAAATGGATCAGCGAGCAAAGTATATTACCCGATGACAGAAGATATTACCTTTGCGGAAGCCCTGAAATGGTAATTGACACCATAGATGCGCTGATTAAAAAGGGTATTTCTTTAGAAAACATAATTGCTGAAATTTATTTTTAATCTAACATGAATATTAAACCTCAGCTTTTTGGAAAAACGCTTAACGAATTACGTGAGATTGTATCACAGTTAGAGCTCCCCGTTTACACTGCTGTGCAAATAGCAGATTGGATTTACCAAAAAGAGGTCGTTTCCTTTTCCGAAATGACCAATATCTCTTTAAACAACAGAAAAAAGCTCGAAGCAAATTTCGATTTGGGACTGATTGCACCTTCGAAAGTACAAATTTCAGCTGATGGAACAAAAAAATACCTTTTCGAAGTTGCCCGTTTCAAATATATTGAAGCTGCCTATATTCCGGAAGAGACACGAAACACACTTTGCGTATCATCGCAGGTAGGCTGTAAGATGGGTTGCCTTTTTTGTATGACAGGCAAGCAGGGGTTTCAGTCTAACCTAACCGCCGGCCAGATTCTAAATCAGATTCGTAGCATCCCTGAAAGAAAAAGTCTTTCCAACATTGTATATATGGGCATGGGAGAGCCTTTTGACAACATGGATGAAGTTATGAAAAGCCTCGAAATCTTAACTTCCGATTGGGGCTATGGATGGAGTCCGAAACGAATTACTGTATCAACCATTGGAATTGTTCCAGCCATAAAACGGTTTATCAGCGACAGCCAATGCCATCTTGCCATCAGCCTACATTCACCATTTGAAGAAGAACGTAAAAAGCTAATGCCCATCGAAAATGTATTTTCTCTAAACGAAGTACTTACCACACTTCGAGGCTTTGATCTCAATCGGCAACGGCGTATATCATTCGAATATATAATGTTCAAGGACCTTAACGATACACAGCGCCATGTAAATGAGCTTGCTCGCATCCTAAACGGTATCCGCTGCCGTATAAATCTCATTCGTTTTCATCCAATACCCAACACAACACTTCGTGGGTTAGATGAGCGTACTATTGAAAAATTTATGATTGCACTTAACAAAAAAGGGATACGTACAACAATCCGTGCTTCCCGCGGTCAAGATATTTGGGCAGCCTGCGGATTATTATCTACTAAAGAGTTAGTGAACAAGACACAAGACAATTGATTAATTCAGGATAAACTCAGGTTTTATAAATCGAAATAATCTACCCCCTTTCGTGAAAACAATTTTCGATAAAATAAAGATTTCGCAGACTTAATTAAATCAAAAAAAACAGGTTGCAACAGTTTAGGAATTAATTTAATCAGAACTATTCCATTTTATTCATTAATAGGCAAAAAATCCGTTAAATTTCTATAATTTTGCGGCAAATTTTTAAACCAAATATCAAATAATTTAATTTTTTTGACATGAAGAAACATAATTTTTATGCTGGGCCCTCTATCCTCCCGCAATTTACATTGGATGAGACAGTAAGCGCAATCAGGGATTTTGCCGGAACCGGATTGTCGTTGCTTGAGATCTCACATCGTAGTAAACAATTTGTGGCAGTCATGGACGAAGCGACTGCTATGTTCAAAGAGCTTCTTAACATCCCCGAAGGCTATTCGGTAATTTTCCTTGGCGGTGGAGCTAGCTTGCAATTTTGCATGGTTCCATTCAACCTGATGAATAAAAAGGCTGGCTTCCTCGTTACTGGCGAATGGGCAACCAAAGCTCATAAAGAGGCTAAGAATTTTGGAGAAGCAGTAGAAGTAGCATCTTCAAAAGACAAAAATTTCTCCTATATCCCTAAGAATTTTAACGTTCCAAAGGATCTTGATTATTTCCATATCACAACTAATAACACGATTTATGGTACACAGTTAAGGAAAGACCTTGACGTTGGCGTACCTTTGGTTGCCGATATGTCATCCGACATTTTCTGCCGCCCATTGGATGTTTCAAAATATGCTCTTATTTATGGTGGTGCACAGAAAAACCTTGCCCCTGCCGGTGTTACATTCGTTATTATCCGCAACGACATTCTGGGTAAGGTAGATCGTAAAATACCTACAATGCTCAACTATCAGACACACATTGACAAAGGATCAATGTTTAACACTCCTCCGGTTATGCCCGTTTTCTCGGCATTGCAAACACTAAAATGGCTGAAAGCACAAGGCGGTGTTGCTGCAATGGAAAAAATAAATAAGCACAAAGCCGAACTATTATATGCCGAAATTGATCGTAATCCCTATTTCAAAGGCACAGTGGAAAAAGAGGACCGCTCATGGATGAATATCTGTTTTGTAATGAGCGATGAACATAAAGCTCTTGAACAGGAATTTCTTGACTTTGCTACTTCAAAGGGTATGGTCGGAATAAAAGGACACCGTTCTGTTGGTGGATTCAGGGCTTCAACCTATAACGCACTCCCACTCGAAAGCGTTAAAGCGCTAATAGATACGATGAAGGAATTTGAAAAAATGAAATCTTAACCTTAAAATTATTAATAATGAAAAAAGTATTAGTTGCTACCGAAAAACCATTTGCCGCTAAGGCTGTTAAAGCGATAAGAGAAGTTGTTGAAAACGCTGGTTACGAACTTGTTTTACTTGAAAAATATACCGATAAGGAGCAGCTTATCAGCGCTGTTGCCAATGTAGATGCAATGATTATCCGTAGCGATATTGCCGATAAAGCTGTTCTGGATGCCGCTAAAAACCTGAAAATAATTGTAAGAGCAGGCGCCGGTTACGATAATATTGACCTTGCAGCCGCCACTGCCAACAAAGTCGTTGCTATGAACACACCTGGTCAAAATTCAAATGCCGTTGCCGAACTGGCAATAGGCATGATGATATACATGGCCCGGAATAAATATGACGGCAAGGCAGGAACCGAGCTACGCGAAAAGACACTTGGAATCCATGCATTTGGAAATGTAGGCAAACTTATTGGCTCAATTGCGAAAGGAATAGGTATGGAAGTTTATGCTTTCGATCCATTTATTAAAAAAGAAGATATAATTGCTGGAGGCGCAACTCCTGTTGATAGCGTAGAAGAACTTTATAAAAAGTGCCAATACATTTCTTTAAATATTCCAGCGACAGATCAAACAAAGAAATCAATAGGCTATAAGATTCTCTCTACAATGCCCGAAAATGCCGTCCTGGTTAATACAGCCCGTAAAGAGGTAATTGATGAAGAAGGATTGCTCAAAATGTTTGAATTAAGACCTGATTTTAAATATATCTCCGATATTGCTCCCGACTGCATCGCAGATATCGAAAGCAAATATCCAAACAGGTATTTCTTCACTCCAAAAAAAATGGGCGCTCAAACTTCAGAAGCTAACATCAATGCCGGTATTGCTGCCGCCAGACAAATTGTTGATTTCTTCAAAAAAGGAGTTACAACTTTTCAAGTGAACAAATAAACCAATGATTTAATAGATTTGTAGTTTAACAATCAGACCTGACACGACCTAAGCCAGGTCTGATTTTTTGATAATAACAGCTTCATTACATTGATTTCGTATGGAAAACCAAAACAACACTCAAACTTTTTTTAGATTCGAGGATCTAAGAGTATATCATAAAGCTTTAAATTACATAGAATGGGTACATAGGACAATTTGTCTTTTACCTGAAATTGAGAATCAAAGCCTTTCAACAAACTTTATAAATTCAGCTCAGGTTATAGCTATTCAGATAGCTGAAGGATCTTCACGCAATAAAACGCAGTTTGCCAATCATCTAAAAACTGCTAAATCAGCTATCCGCGAATGTGTAGTTTATACTGCCATTGCTAAAAACTTAAATTACATCTCTGAAGATCATTTTAACGAATCGCGAAACCTATTAATGGAGCTTACCAAAATGGTTGCCGCTTTGATCGGCTCATTACAACGCGGTGATACTACTAATCAGGAATAAACTTTATTTAATTATTAATTTTTTACAAAATGGCAATTTTAAAAGCATTTAAAGGCCTCAGGCCTCCGAAAGAAATAGCCCGCGATCTGGCTTCGCGTCCTTACGATGTTCTAAATTCAGAAGAAGCCAGAAAGGAGGCATACGGTAACAAATATTCATTGTTGCATATTATAAAACCAGAGATTGATCTGCCCGAAGATATTGACCTTTATGCCCCCGAAGTTTACAAAAAAGCCAAAGAGAATTTTGAGCTTTTTCAAAAAAATGGATGGCTCGTCCCTGATGATGATGAATACCTATACATCTATGCTCAAACTATGAATAACAAAACACAGTATGGCTTGGTAGGATGTGCAGCAGTAGAGGATTATATGAATAATCGTATAAAAAAACATGAACTGACCAGAAAAGCAAAAGAGGAAGACAGGATGAAACATGTTAGAATTACCAATGCCAATATGGAGCCGGTATTCTTTACCTATCCTGCCATACCGAAAATTGACAGTATAGTTGCTGATTGGGTTAAAAATCATGAACCGATCTATGACTTTATAGCAGTTGATGGATTTGGACACCACTTCTGGGTTGTTGATGATAAAAAAACTATAGAACTTCTTATCAACCTATTTGCTGATTTGCCAGTTACCTATGTAGCCGATGGACATCACCGTACGGCAGCAGCAGCATTAGTAGGTAATGAAAAAAGGATGAACAATCCAAATCATAAAGGCGACGAAGAGTATAATTATTTTCTGGCCGTCCATTTTCCTGATAACCAACTCACCATTATTGACTACAACCGTGTAGTTACCGACCTGAATGGAATGACAAAGCAAGAGTTTATCAACAATCTAAAAGTGCATTTTGACATAGTAGAGAAAGGAGAAAACATTTATAAGCCTGATCGTCTGCACACCTTTGGAATGTATATTGACAAAAAATGGTATTCGCTTACGGCCAAACCAGGCACATACAATGATTCCGACCCTATTGGAGTACTTGACGTTACTATACTTTCCAACCTCGTATTCGATCAAATGCTGAATATTAAAGATTTAAGAACATCCGAGCGTATTGATTTTGTTGGCGGCATCCGAGGCCTTGAAGAACTTGAACGCAGGGTGGATTCAGGCGAAATGGCCGCTGCTTTTGCACTATATCCGGTTTCGATGCAACAATTAATCAATATAGCCGATACAAACAACATAATGCCGCCAAAAACCACATGGTTTGAACCTAAACTTCGAAGCGGCCTTGTAGTACATTTACTTGATAAAATATAAAATTAAAATCTATGGAAATAAAAGATATCGTACTAAAAACTCTTAAAGAGTCAACTGAGCCATTAAAAGGTGGAGAGATAGCAGAAAAATCAGGTGTTGACAAAAAAGAGGTGGATAAAGCCATTAAGATTTTAGTTAAAGAAAATCTTATCCATTCTCCTAAGAGATGTTTTTATGCCGCAAAATAGGATCAGCTTTTAATAAGCGATTCCATTAATCATAATCTTGAATTCGGTAAAATAATTATATAATCAGTTGTTATCTGCCGACTGATCAATAACAGATAATATATTTCATTTAAAAATGGCCAACTATGGTAAATGGATTGGTGGTGGTATTGGTTGGGTACTTGGCGGCCCGATAGGAGCTCTCTTGGGCTATCTGTTCGGCTCGATGTTCGACAGTTTAAGCAAAGGTGAATTTGAATACTACCAACCCACCGCAAAAGATTTTACCGGTCAGGGACACAAAAGTAACACACCCCAAACACAACACGGGGATTTTACTATAAGTCTTTTGATCCTTACCGCTGCCGTGATGAGAGCTGATAAACGAGTTCTGAAATCAGAACTTAATTATGTTAAGAGCTTTCTCATTAGCCAATTCGGCACTGTTCAGGCAGCCCAATTCGTACTGATGCTTCGGGATATCCTTAAACAGGATATTGACACACAAGGTGTTTCCAAGCAAATTGCAAGATATATGGATTATTCATCAAAACTGCAATTATTACACTACCTTTTCGGAATAGTGCTGGCCGACGGGCATTCGCATAGTGAGGAAATTCTTGTCGTTGAAACAATTGCTAATTATTTAGGAATATCTTCCGCTGATTATACCTCTATTAGAGCAATGTTTATTAAGGATAATCAGAATAATTATGCAATTCTCAACATAAGTCCCCAGGCAAGTGATGAAGAGGTAAAAAAAGCATACAGACGAATGACTCTCAAACATCACCCCGACAAGGTTGCACATTTGGGATCAGATATTCAGGAAGCGGCAAAAGAGAAATTTCAAAAAATTAATGAAGCATACAGCGCCATCAAAGCTGAAAGGGGAATGACTTAAAAAAGAGGTAACAACAATTACAAACCGCTAAGTCCGTCAGAAAATTTACAGCCACCAACGGCAAAACTACCTGCTAACCGCCAAAGCAGTTGAATATTTCAGTAAAAATCTTAAAGAACACCCTGACCATGAAAAGTTAACTACGATTTAAAAACAGGGTTTTCTATAGATTACTTCGGTTACAATTGCCGATAATAGTAAAACCTTTTTTTTTAAAGAAGCAAAATATTTTTTGTTAACAAAAACTTCAGTTGACAAGCAGATTTAATTATTGCCTATCACTTCCAAAGCCATTTCAGCAGCTTCAATAGTTGGCTGAGTTGAAAGCGGCTGCCCAACTGCCTCCTTCATCCATTGCTGCGGGATAATACTACCGAGCTTATAGATTCGAAGAATCTCGTCTGCGAAATTTTTGTCGGCAATATATTGCTCTATTTGAAAATCTATCAGGTGGCCAAGTGGATAGTTGGAGAGATAGAGCGGGTTGCTGATCATGTGGCTGTAGATGGCTAAGATGGGTTCATCCTTTTGGCCAAAAACAGGTGTGTAATATTTGTTCCAGATATCTTTTGCTATAGTTATTACCGCCTCTTTTAATTCTTCTGGCATAGCATTAGGATTGGCATACATCCATTTCCACACCTCCATATCTACCAGCGATACACCCATAATTTCATAGCACGACCAAAAATTAGCTAATGCATTCATATGTTCTTTCATTGGGTCTCCTCCGCTTAGTCCGAGCAGTTCAAGATCACGTTTTTGGAAAATAAAGGCAAGAGCTTCGGTAAAAGAGGTATTTGGCACTCGGTTAAGTGAATAATAATCTACATCGTGCAACGAAATCGTTTGTTCAACATTATGTCCGAATTCATGAACAGCGATGTTGTAACCTTTATAATCCATGCCGTTGGCACCTATCCGGGTACGTAGCAATGCTTTATCATCACGTGTAAGCGCTCCCCAGGCATGCCCTGCTCCACGCGAACCTTCAACCTTAATCTGAGAAGCGATAAAATCAGCCTTTTCAGGGCTAAAACCAAGTGTTCTCAACATCCTTGGAAGATCATTCTGAACCTCTTCAACATTAGGATAACGAGTCATAGTAATACGGTCAAGCTGCTCCTGAGAATACTTGCTACCTGCCTTGAAACCATTAAACCAAATATCGAAAGGCTCAAGCTGGCGGCCTAACTGACTTCTGATATATTCTGCAACCTTATTTACCGTTGGACTTGATATAAATTCGACAAACAATTTTTCAACATCCTGTTGTGGTATTTCCATATTTGCCTCAAACTGGCGTTGAATATAGTTGGGGGTTTGTGGATAGTATGGATCAAGTTGATATTGTGCCTTGAAATTGTTGAGCATGTGCTCATAACGCCTATCTGGTTCACTTTGAAAATCAACAGATTCAGAATTATCAAAAAGTTGGTTTGTAAATGGGTTCCAATCATAAGAATCACTATTGATCACCTTTTCAGGTATCGTTTGATCTATAATCCTCTTCATAACGGCATACACCATTTTCTGCTTTTCAATTCCATTTTCATCGGCATAATTTGATTTCAACTCATCGCGTAATCCCCAGTGAGAGATCAGACGAAGGTCGGCAGGGAAAAGTTTTTCACCATTAGTATCTATCAAATTGCCCATATAGATATTGTAATTATCAATGTATGCATCTGCTGCGGTATTGATAGCTACATAATTTTGTATTAATGTGGCTGGCACACGTGAAGTATAATAATCACCAATTCTGGCCATTGCCCATTCCCGACGACTCCATTTATCACTCAACTGGGTCTTTTCGTCTAATGAATAATATGGAAAGTTTAACATGACCACAAAGGCGATCTTGTTTTCAAAGAAATCTTCTTGCATATGCGCTCCGGGCTCATAGCTTCCAAACAACATGTCAACCGGCAATATTGGCCCCAAATCAAGATGAAGAGGGCGCATTAAATCCTTTTTCATACGCAACATGTTGCCTCCCAAAATTTCATAATTCAACAAAAGCCTTTGAAACAATTTATCAAGTTCATCTTCATCCGCAATGAAGTACTCCTGACAAAATACATTGAACTCACTTTCGTTCCCATCGCTAACCCTCCAGAGTGAAGCAACTTGCCCTACTCCGCGTTCAATCCTGAAACGAAAAGCCTCGCCATGATTCTTTAATAATTCACTAACGACATCTTGAATAATTTCGTCGTTTAGTTTTGTTTCCGATAAATCTACTTTTTTCATACCTTTCTCTCCACAACCTGCCAATACAAATATGATTGACAGAAAAAGATAATAGATGTAATGTTTCATTTCAATATTCTGAATTTAAAGTTAATGTACAAAGGTAGTAAATATTGAGAAGTCTTTGCTTTTTGTAACGAATTTTAACCCTTATTAAGCATTTGACAATAATCAAATGTCAGTGATCAACACAATAAGACTTTTACTGAGCAACCGCCAAATCGGGATCTGCATCATAAAGTCAACAGTTCAACCCAAAAGGGCTCTCTATTGATTAATCCAGGTTTAATGAAAAATTTACATATTGAAATATAACACATTATAGTAACCGCCAGGAAATCTAAATCTTTTGGCTACTTTTGCCGCCTTATTTTACAGGAGTAATGGAAATTAAAATCGTTAATCGTTCGGGCTACTCTTTGCCCGCTTATGAAACGGAAGCTTCGTCCGGAATGGATATCCGCGCTAAAATAAGTTCACCGATAACACTGAAGTCATTGGAAAGGGCGCTTGTGCCAACAGGCCTTTTTGTCGAAATACCATTAGGCTATGAGGCACAAATACGACCACGTAGCGGCCTGGCTGCCAAACACGGAATATCGCTGGTAAATACTCCAGGAACAATTGATGCTGATTATCGCGGCGAAATTAAAGTGATCATGATAAACTTATCAAACGAAAACTATACTATACACGATGGCGACAGAATTGCACAAATGGTGATATCAAAAGTTGAACATATTCATTGGAAAGTAGTTGATGAATTGGAACAAACAACAAGAGGAGAAGGCGGATTTGGACATACCGGGAAGTAATCAATAATTAAAGACAAAAATATTTTTAAATCTAGAATAAAATTAGGCTAAAACTTGTTTATTGTTATCCGGTTTATGTTACTGGGGCGAACAATAATAAAGACATAGATAAAATCAATGATTAAACAGCAAAAAACAATAAAATCCAAAACCTTAGTTTTTTCGGTATTTCTACTTTCATTTCTTGTTTCATGCAACTTTTGCATTGCCCAATCAAAATCTAAAAAATCCACAAAGCTCTCTGAATTTCAGATTAACCAACGAAAAGAGATTTTTTTAAATGCTGTTAAAGAGAGAACGCTTGGCAACTACAACGAAGCAGAAAAGCTATATAAAGATGTTTTGGCTATTGATCCTGAGCATGACGCTTCGATGTATGAACTTGCGCGCATCTATCTTACAAAAAACCGGTCGGAGGATGCTGTAAAGTTGCTTGAAAAGGCCTGTGAACTAAGCCCCGATAATGAATGGTATCTCGAGCTATTAGCCGGAGTATATAAAGAGACATATCAAATTGATAAGTTAATAATAGCACAGGAACAACTGGTTAAAAGGAACCCAGGGAAAATTGATTATAAACTCAATCTTTCCTTGATTTATGTCATTAATGGCGATATAAAAAAAGCAATAGCTGTTTTAGACGAAATTGAGGAACAAATAGGTAAAACTGAAGAGGTTTCGATCCAAAAGAAACAGTTGTACCTCATATCCAAAAAACCTAAACAAGCGACTGACGAATTAGAATCCTTAGTAAACGCCTATCCCGACAATACTCGATATCTTCAAATTTTGGCAGAGACTTACCTGGACACTGATCAGGAAGACAAAGCATTAACTATTTACAAACGGATTAAAGAGATAGATCCCGACAATCCTTACATACATATTTCGATGGCGGATCTATACAAAAAACAGGGTAATGATAATCTTGCCATAGAGGAGTTAAAAGCCGGATTTGCTAACACAGCGCTTGATGTTGACACAAAAATACATGTTTTGCTATCGTTCTTCAGCTTCGACGAATATTATAATACAAAAAAGAGTGTCGTTTTGGAGTTAGTTACAATACTGGCCGAAACACATCCCGACAATAACACAGCATTGGCAGTGTATGGCGAGATGCTTAATCATAATCAAGAACACGAAAAAGCATTAGAGGTCTTTGACCGAATAATAGCTAACGACGAGAGCAACTATAGTTGGTGGGAGCAGAAGCTTTTTCTCGAAAACCAACTCCAAAAGTCGGATAATGTATATAATACAAGCCAACGCATGATAGAACTTTTTCCTATGCAGCCACTGCCCTATCTCTTTAATGGCTTTGCATTGCTCGAGAAAAAAAACTACGAGGCTGCACGTCATTCGCTCGAAAATGGGGTAATGCTGGTTATTGACAATGATCTACTCGAAGGGCAGTTTTATAGCACTTTGGGTGATGTTTACAACAAATTGAAAGAACATGAAAAATCTGACAGAAGCTATGACAAAGCATTAAAACTTAAACCTGATGATGCTTATGTACTCAACAATTATAGTTACCACCTCACCCTGCGTATGGAAAATTTGCCAAAGGCTAAAGAGATGGCCGCAAAAGCCAATGAGTTGATGCCCGACAAAGCTTCGTTTCAAGATACTTATGGCTGGGTACTTTTTAAAATGGGAGATTATGAGAATGCAGAAAAATGGTTAAAAAAAGCTATTGATAATGATAATAAAAATAGCCCCGTTCTTCTGGAACATTACGGCGATGTGCTTTTTAAGCTCGGACGTAAAACCGATGCCATGAAATATTGGATAAAAGCAAAAGAAAACACTAAAGAGGGCGAAACAACAGAATCTTTACAGGAAAAAATAAGAACAGGCATTCTACATGAATAAGATCGCTACAAAGAAGATTTCATTTATCCCACGAAAGATTTACCTGATTATCGCTTTTGCAGCCTTTATCATCTTACTTAACTCCTGCAAAGGCTACAGAAGTACATTAAAAGCTCCAATAAAAGAACAGGGCGCTGACTACCTCATGGAACAGCTCCAATTGAATAGTTTTAAATTTAATACCCTAACCTCAAAATTTACCGTAGATTACGCGTATAAAAGGATTCGCTATGATATTAAAGGCCAGATTCGTATAGTAAAAGATAGCGCCATTTGGGTTAGTTTTAATCAGGATTTAGGTATGGAGTTAGCTCGATTGCTAATAACACAGGATTCTGTAAAATTCATGAATAGGCTAACTAAAAGCTATTTTGCCGGAAATCATAGTTTTGTAAATGATTTTTTGAATGCCAATATTGACTACGAAATCCTACAATCGTTAATTCTTGGAAACGACTTTGAATATTATGAAAATGCCAGCTTTAAGGCCGCTATTGATGGGAAAAATTACAAGCTGTCAACTACAGGCCGAAGCAAACTAAAAAAACATGTCCGCAATAATGATGACAACACGCGAATTTTGCTGCAAACAATATGGCTCAATCCTAATACATTTAAAATAAACGAGATAAAGTTAAAAGAACTGACAAAGGATAGTAAAAAACTCAATGCAAAGTATTCTAATTTTGTTAATATAGGGTCTCAAAAATTAGCATCAAGAGCCGATTACGTTATTGAAGACAAATCGCCAATAAAGGTTACAGTGAAGCACTCAAAAATTATTACTGATGAAAAAGTTTCTATGCCTTTTGCAATTCCTGACAACTACAGGAGAGAATAAAACAACATTAATATAATTACGAATAAAGAATCTTTTCTAAAATACTTTATGACAAATAACGAAGACAAACTCAAAAAAATCATATCTCACTCCAAAGAGTATGGATTTGTTTTTCCGTCAAGTGAAATATACGATGGGCTTAGCGCTGTTTATGATTATGGTCAGTATGGTGTCGAGCTTAAAAACAACATAAAGGATTACTGGTGGAAATCAATTGTACAGTTTCACGAAAACATTGTAGGCCTCGATTCTTCCATATTTATGCATCCTACTATTTGGAAAGCTTCAGGCCATGTGGATGCTTTTAATGACCCGATGATTGACAACAAGGATTCCAAAAAACGCTATCGGGCTGATGTACTTGTCGAAGATCACATACTAAAAATTGAATCTAAGATAGAGAAAGAGATTGAAAAGGCTGCCAAACGGTTTGGCGACAGCTTCGACAAAGAGCAATTTGTAACCACAAATCTGCGCGTAACAGGCTATTTGGAACAAATAGCTGAAATACGTAAAAAATTAGCAGCAGCAATGGATAATGATGATCTCTCTGATCTCCGCCGGTTAATTGAGGAGCTTGAAATAGTATGCCCGATATCAGGGTCGAGGAACTGGACTGACGTTCGGCAGTTTAATCTTATGTTTTCAACAAGTATAGGATCACTCTCCGAAGGGGCAAACACAATCTATCTTCGGCCTGAAACAGCTCAAGGTATTTTTGTCAATTTCCTGAACGTGCTCAAATCGGGCAGAATGAAGGTGCCATTTGGCATAGCACAAATCGGCAAAGCATTTCGCAACGAGATTGTAGCGCGTCAGTTTATCTTTCGCATGCGCGAATTTGAACAGATGGAAATGCAGTATTTTGTCAGACCGGGCACCGAGTTGGATTGGTTTAAATATTGGAAAGATCAGCGTTTGAAGTGGCACCTTGGAATGGGCATCCCGGAGGAATATTATCGTTTTCATGAACACGACAAATTAGCCCACTATGCAAATGCTGCTTTCGATATCGAGTTCAACTTCCCTATGGGATTTAAGGAGTTAGAAGGAATTCATTCCCGAACAGATTTTGATCTTGAAGCACATCAACAATATTCAGGAAAAAAAATTCAATACTTCGATCCAGAGCTACAAGAAAATTATGTTCCTTACGTAGTAGAGACCTCAATAGGCCTTGACCGGACATTCCTCGCCGTGCTCTCCTACGGCTATCATGAAGAAACTCTAGACGACGGATCGGAACGCGTGGTAATGCGAATACCTCCGTTTCTGGCGCCAATTAAAGCTGCAGTATTACCATTAGTAAAAAAAGATGGAATGCCCGAAAAAGCAAGAGAAATATTTGATTGGCTAAAAATGGATTATATGATTCAGTATGACGACAAAGACGCTATCGGTCGCCGCTATCGCCGACAGGACGCCATCGGTACACCATATTGCATCACAATTGATAGCGAAACACTCGAAAACGATACGGTAACTATACGTGAGCGCGATTCAATGAAACAAGATCGAATTCCGATAAATAAAATTTCGACTATTATAAATGAAAGGTTAACATTGAAAAGCTAATTGATGCTGACAATTAAAATTAGAATTTAATCCCAAATTAGTCAACCAATAACGTTTAACAACCTCCTGAAACTATCATTTTCGTTTCAATAATTTTTGGCTTTGAAGCATTTGATTGCTTTGCCTCAATAGGCGATGTTTTGAAAAACCTGGGATAATCATATTGTGCTTTTTCGCTATGTGTAAATGCATTAGATGACTTGTACTTCTCAAGTACGCTTTCTTTAATAAAGCTAAAATCATTAGCCATTACCAGCACATTTTTAAAACCTTTGCCAGCCAATAATAGACTAGCCAACGAGGCTTGCGACTCCGTTCCGGAAAAAAGAATTATATCCTTTCTACCTCTCAACTGTTTCAACGATTCGGAATCCAACAATTTGTCAAATGAAATATTTACAGCGCCTGGCATAGTGCCACGATTGTACTCCTCCTCATTGCGAAGGTCAACCAAAAGATAGTCCTGTAAACGATTTGATTCGACCAAGGACAACAAATCGGCGGGCATGACCCATCTTTGCTGATTTTCAACCTGTTCGAGCATCTCTGCACTACTGACTTTATACTTTGGTCCTACGAAATATTGAAAAATCATGACCAAAAAAACAATCCCTGCAAAAAGAAAAGCTCCGGTATTTAATAACTTATATTGTGTATCTTTCATAACTTTAAATTTTAAGAGTTTAACATCCGCCGCTTATTGGTTTTTCGATCTCCACAATTTTAATAACCGGGATTTGTGGCGATTCAATCTTTTTTATTGCCTTGCCCGTGGTAAAGTACTCTTTTGCCTCAGTTCTGAATCGGGCGGTATGCATGTCTATGCAATCGGGTCGCTTCCTTTCAGGAATAAACTCTTCGATAAAAATCGTGTTCATAAAATTATTCAAACCACCCTCTAACACTTTCATCTCTTTATAACCCTTCCTTCGCAACAACAACCAAGCCTCAGAAGCTTGAGTTTCGGAATGAGAAAATAACACAACCTTCTGATTATGATTGTCAAAAATAGATTCCCAATTATAGTCAAAAATATCATTTAAAGGTATGTTGATAGCCCCTGGTAATGTAAAACGCTGAAAACTTTCCGGATCCCTTACATCCACAAGTAACACCGTATAATTCTTCCCCTGCATAATGCTGAAAGCTATTTCATCAGCATCAGTATAATGATTTTTATTGGCTACTTCGCTAAGAATCGTTTTTGCATCTGTTTCGTACCATGAGTTACGTGGCTGTGAAGGAAGCAATAGAAGGAGTAGGCCGGAAAAAATAAGAATGAAAGAAGGAAAGAAATGCGAAGGCCTCGATTGCCGGACAGTTGCCGGTGTGTCATTAACTATATCCTCTATCCGTTGGGTAATCAGAAACGCAATCAAAGCAACTAAAATCAACATAAATGCAAACCATTCCCTACTCATACCAAGCGAATCGAAAACAAATATATTACCTAAATTATGGCCAAGGTAAATGCTTTCAAAGCTATCATAAAAATGACCGAACAAGAATATTCCTATAAACATTCCAAAGAAAAAAAACAGAGCGTCAATTTTTCCAATAACAGCTCCTACCACACTTGTACCAGGGCAAAAACCCCCCATAATAAATCCCAAACCCATTATAACTCCGCCAACGATCGCCGACCAGAAATATGTTGGATTAACGTACAACATGCTATAATCAATCCATCCCAGATAGCTGAACAGCAACAATCCGGTCATGGCAGTAATAGCTGCTGTAAAAAACACACGTAATACTATGAAGTCATATCCATAAAACAAGCCTGCCAGCTTGCGAGAAGATGAAAATCCAGCCTGCTCAAGCACAGACCCAAAGCCAAGCCCGATGACAAAGGCAAAAAAGAGATTCAGGTCTGGATTTATAAAGCCTTGAGGAATAAGTGGTCCCATAGTTTATCTCCTTTCTAACTTAACCAAAGTTTTCTAAAAAAATAGGCGAATACATATCCTGCTCCAAAAATGGCCATCATGGTTAAAAAACCGGCTGTTGATAGGATTGCCATTCCAGTAAGGGCAGTCCCGCTGGTGCATCCTCTTCCAAACTGTGAACCTAATCCGAAAAATAACCCGCCAAGCGTTGCAAATATTAATCGTGTCGTTGAACTGATCCTTGGGCCTCTCTCTACTTTAAAGCCCAAACGCCCCGACATTGCTCCTGAGAAAAAGGAACCGGCAATCACGCCAAGCGTCAGGTAAACGAGCCAGTTCTTCATTGGGGCAGGGCCTTCATTAAAAAAATCATCATAAAAAGGATGTGCCTTCGCATACTCGGGAGCAACGCTTGCCACCGACGATATCACAACGCTTTTTACAGCGCCGCTTGCCCCTAACCCACGGCCGGTAACAACAAAAGCAGACAGCAATACCAAGCCTAATAGAAAACCAGCTAGGTAAGAGTTCATGTAAGAAGTTGGTTTTGTCTTCATATCAGTATCTTTATTCTAAATTCTGTGTAAAATATTATTATTAATGTTTTATCATCTTGTTGTCTGTGTTTAACTCAAAATCATCCTTCTCAATCAACAACCGCCGACAATTTTGATCTCTTCTTTCTTAATCAATATTGGCTTTTCGGGTTCAACAAATCCTGAGCGTACTATTGGAAAATCCTGAATCAGATTTTCAGTAAAAGTTCGAGTAGGCCTTGGTTCTGTTTTAGCAATCACCTCATGTATAAAAGCATTAGCGCCATAGTTCAACGATTTTGCATCGTATCCCAACATACGCAAATAAGCAACAACGAAAATACTATGCTGGGCTGCATAACAATAGACAACAACAGGTTTATCAACAGGAAGTGTATTTAAATACATGTTAAGCCCAAATGACTTCCTTGGATCATACTGAACAGCGCCAGGAAGATGCCCATTATTAAAATATTTATCTTCTGGCCAATAGCAGATAATATAATATGCTTCAGGATTTTTCAAAAGCTCTGCAATTGTTATGTTTATGGATTCTGTATTTTGCAGCATTTTCTCGGCCTGCTCGAGCGCTATATCATATTCTGAATCTCGTTCGGCATCTATTACAGGAAGTTCACCAGGTTCATTTCTGGGATAACCTTTGGTTTCTAATTTACCCAGCAGAAGGTTGCTAATATTTTCAAGCCAGAATTTTTCAGCTACTTCCCTACTCCATCCGCTCATTCCATATCGTATAGCATAAACATTATCGTACCCCAGCAAACGCATTATGCCTGTAACATACCCTGAAATGCTCATATCGTTACAAACAAAAAAAATACCTTTAAACGAGCTGGGTTCGACATCGTTTTTAAAAAAATCGAGTACCTGAGAGGGTTGGATATTAATAGCATGTTCGATGTGTCCATCGTTGAATTCTTCTGTCGGCCTAAGATCAATAACCATGATATTTTCATCACGCAAAGCATATACTAACTGTGCATCAACAATGGAAGGCACTTCATCACTATTAATGTAATTGCCGTTTGCCTCAAACCATTTTGCCAATGATAAAGTTTTATCGCTTGTCTGGTCTTGAGGCTTGTCTTTAACTTTTTGCTCACTGCATGATAGCAAAACGAGTAATGAGAAACAAACAGAGATTAAAAACAAAGATTTTTGGATAAAATGATGTTGCATAGCAGTTTTGAGTTTAATATGCCATTATTAATTTTCTTGTTTAGTTTCTTCGGTATCCTCTTCCAATTCTTCCCATCCGGTAATCATGGCTTTTAGGTTGGAAGTAATGGTATGTCCGGTTGTGATAAGATAAAGATGTACGATGAGAAAAGTGATCAACAAAAAGGCTCCAAGAGTATGTATTAGCGCTACGATCTCAAGGTTTTCGATATTTACCGTTTTTATCATTCCCGATTGAGGGTAGCGGAAAAACATGAATAAAAGACCTGAAACAACCATTACGGGGATTATTAGTATTTTAAGTCCGAGATACACCAAGCGCTGCAAAGGGTTTAATTTGCTCAATAATGTCTTTTTGGTAGGATGCGGAGCGTTACGGAAAATTCCTGTAATATAAAATTCAATTTGTGCCTTCAGATTCTTTGTTGTTGGTATGTATTGCTTCCATTCTCCAGTAGTAATATGCCAAAAAATGGCAAAAACGATCAAAACGATAAAACCCCATGCTGCCTTATTATGTAGATTTACAGCCGTTTCGAAACCAAAGAGAGAATAGCTACTATGTATTTCGAATCCGGTGAGCGCCAGAAACATTATTAACAGAGCCTGAGTCCAGTGCCAAAATCTCTCAAAACCCTTGTAAACATATACTTTCTTGGTATTTTTCATAATCTTTATGTTGTGTTTATTTTATCTGATTTTTTCTACTTGCAAATACTCTTATCGTACCATGAATAAGAACTCCGATAAATGAAAAGATAATCATCAGCTTACCAAATGTATCAATCCCCACATGATAATCGCGGCCTGGCATATAAAAATCTCTCAAATCATTAAGCCTTCCATCTTTTCGTGTATGACATTCACTACAACTTACCGACTCACTTGCTAATGATACCATGTGATTAACAGGAAGGAATAACTGTGTTGGAATAAAGTCGTAGGTGCCGCTGTAGGGCAGATCCAGATACTCCATGCCGGTTCTAAGCGCTGCTTCCCAATCGAGATCAACCCATAAAGCTCCCTTATTTACTTCCTTATCCCATAACTTTGCTTGAATGATAGTCAGATATACAGGATCGTATGGTTGCTTTCCACGGTGTATTTTAGTTGGATAGATTTTACTGTTTCTATCGCGATATTCTCCATTAAGTGTATTAATGTTAAGCGGTAGATTGTCGAGATTAATTTTTTCAGTTATCATATGATGGTCGGCAGTACCATTAAACCATATATATTCAGGTTTCACCATTCTTTCCCAATGGAAGTCTCCTTTTATAGATGTATAGGTCTCATTACCCGATGTGTCAAGCAGTTCATAAGGCAGACCATCTTTGCGTTGTGTAGCTGTTGACCAGTCCCATGCGGTTTTTGTGGCATTTACCTTAGCATAAACAGGTATGTGGCAGGTTTGACAGGCTACCTTTATGGTATGTTCATTTATTTTACTATTTGTATGTGGAACTGACGTGTGGCATTGTTCACAGGTTACCCGTTGAGTATTTGATGAGGAGACACCATAATAGCGACCCTGTATCTGATGATTTTCGGCTGTATGACATGTAACACATGCCATGTTCATTCCATCCACACCCATATGTACATCAATGGTTCGATCGGCGGTAAGTAAGGCTAATTCAAGATCGCCATGTTTTACATTGTTGCCACCACCGCCATGGAAATGACAATACCCACAATTATTACGCTTTGGCCTGCCAACGTGTGCAAGTATGTTTTTGTAGTCAGGTGCATCTTGTCCCATAGGCGGATAACCGGCAGCGCCTCGAGCTTTTTCATAAGTGCCAGTATTGTCATGGCAAATCAAACAATCAATATTATACTCATTAGTGAAATCAAAAGTTTTATCCTGCCATCCATATCCTATGTGGCATCGGTTACAAGTTCCTTCGTTGGAGGAAATGCCGGTACAAAAATTATTAATCAAGGTCTTTTTCCCAAGATATGTAACACCTTTACCAGGAATATAGGCTTCACGCTCCCATTTCCAATGAGAATTTTTCATCACTTCCTGCCCTCGTTCGGTATGACATGAAAGGCAAGCTGCTGTGATCAAATGTGGATTGGTAAATTCTTGCTGTAAAACCTCATGTTTACTATGATCAACCCCGGGTTTATGCTCGATTTCATAAGTCTCTCTGAGGTTATTAAGTAAAGTGTGATCTGCAGGAGTTTCCCGCAGTATTATCGTAATAATTACTAACGGCGCTACTATAGCCAACAAAAAAGTAATAACAGTACGTAAATTCTGCATGATTCTTAATGTATTACTAAAAATCTCTTATTAAAATAGATCAAATTGACGAAAAAGAGGTAAAATAACTTTAGTACAAAAGTAATTCTTTAAATATATAGATTACTACTTACAAATATTTTCATTTCTCTTTTTTTGGTGTTTCGTGTGGAAAAATATATTTAAAAGCAATACTGAAATAGTCTCCAGCCGGTTTAATCACTAAATTACTGATATTAATATCGTTATGCATGTATAAAATCTGAGTATAATAAAGTGTTGAAAAGAGTCTGAATACCGGTCCGATGTAAAAGGAGCCGCTTTTCTCTGTACGATATTCGAACCCAAAACCACCCCTGAATACCGGCATTACCCAGTAGTTACGCCATGATATTTGTGAAAAATCATAAATGTATCCGCCAATGTCGTTTTGCAATGATTTGCGAGATTTTAGCTCGCCAGGCAGAAACTGAAACGAAAAACCGACAGAGCCATCCATATAAACTTTTTCGCCGAGGCGAACAAAATAATTGGCCGTAAGTGGGATTTCAAAATTATCAACGGTATATCTCAGTTCAAGTGTGAAGTCATTAAGCTCTGTAGCTGTTATTTTCGAATCCCGTTTAAGGTAATTAATCCCGGTTTGGAGTGCAAGCTTTGGATGGAAATGATAAGAAACACCCGCCCCATAACCAATTCCTCTGAGTGGATCGGAAGAAAACTCTACAGCATCAACATAGGCTTTTACGTTGTTTGACCTGATCAAATCGCTCGGAATAAGCGGTTCAACCTGAAGGCTGAATGTAAGAGTCTTGCCTTGGCCAAACAGATTTACGTAAAAAAGAGAAAGTATTAAAACAAGAATGTGTGAACGAAAAGAGATCATTAATAGTTAAATAAATCTGATTCGGTCAATTTTATCACTTTGCCGAATCGTTTTTCAAGTTCATCAAAATTCATTTGATCACGATTGCCAAGAATAACGTAGGTCTTAGGTTTTTCTTTTATATATTTCTCATTAAAGGCTTTCATCTCCTCCAATGACATTTTTGGTGTCTGACTGTAAAACAATTTCCTGCGGTCGGTATCAAATCCGAATTTCTTATCATTCAGATAAGTATAAATGATTCCCGACTTAGTAATTCTTTCGGTTTGAATATCGGTAATTATCTGCTCTTTAGCCAATTGGAAGGCGTTTTTCGAAAGAGGTATGTTGTTGAACAGATCGTTAAAAGCTTCAAAAGCTTCAATTACCTTGTCGTTTTGTGTAGCAATGAAGCTTACGTTCATAAATACCCCCTCCGGTGTTGAGGGTGAACGATAAGCAGCTGATGAAGAGTAAGCTAATCCACGTTTTTCCCTCATCTCCTGAAATACAATTGCATTCATTCCTCCACCAAAATAGGCATTATACAAGTTTATCTCGGGGAGTAGCTCTTTAGAGTATGGTATCCCTTTGGTAATTGTCTGAAGATAGGACTGATTAGCATCATAATGAGCAAAATAGATTATTTCCTTGTCAGTATCAAGGGGTTCAAAGCGTGATGCTTTATCCACAGGTAAAAGCCTTTTTGGAGCTTTATGGTGTATCTCAGTTAATTTAGTAAGCTCATCAAGTGATTGTGGAGCATAAAATGCAATGCTGTGCTCCAACTGCCATATTTTTTGCAATGAGGAGGCGAGGTCGGCAATGGTTAATTTATCCAATTCATCATTAGTAAGTGTGAATGTAGTAGGATTTTTCTCTCCATAAGTTGCATAATTTACGAGAGCTTGGAAGTTGGCCCGTTGGTTAGCTTTGCTGTCGAGGCGAGATTTTTTAACGTTTTTTACATACAACTCCAAGTCACTTATTTTAGCTGTAGCATTAGCTACAAGATTTTCGAAAAGCCCTACCGCCTCTGTAAGGTTTTCACTAAGCCCGCTCAATATGATTCTTGTTTCTTCGTCAGTAACTCTAATACTAAAATTGCAGGCAAGCTTATAAAACTCGTTACTTATTTCTTCCGCCGACATTTTTCCTGTTCCCATAAAATCAAGAAACGACGCTGCCAACGGTAACAACCTATCATGGTTGCTTCCATAAGGAAAAATATAGCTCATGCTGAATGTAGGGTTTTCAACATTTTCGATATACAATAATTCTAATCCATTTGTAAGCTTGTTGCGTTTAATATCACTATCGTAACTGAGAAAAACAGGTTCGAGCTGAGGTACTTCTGAGACTTTAATCTCTTTCAACATCTCAGACTCAATATCGCGATTGATATGTATTGGTGTAATAGGTGGTTTTTCTATTTTGGCTATATCATCAGGCTGTCCTTGCCTTTTGTAAACAATCACATAATTATTTGTACCTAAATGCTCGTTAGCAAACTTTATAATATCTTTCTTTTTTATTTTACCAAGTGTGTTTACATAATTCACAGATTTTTCCCACGGTGTATTATTCAGATAACTTGATGCCATTAGCCATGCTCTTGCTCGGGCTGACTCGGTACGTCTCATCTCTTGAAGTTTAAGGTTGTTAATGGATGCTTCCATTAGCCAATCCGGAAAATCACCTTTTTTTAGCTTTTCTATCTCGTTCAGTAGCAAATTTTTCACTTCATCCAACGACTGCCCCTCCTTATTACGACCGCTTAAAGTCAGCAACGAGTAGTCGGTCATTGTCCTTGAATAAGCGCTACAACCAAGAGTTGTCATCTGTTTGTTAATATTTTGATCAATCAAACCAGCTTTGCCATTGAATAAAATCATTGCACTCATTTCAAGAAGAGGTATCTGATCTGATTGTGATCCTTCGAACCGCCATGCCATTTGCATACTTTCAGCTTCGAGCCCTACAACCTCTTTTACCACAGATTCCTTAATAGGCTCTTCGGGTTTAAAATTGAGTTTTGGAGGATTACCCGGTTTAAGAGTTCCAAAAGTTTTGTCAATTATAGCGATGGCTTCATCGGGATCAAAATCACCTGCCATGATTACTGCCATATTGTTTGGAACATAATATAAATCGAAAAACTCTCTGATATTCTTCATCGAAGGGTTCTTCAGATGTTCAGCTTTTCCAAGTGTGGTTTGAGTGCCGTAAGGATGGTTAGGGTACAGTCCCTGCATCAGGGCTTCGGATACTCTACGTCCATCGTTTGTCAACGACATGTTTTTTTCTTCATACACAGTCTCTAATTCGGTATGGAAAAGCCGCAAAACCGGATGGCTAAACCGGTCAGCCTGAATTTTTGCCCAATTGTGAAGTTGATTGGATGGTATGTTTTCAATATATATTGTGTAATCGTTTGAAGTAGCTGCATTGGTGCCTTGCGACCCTATAGCAGTCATCAGTTTATCATACTCATTAGGTATGGCAAGAGTGGAAGCCACGTATGAGATGCTGTCAATCTGCTTGTAAATTGCGTTCCTTTTCGCCAAATCACTCTCTTTTCGATATACTTCAAAAAGGTCTTCTATTTTCTGGATAAGGCCTTTTTCTTTTTCCCAATCGGTTGTACCAAAATTAGGCGTTCCCTTGAACATCATATGCTCAAAGTAATGAGCCAGTCCGGTGGTTTCGGCCGGATCATTTTTACTACCGACCCTCACTGCTACAAAAGTCTGGATTCGGGGTTCTTCATTTTGGACAGAGAAATAGACCTTTAACCCATTGTTCAAAGTATAGATCCGTGCAGCAAAAGGATCGCCACTGATTGTTTCATATTGATATGATTTTTGAGCAAATAGGCTGATTTGCAAAACGAACAGAAAAAGCAATGATAAACTGGTTTTAAAAATTTTATTTGTAAGCATTTCAAAAAATTTATGATTAATAGTTTCTAAACATTATCAATAATTAGACATGGCTTTAACAAGGCGAGGTTTTGGTAGCCCCACCAGGACTCGAACCTGGATTTAAAGTTTAGGAAACTTCCGTTCTATCCCTTGAACTATGGGGCCAAGGTTGTATTGCAAAGATCTAATTTTCTCTTTTTGGCTTTTAAAACGTAAGACAAGAAAAAGAAACAGTACAAAAGTCCTGCTTTTTAACGAATTGACCAAACCGTCCTTAAAAATATTTGTAAATACATTAAAATTAGATACTTAATTCCTCACTTCGATTTCAGGAGAAACAATAAACATTTCTTTATCTCAATTTCATATTCAATATAGTTACCCCTTCCGATCTGATATTAAAGTTTCAGGTAGTTAGGTTTGGTTGAGCACAAGCCGGAATATCGAATTTTTATATAGGTTTTAAGGTGTGCAACGTCAGTTACCTTTTTATCCAAGACTTCACGATCGGTAAATTCTATAGAAAGAAGATACAGGGAAGCCGACTTTGTGTATTGTTTACAAAATGATTCACCGGCCTATTGCCATATTATCGGTGTGTGTAATTGCTCAACGAACAAAGAGTACATTTGGTTTTCTGCCGACACGAAAGCCAACGATAAAAAGCTCAGCCTAAAAGAGCGCTCTATTGGCTAATCCGGGTTTACTTCATGGGACAATCACATTGAGCGATGCAGGATTTACCCGAATTTTAATCTTTTTACCAATTTTTATCGGTTCACCATCCAAATTTATGATGTTCATCTTTTGCTTTATCACTAACTCGGGCGTTTTAATGACCTCCACATAAGGAGTTTTGCGTATCTTTTTAAAAAAGAGCAAAGAAGCAAACAGGACTGTCGGTAAAAACGAACTGATATTTACAATAACCACATCAATCAAGCCATCATCTACCTTAGCGTCGGGAGCGATGGAAGCGTTATACCCAAACTGATCGGAATTGGCAAAACTGATAAAGAATGCTTTCTTTTTCATCTTTTTTCCATCTATAATCAAACGAAAGGCCTTAGGACGATATCGAAAATATTCTCTTAAAGAGACCTTAGCATAGCCTAAAAATCCTCTTTGCGATTGTTTCGAAAAAAGATCGGCAACATGTGCGTCAAAACCTATCCCGGCAATACTCAGAAAAAGATGCTCATTAGCATATGCCGTATCAATCCGTTTTATATTAATCTTGCTTATAACGCCAATCGCCTTCTCAATTTCCAAAGGGATTTGTAAATGACGAGCAAGGCCATTACCTGACCCGAAAGGAATGATTCCAAGCACAAAATCACTTCCAACTAATGGACGTGCAACCTCGTTAACAGTACCATCGCCTCCAACGGCAACAAAAACTTTATAACCCTCATCCACACCTTGCCGGCTCAATTCAATTGCATGATGTTTATATTTGGTAAAAACTATCTTGTAATCAAATTTTTCAGGCCTTAGCATCTTCTTTAGATACTTATCAATGTGCTTTTTATGCGTAACACCTGAATAAGGGTTTACTATAAACAGAATCCTTATTTTACTCTCAAGGTTAAGGTTCATTTCATTTAACTGTCATTCTGTTTTCGATCAGACGGTTATAATATTGCTGAATATATGCTTTTAATAACTCTTCCATCTCATTCACATCAACAGTTTCTACATTCATAATATTGTGTTTGAGCTGCTTATCCTTGTCAAAATCGAACAAGGCAACAGTCTCCTCTCCATCGAACTCGATCAGATAATGATTTCGCACCATTTGAAAGACGCCGTTTATATAGGAGACGGCAAAATCTGGCTTGTTGCTATTAAAGATATTATTTCCGAAAGCAACAAAGGGTTTTTTATAGTCAATGAGAGCAAGCACCGAAGGCATAATATCTACCTGACTGACAACTTTTTCGTTATCATATCTGAGGTTTCCTGCGGGAGAATAAAAAATAACAGGTATCCGGTACATTCCTACTCGCGTTTTGTATTCAGTAAGGAAAGCTTCGGAGGTGTGATCGGCTGTTATAACAAAAAGTGTGTTTTGATACCACTCCATTGTTTTGGCAGTGTCAAAAAAACGTTTCAGCGAATAGTCGGAATACATGATAGCTTCCTGAATTTGTAAATTACCTTTTCGAAACAGCCCTTTGTACTGATTAGGAATAGTATAAGGATGGTGTGCTGATAATGAAAAGAAGACCGATAAAAAGGGTTGTGAAGTCTTATCGAGTTTTTTTGCAAAAAATTGAAAGAAGGGTTCATCAAAAATTCCCCAACGACCGTCAAAATCCATATCGTTATCATATTCGTTGCGGCCATAGTAGCGTTTAAATCCGGAGGCTCGTGCAAAACGGTCGAAATCCATTGTGCCATTTGTACCACCATGAAAAAAAGAGGTTTCATATCCTTTTTTTTCCAATAAAGCAGCTAATGCGTCAAACGAATTTCCGGCGAAAGCCGAAGTGATAAATGGTCTGTCCATCAACGCTGGAATGGAAGCTATGATTGCCGGCAACCCCTCAATTGACTGTTTGGCATTGGCAAAACCATTAAAAGCAATACTGTGATCAATAAGCGAATCCAGAAAAGGTGTATATCCTTGGTATCCCTCAACTTGCCTGTTAAATGCACCGATATGCTCACTCGACAAACTCTCCATGATAATCACAACAACATTTTTTTTCACTGAATCAGGCATTAAGGTATTGTTCCGATCGGTGTTAAAATGATGCTCAGGCGAATAAATTTTCTCCAACGCCTGTGGCTCAAAGTAATCAACCTTCATCATCACCTGATGGTCAATAGTCTTTATTATGGTAAAAGGAGTATTCAGTATGAGAGGAAGATTTGAAGGCCTAACGTATTGAATTCCGGTTATAATGTTTACAGGCTTCATCTGTATTCCACCCCTAATCATCAAAACGCTTAAAAACAATGTAATAACAAATGAAATCATCTGAAAAAGGTAATAACTTATCACCCCTTCGGTAAATCTTCGCTTATAGTAATATACCTTCCTGATTATCAGATAAAAAATGATAGCTATGAAGATAAAGAGGAAAAGAAATGGCCAGAAATCCCGCATGAATTGAGGTATTAGATCTTGTATAGGTATTCCGGCTGATACAAAATCAAAGATATCGCCGGTCATTCTTTTTTGCGTAAAGCGGAAATAGACGATATCAGCAATATTTACGGCTATTCCCATCAGATTTGGTACATAAAAAAGAAAATCGGAAGTTACCCAATAAAACTTACGATGCCGGAAGGGTAAGGGAAAGGTCATCAAAATAATAAATGGCAGGTTTAGCATGAAAAGCGATGATAAGTCGAACCTCAAACCGGAAATAAACACATGAAAAAGCTCTATTGTGGTTACTGTATTGAATGACTTAAAATTGAAAATATAAAACAGTATGCGGCTGACCCACAGAAACAACAATGCTATTAGCAGCCTGTAAGTCAGTACCGTATAGGAATTTACCCTGTAATAACCCTTCGTGTATTTTGCTTTAGTCATTCCGATAAATCAACTTTTGACTAGTTTAACGGTGCGAGGCCATGTGTAGTGGCTGATTTGCGGGCATATAACTTTCAACATTTCACATTAAATTTTATACTGACCCCGCCATTTCATATAGCCTATGTTAACGATTCCCTGTTTTTTTTTCAATTTTTTCATTGCGTTGCTTGCAAGTAGTGATTTCATCTGTGTAATAGCCAATTTGTAGAGTTGTAGAAGTCTTTCGCTTTGTAATAAACCTTGTCTGATGAGTAGGACTTCACACTCTTCATATTGCTCAACACAACAAGCTGTTCCAATGTAGCGTAATTCCGTATGTTTCCTGTATTGTCGGGATTGCTGTCCTGCCATTCTTTAGTCGTAATTCCAAAAAGGGCAACATTCAGTAAATCGGCCTTGTTGGCATAAACAATACCCGCCTGTTGCTTGGTGATCTCCTGCGGAATAAGGTTCTCTTCTATGGCATCAGTGCGGATGTGATAGTTTACCTTGGGAAGGGGATGTTGCAAGTTCCATTCTAATTTTAGACGGTCATTTTCTTCGCTTTTGAAGCGCTGGAACTCTTTTACAAGATAAAATTTGAATTGTGGACTAATCCACATTCCAAATTCAAAAGCAATTTCGGGGTAGGCATAAGTTCCGCCATATCTACTTGCAATCGCCTTTAGCCCTATTGCATTGGTTTTGTCAACCCATTCTTTTTCGCTAAGTTTGTAACTATTCAAACCTGCTTGACCTTTAATTATGGCAAATTCGCCCCAATTAAAATTGGGATTATAAACAGACTCCCAAATGCCAAGATATTCAACCGTATTTCTATTACGAAGCCAATCGGAAATAAAAAAATCGCCATCCTTAGCTTTCAGCATATCCGTCAGCGAAATATATTCCTGTTCTTTTTCAAGAATAACCGATATCTCCCTGCCTTCAACCATTATGCTCCTATTTTTTGCCATGCTAAACTTATCGTTATTTTAAAAAAGTGGTGATAAAATTAGCATTATTTATTAACATAAACATCACCTCTCCATTTTTCAAATTTCAAGGCAAGATAGATTGAAGAAGGGAAACTCAATAAAGTTATAACAAGACCGATCAATGTCCATAACAACATCGTTTCAAAACTGACTTGTATGGTTTTCGTAAAAACACAAAGAGTGTAAATACAATAAGTTAATGTAACTATTGAGGTTAGAATTGCCGGAATATATTTTCGCCAAAGAATCCATTGCCCGATATGAACTAAAAGGTGAATGGAGTAAGCGGAGAAAGCGGCAAACCACCAATTGTAGTTGTCGTACAAAAGAGATAGGTAGGTTACTGCGGAAATAAGTATAAATTCGTGTAATACAGCAACGGCAAAGCCAGAAGAGGATATACTGTAAATCCTTTTCTTTGTCAAAAAAGTATCAAGCTTAGGAAAGCGTCTTTTAATTTCTAAGCTGTTTTTTGTAAGCCACGGCTTGAACATAATAATTTCTTCAAAGTCGTGTACCATAAAAATTACGGGTAGCAGGGCTATTAAAATTTTTATTTCTGTTATTTTGGTTAGTTACTTTTTTCTATTACAATAACCGCTAACGACAAATTTACGATTGTTGTTGATTCCTTATCTGCTGAAGGTTAAAATAATTATAAACGCCGTAATTATCGGACACGCATAAGCACTGTTTTCAATCTAAATTTTTCAAGGCATTAACGGCTATCCATGCCATAAGTCCCATTCCTGTTTTAAGGCAGTTTTCATCAACATCAAATGTAGCCGAATGTTGCTCCGACACTATACCTCTTTCTACATTAGATATTCCAAGACGATAAAAAGAGGATGGGACTTCTTCGGCAAAGTAGGCAAAATCATCCGCCGTCATACGTAAAGGTAGTTCAACAACATTTTCTCTTCCTAAGTAATTTTCAGCCCAATCTTTCACATTTACAGTTAATGAAGGATTATTGTAAAGTGATGGATATCCATGCTTTATCGTTACTATACAACTACCCCCCATACTTTCCGCTATCATTTCCGACATTCGGGCAATCCGTTGATGTATCTCTTTTCGCCACTTCTCGTCAAATGTACGTATAGTACCTGCTACATACACTTCGTCAGGAGTAATATTTGTTCTTCCATTAGCTATTATTTGTCCAAAAGAAACAACCGTAGGAATTTCCGGGGGGACATTGCGGCTTACGATCTGTTGTAACGCCACAATAATATGAGCAGTAATAAGTACGGGATCAATATTTTTCCATGGTTTTGCAGCATGTCCGCCTTTTCCTTTAACAGTTATATGCAGCTCATCGGTGGAGGCCATGTATTTTCCTGCCCTGACACCAATTTTACCAACCTCAATATCGGGGCAAACATGCTGGCCAAATACATGAACGGGTTTAGGATTCTTCATTGCCCCTTCCTTTATCATCATTATTGCGCCTCCCGGATATTTCTCTTCCGATGGCTGAAAGAAAAGCTTTACAGTGCCGTCAAAATCATTTCGTAATTCAAACAAAATTTTAGCTGTCCCAAGTAATGATGCTAAATGTACGTCATGTCCGCAAGCGTGCATCACTCCATGGTTTTGTGATTTATACTCCACATCATTGTTCTCCTGAATAGGTAATGCGTCCATATCTGCCCGTAACGCAATACTTTTTTGATCGGGATTTCTGCCTTTAACAAGTGCAATGACACCCGTTGTAGCAATATCTTGTAGGGAAGAGATACCAAAATCTCTAAGTTTTTGTTTTATAAAAGATGATGTTTTGAATTCCTGCATTGAGAGTTCAGGATATTTATGTAATTCGCGCCTGTAACTTATTATCTCAGACAAAAAAATATTGCTTAACTCCTGAATCTTACCTTTTAAGATCTCCATTATTCTATAAATTTTGATAGCAAATCTAATCAATCCTTAAAAACTCACTTTCAGTGAGGAAATATAAGTCATAAGTGTAAGTTTAGAAGCCAAAGTGGGTGTAGAGAATTTTTTGAAGTTGAAAAAAGAAAAAAACAACCTCCGCCTTCAGTTTGCGGAGTAATCTGCGGAAATTGAACCCGTCTGCAACTATCAATGCTTTAATTTTTTTTCAAATTTTGCCTTTGAGATAGTTTTTTACTATTCGGCAGCCATGTTTTATATATCCGATAATCGGTTCGATTGCAGCTCTGCCTCGGCATTTGGTCCCTCCTCGCTGTCGCTTTACATATTCGCTCTTCCCTGCTGAACATCAATTGACATTTTAAAAATCAACTCAATCCCTTTCTTCGCCGATTCTTTTGTGAAAATTTACCACGTCGTTCGGATCGCACGGAAAGTACCACTGAAACTCAGTCTCTCCACAGAAATATTGATAATAAGGATTTTGAACCCATTGATCTACAATGCTTTCGTCGCCAAAATTACTCAAAACCTTGCAATATGGAGACTCAAAATCAATTTTTTATCAACAGTATGTTGTTGACAAACAGGACTTAAACATGTTTTTAAGGATCAACTAAATAGTTTTCAGCATTATAAACAGGAACTATTATGCTCACTAAATCACTCATAGTATCTACGTTTATTTAAGTTTAATAACTTTCCTTACGAAATACATAAGTATTTTGTTTTTCTTTCTCACGCAAGATTAACAGATTTGAAGCAATCATTGATAGTCCTATAGGAATCCACATAAAATCCATGCCGAAAAAACCGCTTGGAGCATTAGAGGCAAGTACAAAAGCAATAACCATACAAATAATTTGAGCATAAATTTCTTTTTTAGTGTTTTTAAACAGTACGCACACATTGTAAAACAAATATATTATACATGCAGCGAAGGTTAAAAAAAGAATAATACCGTATTCTACCAATATTTCAACCCACATTGAGTGGGGGCTTAACAGAAGGTCTTTATCATTTAAGCTTTCTAAAAAATTAAAAAAACCACCAGGACCAATACCTACCCCGTATGTTTGAACAAACATGTTTTTTACGCTTACAAAATAGGTATATAGTCTTCTATACATAGAACCCAAACCGATGCTTGCTGTTTCTTGCTGACCTGAAAGCTCATTTAGAAGCCCCATTTTCATATGATAAAAGTTCGGATCTAAAATTCCGGCAAAAAAATAAACACACTGATATATAGCAACTGCAAGGATAATTTTCAAAATATTTTTTAAAAACGACTTATTATTTACTAAAAGATAAAAAACAACCGAAATAATTAACGCAACAGAACATATCCATGCTCTATTTATTTGCAAAACAAAGAGTATAAGCCCTAAAATTATACAATCTACAATAAATAAAAAACGAGAGTCTTTTTTATTCGCAAAAAATAAAGGCGCAAAGATGACTAAATATGTAGAATAATCATTTTCATTATGAAAGATAGTTGTAGCACTATAAAATGGCACTGAAGGCAAATAACCCAAGCGCTGCATTAAATAATAATCAGAATATCTACTGAGGGGTAAATGTATGTCGGTAAAAATTTCAAACAAGGCAAAGATAAGCAAACAAACAAATAAGACTTTTACAATGTCTATAAATGTCAGTAAATCGTTTTCGTTTTTTATTAAGGTAATTAAAATTGCAAGAGAAAAAATGCCTAATACTACTTCAAGGTTTTCTTTTAGGCTATCTTTTAAAGAAGTAACGTACTCGGACAAAAAGAACATAACAAATCCATATAGAATCATTGTTGCTAATACAGTGAACAAAGCTATGTCAAGTTTGGAAAACAATCTGTGCTTAAAGGCAAAAAACAATTGCGGTGTAATAATAATAAAAAGAATAGGAACAAACACTCTGTAAAGATTAAGAGCAATAGCAGGGTGTATCCTAATGTAAAAGCCTAATCCGAGCATTGCGGACAAGGCGTATAAAAACATTAAAGCAAATTTTAGGGTTTTGTTTTTTTCGGTTTCAAATCTCATAATCATTTTATTCCCTGTTAATAAACCACATCTCTTCATATCATATAGGTATTTTTAAAACTCTTTCATACAGAGCCAACAACTTCTGTACAACTACCGTTGGCGAAAAGTTATCAATTGCATACTTTCTAACTTTTTCAGAATCATATTTGTCTTTATCTTCGATCATTTTTTTCATAGCCGCAGCAAGTGCATCCACATCGTCAACATCAACAAGAATTCCAACATCGTCAGTTACGAAGCCTTCCGGCCCGCCACAGCGTGTACCAATAACGGGTAAACCTGCTGCCATTGCCTCAATAAATACAAGACCAAAGGTTTCTGAGCGCGAAGCTAAGACAAAGCAAAGGCTATTATCAAAAATATTTTGAAACTTGCTCCTTGGCAAAAAACCGCAAAATTCAACTTGCAACGATAGCCCGAGTGAATTGGTTAAGGTTTTTAGAGCATTCCCCTCTTCGCCTGCGCCAATGATTTTTAGCATTGCATTTTTATCGTGTAGTTGTGCAAAGGCTTTTATCAAAACATCGAAACCTTTGCCTTTTTTTAAACTACCGATAGAAACAAAATTGTTTTTGCTACATTGCCTAGACAACTGTATTGCAGATGTATCAACTATATTTGGAATGTATTCAAAGTTACTTGCATATCTGTTGTTGAGTACTTTTTCAAACGGAGCACTTACCGCAATATTAGCGTTTGCATTTTTATATATTTTTTTTAAGGCTTCGGTTTTGCCCTTGCTAAAGTTTCCTTTATGAACAGTGCTATCATGTTCTGTGAGAACATAGGGAATGCCATATTTTTCTTTTGCTTTCATTGCAACATAGCCAGTGGCTCTCCCAAAATGCGCATGAATAATATCGGGCTTGTCCCAAGCTTTCAATACTTTTTTGTACATGTGCATAAACATACACCAACGCACAAAATTACTCATGCTTTGTGGGGCACGACCTATCGGTATGTCGTATTTGAATACGGGCATGCCTTCGAGTTCTGTAACTTCTATACCAAACTTCCTTGTTCTTCTGACAGATCGTATATCAAGGCAACAAGCTGCAACATCTACACCTTGTTTTTTTAAAGCACGAGCTTGGTCAAACTCAAAAATACCATGCATTGGGTATTTTTCACTTGGCATTCCTCTAGACAATATTAAAACTTTCATTCTCTACACTCTTTGTTTTGCATGGCACATAATTTATAGTTTTGCATAATAATCTAAGAGTTTTTTTTCCTGAGTGCTCCAGTTATATTCTTGCTCAACTATCTTACGTCCATTTTTTCCATATTGGTTTGCAACATCTTTATTATTAATAAAAAATGCAATAGCATCATAAATTTCTTGTACACTATGAGGGCTAATACATTTTCCCGTTTGATTTTTTTCTATAATTTCAGTCCATAGAGTAAAGTCGGTACAAATAACGGGTAGTTCCGACATCATCATTTCAAAAATTTTAGTATTGCCTAACGAACCTTCATGATCATAGACCATAGGCATATACTTATGAAGTGCGATACCAAGAGATGATGCCCCATAATATTCTAATACATCATGATATGAAACAGTACCAATTAAATTGACATATTTAAAACCTTCAAGCATTTGTAGCTTTTCCTTATACCTATCGTCTATATTACCCATCAAGTTATATCGCACAGCCCCTTCAAATTTGTTTACAGCCTTTATAATGGACTCATGCGACCAATTTGGAGTAATACCTCCGGCAAAACAAAGGGTAAAACCAGAACTATCCTTTTTTTTTACGTTTTCTAACAATGGATAATTAGTTATCATTACTATGTTATCGTTAATTGTTTTTAGGTGGGTCATTAACTGCGGGGTAACTCCTATAATTCCATCAAATTTCGCTAATTTTTTCTTTTCATATTTTGCATACATTTTTTGAACAAGGGTGCGCGAAAATTGCGGCAACCAATTTTTCTGCAATATACTTAAAACATAATCTTCATGGCTGTCAAAGATAACTTTTTTGCCTTTTTGTTTAAGTTTGGTTCCGAGTTGTATGAGCTCTGGATCATGCAAATGATATATATCGGCATTAATTTCCAAAGCTTTTTTATAGAGGAATTTCCAAGAATTAAAAATACGATCAAAAGAATTTTTAAACTGTTTATCAATAGGGATAATATGTACACCATCTTTGACTTCATCGGGTTTGTTATCAATAACCAGTAAAGTAACATCATAGCCGTTGTTTGCCAGCGACACACACATTTTTCGAAATATTCTTCCATCATATCGTGGATGCACGCTTGTAATATGACATATTTTTTTTGTCATTCTTAAATTTTCCTACAAAGTCTGTTGAAGCACAATATTTTAATAATAACTGTATTGGTTTTCATAAAAACGAAAATTTATCTATGGCTAAAATAATTTCCAATGCTCTAACTCCATTTTCTACATCAACATAGGGCTTTCGATTATTTTTAATTGCATCAATAAAATCTGCAAAAAGGTAAATACACCCGTTGTCCTAAATACTCACAAATCCTTCTTTAAAGCCCGTGTGGTTTGGCTCGCTCACCTTTTCATCGGCAAAAATTCAATACATCAATCGTGTTTGCCGATTTACCGTCTTAACGTTCGCCACCGCCCCTTTTATATCCACCGCCACCACGGAATTTGCCACCTCTCGGTGCATTTTTTCTTGGCGCTCCTTCACGTTTCTCCGATTCATTAACAACGATTGTCCTACCACTAACCTCGGCACCGTTCAGCTCATCAATAGCCCTTCTTGCCTCTTCATCATTGGGCATCTCAACAAAGCCAAAGCCTTTACTTCTCCCTGAAAACTTATCCGTGATAATCTTTGCTGACGTTACTTCACCATACTCTTCAAAAAATTCTTGCAGCTCGCTCTCTTCTAAACTAAAGGGCAAGCTTCCTACGAAAATGTTCATACATGTAATGATTAAATAAATAATGATATTAAAAACAGGATGCAAATGTAAACCTTTAATTATTCCTTCATTTTTTTTTAAGATTTATTATAAAAATCCGAGATTAATTTGAGTACTCTTTATTAAAACTGGTTGTATAAAGCATTTTAGCTATTTTTGCAGATAGGATTTCTTTTTTTAAGTTTATTTTACTTTAAATAATGAATTTCAACATATTCCATTTTTTACTTAGCACAAAACATTGATGAGGTATAGATATCGCAAATACTTGGCTTTATTAATCGTATTGGCACTTATTGGGATAATTTGGTTTTTTCCGATGAAAGTTCAATTTAGATTCAAATCCAATTCATGGATCCAGCCAATAAAAAAATGGAGCCTTCGCACCGACCTTGAAGGGAATTTTTACGGAGAATTAGAGAATTTTCAGAGCGGCGCCATTGAGCAATCAACAAGTTACCGTTTTGAACGCGGCGATATTGTCAAACTTAAACTTCGACATGGACTTACTAATAACGACGAACTTAGGGCGGGTGATACAGTAGGCTGGCTTTACTCCAGATTGGTAGATGAGCGAATCACACAGCTTGAAAATTTGCTTATAGTGCAAAAACAACTTCTAAATACAAGCGCAACAGGCGAGAAAACTGAAATAATAGAAAACTTACGGCAGAAAATGCTACTTGCCGAACAACAATATGATTTTGCCCGAAAGAACTATTTGCGTAGCGAAGCACTTTTTAACGACAGCGTTATCACCGCCAGTGAATTTGAATTAGCAGAAACAGCTTTTCTTACAGCCACAACTAATATTGATATTGCAAAAAGTGAATATGGTATTGCATCAACAGGGGCTAAGCCTGAAGAAATTAACCTGATTAAAGAACAAATACTCGCTTATGAAAATGAGATCAATTTTTTATTAGATACTAAAACTAACTATCTGTTAACCACACCGATAACGGGTAAGATATCGTTTACACATTATATTCCTGAGCAACTTGAGTACCTGACAGTTACTGACACCTCTGATTACATTTTATACATTCCGGTAAAGGCGCTATACAAACCTTACCTGCAAAATAATATGCATGTAGAGATAGATATGCCCGGTTCAAAAGAGCGATTTCAGGCTTCAGTATTCGATATTTCGGACAAGGTGGACAATGTTATTACCAATTCGATAGTTTATCAAGTAGTCTTTATGAAAGCAAAAGTTTTAAATAGTTCTCCTTTAATTACTACCGGCTCATCAGTACGCAGTACATTGTATGGCGACAAAATAACTTTAAGAGAATACATAAAACGAACAATAGATATATATTTTAACTAACAATGCCTTTACGCTACGAATACAAATATTTTGTTCCTAACAGACAGATGGATTTACTCCGAAATATGGTATTTCCATTTGTTAAGTATGATAAGTTTTCCGCACAAATGGAGAACAATCATTATACTGTTCGTAGCATCTATTTCGACACACCGGAGTTTTCCTCGTATTTTGAAAAAGTAGAAGGTGTTAAACACCGTAAAAAATATCGTTTGAGGGGGTACAATCAGCCGAAAGGAAAAGATGAAAAGGTGTTTTTTGAAATCAAACGTAAATATGAAAACCCGATTTTCAAAAATAGAGCGCCCTCTGAGTACAGCAAAGCTCTGGAAATGTTTAACGGCGGGCAATTTACTTATTATCCGCCCGACAAAACGAAATACCCTTTAGCAGAAGATAATCTGAAGCGATTTTTTTATCATTATCATTGTGATCGTTTACGGCCTGTGGTTTTGGTTATTTATGAAAGAGAGGCTTTTTTAGGCCGTCACGACGAGACTATTAGGGTTACCTTCGACAAAAATCTTCGTAGCATAGCATTTCCGTCAGTTGACGATCTTTATTCTGACGATCGGGCAAGACGAGCTTTGAAAGACTCATTTATTCTCGAAGTAAAATTCAATGATCACTATCCGGAATGGATGAAAAAGGTGATAGGTACACTTGGCCTGAAACGACAATCGGCATCGAAATATGTAATCTCAATAGACACACACAACTACATTCGTCCTCAGAAATTACCATCAATATATTCACGTACCCGTATTTTTAAAAATAAACATTAATTACAAGATGTTCAGCGATTTTCAAAATTTTGATCTCTTTCCGGTAACTATTTACACGGTTATTGGCAATCTGGCTGTTTCTTTCCTCTGTGGGATAATTATCTCACTTGTTTACAGATATGTATATAAAGGCCCTAGCTACTCAATCACTTTTGTCAATTCGCTGGTTATCCTCTCCATGATCACCTCTGTGGTTATTCTTGTTATTGGAAACAACCTCGCCAGAGCATTTGGCCTTGTTGGCGCCATGTCAATCATTAGGTTCAGGACGGCAGTGCGCGATGTTCAGGATATTGTTTTTATTTTCTTTTCTTTGGGAGTAGGTATGGCAGCCGGCGTAGGACTCTACTCTGTGGCCATAGCCGCAACGCTTTTAATAAACTTAGCTGTGATTATACTCACGCTCACTAATTTCGGAAAGGCCAGAAAGAGAAATTACCTTTTGCAAATTACATATCCAGGCGACCCGGAAACAGAGACTCAAATAGAACGTATTTTGAAAAAACATTGTCGGAAAATAAAATTAGTAAATCTGAAAAACGTTGGATCAGATCAAGTATTAGAAGCCTTCTATCATGTTTCGCTCAAAGAAGAGAAAAAGAACTCCCGGTTACTTAGCGATCTTACAGCCTCAAAGTTAATCCACCACGTCAACCTGTACTTTGATGAAGACGACGTAAACCCGCCAACTTATTAAAGTAAGATCTATTAAAAAAACACTGCATTTGCCATCGTCAGGTATAGTTATGTAAATTAGCTACACTAATATTGATATTCTTCATGGCAATAATTCTATTATAATATGATAACTGCCGATTGACTCTTTCTTTTTATGGAAAGCAAGAACAAAATCAAATTAAAATGTTAGCCAACCACCTTGGCAAGACCACACGTAATCGTAGAAAAGAGTTGGGAATAGCCCAACCACATTTAGCCGAATTAGCTAAAGTGAGTACTAATACGCTATGTAAATTGGAACTGGGACAAGGGGATCCATCGCTTGATGTGATGAAAAAGTTAGCTGAAGCGCTGGGGCTGGAACTGAAAATAGAAGTTAAAAAAATTGTCAATGGACAATAAAATATTAATGTTATGAGAAGGGTGCAAGTATATCGAAATGGCATTCTGGCTGGTATCCTTACTGGAGAGGATTGCAAACATTACGTGTTCCGTTATGACGATTCATATTTTGCAAACAGTGATATGCCGGCAAGCAGCTTAACACTGCTGAAATCACAACAGGAATACAAGAGTAAATTCCTGGTTCCTTTCTTCTTTAATATGCTGAGTGAAGGAGTAAACAAAAAACCACAATGCAAACAATTGCGAATTGACTTGGAGGATAACTTTGGTTTGCTTGGAGCAACAGCGATGTATGATACTATAGGGGCAATAACAATTAAACCATTGAGCAAATGAATTTGAATGAAATAAAGGTTTGCCCCGGAACTTTGGCTAAAGGATTTACAACATACAGTCCTAATTGACTTCGCCTGTTGTTTAAAGGTAAAAAAGTAAACCATGTATTGTCTTATAATTTGCCGCAACTGAGTGAAGAAGTAGTAATGCAATTCATAGAAAACAGAAACCATATATCCATACCAGGCGTTCAGGAAAAATTAAGCTTCATGTTGGAGAAAAATGTTTTGCGCCTTACTAAAGAGGGCTAACAAGGAACTTACATATTGAAGCCTATACCAATAGACTTAAAAAAAGCTAATCAGGTTCCGGCAAATGAACACTTAACAATGCAAATTGCTCGGTAAGTTTATGGTATCAAAACCGCTGAAAATGCACTAGTATTTTTTAAGGATGGCTCACCTGCCTACTTAACCAAACGGTTTGATGTGAAAAATGAAGGTGGCAAATGGGGAAAAAAGGATTTTGCAAAGCTGGCAGGTAAAACAAAAAAATACCGGAGCTAATTTCAAATACGAATATAGCTACGAGGAAATAGGATTATTACTGCAAAAATTTGTTACTGCATGGAGGGTGGAAATAGAGAAATACTTTTTACTTGTTTTGTTCAACTTTCTCTTTTCAAATGGCGATGCACACCTTAAAATTTTTTCATTACTTGAATCTTCAAAGGGCGATTACCTGTTAAATCCCGCTTATTATTTGGCGAATACGAGACTGCATGTTGACGACACCGACTTTGCTTTGTATAAAGGGCCGTTTGTTGATGATTTCAAGAGTGATGTTTTTAAAAAAAGCAATCATGTTAGTTAAGCTGATTTTATTGAATTGGCAAAAAGAATTGGCGTTGCAACGAGCCGGATAGAGAAACTATTGACTCCGTTTTTGAAAAAACAATTATTGGTTGAGGTCCTGATCCCTTGTTCATTTCTGAGCGATACTGCAAAAAGGGAATACATGCTTTTGTATAACACCAAAAGAAACTATCTGAACGCATAACCCCTGATTACGCATTTATCAATGTTCAGAAAATTGCAGACAAAACGTGTGTAAGAATCAAAAGGATAAATAAAAGCATTTCACATACATCATTATCCTGTTTGCTCAGAGCATAAGGCTACGAATGATTATCTGACTTTTTGAAGACGATTGAAGCTTCTCACTAAAACAGTTGTAAACACTGCATAACAAATAAAAAAGCCAATGGCGAAATTGATAGCGTCGTCGTGAAAGAAATAAGCATAGACGGCAATAATGGCTATAAACAACACCATCTTCACCGAATTAAAAATCAAAAACAGATTAATAAATTTTGAATCTTTGGATTGATACAGCCACCTTTTGATATAGAAAAACAGAAGATTAAAAATGCTAAAAAACAAAATGGAATAGGGCGTCATTCGGGATATTGGCCCTGATGGAAACAACACTATTGATAAAAGATGCAACGCAAACATGAGCAGCATTACAATCGTATTTATCCAAAAGAATTTCAAAAACTGCTTGCGGTTATCATTCACCTTTTTCAGATTTTAATTGCCCGAGATGAAAATTCAATATTGGTTTTGAGAATAATTGTCAAACGTTAACTTTAGTTTGTTCTTTTGGTGCGGGTATTTCAGTTTTCTTTTGGATTTCGTCTTTCACATTTCCAGGAATGTCATGCATGTTACATGTTCCTGTAAAATATGCACCTGGCTCAATTGCAAGTTTTTTGGTAAAAATGTCTCCGTTTAAAACTGCCGTAGATTTTAAGGTCAACAGCTCGTGTACCACTATTTTCGCTTTTATGTCGCCCGAGATATCAGCATTTTGGCAAACGATTTCACCTTTAACTTTTCCTGATGAGCCAACTACAATTTTTCCTTTTGAGGATATTGAACCTTCAAGCGTTCCATCTATTCTGAAATCGCCGTTAGATTTTATCTCACCAGCCATACTTGTACCATTTGCCAAGAAGTTGATTGATGGCGATATATCGTTTGTAGAATGTTTAGACATGGTTCCAAAATTTTTAGTGATTAATCATTTGCGAAATTAAATCTTTTTCACGTTTTTACAAAAAAACGCCAAAAAAATATCATTCAAGATATGTACGTTCAAAAAATTTCATATAGCCCTGTATCTCTTTTTCCCGATAAAATAGGGGATAATTATCAGTGGTTATAACAAAAAATGATGTATCTGTTCCCTCAAGCGGAGATGTTATGTAGTCATTATTCAGAACAGAGTTGTAATAAACCATAGCTTTTTCGGCATTTTCAAAATTACCGACAGTAACTAACTGAAGATCATTGTCGAATACTATGCTGTTGATTTTTAGTTGGGATAATCTGAAATTATTCGCATTAAAGTCTGACAATCTGACTTTCAGTGCATTTATATTCGTTTGGCTTGCATCCACGATCATTCCATAAAAATGCACAGAAGAATTATTTGCCGAATAGATAGATGTAAACTCTTCTTCAGGATTCTCACCTGTTATTTCGTTTTCTTCAACATTTACAGATGTTTCATGAAGCACAAGCTGACCTGTTTCGTCTTGGCTAATCCTGCTAAGAATGTCTTGAGCCAAAGGTTTGATACTGCTTTCAGGATAATTGGCAATAAGATCTTCAAGTGTTGTACGCATTGTATCCACATCTTGTAGTTTTCCAAAAGAAAGCCCTTTCAGAAATTCAAACTTGGCAATCAGTTCGCTGTCCTGATATTGTTCTTGTGCAAGATTCGAATTGTTTATTACCAAATAGAACTGATTGTTCATATAGGCCGAGTAAGTATCGTAATATAAATTACTTGCAGCATCTAACCGAGCTTGTACAACGAGATTATAATTGGGATCAAGTAAAATTTTGGCATAATCGGTTTCGGGAAAGTCTCTTATAATCAAATTTTTGTAATAATCTGCCTTATTCCTATCATCTGCTTCTTCCCAATTTTTGTAAAGCTGATAAAATACCATCAGACGGTTTTCGTGTTCAGGAAATTTTTCTATTAATTCTTCAAATGCTTGTATTGAATGTTCGTTGTCTTGCAGGCCATCTTTATAAATATATCCGGCTTCGAAGAGTGCATTCTCTATAATTTTTTGCGAAGCTTCCATGGCTTCCTCTGTTAATGGCAGATTTTGAAGATAAAATTCTCTTTTTTTAGGATCTGATTCTAATTTTAGGGTGCTGTCGTTCTCTGCGCCGTTTTCACCTTCTTCGCCTTCAGCTAATTCGTCGAATTCTATAGATGCTTGTTTGTTGCTCAACCGCCATAAATCTTCAAGTTTACGTCGTCCCCATTTATTAATAAACTCGGTATAGCCAAAGCTCATTGCTGAAGGATTGTAAAAGTACCATCCGCCGGATTGCTGTAGGTTCCTGTTCTCCATTCTGTTTGTTTGTTCAAGCATCGAAACAGTGCGTTGAGCTTCGCGCTGCTCTTCTGCTAATCTTTTTTCCTCTTCAACTATTTTTCTAATTTTTTCGTCAATGATTTTATTTCTTTCAGCTTCCGGCATTTTAGCCATATTTTGAAGGCTATCCTGTATGCTAATATTTCTCAGATTGGTGATAAGTTCGGTTAGCACTTCTGTTTTTTCCTTTATACTTTTATAATTTGGGAAGTTATTTGGCATAACTTGCATTGCGGTATCATAATAGGCCTGAGCAAATATATAATCTGGCTGTTCAAAATAAATATCGGCAAGCTTCAGGGATGATAGTGTCTGTTGGTAATCGTTGGAAACACTTGTTGCTACAGATAATGCAAGGTATTCTATCACCTTTTCCGTTTGATTATCTTTAGCATACATATCCGCCAGTGCGTAATAGATCTGATCTCGGTATTCGCTGTTTTTATGATCTTTCAATAGTTTTTCCAGTGTCTTAACAATCATATTCCTATTACTTCTTTTGGTATCGTAGGTTTTTGCCAGATTAATTTTAGCATTAACCGACATTTCAAAGGGCGGATTTTTTCTAATCAATAATTGATAGAGCCTTGCAGCCTCTTTCATGTCTCCAATTTCCTGATGAACCTGTGCCAGAATGAACCTAAGTCTGTTCTTATCTTTTTTACGACTGTTTAACTCTATAGCTCTTTTAAGGTATTTTATTGACGGCTGATAGTCGTTTTGTAAAATGTAATAATCAGCATAGATCATTTGGAAAAGTCTGTCAGTTTTTGCTGGAGCAATACCTGTTCTGATATCTTTATTTAACTTGTCGAGCACCATGGATGATTTTTCGAACTCGCCGGTTTGGTTATATGTCATTGCTAACCATAAGTCAGCATCATATTTTACTGCTTCATCTTTATAAAAACCGGATATCCATTCGAAAGTACGTCTTGCATTTGGATATTCGCGTTTGTACAGATAGGATTTTCCAATAAGCATATAACTGTCTTTCACCCGTCTGACGTATTCTTTCCGTTGAAAATACATCGAGTGGCGAAGGATGACTTTTGAAGATTTTTCAATAGCCCGATCCATGTTAAATGCAACAGCTTGCGCCTCCTGTTCATTTCCAAATTTAAATACAGGCAATATGGTGGTATAATTATCTTTTGCATCTCTCTCCAGATTCCTAACACCTTCATTAAAGCTCTCCCTGCCATTCCAATATGTATTGTAATGAGAAACGAGATTATTATAAGTACGGCTAGTAAAGGAATTTTTCTTTGTTGAACATGAAATAACTAATAATATACTACCAACTATTGCGATAAAAGAAAACAGTGAAAAATAGCGATGTGATAGGTTTCCCTTAAAAACTGTATTTTTAATCTTTGTCAAATCAATGTTGTATGATTATTAAACTAAATAGTCAATCTTGCTTTTTAACTTGAAAAACGTTTAAATATTATTTATTACGTTTGTGAGATCGTAAAATTATGATCTTTTAATCATACATTGTAACAAAATCAAATAAAAGGACGTTTTCTTTTGTAAAAAAGCCTATTTATTAAATTTTAAATCTCGGCAAAAAAATTATTGATAATTGATGAAAAGGAGGAAAAAACAGACTTTAGGCTATTCACCTAAGTTACTTCGTAAGTATAGATTAGTTTTGATGGATGTTCAAACCTATGAAGAGAAAATTTCCCTTGTCATCACTCGGCTTGGAGTATTTGTAGTAGTTGGCCTAACTATCGTTTCACTTATTGTTTTAACTATTTACCTTGTTGCCTTTACCTCGCTCCGAGAATATATCCCTGGCTATACCGATCTATCTTTGCCCAAACAAATTTACAACCTCCAGCGAAAGGCCGACTCGTTGGAAGTTGAATTAAAACATCGTCAGACATACATGGATAACCTTAAAAGGATACTCTCTGATGATGATATGTACGAGCAACCTACAATGTCTTACACTTCAACACCATATTACGACACGATTACTTTAAGGCATTCGGCAGCCGATTCGGCGCTTCGCGAAGAATATGAGAGTCAAACTGAGTTCACGCTTTATCCTACCAATATTTTCACCTATCCGACATTGAGCATCGGCAATATCTATTTTTTCTCGCCGGTTAATGGAATCATAACAAGAAAATACAATCCCATACAGTCTCATTTTGGAGTTGATATCGTAGCTGCCCCAAATGTTCCTATTAAGTCAGTGCTTGATGGTACTGTAATTTTTTCGGATTGGACGCTCGAAACAGGTTATATCATTTGTATTCAGCACGATCATCAGTTAGTGTCGGTTTATAAACACAATTCAAGTTTGTTAAAACAGCAAGGTTCAAAAGTTAAAGCTGGTGAGTCAATATCTTTTATAGGCCAGTCGGGCGAGCTACAAACCGGTATTCACCTGCATTTTGAGTTATGGTATGACGGAAAACCTGTTGACCCGGAAGAGTTTATTACATTTTAAAAAAATAATGTATTTTTGTTACATAACTTTACCAACCAATATTTGAAAAATATAGCTTTACTTGGTTCAACTGGTTCTATTGGCAGACAAGCCTTAGAGGTTGTCAAAGCCAATCCGCAACAATTTACAGTTATTGCATTGACAGCCCACAACAATGCCCAAAAACTGATTGAGCAAGCTATTGAATTTAGGCCTCATGCCGTTGTAATTGGTTGTCGGGATTCTTATAACCTGGTTAAGTCGGCCTTGCAACCATTCGACATATCTGTTTACACTGGAAATGATGCTTTAAATGACATCGTTGAGTTAGAGCAGATAGATACTGTTCTTCTTGCTTTAGTTGGCTTTGCCGGATTAAAACCGGCAATTAACGCCATCAAAGCAGGAAAAGACCTTGCGCTGGCTAACAAGGAGTCGTTGGTAGTTGCCGGTGAAATAATTTCCAAACTGTCAAAAGAAAAAGGTGTCAGTCTTTTACCAATTGATTCCGAGCATTCGGCGATATTTCAATGTCTTGTTGGTGAGCAGATCAATAGTATCGAGAAGATATATCTTACTGCTTCCGGTGGCCCTTTTTTTGGCAAATCCATTGAGTTTCTTAAAAATGTTACTGTATCGCAAGCGCTTCAGCATCCACGGTGGAAAATGGGTAAAAAAATCACAATTGACTCCGCCTCCCTTATGAACAAAGGGCTTGAAGTGATAGAGGCAAGCTGGTTGTTTGATCTTGAACCACATCAAATTGATGTGTTAATACATCCTGAATCGGTGGTACATTCGATGGTGCAATTCGTGGATGGCAACATTAAAGCTCAGTTTGGGCCTACTGATATGAGATACCCTATTCATTTTGCCCTTTCGTATCCAAATAGGATTAGTTCCCCATTCCCGCGCCTCGATTTTGATAAAAACTCCAACCTTACTTTTTTTAAACCCGACAAAAAAAGCTTTAGAAATCTTGATTTAGCCTACCACGCTTTGTTAGAAGGAGGAAACATGCCTTGCATTTTGAATGCAGCAAATGAAGCCTCTGTTGAATTGTTTTTAAACAATAAGATTTCATTCTTGCAAATTTCAGATATCATTGAACAAAGCATAGCCAAAATAGATTATATTAGACAACCTGGGTTAGAAGACCTTATTCACACAGATAAGCTAACCAGATCATTCGTAAATAGTATTTTTATGAGCAATTTGAACAAGACTAACACGTTTAAAAACAACCACTTAATGATAAGAAAACGAAAAGAACCGAAAACAGGCTGAAAATCAAATGCGATTAACGACTGAAAAAGTTGACCCGAAAACAACTAAAAAAAGGGAAGAATAAATACTGAAAAAAACTTATAACTTCGACCGTAAAGGAATTTTTAAAACCTGCTTATTAAATAGAATGGAAATAGTTACTAAAATATCATTGTTTTTACTTAGCCTCTCTATACTCGTTATTTTTCATGAGCTTGGTCATTTTATTGCTGCCAAGATTTTCAAAACGCGTGTCGAGAAGTTTTACCTATTTTTCAATCCTTGGTTTGAGCTTTTCAAGTTCAAAATCAAAGATACGGAGTATGGGATCGGTTGGTTGCCATTGGGTGGATATGTAAAAATCTCAGGAATGATTGATGAGTCAATGGATAAGGAACAAATGAAACAGCCTCCTAAGCCTTATGAGTTCAGGTCAAAACCTGCATGGCAACGACTTATAATTATGCTTGGCGGCGTTTTAGTAAATATTCTATTGGCAATAGTTATTTACATTGTGATGCTTTACAGTTGGGGTGAACAATACCTACCTACTGCTGAAGTTAAATATGGCATTACTGTAGATTCGCTTGCTTATGAAATGGGGTTGCGTAACGGCGACTATATTCTTTCGATTGATAATAAAGAGGTTGAGGATTTTCATAAAATACTACCCACCATTATTATAGATGAAGCCAAAACGATTCAGGTTTCACGTGATGGTCAAATGAAAGATATTAAAATTCCTTCAGGCTTTCTCAATAAATTGATCCATCACCGGAGTCCAGATTTGATTGGAATACGTTTTCCGTTTGTAGTAGGCGATTTTACAAAAAACTCCTCTGCGAAAGAGGCCGGTCTTCAGATAAACGATAAAATTATTGCAATTAATGATACACAAGTGAATTTCTTTGATGAGTTTCGGGATGAAATTCAGCATTTTAAGGGGCAAAATGTCAACATTTCGGTTATTCGTAATGGTGATACTTTATCAAATACAGTGGCCGTATCGCCCGAAGGAATTGTCGGTATATATCCTCAAAATCCATCAGAATATTTCAACTTGAAGGAGAAGAGCTATTCACTTATTCAGGCTATCCCTGCCGGAACGGCCAAAGCTTTTGATGAGGTGGCCAACTATCTTAAACAATTGCGTCTTTTGTTCTCCAAAGAGGTAAAAGCTTACGAGTCCGTTGGAGGTTTTATCACTATCGGATCAATATTTCCATCAACCTGGAACTGGCGGGCTTTTTGGAGTCTTACCGCTTTTCTTTCCATCATGCTTGCTATTTTAAATCTTTTGCCGATACCAGCTCTTGATGGGGGGCACGTTATGTTTTTGCTTTACGAAATTATAGTACGCCGTAAACCAAGCGACAAATTTTTAGAATATGCGCAAATTGTCGGGATGCTATTCCTTTTTGGGCTTTTAATTTTTGCCAATGGAAATGATATCCTTAGATTAATTGGAAGTAAATAGAAAAAAATTATTATAAAACTTTAAAAATCATATATTTACGTGATACTTGCTGATTATCTTCAACTTTTAGATTTTGCACCGATTGCATTATTAGTAGCTGACGAAAAGGACGAAATTTTATATGCCAACAAAATAGCTGAAGCTACTTTTTTTCAAGAATTAAAACAAAAAGAGGTAAAACATATTTTCTCCTACAGTAAAGCTAAGTGGGCAGAAATTATGAAGACTTCAAAAGAAAAAGGATCGTACTCATTTAACGATTCCATAAAAAAGCTTACGGGCGGTAGTATTGACGTTAATGTAACTTGTAAGCCTATAAAGTTTATTGATGATCAGGTTTTTGTTTACTATATTCAGGATGTTACTGATCAACAAAAAATAATAAAAGAGCTTTATAAAGAACAACAATACACACAAACTATTCTTGATTCCATTCCCGCATTAGTTTATGTAAAGGACTTGGAAAACAGGATTGTAAGTGTTAATCGTGCTTTTGAAGAGACAACTAAGCTGACGAACGAATTTGTACAAGGAAGAAGCCTCTCAGAGCTAACATCAGATCAAGAGCTTGCAATTGATTTCTGGAAAGACGATCTCGAAGTTATTAAAAGCGACATCCCGCTTCGAAAATTGATTAAACCTCTTTTTAATGATCCAAACCGTAAATTTATTACCGACAAGATACCGTATAAAACTTATGATGGTGAAACAGTGGGTATTATCGGATTTTCCACTGAGGTTACCGACCGTGTCAATTTAGAAAATGCGTTACTTGAAAGTGAGAAGAATTTCAGGTTGTTATTTAATACCTCACCAGAAGGCGCTATTATAAGCTCTATTGACGGAAGAATTATTATGGCCAATGCCACCTTATGTAAAATGCTTCATTACACAGAAGAGGAATTGACTAAATTGAGCTTGTTTGATATTACGCCAAAAAATAAAAGAGAGGTTGAAGCCTCAACACTTCAACTTTCTATACTTTTTGGCGATACAATAGAGCCGGTTGAAAGAAGCTACCTGAGAAAAGACGGCTCCATTTTACCTGCTATGGTAAAGGGGTGGATTATTAAAAATGAAATTGGGACTCCCACACTTATTGGCGCTTTTATTAGAGATATTACCAACGAAAAGATTGCTGAAAAAAAGAAAAATGAATTTTACGAAAAAGAAATAGAGAGACTCAAAAATGAAATTGATAGTAAGAATAGAGAGATGATCTCAAAACTTGCACAAATCAGTGAAAAGGATGGGCAACTGAAAAAAGTGCTCAGAAATTTGGATAATGTTGTGCAAAACCCACCAGCTTCTATAATTAATGAATTAGAAAACATCCTTGAGGAGGCAAAAAAAGATAATATAGAAGTTCTTTGGCCGGAGATAGAATTAACTTTCGAGAAAATAAACAAATCATTTTTCGATAATCTTTATAAAAAACACCCGAAGCTCACCAAAAATGAAAAAAAGATTACCGCCTTGCTCCGCATGAATATGTCTTCTAGAGAGATTTCGAGAATAACTCATCAAAACATTCGGAGTGTAGAGATGGCACGAACACGATTAAGGAAAAAACTTAATCTGAAACGTAGCGATAACTTAGTCGCTTTCCTATCACAATTTTAAGAAACTTATTAGCTTAAACTTCGGGATTGATTTATGAGTAATTAACTTTGTTTCAATAAATTTCTGAAACAACGAACGATCAACAGAACCAATGCTATTCCAATTGCCAGGTAGATTATGTCAATGTAATGCTTTGGAATAGAAGAATGGAGAAGACAAATCCCCATCGTGATCATAATTACAATGATGAGGTAGCTTTTCCATGATATAATTGACAACATAAAAGACTTTTTGCTCGGCACAACTCATCAAGACTCAAGCTTATTATAACTATCCGGCAGATTCAAACCCTGAAAAAGGAGGTCATTTTTTTTTGTAAAATGAAAGACTATTAAAATTTCTTTTACTTTTGATAACTTAAAAAGTATTCACTCACTCAACTATATATTTATGAGACTTAAGTTATTTACCCTTTTTACTTTTCTGTTGATCAATGTTTTTGGGTTTGCGCAACAAAAATCTGTTTCGGGTAAAGTCTATTCCGATCAGGACGATATTCCATTGATTGGGGTAACTGTTTTAATCAAAGGCACGCTAACCGGTACTGTAACCGATGTCAATGGTCGTTTTACATTACCATCTGTAGAGGCTTCAACTATTTTGGTTTTTAGTTATATCGGTTTCGAAACGGTAGAAATATTTGTTGGAGAACAACAATTTATAGAGATTAGGATGCTTACAAAGTATGCCGAAGTTGAGGAGGTAGTTGTTACTGCATTAGGTGTTAGCAGGCAAAAAAGAGAAATTGGCTATTCAACTGAAAAGATTGATGAAGATGTTCTTATAGAATCAAGGGCGCCAAACATTCTCAATGCAATCTCAGGGCGTTCGGCCGGCGTTCAAATTAGCCAGCCAGATGGTATTGAAGGCGGTTCAACAAGGATTGTAATCAGGGGTAATAATAATATTGGCGCTGATAACCAACCGCTTATTGTGGTTGATAACGTACCTATGGAAAATGTTCCGGGCCTCTCTAATATTGGACGCGGTGTGGACTGGGGAAGCGCAATAAACGACATTAACGCTTTCGACATAGAAAGTATGACATTAATGAAAGGAGGCGCTGCATCAGCACTTTATGGATCAAGAGGAGCAAATGGAGTACTTTTCATTACTACCAAACGCGGACAAAAACAAAAAGGAATAGGTGTAACCTATAATATGGATTATCGTATCACTCATCCATATCGGTACCGTGAAGTACAGAACATTTATGGACATGGTGGGCCTATCTCTCTTACCCCACCAGTGTTTCCAACATCGGGCGACACGCTTCTTTATCCTGGGATTTATGACAATGCCCAATTGGTAATAAATCAAGAGGGAAAAACCTCGACAACAGCCGAAGAGTTTGGTTATTATGGTTCTTCAGTCTCGTGGGGACCTAAAATGGAGGGGCAAATGATAAAATGGTGGGATGGAAAAATGAGGCCATACTCACCCCAGCCCGACAATTTGAAAATCCCTTTCTCCGATGGTTACACTACCACACACAATATTTCGGCAACAGGTGGTGGCGATAAAGGGACTATGCGTGTTTCCATAACAAGGCAAGATAATAAACCAATAATTGAAAACAGTGAATTTAACCGCACGACTCTTAACTTAGGTGCAACCTTAGACATCAGCAGTAAACTAAAAACTGATTTAACCCTTTCGTTTATCAATTACCATCGCCTGAACAGCCCTATGCTCGGCGAAGACTGGAACTCTTTCAGTAAAGGACTTTTGTATTCATGGCCAAGAAGCTATCAGGCTGTTGATAAAATGAACTATGCCAACCCCGATGGAACACAAAACCCGCAAGATGGATATCCATTTCTGTATCTTAGCAAAACTATCTGGTGGGATTATTATAATAACAACACAACACTCGATCGCGATAAGTACACTGCCGCACTCACATTGATATATGATATGACATCCTGGCTTCAGGTATTAGGAAGAATAGGGCGTGACTTTACAATAGAACAATATGAAACCCGGAATAAGCCAATAGATGCTCTTGGACTGCAAAATGGATATTACAGCAATAATCTGGCAAGAAATGTGGGGGATAACTATGACTTTACAATGACTGCCAAAAAAGATGAAATCCTTGATTCAAAATTAGATTTAACTTTTTCGATGGGAACAAGCCGGTATAATACAGAGAATTATTATATAGGAGGACGTTCCGGCACATGGTATTATCCTAACATGTACACCTTTTTCAACTACACCGACAATATCTACTCTACTGATGCGAACAACAACACCATAGTAGAACAGTTTGGTAATACTCCAGGGTCAATGGCCCCATCAGAACAAATTATCCGCAAACGAATTAATTCTGTTTATTCGTTTTTGAACCTCGCTTACGACAGTTATCTTTTTCTTGAGCTTACCGGAAGGAACGACTGGTCATCAACCTTGCCAAAAGGGAATAATTCCTATTTCTACCCGTCAGTCTCCTTAAGTTTTATTGCTTCAGAAGTTATTGATTTCCAAAAACACATCAATTGGCTCAATTTTATGAAAATCAGAGGAGGTATTGCACAAACAGCTACCGACACCGATCCTTATCTGATGACTTTTCATTACAATACCACACTTTTTGGCGGGCAGCAAGCCTCCAATTTCCCGGCAACCATACCTCCATTGAATCTTAAACCTCAACGGGTAAACTCCTATGAAGGCGGTTTGAATCTTGGCTTTTTTGATAATAGGATTGATATGGACTTTACATATTATTATCTCTATTCTTTTGATCAAATTATTCCGAATCTACCATTACCCTTTTCTTCAGGAGCTACCACCATAATGACCAACGAAGGAGTGTTGACAAATAAAGGTATTGAGTTAATCATCAATACTGTGCCGGTTAGAACTAAGGATTGGCTTGTTCGGTCGGGGATCAACATTGCCCGAAACCGTAATAAAGTTGTAAGCCTTGGAGGCTCTGCCGATAGCTATATGCTTGCCGATATCTGGGGGTTAAATGGACCGGCAATGATACTCCACGAAGGAGATAGCTACGGGACTATCAGCGGATACGATTATATTTTTGATGAAAACGGAAATCGTGTTGTTAATGAAGAGGGCACCAAATATCTTATTACCGATACTCGTGTTCCAATCGGTAATGCAGCGCCTCACTTTATCGGTGGATGGAATACTATGGCTGCTTACAAAGGATTTAAATTCACAATGTTGATTGACACAAAATGGGGAGGGGATATATATTGCGGCTCTTACGTGATAGGGCTGCAAACAGGTCAAAGTCCTGAAACCCTTAAGGAACGTGAAGGCGATGGATTGCCATACACCGATCCTGATGGTAATACCAGTAATATTGGGATTATCCTTGATGGAGTGCACGAAGACGGGACTCCCAACACAACGGTTGTTCATTATTATTATAAGTATCTTCCAAATGCCGGTGGATGGGGAAAGTTTGTTTCCACACCCGGCATCTTAGAAAACACATGGGTAAAGATGAGAGAGCTTTCTTTAGCATATACCATTCCGCAAAAATGGCTTGAGAAATTAAAAGCTTTCCAAAATCTAACGGTCTCATTTACAGCAAGAGATCTCTTTTATATTTATACAACATTACCCGACAAAATTAATCCGGAAGGAATTATGGGATCTGGAAACGCCCAAGGTTTCGAGTGGGCATCTTTTCCCGGCACAAGATCATTTGTTTTTGGATTAACTGCTTCATTTTAACTAATTTAAAAGCTGCAACAGATGACGTCAAAAATGATTAAATATAGTAAGAAAAAAGTAAAAAATTGCTTATCCCCTGAACCATATAACGAAAGAAAAAATTATTCCAAGAAAATGAAAGTCAATTGTTTTATCATTAAAAATCTGCTGTTCCCTGTTTTTGTTTTTCTGCTTTTTATTTTTACGGCATGTACGAAAGATTTTGAAGATATTAATACAAACCCACACGGTTTCACAACTGCCAGCGATGGCTCACTTTTTAATAGTGTGATTAGCTCTTTGCAACCTGGCTGGGATGAACAGTTTTACATATGGAATGAAATTTTATATAAACAGAGCCAGTTAGCTGCGCTAACCAAAGACGCATGGGGAAATTTTACAATCGGCACCGAAGATATCTGGAGAAATTATTACTTAACATTGCCTGAAGTCAGAGAATTAGAAAAACGGTTTGAAACCTACGAAACAACGCCAGAGGTATTAAACATGAAAGCTATGTTGAAAATTACCTTAGCGCTTAAAACTTTTAAAGTAGCTGACCTATTTGGCGACATTCCTTTTTCTGAGGCTGGTTATGGTTTCCACAATGTTGCTTTAATACGTCCCAAATACGACACCCAACGCGACATCTATTTGAAGTTATTAGACGATCTTGAATGGGCCGATAATAACATAACCGAAACAGCAACAATGGCCGAACCTTTTGTTACTTTTAAAGCTTTTGATAAACTTTTTAACGGCGATATGCTAAATTGGAAAAAGCTCGCTAATTCATTACGTTTGCGCTATGCCTTGCGGATGAGCGAAAAGGAGCCGCAAGTTGCCGGACTTGTGATCAGCGATGTGATAGAAAACAACAAACCTGTTTTTTACGGTTACGATTTCATAACTCCTAAATTAGAAGCTGCGGCAATCTGGCCGGCAGTTATGGGTTTTAAAAATGAAAGCCTCAACTGGTCGTTCCGAGAACACAATGGACTTCGGTTAGGAAGCAATATTTGGCATCAGCTCTCTTTAAATGACAGTACCGACGGGAGTGGAATCTTTGATCCGCGGGCATACATTTTTTTCGAAACCGATAACTTTAACAAATGGACTTTTTTTCCTCAATTACCCAGTGTTGCAACTCCTTCATCAGGTGGTATTCCTTATGGTGGCCATCGTGATCAGGCTGGAAATTTTGATATTAAAGGAGAGAATTGTATCTATGCACCGTTCAATTATTTTATTGTGAGAGATGAAGATAACATGCCGATCCCGATAATTACAGGAGCCGAAATTCATTATATAAAAGCCGAGGCATATTTGAGAGGTATTGGAGTAGCAATGGATATGATGAAGGCTGAAATAGAATATCTTAACGGAATTAATGCTAGCGTTGAATGGTGGTTGAAGGTAGCTGAAGGATTAAAACTGCCTTTGTCGGGGATGAGTTTTCCAGAAATGATTCAGATACCATCCTCTCTCAGTTCGTCGTCAGTACAGATGCACTTTGGTTTCTGGAATGCTACTTCCGATGACGAGAAACTACAATTTATCTATACACAGAGATGGCTCGATGCATTCAGACAGCCGATAGAAGCTTATTCGCTGGCCAGACGCACTTTACTTACTCCGCACGAAGGCGATCCAATAAATCATTTTAGATTGCCATATCCTCCGTCAGAAGCTGAAAATAATTTAAAGAACTATAGTGAAGCAGTAGCAAGACAAGGAGGAGACACGCCGGATATAAAAATTTGGTGGATGCCTTAACTTTAACCTGATTACAACAAATAAAAAATAATAATTATTAACCAAAAAAAAATACCATGAAAAAGTTTTATTACTTTCTGATTATGATGATGATTTCAAGTTCTGTTCTGATTTCATTATCAGCAAACTCTCAAACTAATCAATATTTGCATTTTGATAAGATTGATGATTTTGTAATACTGAATGACGCTTCACAGTATTTTTCCGGCACCACTCAGTTAACAATGACTGGATGGTTTTACTGCGATGAGCTTTCATACGGTCAAGGTTACTTTGGATTTAGGATCGGTTCGGGTAGCGCTGAGTTTTACATTATCCAGCTTAATAATGGAGTACTTGAATGTCGTCTTAAAACTACAACCGGATTGCATGAATATGTAGCGCCGGCCAATACAGTAATCCCCCAAGTTTGGCAACATATTGCATGGGTGTTCGATGTTAATACTATCAAACTTTATGTTAATGGCGCTCTTAAAGGAAGTACTGCTGCATCAGGAATCTTTCAGGGAGCGAATGTACCTTTTGCTATTGGAAAAAGTACGCTTGCCGGTTTTAATTTTGTTTTTGGCGGTCGTATTGACGAGGTTTCGGTTTGGAAAAAGGCTCTCTCGCAATCCGAAATACAAGACATTATTGATAACGAACTCACTGGAACAGAACAAGATCTGGAATTGTACTATAAATTTAATCAGGGTGAGCCGGGCGGAAACAATACTGCAATCACGCATCTCATCTGCGAGATTGGAAATGGGGAGCGCGATGCATTGTTGATGAATTTTGCATTGACTGGAGAAACATCCAATTTCAATGGAACCTTAAATCCCGGTTATCAAGCCATTTCTTTTCCACAAATCCCTAACCATCTTACCACTGATGATCCTTTCGAAATTGAAGCTACTGCTACATCAGGGCTACCTGTCTTTTTCGAAGTAATTTCCGGCCCTGCCACTATCGAAGGTAATATTGTAACCCTTACCGGCCAAGCCGGCGAAGTGAGCATTAAAGCTACCCAGCCAGGAAACTCGCAATTTGATCCCGCAGTACCGATTATCAATACTTTTATGGTTTTGGACCCTGAGGTTTATGTTCCTGATATTGATCCGAGGCATCCGTTGGAGGGGACGGTCTATATGTCAACTCTTTCGAAATTAAGACTTACAGCGTTATCAACCATTGGCTATCCTGAGCTTTTTAGTGTAGAGAGCGTTAATTTTATAGTTGACGGACAAAATATACCTGCTAATGACCCGCTGGATAATGGATATTATACTGCTTGGTGGACACCTCCGGCTTATGGCAATTACACAATTAGTATCATTTCGTCCAATAATTATGGAGCTATTGCAACAAAGAACGTAGATATTAATATAGCCTCCAACGCTACCAACTTGGAAATTGTGGCTGCCGAAGGCGTATGGCTTAATCCATCAACAGATACACAAACCGTTGAGGCTACTTTGCCCTCTTTTCTCGGAGCTTTTGATCAGGTAATTGGAACGCTTCAGGTTAGTTGTCCCCCGGGAGGATGTGGCGAATGGGATAAATTGGCAAGTATTGATGCTAAAAGCCTTGATGGAGAGTGGTTTGAGATTATCCGTTACATTACTCCATATGGAGTACCATGTTCTCATTCGATTGACCTGACAGATTATATTTCGCTGTTGGGTGGCAAAGTCAGCATTCGTTTTAATTGTGCAACGCTGGATAATGGATATCTTTATAAACTTACTTTGAATTATCGTGCAGGAGCTCCACAATATCTTTATAGTACTGTTAACCAGATATGGAAAGCGCCTTATCCTTTTGGTGATTATGCCAATCTTCAACCAGTGCCTGATCAAATGTTTCAATTTTCCCCTAATACAGTAGCTGCCAAGCTCAAGCTGGTATCTACCGGCCATGGCTGGGGAAATTTAAATACCGGCAACGCTGCCGAATTTTACGACGCAACACATCATATTTGGGTAAACGGCGAACAGACCTTTACACAGCATAACTGGTCAACATGTAATCCTAACCCTGATGGCTGCCAACCGCAAAATGGAACATGGTATCATAATCGGGCAGGGTGGTGCCCCGGCTCGATAGCTCCGTGGTTCGACTACGATATGAGTTCGTTCATATCAGGTAGTAACGTTACTCTCAAGTATGTTTTCTACGAACAATATGTTGATTACTGTCATCCAAATCACCCGGATTGTGTTACCGGAGTTACTTGTGCCGATTGCAATGATGGCTATAATCCGGTGCTTGAAGTAGCTTGTAATATTATTAGTTTCTCTAATGAATATTTCGTAGGTGTAAATAAAGAGGTTATGGCAAAAATTTTAGTACAGCCAAATCCTAGCAGCGGACTGATTAATATTATTGGCCCCGGAAACAACCCTGCAACAGGATCATTTATAAAAATATTAAACCCCAGCGGAGCCTTGATGGGTAACTATAGCTGGAATGGCTGTTCTGCACAACTTGATCTTAGTACGCTGCCTAAAGGGCTTTATATTATGATTATTACTACCGATGGAAATTATGAAGTAACAAAGCTTGTTTTGTACTGATAATGTAAAACTTAGTAAAAACATTAAAAACAAAACTGATCAACAATGAATTATTCAAAAAGCCAGCTCATTTCACTTGTAGCATTGAGGTTTATTGTGGGCTGGCATTTTTTATACGAAGGATTAACAAAAATTTTTACACCATCATGGACGTCAAAAGCTTATCTGCTTGATTCAGGAGGGTTTGCCAGTTCCTTTTTTGTATGGATTGCCAAAAACCAAACGTTGTTGACTTTCAATGACACTATTAATGCCTGGGTACTTACACTCATAGGCCTTTTTCTCATTCTCGGTTGTTTCGAACACCTTGCAACTATAATGGGGATGCTTTTGCTCAGCCTATATTATTTGTCGCATCCTCCTTTTCCCGGCATTGATTATATGTTCCCAAGCGATGGCAGTTATTTTATAATAAATAAAACCATTGTAGAAATCGCTTCATTAGCTGTAATTTGCTGCTTTCCAACAGCGCATATCATTGGAATAAAAAGATTTTTTAATAAAAACCGAAGAAAATAAAAATGGATTCGGATAATACAATATCAGGCTCTAAACAGTACAGTCGTCGGGAAATCCTGGCAGGCTTAGCATCAATACCCGTTATTGGGGTAATAGGTTATGGGCTGTTTCAGCATATCAATGATCGTAATAAAAAGTTAGCGCCGCTGCTTGACGACATCAGCTCGATTTTACCCAAAGGGATATCACCGGTTGTCGAAGGCGAAACAATCAGATTAGGAATTGTAGGCACAGGCAGTCGTGGTAAATATCTGATGAAAGCATTGGGGTTCCTGCATCCTTCACGTCTTGATCAATACATCGAATCTGCAAAAAAAAGTAACGAGTGGGCTCAATACCTTAATGACTTTTACGCTCAGGAAGATTTAAATATTGAAATTACAGCTATTTGCGACGTATTTGATAAAAATGCTAACTGGGGCGTTGAGACTGCTGCAAATATTCATAGGAACGGAACTGGTGGTAAGATGGGTAATGCGCCAAAACGATTTTTGACTTATCAGGAGTTGGTAGCTTCACCCGATGTTGATGCAGTAATCATTGCAACGCCCGACCATTTGCATATTCCTGTTGCTCTGGAGGCAGTTAAAAATAACAAACATATCTATTGCGAAAAACCACTGTCGTGTACTGTTGAGGAGACCTTTGCAATTCGAGAAGCTGTGAAAGAGTCAGAAATCATTTTCCAACTCGGACATCAGGGAAGACAAACAGAGAATTATCATATTGCTAAATCGCTGATTAACATTGGTGTTATAGGAAAAATATCGCTCATAGAAGTATGCACTAACCGCAATGACCCAAATGGAGCATGGGTTTACGAAATTGATCCTGATGCAAATGAGAATACTATTGACTGGAAGCAATTTATCGGACCGGCACCATGGCACGAGTTCAGCCTCGAACGTTTTTTCCGTTGGCGTTGTTGGTGGGATTATAGTACCGGATTAAGCGGCGATCTTTTTACTCACGAATACGATGCATTGAATCAGATCCTTGGATTAGGAATCCCACATTCCGCTACGGCATCGGGGGGTATCTATTATTACAAAGATGGCCGTACTGTACCGGACGTATTAAATATGGCTTTCGAATATCCGAATCGGGAGTTGACTCTGCTGTACAGTGCAACATTAGCAAGCGAAAAAGAACGCGGAAAAGTAATTATGGGGCACGATGCTTATATGGAACTCAACAAAACATTGCTGGTAGTGGCCGATCCAAAATCTACACGTTATAAAGAAAAAATAGAAAAAGGGATTATTGAGCCACATAAACCAATCTTTTCTTATGTGCCTGGACAAGAAAAAGTGGACGCCATCACTACGCCTACTGAAAAATATTTCGCCGGTCGCGGGCTTCTCTATACCTATCGCGACGGGAAATCTTTCGACACTTCTCATCTACACCTACGCGAATGGCTCAATTGTATAAGACTAAACAATGGTTTACAACCAAGCTGTGATATTGATCAGGCATTCGAAGAGGCCATTACGGCACACATGGGAACGATTTCATACCTCCAAGGGCGACGAACATATTGGGATGCTGATAAGCAAAAAATCATTTGATGTTTTATTAACTAAAAGATTAAAAATTAATGCCGCCAAAAAAGAAAATTAAAACAGGAATTGTTGGATTTGGATTGTCAGGAAGAGTGTTTCATGCTCCCTTTATATCCATTCATAATGGATTTAAGCTTCATTCAATTGTGTCATCAGGTAATGTGGCAAAACAAAATTATCCAAAAGCTAAAGTGTTTAATGATTTCTTGAGTTTGATAAATAATCCTGAAATTGAATTAGTAGTAATTTGTACTCCTCACCTGATTCATGCGGAACAGGCTGCCATGGCTCTCGAAAAAGGCAAACACGTGGTGATAGAAAAACCTGTTGCAATGAATAGCCACGATTTTTACAAAGTAATAGAGATTTCTAAAAAATATGGGAAACGGATATTCCCATACCACAATCGCCGATGGGATGGCGATTTTTTGACGATACGTCATATAATTAACGAAGGTTATTTAGGAAAGATAATTGAATTTGAATCGCATTTTGACCGATATACTCCTTTAGTTACCAGAGCTGAATGGAGATACTCGCAGGAAAATGGCGGAGGAACTCTGTTCGATCTAGGTCCACACCTGATTGATCAGGCTATTGCTCTTTTTGGGGCTCCCTTATCGGTATTTTGTCTTCTGTACTACCAGCGTAAAGGGAGTAAGGTTAACGACAGCTTCGATCTCAAACTGCTATATCATAGTCATGCTGTTACACTCAATGCAAGTGTGTTTGTTAAAGAACCAGGACCAAGATATCAAGTGCATGGCACATCAGGATCGTTTATAAAGTACGGAATAGACAGCCAGGAGGCTGCATTGAAAGCCGGTAAAATACCCAACAGCAAAAATTTTGGTAATGATCCGAAAAAATATTGGGGAATTTTAAATTCAAATGCCTATAGTAAAGAAACCAGAATAAGATATGCTACTTTGCCTGGAAAGTATATGTCATTTTATGATGATGTTTATGCTACAATAAATAAACAAAAGGAGCCCGAAGTTACTCCAGAAGATGCTTTACTGAACATGAAAATTATTGAAGCGGCCATGGAGAGCGCTAAAGAACGTAGGATAATTGAACTTTAACCATTATAAAATCAAAGAGAAATGACAATTTCGAGACGTGATTTTCTAAATTTGATACAACTTTTTTCGGTTGGCTCCCTCATTGCTTTAACAACCAATAAACTATTAGCCAAAACACCTAAGGAGAAAATCAATATCGGCATTCAACTTTGGAGCGTTAGAAATGAATTGGAAAATGATCTTTTTGTCACGCTGAAAGCATTAAGTGATATGGGGGTTACAGGAATTGAGCCTTACAATTTCGATGGAAAATTTTATGGAATTGAGCCACGCAAATTTAAAAAGATGTGCGATGATATTAACCTAAAAATCTATAGTACTCACACACCTATTACTATTGACAATGCACCTCTTTATGTTGAAAAGGCATTAGAGGCCGGTCTTGAATACCTTATCCTGCCCTCGTTAATGAACAGACCACGTAATAGTATCTCCGATTATCAAAAAGTAGCTGAGGAGCTAAATGCTATCGGTGAGATTTGCTTACAGCACAACATCATTTTTGGGTATCATAATCATAGTTTTGAGTTCATAAAAATTGACGGGTCTATTCCTTACGATATCCTTTTAAAAGATACTGATCCGCAATTAGTTTCATTTCAATGCGATATCTATTGGTTAGTAAAAGCAGGATATAATCCGGCAGATTATTTCAAAAAATATCCTCATCGCTTTAAATCATTACATATTAAAGATATGAACCATGATGGAGATAGTTGCATTGTTGGAAATGGAACTATTGATTTCCCGAAATTATTAATATCGCCTGGGTTAACGGGCAATGAATTAATTATTTACGAGCAAGAACACTATAGTGAAGGGGCGCCGCTTTATTGTGCACAACAAAGTATTCAATATATTCAATCACATTTTTTTAACTAAAACGATGAACTATGGAAAAGAACAAAAAGAAGAAAAACGGCCTTGATCGCCGTTCATTTTTACGAAACACAGCCGTTGCTTCTGCAGGGTTTATCATCTTGCCAAGCCATGTCATTTCCGGGTTAGGGCATCGAATGCCAAGCGACAAATTGAACATAGCCGGAATTGGTGTTGGTGGGCGAGGTGGTGGAGTTATACGTGCAGTAAAAAGCGAGAATATTGTGGCGCTATGCGATGTTGACTGGAAATATGCTTCCAAAATCTTCGGTGATTTTCCGGATGCTAAAAAGTACTACGATTGGAGGGTGATGTTCGACGAGATGTCCGATTCAATTGACGCTGTTGTAGTAGGAACGCCCGATCATACACATGCTATTATATCCATTAATGCAATGAAACTTGGCAAGCATGTCTATTGCGAAAAGCCTCTTACTCATTCGGTTTGGGAGTCAAGACAAATGACGGAGATAGCCCGCCAGTATAAAGTAGCTACACAGATGGGCAATCAGGGCAACTCAGGCGAAGGGATCAGACAGGTTTGTGAGTGGGTATGGGACGGCGCCATTGGCGAGATAAAAGAGGCTCATGCCTGGACTAACCGGCCGATATGGCCTCAAGGTTTAGAGCGACCAAAAGAGGTACATCCGATCCCTGACACCCTGAAATGGGATCTGTTCCTTGGCCCAGCAAAAGAGAGACCCTACAACCCAATTTATACACCATGGAACTGGCGCGGTTGGTGGGACTTTGGTACAGGAGCGTTAGGTGATATGGCTTGCCACATTTTGGATCCTATATTTATGTCGCTTAAATTAAAATATCCTATCAAAGTTCAGGGTAGCTCATCACTTTTCAATACTGAATCACCACCTTTGGCCGAAGTAGTAAAATATACATTTCCGGCACGAGAGAAATTCAGAAACCTTGAAATGCCTGAAGTTACTGTTACATGGTGGGACGGTGGCCTGTTGCCTCCACGCCCTGAGGAACTGCCAGACGGCGAAATAATGGGACGCGACACCAGTGGAGGCGTATTACTCATTGGCACAAAAGGAAAAATAATGTCTGGTTGCTATGGCCGAAATCCATTCCTCTTACCGCTCGATTTTGATAAAAGTTATAAAAGGCCAGCGCCGGAATTGAGAAGGATTACTGTAGGACATGAGATGGATTGGGTGAGAGCATGTAAAGAGAGTCCCGAGAGTAGAATTGAAGCGAGTTCACACTTTGGATACTCTGGCCCTATGAACGAAATGGTTGTTATGGGAGTGGTGGCAGTAAGATTACAAGACCTAAAACGCGAATTGCTCTGGGACGGGCAAAAAATGCAATTTACCAACATCTCCGATAATGACGAAATAAGGGTGGTGCTTAGCGATAAATTTGAAATAATTGACGGGCATCCGCATTTTGATACAAAGCACGAAACTATTAATGCTAAACAGGCTGCCGAAGAGTATATCCGACACACCTACCGGGAAGGATGGTCATTATAAACTATAATTTTATTAAATACTTAATTATTAACAATTTAAACACATTTTACAATGAAAACTTTTAAATATCTGATTTTAATCACCATTTTTGCTGTAGCCTGTGGTGGCAGTCAACAAAAAGCTACAGATGAGAAAGTAGAAGAGATAACGGACAATACATTAACACAATCTGAAATAGATGATGGTTGGATACTACTGTTCGACGGAAAAGAGGCCGGCAAATGGCGCGGTTATAATAAAGACTATTTCCCCAACGGATGGGAGATTTCCGATGGCATGATCAGATGTATCGGTTCGGGTAGAGGCGAAGCCGGCGGGTTAGAGGGTGGTGATATTATTTATGATGAGAAATTTCAAAATTTTGAGCTTACACTCGAATGGAAGATTTCGCCGGGCGGTAATAGCGGCATCTTTTACCTTGCACAGGAGTCACCGGACTTGACCATTTGGCAGACTGCACCGGAAATGCAAGTGCTGGACAACACCACACATCCTGACGGACGTGAAGGCTTACACAGCGCCGGAGCACTGTACGATATGATAGGTGTAGAACAGGATAAAGTAAAACCCGTAGGCGAATGGAACCAGGTGAAGATATTGGTTTTTAAAGGTCTTGTAGAGCATTGGCTCAATGGCGAAAAAGTAGTTTCGTATCACCTCTGGACACCCGAATGGTATGAGATGGTAGCCAACAGTAAATTCCCAAAGTACAATCCTAACTGGGCCGAAGTGGCACAAGAAGGATATATCGGACTACAAGACCATGGCGATGACGTATGGTATAAAAACATAAAACTCAAAAAGTTATAACAATTCGGTACAAACTAATATCACCTTAACAGGTTTGTTGTTCTGATCTTTGTAACCCAAATTAATCAATGGAAAACTCACTGATCTATTGGTTTTATTGGGCTAACTAAGGAGTAGTGTTTGTTCAGTGCAATCTCTATTTGCAGGTTACAAACGCCTAACTTTCTTTGATACTATATAATAACTATTTATTTAGTTATCAATTAATTAGCTAATCAAGACTTATCTTTCGAGAAATACAAGCTTTTTTATGATCAAAGCTACTCACGAGGTAACTCATACATTACTCACAGGGTAACTTTGAGTTACCCTGTGAGTAACAAGAGTGCCAACCCAATATAAAATTACCCTGTGAGTAAAACAATTATCCTATATTCGGATAATCAACCAATTTAATATTTTTGCAATCACCTGAAACAAATAGAGATGGATGAAGCTTTCTTATTATTGGACAAATACTTCGGGCGAGGATCTTTAGCTCATAAAATAATAATCGCACATTCTGTTGCTGTTAAAGATATGGCGCTAAAAATTGCTTCTAAAAACCCACATTTAAAAATTGATATTTCACTTTTAACAAAAGCGGCGTTGCTTCACGATATCGGCGCTATAAAAACCAATAATCCCAGCATCGGCTGCTATGGCGATCTACCTTACATATGCCATGGCTATAAAGGACGCGAAATCCTTGAAAATGAAAAACTATATGATGTTGCTCCATTCTGTGAGCGACATACCGGTACCGGAATTACTAAAGAAGAGATCATAAAGCTAAACCTTCCAATACCTCATCGTGATATGGTACCCATTACCATTGAAGAAAAAATACTCTGTTATGCTGATAAGTTTTTTTCAAAATCGGGTCTTAACCTTACCGAGCCAAAAAAATTGAAAAACATTTATTCAAACCTTATCCGTTACGGAGAAGATAAAGCAAGAAAGTTCGATGAATTCATAGGAATGTTCGGAATCTATTATGTGTACATATAATTTTTCCAAGTAGATGCTTTGTGGTTTTTCAATGTACTTGGACCTTCATTAATACACCATTATTTTACCGGTCGTAGTCTCTCTGTCAATAACAAGCCTTAAAATATAAACTCCTTTTGGAAATTGCGAAATATCTATCCTGACCTGAGAATTTTTAATGATTTCGGAATAAACGATTTGGCCGTCATTAGCATAAATTGTCAGATAACAATCCTGAAAAGGATGATTAATCGCGATATTGATATCCGAAGTGGCAGGATTCGGAAAAACGATTACCTTATTAATTTGAAATTCTGATATTGACGAGGGATCAAAGAATGACCACCAGTTAGCATCTTTATAAATATTCAGCCATTCCGAATACTCTTCATCCCAAAAACGAAACAGAAACCCTGTTCGGTTACCAGCGTCGTCGTAACTGTATGTGTAGTTTGAAGTATTGAGCCAAAAATTGCCAAAAGCATCCCAAAACTGTTGCAACACACTGGTTTTTTGCAACAAAGAATTATATTCGTAAATGGTTTTATTAAGGTTTATCCACTTTTGAAAATCATTTTCCCAATATTGTTGAACAGTCTCAATCAGCAACGAATTACTTTCGTAGTTATAAAAATAACGATTCCAATTGTCCCATTGCTGTAAAGTAGTATTCCATCTATATTTGTACACTTCATATTGATTTCCATTTTCATCAAACTCTTTATTGGTAAGCTGTTCGTTTTCCCAAAAATCGTTATCGTTAAATTTTTCCTGCAAAATACTGATGTTTTGCAACTGATTATTGTAACTATAGGTGATTTTAAGGGAATCTCGCCAAAAACCGGAATCTTTCCATACTTTTACCTGTTGCACTTCAAGCAGGTGATCTTCATTATATTGATAAGAAACCACCTGATTAGCTTTCCAATTATCTGAAATTGTATCGAAAATGTCTATCTCCTCTTTTGAAACCAAATCCGCCGATGTATATTGAAATTTTACACGCTTTCCGCGTGAAAATCTATATTTATCAGGGTCCCACACTTTAAACCAAGAAAATTCAGGTTTTCCTTTACGGTTATAAAAAATTGAATCCGACATTTTCCAATCACCCGCCTTTAAATCGTAAATGAAAGCAATAAAAAAATGCGAATGTAAGCTGTCGTAGTATGCCTGTTCGTTACGTTTCCAATCATCCCATTTTGAATTTTCCTCATCCCATTTTATTATCTTCGATCTTTTCTGGTTACCATACTTATCGCGCTCAGTGATAAAAAGACGGTCAGTATTCATCCATCCATGATTCAGCACACTCCATTCATAGCTATAAGTAGAATCAAGAACGTATTTACCACCAATCATATCGTCGAAAATAGAGTCCGGCAGTGAAAAATATTGAGCCTCCAACGATAAAACGATAAAAAGTAAGGAGATTGACAAGAATAATATCTTTAAATTTTTCATCAACATAAATTTTTACGAAGATACAACGATTTGCATCAGAAAGTATATTTTTGTTGAAGCTCGGATAATAATAAACCTTGTTCGGAACAGTAAATGAATATGATAAGAACTTTGTTCATCGCTCTGCTTTTTTCTATTCTTTTATTCTCAAATGTATCATTTGGACAGTACCAGCTTCCTTTTGGCTTTGAGAAAATATATGATGTAGCAGTATATGATGAATCACAATCTTTATTCAAAAACCCATGGGGCGGTGGTTTGTTTGCTGTTCAATTTAATGAAATTGACCTTGATGGTGATGGAATAAAAGACCTTGTGGTTTTCGACAGGTGTGGAAGCCGGACATTAACGTGGAAAAATCTTGGGATTCCAGGAGAGGTAAGCTATCAGTTTGCGCCGGAGCTTGCAAAAATTTTACCCTCTTTTAGCGATTGGGTAATATTTGCCGACTACAATAATGACGGGCTTGCAGATATATTCACCTACTCGAAAGGATTTGCCGGTATCAAGGTTTACCGTAATAATGGTTTGACGGCTGAAGAGCCATTCGAGCTAATTGAGCCTTACTACCTCACCTCATATCAGGGAAATGGCTATGTGAACATCCTTGTTACTTATGTTGACTATCCGGCAATCATTGACATTGATGGCGATGGCGATCTCGACATACTGACGTTCTGGGGCCTGGGCTCGTTTGTAGAGTTACATACTAACGAATCAATGGAATTGTATGGCGTTCCGGATTCATTAATTTTTCGTAAAACTACCAATTGTTGGGGATGGTTTGCCGAAAGCGAAGAATCGAACCAGTTATATCTCGATACATGTTTTATTTTACCAAAACAAAAAATCAAAGATGATATTAAAATGCTTGCCGATAGGGCTGAATATCGGCATACCGGTTCCACCTTTTTGATCTTTGATGAAAATGATGACGGTCTGCCCGATCTGCTGTTAGGCGATGTGGACTATCCTGCGCCTGCGTTGCTAATAAACTCAGGCACTGTAGGGGAGGCTGTAATGGGGAGTTATACTTTCAATTGGCCTGCTTATGACATACCGATTGATCTACTCTCATTTCCCTTACCGGCGCTTATTGATCTGAACAATAGCGGGAGAAAAGACCTTGTAGTTACTACATTCGATCCGGGTTTTATAAAATCGCAGAACTACGAAAATATCTGGTATTATGAAGATACTAACACGGCGGGGGCGTCTGAATTCAAACTGAAAACAAAATCATTTTTGCAGGACGAGATGCTCGATTTTGGTGCTGGCGCTGCACCGCTTTTTTTCGATTATAATGGCGATGGACTTTTGGATTTGCTGATAGGTAATTTTGGATACCTGGACACCTCTTATTACGACGCCGGATTAAACCTAAATTGTAAATATCGCGGCCAGCTTGCATTGCTCGAAAATTGCGGGGCGCCCACCAACCCACAATTCAAATTGACAAACCGCAATTTTGCTGATCTCCCCTCCTATTTCCCTGTTGGCGAACGACCTTACGCTATTATCCCCGCCACTGCCGACCTGGATAACGATGGCGACATGGATCTCCTGCTTGGAAATGCAAAAGGAACATTAATTTTTCTCGAAAATATCGGAAGCCCTAATCAGCCTGCACAGTTTATTTTGAAAGAACAAAACTATCAAAATATATCCGTTGGAAAGTTTAGCGCTCCACAGCTCATTGACCTTACCGGAAACGGGCTACCTGATTTAGTTATCGGAAAAAGAAATGGCACTATCTCCTTTTATCAAAACACTGGCACTGCCGAAAAGCCTGTTTTTTCATTTGTTACCGATAGCTTGGGCGGTGTGGACGTACGAAACCCCAATCTGTCGTACTATGGATATTGTGTACCACATTTTTTTAAAGATAGCATAGGGAAAACACATCTTTTCGCAGGCTCCGAATTTGGCGAAATATTTTACTACACCGATATTGATAACAACCTTGATGGGCAATTTACGCTGGTGATGAAAAATTACTTATGGATTGACGAGGGCTTGCGCAGTACCGTTGCATTAGCCAACCTGAATAACGATGAATATATTGATATGATAGTTGGAAACTTCTCAGGCGGACTCTCCTTTTTTTCCGGAACAAAAGCGCCTCCAGATGGGTTAAGCAAAAATCAATTACCGGAAATTAATATTCGACTATACCCCAATCCGGCAAAGGATTTTATCATTATAAGCATTGAAGAAACTGCTACAGCAAAGTTCAATAGTGTCAGGTTATTAGATTTTATGGGAAAAGAGCTTAATTTAAACACAAAGTCAAGTAGCGCTGAACTATATCTAAATATTGAAAAAATACCCGTAGGTGTTTATATTTTGCTCATTGATGTTTTGCATCATAATAACATCCTGTTTACTAAACCCATAAAATTTATAAAAACATGAAGTATCAATTATTAGTAATAGTGATCTTCATTTTTTTTGTTAATGGCGCACGTTCGCAATTAATACCGGAAAAAGCCGCGGTTGATACAAGTTATAGTATTTCAACTGAAGAGTTTGAAAAAATGAAAAACAACGGAATCGTTTTACCGCCAATAAAGCCCGCTGACGATCGCTGGGCAAATCTACATTATAAGTCGAGCAGAGAATTACCTTTAATGTACGACATGCGTCAGACTCCATGGCTGACTTCGGTAAAAACACAATCGGCGGGAGGATGCTGGGCATACTCGGTGATGGGAACCGTTGAAGCAAGATTGCTTATGCTTGACAAAGGATATTATGACCTTTCGGATAATAACCTGAAAATTTGCCATAAATACCTGCCCGAACGAAATACTTATGGTAATCATTGGATGGCTACCTCTTATTTCGCTCGACATTCAGGCCCATTTCTTGAAAGCGACGATCCTTATCCGGGCGGCACTACTGCACCGGAAAATTGCCCTAATGACTTAACTCCATTATTTTATATTGGCAATTCACGTTATCCGCCGCCGCTTGATAAATTGTTTATTAAACAAACTGTTTTGGAGTACGGCCCAGTATGGACATTGATGTATTATCATGCTGATTTTTTTAAACCGACTAATGCTACATATTATTACGGGGGGAACAAGCAGGTTAATCATGCAGGCGTAATTGTAGGGTGGAACGATACTTTACAAACCGATGGTGGAAGCGGCGCATGGATCGTTAAAAATACCTATGGCCCAAATTGGGGAGAGGGCGGATATTTCTATGTCTCATTTTTCGATTCCCAATTTCTAAAATACAACTCTTATTGGCCTGAAATAACAGAAAATGAAGATAGTACATATCTATATCAGTATGACGAAGTTGGAGGATATTGGGGCGTCGGATTCGGTAATGAAATAGGTTATGGTCTTGTAAAATTTGAAGCAATAGAAGGGATTTCGGAAATTATCAAAGTCGGCACTTTCGTTCAATATGCAGGGTCTGGAATTGAGATCAAAATTTATGGAAATTTTGACGGTCAAATAAGCGACCTGCTTTTATCTAAAGATGAAGTAATATGCGAGCTGCCGGGTTACTACACTTTTGATCTGGATTCTACAATTTACATCCCGCAAGGCAAGTCGTTTTACGTTCAGGTAAAATACAACTCCATGAACCCTGAAAATAAATGGCCTGTATCTGTTGAGGACACAATTATCAATTATTGTAACCCCCAGATCGAATCCGGAAAATTTTGGATTGCTCCTAATCCTGATATCTGGCCTACTGCATGGTATCAGGTGGGCGCTGGAACAGAATATCACTACGACCTATGTATAAAAGCATATTCAAGACAAATTCCAATGCCTCCGGCACCAATAGCAGAAGCTGGTGAAGATATAACAATAATTGAAGGAGAAAGTGCGCAGCCCGAAAATGCTATAGCCGAAAATTATTCTTCCCTATTATGGAGTTCCAATGGAGACGGTGTTTTGATAAACGAAACAACGCCTAATCCTACTTACATCCCCGGTCCTCAGGATATTTATAAAGGAACTGTCAATTTAATATTTCAGGTTATTAGTCTGCCGCCGCTCTATACTGTAAAAACCGATACTCTAAAAGTTTTTATTTTAAGATACCCTACTGTAGAGCTTACCTTTCCACAGCATGGCCAAAAACTTTGTGATCCTCAAATCATCATTACGGGAAATGCGTATGACCCTGACGGCGATCTTCAATCCGTTGACTACAGCCTAAACAATAATGAATGGTTAACATCCGGAAATAGTGGAACTTGGTCGGCCACAATTACTTTATCTCCCGGAGCCAACACCCTTAAAGCAAGAGCAACAGATGCTTATGGGCTTTCGAAAGAGACTGAGGAAATCAAGGTAATATGTAGTATTCAAAATATTTTTCTACCTCAAGGATGGTCGCTAATATCTGGTTTTTTATTGCCAGACGAAACAGAGATAGCAAAAATGTTTGACAGTGTAGCCAGTAATCTCATCCTGCTTCAAAATACCAACGGCATATTTGCACCTCCACCGATAAATATAAATACATTGTCCAACTGGGATATCCATTCTGGCTATAAACTAAAAATGGCTGCGGACGATGAACTTATCTTTTGTGGCAATATCCCGGATAATAACCAATTAGAATTATCCAGTGGCTACAAACTCATACCCTATTTAAGTAATCAACCCGCAACAATTGATCAGCTTTTTCAAAATCCGGCAACTGACATACTATATGTTTTTGATCTAACCAACTCATTGATATATTGGCCTGTGGGTGAAATTTATACACTTACTACCCTTTTCCCCGGAATAGGATATCAGGCGTTCTTTATCAACCCTTTAACAATTAACTTCCCTGAATATGAGGGCTTCCTTATCAATCAAAAAAACTCTTTCACAAATTGTAAAACAAACCCTCCTTGGAATATTCATCCGACTGACCATTATCATCTCTTAAGTATTCAAAGTGAATCATTGTATAAGATACCAAATGGCTTTTTGGGCATCTTTGATGAGAAAAATAATTGCGTGGGCTTTTCAGAAATTACTGATGACAAGTCGGATAATTTGTTGTTAATAGCTTATGGAGATGATGAATGGACTTTGGAAAAAGATGGCGCACTTGAAGGCGAGCCAATGACCTTTAAGCTTTATCGCCCAAGTAATCAGACTGAATTTATGCTCAATGTAACATATAGCGATAACGCTCCTAACCATAATGGCCTTTTTGAATCTTTCGGCATGTCAATAATCAGCGATATAACTATGTGTGGCGCTGAAGATGTATCACACGAGATCAATAAAATTGTTATCTATCCAAATCCTTCACAAGGTATTTTTACTGTTTCTTCTGAACAACTTTTGGGTGATGTCAACTGGGTAGTTACCGATGCCAAAGGACAGATTATAACAAATGGGAAACTATCCGATTCGCAGCAGATTAATTTGTGTGCTCAAATTAAAGGTATCTATTTTATAAGACTAACCGGAGAGGATATTATACACACCGAAAAACTTGTGATATGGTAGGTAATAGGGTGTTAGTAGCGTTCTGCCCCTCGTCATTATACATTATTTAAGAATAAATTAGCTGATGTATTTTTATTTACATACAGCTATCGTATCACTCACTCTTAAAGTGGTGTTATGGCTTGGGTTCCCTTACAGTTCGGCCATGATATCTTCTGTGAGCTCAAGGTTGTGAAATACTTTTTGAACGTCGTCGTCGTCTTCAAAAGCCTCTATTGCCCTCATTATTTTTTTTGCACTTTCCAGATCAAGTGTAACTGTGTCGTTGGGCACGCGTTGTAACTCAGCAATTTCCACTTCAGCATCTAACTCTTCTAATTTCTTTTGCATATTCCCAAAATTTTCCATCATTGTGGAAACAGTAATAGTATCTTCTTCTATTTCAATTTCTTCAGCTCCGGCATCAATCATTTCTAATTCGAAATCGTCAAGAATGAGCCCCTCTTTCTTTGGCAGAACAAATACGCCATTCCGTTCGAACAAAAAGCTAAGTGAACCTGATGTTCCCAGCGTGCCTCCATATCTGGTAAAGATAGAGCGGATATTACTAATGGTACGCTGTAAATTATCAGTCTGACATTCCACTACCACCGCAATACCATTAGGCAAGTAGCCTTCGTATGCGACTTCTGTAAAGGAAGAAGCATCTTTATCTTTACCTTTGTTAATTGCTCTTTCAATGTTATCTTTCGGCATGCTAGCGCCCTTTGCGTTTGTTATCGCCATCCTCAAACGAGGATTACTTTCAGGATCGGGGCCGCTCTCCTTTACGGCTATGGTAATTTCTTTGATGATCTTAGAAAATATTTTTGAACGCTTAGCGTCCATAGCGCCCTTTTTACGCTTAATGGTTGACCATTTATTATGACCTGACATATTATTATTTTTTTAAGTTTAGCCTTTAAATTGGCTGTAAAAATAATGCTTTTTAGATTTTTATATTTTCTTTTTTTAACAATTCTTTTTGCAGTAGTTATAAATTTCAAACTGTGACCTTACAGCTATTTCTGAATCAGTTTTCCGGTATCGGTTTATATTTTCAGCGCTTATTAGCCTTGCTTTGGTGTTGTCCTGAAGTTGGATTTGCAATATTTTCCAAATATCGTCCTGTATTTGTGGATCGGTAATTGGGGTGGTTACTTCGATACGGTAATCAAGGTTGCGTTGCATCCAATCGGCTGAGGAGATAAAAAACTCACGATCGCCGTTGTTGCAAAAGACAAACACCCTGGCATGTTCCAAAAATTTATCTACAATGCCGAAGGCTTCTATATTTTCACTCATCCCTTTTACGCCTGGAATGAGTACACAGATAGCACGAGCAATAATTTTTATTTTTACTCCGGCGTTACTTGCTTCATAAAGCTTGTAAGTTAGCTTTTTATCTACAAGGCTGTTGAGTTTCAGAACCATCCAGGCCTCTTTACCCTCTTTTGCATTTTTTATTTCTCTATTGATGAGTTTTAAAAAGAAATCCCTTGTTTGAAATGGCGAAACGATCAGCTTTTTAAATTTTGGGATAAAATAGCGGGATTCGAGTAACTGAAAGACCTTGTTAACATCGGTTGCAATATCCTGATCGGCAGTCAGCAGACTTTTATCCGCATATACTTTGGCTGTGGACTCATTGAAGTTGCCTGTGCTGATGTTAGCATAATAAACATTCGACTGGTTTTCTTGTCTTCGGATAAGAATCAGCTTGGCATGTACTTTTAAACCAGGGATAGTCGGGAGGATTTTAACGCCAGTTTTTTGAAGTCGCTCTACCCAGTAAATATTGGCCTCTTCGTCGAAACGAGCCTGTATTTCGAGAAACACAGTTACCGGTTTTCCGTTTCTCGCAGCATTTATCAGTGCGTTCATTACGTTGGAGTTGCTTGCAGCTCGATAAAATGTCATTTTTATTGATCGTACTGCCGGATCTATAGAGGCTTCGCGAAGCAAATCAACGATATATTGAAAACTCTGATAGGGATAATGTAGCATGATGTCGCGCTTTCTGATCTCTCTGAATATGCTCGAGTGGATTGTGAGACCTTTGTGCGGCAGAGGTTCTGTAGGTGGATAGAGTAAATCGGGCGACCCCACTATCGGAAACGACATAAAATCGCGGAAATTATGATAACGACCGCCTCCACGCTGATGATCATCCTCTTGAATATTTAACTTTTGCCTTAGTTCTTTTAAAAAGGGTAACGGGATTGAATTATCATAGACAAATCTTACCGGCTCGCCTTGCTCACGCTGCTTAATGCTCTCGGCCATGATCTCCATAAAGCTCTTTTGTACGTCGCTATCAAAGTCTAACTCCGAGTCACGGGTTATTTTAAAAGCGTAAGAATGGTAAGTATCGTAACCAAATATTGAGAAAATATACTGTAATCCATGTCTCACTACATCATCCAACAGCATGATGTAAATTTTGTCATCTATTTCAGGAAGAATAAGAAATCGTGATACCTGATCGGTGGGGAGCTTTATCACGGCAAAATCTTCTTTTTTTGGATTAACGCTCGAAGTCATATATACAGCAAGGTAAAGCGCACGATCCTCAATGTCGTCAGTTGTTTTCAGATTTTCCATCATAATAGGGAAAAGAAACTGACGAATATTGTTTAGGAAATAGTCAGTAACAAATTTTGATTGTGTAGGTATAAGTTGTTGTTCATCAATAATTAATATATTCTTCTCTTTTAGTCTTTCAACGATCTCGACATAGGTTTGGGTAAAAACTTTTTCTTGCGCTTCAACAGTTGTATATATCTGATTAAGTACCTGTTTCGGCGAAAATTTAATTCTATAGTCAAGCTGTTCAACTTTTAACATCCGATTCAGTGTAGCAACACGTACTCTGAAAAACTCATCGCGGTTATTTGAAAAAATACCAAGAAATCTCAATCGCTCGATTAAAGGCGTTGATGGATCCCTCGCTTCTTGCAAAACACGATCATTGAAATGTAACCAACTGATTTCCCGATTTATCATCGGATATTTTTTTTCACCCTTTGTCATAATCACTATTCTTTTTTTAACATTGACGGAGTTATTAAAAAATTCACAACATACCCAGCGTTACTTATTTCCGGCCAACTATCGGTATCAAAACTTATGCTGACAAGCCCGGATGTGGGCAGCCATTCAATTTTCTGCTCAAGGTAATGGTTCACAAAATAGGTTAGCGTTGGATTATGTCCAACAAGCATTACTGTATGTAAATGATCGGATATGTCAAAAAGCTGAGTAATAATGTTATCTTCATCAGCGCTATATAAAGATTTGCTAATATGTATCTTATTAATAGGATATTTTACGGCGTTAGCTACTATCCTTGCCGTTTCTAACGCCCTGACGGCGGCACTCGAGATAATTAGATCGGGGGTGATATTATTTTTGTTTAGATATCGGGCAATTAAGTTTGTTCTATTTATCCCTTTTTCTATTAAAGGCCGTTCTACATCGTTCAGATGAGAAAAATCCCATGAGGACTTTGCATGACGTAATATATAAATCGTTTTCATGAAAGGATGATTTGTAAATTTGAAAAGGTTCAAAGTTAATGTTTTTGCCTCAATCAAGGGAAAGAACGTTGAAGGTTTATCTAAGTGTTTTCAAAGACACTAAATCAGCAAACCTGTCTATAGTAAAAAATTTGTCGAAAAATTCCCGAATTGGCAAAAAAGGTTCGTTATATAAATTCAACTTTCACCTCTTTCAAAAACTTCTCTTCCAATATTGCTGCGATACGTTTTACCACCGTTCGGCGTATTTCAAGGTCCACCGGCAAGCTTGGGTCTTGATGTGCAATATTGATACGGGTACCCACAATGAAATCAATTTCGTCGCTTTGTAGTATCATGTTTACTATAAGCCCTGCAGGTCCTTTGTCAAGCATTGTATTTTTATTGAAATCTTTTAAAAGGTTTAATACTTTTGTTAGGGTTAGGATTCCTTCGGTTATCAGGTCAACACCATCCATGTAGGATATGGGAGGCAGCTCGGGATCAATGAAATCAAAAGAATCTACGATTGTTTTTTCCCATTCGCGAGCTATAATATCGGCTGTTGTAGCGCCACAAAGTACTTTTTTCCCAACAAAATCAGCTACTTTTTTAGCATAAACTTTATCGTTCACCTCTTCATAAGGCGGGCCGGTACAGATCAGTAGTTTTCGTGGATCACGGAAATATATCACCGCACAGCTTGCATCATCTTTCAACTCATAGCTATCGTTCTGATAAGCTTTTTTTACTATGTGTTCTCCAAGTTCCTGAGCCGATATCAGACTGTTTCCTTTTATCTCTTTCAGGGTGAAATCAATCAGTTGTTCGCGCTCCCAACCAAAAGGGAACGAATCAGTTCCAAGGCCTGACTGAACAATACCATCGGAACAAAAGATGATTCGATCTTCTTTTTCTGCCACAAAAGAACAGCTACGCAACTCCTTATCTTCTCCTTTTTCTGATGAAAGAAACATATATTGCCATCCCGGATCAAATACTTGATTGTTTCTGACGATAAAAGTTTCGGGGTTGTCATATTCAAGGATGTTGATCACTCCCCCCACCTCTATATCAACAATAGTAAATGTGGCATAGCTGATTTTACGCACGCTGCATACCGGCAACGTTTTCATTATGATCTCGGCTATTTTTTCGAAGTCCTTGTGCTCAGCAGTAAAATTCATCGCCATAGTAGCTGTGAGGGTAGCAAGCATATTGGCTTTAACTCCGTGCCCCATGCCATCGGAAAGAACCACAACAATACGATTCTCTTCTTTGACACGCTTTTGCATGAAAACGTCTCCGCAAATACGCTCCCCATGATGGTTGCGCTGCTGACAATTGATCTCTATAAAAAATTCCTGGCGTGACAAGTTGAAGAAGTTTTAAGTTATCCTATTTCTGCTTTTTAGTTTTATGCAACTGTATTATGGAGTTAAGCATAGCTTCGGTTTTGCTGGCGCCCTCGCCGAGCAAATAACCGATTTGCTGTACCATCCCAAGGTTTTGATCAACCACTTCAGTAATTCGCTGAATTATTTGCTCATTACGTACTTCGGGCGAAAACATATCGCGAACAATAGCGCCTACCACCTTATTCTTTTTAATGGAAAAAACGCTTACATTAAGCAACGACTCTTCAATTTCCACATCGCGGCTGATTATATTTTCTCCAGTTTCGAGCGTGTTCTGAAACAATTTATAAAACTGAACAGGAACTAAGGTTTTCAGGTCGGCGCCGCGTAAGCCAGGGATAATATCATCAATCTCTTTTATGTCATCACCCAGCAATTCAATAAAACTGCGGTTGGATGAGGTAACTTTAAGCCTTTCATCCACAATTACTACACCCGAAGGAATCTGATTCATAATCTCACGAGAGGTTTCAAGTTTGTCGGTTGCAAGATCATACTCACTTTTTATTTTTTTCAACTCTTCTTTATAGGCATTAACCTCCTCCTGGCTTTTCTTATTCGACTCCCGTAATGTATTGATGTATTTGTTTTTACTTCTAAGCGAAAAATCGTAACAGATGTCGGTTTTAGTAAGCCCTTGAGCTATTGCCCTGGCAAAATCTTTACAGGTCTTAAAACCACACCCTCCACATCCGGTAAAGCCATCGTCGGCCTGCCCTAAAAGGTTCATAATTTCTTCCAACTTAGCCTGATCAGGCTCTTGCAATCTTTGATCGTCATCCTTAAAGACCCTTTTCATATTCATCTTGGCATGTTTTGCCATTTCAACTTCCCATTTTTCAACATCGAAGTCCTTAAGACGTTTCTTAGCGTATTCTGTTACCAATGCAATGCGCAGTTGCTTGTCGGCAGTAGTAGCCATGCCCGGCCCCATTACACATCCCTCATCATAAAAAACATTGAAATTTTTTCTTATCTGATCTATATTTTGGTCGAAGCTCAACACTGCATTGAGCGATGTTTCAGCGCCTTCAGCAATAATTACATCGCCATCGGTAATAGCATGATTTATACCTCCAGCCTCAAGTATCCCCTCACTTGCAGGATATAACGAGCCCAATTTTCCGATAGGTGGATTGAAATCAGAAAACTCAAGATGGCTCTCATGAATATTTTTTTCACTGAACAATTTGCGTAACTCTCTAAACGTCAGAACAGAATCAATTTTTGTAACCCCATCGGAACGTAATATCTCACGCTTGGCCGCAATACAAGGCCCAATGTAAACAATTCTGACATCCTCACCGTAAGTTTCTCTCACAACATTTGCAGTGGCCATTACAGGGGTAATAATAGGAGCTATATTTCCTATCAGCGAGGGAAAATATTTTTCTATATAATAAACAATAGCAGGGCAATTGGCGGTAATGTAATATTTCCCTTTTTTTTCGTCGAATAGCATTTTATATGCTTTAGCCACCAGATCAACGCCAAATGACACTTCATTTACATATTTAAACCCTAACGATCTGATCATTTCTACAAATTTCCTGTAATCGGTGATATCAGGAAACTCGCCCGAGATGCTAGGATCAACTATAGCTGCAACGTTTTCTTCCGATTTCATTAACTCCTTAACCTCGCCAGTCGAATCCCAATAGGAAATGGCATCATAGCGGCATGCACCAAGGCAACTTCCGCAACCAATGCAACGTGCATCAACTACCGTCGGGATATCGTTTCCGACTGATGTCTGTATAGCATGAACCGGGCATGCCCTTACACAAGCAAGACAGTTGGTGCAGTTTTTAGGATCAATTGAAATTAATGCCATGTTAAAAAGTGTTATAATAACTCATTTTCAAGAATTTCCAGAATTGATTCAGCATTAATATGTTCATATCTCTTCTGGTCTATCATAATACTAGGGCCATTTTCGCAATTGCCAAAACAATGCTTGCCCTTAAAATTTACTTTTCCTGAAAGATTATGCTCCTCCAGAAATTTTTTTATCAGTTGTACCATTTGTTTGTTACCTCTTGCAAAACAAGAGCTTCCAAGACAAATAATAACCTCTTTTTGTAAGGTAACTAATGCCATTTTCAAATAATATTGAGTGCAAAGGTCTAAAAAAAGATGAAATAAAAGAATTTGCGTTAATAATTTAACAATGTGAATTGAACAACAAAAAATAACTTTATTTTTGTTCATCTGTTCAAAACATCTTAATATTAAATGGAATGACAGAAATAAAAACCGTTTTACAGGACTATCAAAATCGAGAACGCGAATATCTTATACCTATTTTGCAGGATATTCAAAGTCTTATCGGTTTTATATCGCCCGACGCCATTGCCGCTGTAGCGTTACATCTTAAAATACCCACCAGCAAAGTATATGCAGTAGCTTCCTTTTATGATCAGTTCAAGTTTTTACCATTTGCAAAATACCGTATAAAAGTATGCAATGGCACCGGATGTCATATTGAGGGTTCAGGCGCTATCTACGATGAATTGGTGAAACTATTGGGAGGTGAAACCAGAACTGAGCTTTTCAGCATTGAGAGGGTACAATGTTTAGGCGCTTGTGGTAATGCTCCGGTTATTAAGATTAATGATAAATTTTATATCGCTGTTACTTTGGAAATGGCAGCTGATATAATTAAATCCATTAAAGCTTTGGAGGATGCGCCATGATTGAAAAAGGACAAGATACCGGTTTAACCGGTTATTTGATCGAAAAGGTTCTAAAGAATTACTCTGGCGATTATCCGCCTGACGTGAAACGCGAGATTGATCTGTTGTTACGTAGGCATTTGCGCCGTCCGGTAATTTATGTTGGCACAGGCACCTGTGGTATTGCAGCCGGCGCTGATGCTACTCTTAAAGCAGCAAAAGAATATCTTAAAATTAATCAGTTGGAAGCAGATCTTATAGAAGTAGGTTGTGTTGGGTTGTGCAGCGCTGAGCCTCTTCTCGACTATCAGGCCCCAGGTAGAGCTCGTGTTAGCTTTCAACATGTTACAGCGGATAAAGTTTACGAAATATTAGAAGAATGTTTTCATAATCATATTTCAGATGAACATGTATTAGGGCAAGTGGCAAGTGAAGGACATGAGTTATGGCATAGAATACCGTTGATTCAGGAGAATCCTTTTTTTAAAAAGCAACATCGGATATTGCTGTATGATTGTGGCGAAATTTCGCCGACCAACCTTGATGAATACATTGCACGCGATGGTTATAAAGCATTTTTAAAAGTTCTGATGAATTATCCGCCCGAGGAGGTTTGTAATATTGTTGGACAAAGTGGATTAAAAGGACGCGGAGGCGGTGGCTTCCCCACGGCAACAAAATGGAATAATGCCAGATTAATGGCCAGTGATAAGAAATTTGTTATTTGCAATGCCGACGAAAGCGATCCGGGAGCTTACATGGATAGAGCGTTAGTAGAGAGCAATCCCTACCGCTTGATTGAAGGAATTTCGATAGCAGCTTATGCGGTGGGCGCCAGTAAAGCCTATATTTACATACGTTCGGAATATAATTTAGCTGTAAAACGACTCCAAAATTCACTTATCAGAGCTAAAGAGGCAGGATTTTTAGGAGAAAACATATTTAATAGCGGGTTTAATCTTCAAATAATCTTGCGTCAAGGGCCGGGCGCTTTTGTTTGTGGCGAAGAAACAGCTTTGATAAAAAGTATCGAAGGCCATAGAGGTACTCCAGAGACCAAACCTCCTTTCCCTTTCGAAAAAGGACTGTTCGGTAAACCCACTGTGGTAAATAATGTTGAAACACTTATTAATGTCCCGCTTATCCTACTTCATGGCCCTTTGTGGTTTAAATCCATCGGAACAGAAACCAGTACCGGCACCAAGCTGTTTGCCTTAACAGGGGATACTGTAAATACAGGTCTGGTAGAAGTTCCATTTGGGATAACTCTCGAAGAGATTATTTATGAAATTGGCGGAGGTATTAAAAATGGAGCGTCATTAAAAGCTATACAGATCGGAGGACCGTCAGGAAGCCTTGTGCCTGCTGCACATAGCGATCTGCAAATTGATTATGAAGCATTTCATAAAAGACATCAGATCATTGGATCAGGCGGTATGGTAGTAATGGATGAGAATACCTGTATCCTCGATATGATAAAATATTTCATCAACTTTTTGCAAAAGGAGAGTTGTGGCAAGTGCATACCATGTCGTGAGGGAACAAATAGGATGTATGAAATCCTACAGATGATCACCACCCGTCCTAAGCAAAATGATAAACACGAAAGCCTCACGCGGTTTCAGGGCGTTATCCAGTTGGAAAATCTAGCTAAAGTGATAAAAGAGACCTCTCTTTGTGGATTAGGTAAAACAGCCCCAAACCCTGTTCTAAGTGCTTTAGAGTGGTTTAGAGAAGAGTTTGAAGAACATGTTTTCGAACGAAAATGCCGGGCTAATGTATGCAAAAACCTTATTGAATATGTCATTAGCGCCGAGCGTTGTACAGGATGTATGGTATGCATGAAAAAATGCCCTTATGATGCAATCACTGGCGCACCCCTTGAACCACATCTGATAATTCGCGATAAATGCACAAGTTGTGGTATCTGTTACGAAGTTTGTAAGTTCTCTGCTATTGATTTCATTTAATTAATTCAAATAATTGGAATTAAATAATTAAAAAGAATATCCGATGATTTTCAACATCGAAGTAAATAATAAAGTTTTAAAGGCCAAGCGCGGAGATTCAATTCTTGAAACGTTGAATCAGAACGGCATTTCGGTGCCAACGTTATGCCGGATGCAGGGTTTTCCATCATCCGGCGCTTGTCGTTTGTGTGTTGTAGAAGTAGAAGGTAAAGAGGACTTAGTGCCGGCCTGCTCACACAACGTAGAGGAATGGATGAAAATACATACACATTCGCCTCGAGTAATCAATGCGCGCCGAACAATTGTTGAACTACTTCTCTCAAGCCATCCCGACGATTGTCTCTATTGCATCAGAAACAAAAATTGCGAATTGCAGGAATTAGCTGACGAGCTTGGAATAAGAGAGAGGAAATTGCCCATAGTAAAGAAACAGGTAAAAAAAGACCCTTCAAGCGTAAGTATTACCCGCGAACCCGATAAATGCATACTTTGCGGTCGTTGCATAAAAGTATGCCGTGACTGGATTGGTATCTCCACCCTTGATTATATTGGTAAGGCAATGAACACAATTGTCGGCCCTACATTCGACAATAAATTAAATATTTCAAATTGTATCACCTGCGGCCAGTGTATAATGGTTTGTCCAACCGGCGCTTTGCACGAAAAGGATGATGTCAATAAGGTGTTGTTGGCCTTGCAGGATCCCGATAAATATGTAGTTGTACAAATCTCGCCTACGGTCTCAGTTTCACTTGCCGAAGAGTTTAATATACGGTTCGGTAAGGAACTTGATGAATTATTAGTAGCTACTTTGCGACGGATGGGTTTTAATAAAGTGTTCAAAACTGCTTTCGCAGCTGATATAATGCTAATTCAAATGGCTGAAGAGCTTATTGATCGAATGGAGAAAAATGAACGACTGCCAATACTATCGAGCAACTGCCCAGCATTTGTCAAGTATATTGAACAAACATACCCTGACCTTATCCCAAATCTTTCGGTGATAAAATCGCCACAGCAAATCATGGGAAGCCTTGTTAAGCACCATTTTGCTAAAGATCAAAAAGTGAAAGCCGAGAAGATATTTTCTGTTTCGCTTATGCCTTGTACTGCCGCAAAATTTGAAGCAAGCCGAGAAGAATTTACTCACAAAGGGAATTCAGATATTGACGTTACCCTTACTACAAGAGAGCTGGCAAGGATGATAAGACTTTATGGTCTGAATATTCAACAATTGGCGCCAGAGGTTTCGGATACACCGTTCGTTATACGCACTTCGGCATCAAAGATTATCGGTACCAGTGGTGGCCTTGCAGAAGCTTTGTATCGCACACTATATTATAAATTGACAGGAAAGCAATTGATTAATTTCAAGATTGCCGCTCTGCGAGGGAATAAAAAAATTAAAGAGTACAACAGCAAAATCGGTAATCATAAAATAGGAATTGCTGCAGTAAATGGCCTATCTAACGCTGTTGAACTTCTCGATAAAATTATCGAAGGAAAGTCTGCTTATCAGTTTATTGAAATAATGGCCTGCCCGGGAAGTTGTGTAAATGGTGGCGGACAACCAATAGGATCGGGGCAGGAAGCTATAAAAGCAAGAATTAAAACGCTTTACGATATTGATGAGAAGGAATCAGTAAAGGCATCCTACAAAAATATGGCGGTAACAGAATTGTTTGACAAATATATTGATAAGGAAAAGGAGTCGTTTTTCCAACAGTTTATTACTTCTTATCAAAAGAGAGATGTTATGCTTTAAACTTGTGTTAACAGCGCTAAATATGATTATTTTTATGTTCGGATAAGTATTTTATTTTAAATTTAAAAAAAATAAGCCAACATGAGCCATTCCAAACGAAAACAACTTGTTTTTACCGTTAAAGACCTTTGCAGGGTTTGTTATACTTGCGTGCGCGAATGTCCTGTAAAGGCCATTAAAATTATCAATGGTCAGGCAGAAGTAATCAATGAGCGTTGTATTGGATGTGGCAATTGTTTCATGGTGTGCAGTCAGGGCGCCAAATGTTTTTTAAAGACAATAAAAGATGCTAAGGCTATAATAGCTGAAAATGAAAAAGTAATTGCTATTGTTGCCCCAAGCTATCCGGCCGAGTTCACCGAGTTTCCCGACCATCGCCAATTTGTGGGGATGATTCGTGCGCTCGGTTTCAGCCATGTTTGCGAGGTAGGTTTTGGGGCTGATATGGTGGCAAGGGAGTATCGCAAATTACATGATATCACATTAACTGGCGGGAGTATTTCGTCAGATTGCCCTGCGATTGTTTTTTTTATCGAACACTACCAGCCTAATCTGATTGATAAATTAGCGCCTATTGCTTCGCCAATGGTAGCTATGACAAGGATTGTCAGAAAAAAATACGGCAACGATTCAAAAGTAATTTTTATTGGGCCATGTATCGCAAAAAAAGCTGAGAGTGACGAAGTAGATGAAGTGCTGACATTTACTGAATTAAGAGAGCTTTTTAAAGAAAGAAAACTTATACCTGAAAAGATAACCCCTTCGGATTTTGATCCTCCCCATGCATGCAAAGGTTCGATTTTTCCTGTAAGTAGAGGAATGTTACAAACTATTGAGCTTTCCGAAGATATCCTTACGGAAGATGTGATTGTTGCTTCGGGCAAGAATAATTTCAGGGAGGTAATCAAAGAGTTTGAAAATGATTTGGATAGCAACCACCATCTGGAGTTGTTATGTTGCGAAGGATGTATTATGGGGCCTGGCACCACAAGTGGAGGGAAGCGTTATAGCCGTAGGTCAATTGTGAGTAACCATGTAAGGAAAAAGTTGGAGAATTTTGATTTTGAACAATGGGAACGCGATATTGAGGAATTTAGTAATCTCGACTTAACGCAAAAACATAATGTCCTTGATCGGCGTATAGATGTACCGGATGAGGCAGAGATCAATAAGGTATTGGTAGATTTGAATAAATTAACACCTCAAGATCATCTTAACTGTACGGCATGTGGTTATGATACCTGTCGCGAACATGCAATAGCTATTGTTCAAGGTTTAGCCGAAGTAGAAATGTGTCTGCCATTCACCATTGAAAAGCTACACCAGTCGGTAATGGATTTAAACGAGTCGAACAAAAAATTGGCTTCTACACAGCAAGCTTTGAGGCAGTCGGAAAAATTGGCCAGTATGGGGCAGCTCTCCGCTGGAATAGCGCATGAGCTCAACAACCCATTAGGGGTAATAACCGTTTATAGCAACATCCTAAAAGATGAAGCTCCGGAAGATGATCCCATACGTAAGGATCTGGAACTTATTGTTGAGCAAGCTGAACGATGTAAAAAAATTGTCGGCGGATTACTCAATTTCGCACGTAAAAGTCAGGTTTGCCTTGTGGAAACTAATATGGTTGACTTTGTAAAACAAAGTCTGACATCAATCATAAAACCCGAAAATGTTGAGTTAATATTTGAGTATAATACAAAGAAACCATTCGCCTATATTGATGTAGATCAGATGATGCAAGCGCTTACAAATCTGGAAAAAAATGCTGTGGAGGCCATGCCGCAAGGAGGTAAACTTACAGTTTCACTTACCGACAACCTGTATAATGTAATCATTAGCATATCCGATACAGGCATTGGGATTCCGAAAGAAAATTTAGAGCATATTTTTACGCCGTTTTTTACAACAAAAGATATGGGCAAAGGCACTGGGCTTGGTTTACCATTGATTTATGGTGTTGTAAAAATGCACAGAGGAAAAATTGATGTGAAGTCAAATACTGATCCTGCTGAAGGTCCTTGTGGAACGACTTTTACTATAACTATTCCAAACGACCTCGGGCAGTAAAATAATAAAATTGTAAAATGAAAAAAACAGTACTTATTGTAGATGATGATGTTGACTATCTCTTTCAGATCAAACTGAAAGTAGAGCAGTTTGGATTTAAGGTTATCACGGCTGAAAGCCAACGTGAAGCCGAAAAAGTTCTCGAAACATTCCGGCCGGATCTAGCAATATTCGATCTGATGATGGAAAAAGAAGATAGCGGCTTTATCCTCAGTTACAAAATAAAACAGAAATATCCTGATGTCCCGGTAATATTGGCTACGGCTGTAACAGCCGAAACTGGAATGACTTTTCATGCGGCAGGAGGAGAAAGTGAATCGTGGATAAAGGCCGATCTTGTATTGGACAAAGGAATTAGAACCGATCAACTTGAAAAAGAGATAAAGAAACTTTTAAAACTTTAATAATGGCAACATTGAAGATTCTGGTTGTTGACGACGAGCCAGGTATCAGGTCTGGGGTGGAACGCATTTTAAGAAATTTCAAAGTGGATTATCCTTTTATGGACGACTTTTACGATTTCTTAATTATAAATGCTGAAACCGGAGAAGAAGCGATTGCTCTGATAAATTCAGAAATGCCTGATATAGCCTTACTTGACAACAAATTACCAGGTATTCAAGGTGTTGAGGTACTTGAATACATCAGAAAACACAATTATGATATCACCGTCGCCATGATCACCTCGCACGCTTCGTTAGACCTTGCCCTAAGAGTTACTCGCGACGGAGCTTTCGACTTTATTCCCAAACCCTTTACCCCACAAGAGTTGAAATCCTCTTTAGAAAATATTACCAAACAAATATTTTTGAAACGTATGGCGCGGGGTATGAAACACGAAGGCAAACAGGTTAGATTTCAGTTTTTATCTGTTCTGTCGCACGAGCTTAAAGCGCCGCTAACAGCAGTGGAAGGATACCTGACTATGATCAAGGAACGCCAACTTGGAAATACTCTCGAAGACTATGATGAGGCAATAGAACGGTCGTTGAAACGACTACAGGGAATGCGTAACCTTATCCTGAACTTACTCGATCTCACAAAAATTGAATCCGGAAAGCCAAGTCAAAAAATTCAAAATACAAACCTTGTTGAAATCATCAAGACTTCGATTGATACAATGATGCCCTTTGCTATTCAGAAAGATGTGAAAATAACGCTACAAGCACCTGAAAAGGTTGTCAAATACCTTGATCCTGAAGAGATGGAAATTATATTTAATAACCTGATATCCAATGCGATAAAGTATAATAAAACTGGTGGAACAATAGAAATTAACCTCACAGAAGAGAGTGGAAAAACCATTATTAAGGTTAAAGATAGTGGCATTGGCATTAACGAAGAAAATTTGCAAGAGCTTTTCAAAGATTTTATGCGAATAAAGAGCGACCAAACCAGAAATATATCAGGAAGTGGATTGGGACTTTCGATAGTTAAAAAAATTGTTGACCTTAACAATGGCGAAATTTCTGTAGAGAGCAAACTCAATGAAGGATCAACGTTTAAGGTTGTACTGCCTGTTTAAATGTCGGGATATTTAGAATTAGAAATTTTTAAAAAATAAATTATTTTTTTACCTATTATTTTTACCAAGATAATAAAACAATTATGAAGTTTTCACCTGAAAAATGTACCATACCCGATCGTCGGATGGAGCCATTTATTGATCCGGCCGAATTATGGGGATTTCTTAATAATACAAAACCTACCAAAGAGCGTGTAAAGGAGATTATCGCAAAATCACTTGAGAAGCAACGTCTCACCCTCGAAGAGACTGCTGCATTGATCAATGCCGACAATCCTGAATTAGTTGAAGAAATTAAAGAGGGAGCACGTACATTAAAGAAAAAAGTATATGGAAATCGAATTGTACTTTTTGCACCATTGTATATTGGAAATCATTGTGTTAACAATTGTAAATATTGCGGCTTTAAAGCTTCCAACAGGTTTGCCATTAGGCGAAAATTGACTGATGAGGAGATCATTCGCGAAACCGAAGCTCTTGAAGAGAATGGCCAGAAACGGTTGATCCTTGTTTATGGAGAGCATCCGATGTATAGCCCAGAATATATTGCCCACACCGTAAAATTGGTTTATGGCGTAAAGAAAGGAAACGGAGAGATAAGACGGGTTAACATAAATGCTGCTCCTCTTGACATAGAAGGTTTTAGAACAGTGAAGAATGCAGGAATTGGAACTTATCAGATCTTTCAGGAGACTTATCATCCCGAAATGTATAAATTTTACCATCCAAGCGGGCCAAAGCGCGATTTCAATTATCGTCTTACATCGCTTGATCGGGCACAGGAAGCCGGATTAGATGATGTAGGTATTGGAGCATTGTTCGGCCTTTACGATTGGCGATTCGAGGTAATGGGGCTTGTGCGTCATACCAATCACCTTGAAGCTGTATATAATGTCGGACCGCATACTATTTCATTCCCAAGAATAAAAGATGCCTCAGAGTTCAACATTGACCTAAAATATATGGTAAATGATAAGGATTTTGCAAAATTAGTAGCGATACTCCGACTGGCAGTGCCATACACAGGTATGATACTCACAGCCCGCGAAGCCCCGGAAGTCCGTTCAGAGGTGATGCAATATGGAGTATCGCAGATAGATGGCGGAACAAAATTAGAGATAGGCAACTATTCAAGCACTCTTAATGAAGAGCAAAACCTTAATAGAGAGCAGTTTAGAGTAAATGATGCCAGATCGCTGAGTGACGTTATCGAGGAGCTGCTTGATAAAAATTACCTACCTTCATTCTGTACTGCTTGTTACCGGCATGGAAGAACTGGCGAGCATTTTATGGAATTTTCGGTTCCGGGCTTTATTAAGCGTTTTTGTACCCCTAACGCAATCCTAACATTAGCTGAATATATTATGGATTATGCAAATCCGAAAGTAGCTGAAAAAGGATGGAAAGTAATTGAAGATAATATGGCCGAGCTACATAATGAAAAACAAGTAATCGAAGTAAGAAAACGAATTGAAAGAATAAAACAGGGAGAGAGAGACCTTTATTTTTAAATAAAAGCTATGAAAAAGACTAAAATTATTGGAATACTAATTAGAGACCGAATAAAAGAAGCTGGTAAATTACAGATTCTGTTATCAAGTCATAATGAGATTATCCGTTCACGGCTTGGCTTTCACGAGCTTTCGCAGGAAGTTTGCAGCAGGGTAGGTATAATTATCCTTACCCTGGACGGAAATCCAGACGAATGGAAACCGTTTGAAAAAGAGCTCTCGGCCATTGAGGGCATCGAGTTTAAGGAAATGTTGTTTAATTATTGAAAAGAAGAAAAATGAATACCATCAGAATTTTAGGTATATATGCCGGTGAAAAGGTTAGCGATAAAGCTGCACTGCAAAAGGTTTTAACTAACTATGGAAATATTATTCGCACCCGGCTTGGGCTAAATCAGGAGGAGGGTAAATACGGTATTATCATCCTCGAGCTTGCAGGCGATGAACAAGAGATGCTGTATTTTGAAAACGCACTTTTGAAAATTGAAGGGCTTGAAATTCAAAAAATGCAGTTTATAGATAGTTAATGCTACTTGGTTAACCTGAAAAGAAAGAAAAATAACATCGAAACTTTTAACGATAGTCAAGTTTTGGATGTCGTAACAATAGGTGTTATCCTGTTTTCCTGAATTTTAGGGTGTTCCAATGCGGAAAACAAGAAAATGGTTTGCCTCAACGGCAAAAATGCCACTCGTAAAGTACTGTTATTTAAAACGTTCAATTTATCATTAACAATTGGGTCAAGTCAGTTTTAAAATGTTCTTTTTGAACATTATTACCGCCAAAATATTCAAAATTATTCCAATCAAAATAAGAACAGAGATTCTCGAAATAAAGGTCGGATTAAAAATTGAGAAGTTCCTCCAAAATATATCGTAAAACCCCTGAATACTCCAATAATTAACTGATACAACAGCAATTTTTTGCATAAAAGATGGCATAAAGATTAAAGGAATCATACTGCCACCAATGGCGCTCATGACTAAAATTATCAATATTGAAAGCCCTTGTACTTGAGATCTGTTTTTTGCAAGAGAAGCTAGCAAAATCCCAAAAGAGGAACAGGCAAAAGCTGTTGCAATGATATTAATCAGCATTCCACCTAAATTAGAATAAATTTCTAAGCCAAAAGCTAAACTTGCAAACAGAAACATTATCAACAATTGTAAAATAGAGATAACATTTGCTGAGATCATTTTGCTAAACAAAATATTTACCGGATTTGTTGGGGTATAGAGCAGGCGAGTTAATGTACCTTCATGTTTTTCGTCCAAAATACTCATTCCAACACCAACTACTGAAAATAACAACCACATTACCGCCGTGCCTGCAACAGCCTGAATCAAACCTAATTGATTATCGTTAGTAGATCTAACCAACTTGGTCATTTTTATATCGCCACCCATAAAGTTTGAGGCTATATTAACTTTATCTCTTTTGCCGCTTCTCAAAATGCCATCTGAAATAGCATCGTAAAGATGATCGGACTGTGTTTTGATAGCCTCCTTTGCTTTCGGATCATTAATGCCAGCCATTCTTGCTAATCTATTGCCTATCATTTGCTTTGAGTTTAGCAAATTAAAAGGTAGCATCGCAATAGTGGGAACGAGTGATTGTTGTATAAGACCAACTTCTATTCCTCGCGCCTCGTCATATCTTAATTCCAACGGTAATTCAGCTCCTTTTATCAAAGAATCGGAAAAACCAATATGAATAACCAAAACGCAACTTCTATTTCCTTTTTTAATACTCTCTTCTGCCTCCTCCAACGTAACAGCTTGAAGCTGAATGGATTTTAAGGAATCTAATTGTAAAATTGCTTTTTTAGATAGAGGTGTATTATCTAAATCGCTGACCAATAAAGTAATTTTATTGCTCTGTCTTGTCTTACCGACACCCCCAAATGCAAATGCAAAAATCGTCATCAAAACAATTGGAATTGCAAAAGTGAGTATCATCGAACGCCTGTCCCTAAAAAAAAGTCTTAAGTCTTTTACGGCTAATCTTATCATTTTAATCTCTCAATTGTTTTCCGGTTAGATTTAAAAATATCGTTTCAAGGTTAACTTTCATAATTTCGACATTCGTAATATCTAACCCTATTTGATTACATTTTAAAACCAATTTTGATAAATCAAATTTTACATTTGATGATTTGAAAAGAATGGACGTATCTGATTGCTTTGCATCGCTCCAAAACGATTTAATCTCATTAGCTTTCTCCTCATTAATATTTGAAAAAGTAATATTAATGATTTCTTTTGTTGAAATTGTGCTTTTTAATTCATCCAAAGTCCCTTCAGCAATAATTTGTCCATTATCAATAATACCGATACGGTTACAAAATCTTTCTGCCTCTTCCATATAATGAGTAGTATAAACAATAGTCATCCCCTGGCTATGCAACTTTTCTATCATTTCAAAAATCAAGTTTCTACTTTGCGGGTCAATACCCACCGTAGGCTCATCCATAAAAAGTACCTTAGGGCGGTGCAACAGCGCTGCCGCAATATTAATTCGTCGTTTCATACCGCCGGAATAGTTCCCGACTTTGTCGTTCTTCCTATCTTCAAGACCGAATAAATTCAGCAGTTCATTTGCCCGATTCGATAATTCCTTGCCTGGAACTTGGTATAAACCACCCCAAAATAATAGATTCTCATATGCGGTGAGTTCATTGTACAATGCAATTTCCTGCGGCACAACGCCAATAACTTTTTTTACACTTTTGGCATCTGTTGATAAATTGTATCGACCTATTGTAACCTCTCCAGAATCAGCATCAAGTATTGAGCTCATTATGGAAATGATAGTTGTTTTCCCTGCTCCATTAGGGCCTAATAATCCATATAACTCACCGGTTTGTATGGTAAAGTTTATTCCTTTTAGAGCTTTACGTCCATTGTAGGACTTTGTTAAACTTTTTACTTCTATCACATTTTTTCTTTATAGCGCTGTTTTTGCAATATTGCCAATAACCAAGCTACACAAAGCAATAAAAATTTTGTATTATAATAGATGAAATCCATCCGGGTAGTATTGTTAACCACAAATACATGAACATCTGAAATTCTTACCTCTCGGAGCGGGCTTAATAAATAAAACTAACGAGAAAAACTTATGGCGCCGGAGCTGTTAGTTTTTACTAAATAGGCTTTTCCGGATTTAACAGCGCCAAGGGTATTAATTCCGTATTCAGGCCAATAGACACCTAAGCCGGCGACATCGGTAGCAATCTCAAATCCTTCTACGTTAGAAAAAAGCAGTTCAACATCAATATTATTAAAGGAATAAACAGGAATCATGTTCCAACCTTCGTTAAGCTGTACTATTGAATTTTGAATAGTTGTGCCGCAAATAGGCAGAGTAGTATCCCATTCGGATTTAATAACGTAACCAGAGCTTACGTTCCAGTTAACTATTGTAAAAGTATTGCCTCCCGGCCAATATATTCCGTCAAAATTATAAAGTATAATTAATGGATAAGTTATTGGGTACAGCAGCTCTGGTAAAGAAGAATTTTCGGGGGTAATATTACTTGATATCCCACTCCAGCCTGTCGGTATTTCAATTAATTGATCAGCTTTTACACTAATTATAAACTCACAACAATCAGAACATCCGGTTGAGTTATCTGTATAACAATAGCTAACTAAAAAATCTCCAATGCCATTCCAAGGCTCAAAATAATAAGCTCCATTTTCGAATACTACCCCATCCCCACTATATACGCCACCTTGCGGATACACAACATCGAGTAAAAGACTTTCCGAGCCAAGGCAAACTTCAAAATCCTCAGAACAAAATATTTGTGGCAAAGATTTAACCGTTACAGTTACTTCATCTGTTTTAGTATCACCGAATGAGTTGCTGACTGTAACAAAATAAGTTGTATTATCTAACGGAGCTACTAATGGATTTGGTTGAGAAGAGACAAAGCCGACAGGGTCTGAAGACCAAGAATACTCAACGTTACCACATCCTCCAGAGATATTTACTGACAACTGAACCTCATCACCAAAGCAGACCTCGTTGGGCACGGCATTAGCCATTATTTCCATAGGGTTAAGAACACTAACCAGCATCGAAATCCCATTTGTACAAAATAATCCGTTAAAATTAGGCATTGATGAATCATAATCCACATAGATAAGTTGTTCGGTTGCTGATTGCGAATAAAAAACTTTCCATGTTATTACTTCGTTTTCCGAAAAGCCATCTTTAATATCAATTGTTGTTATATCATCGCCATAGGCTACTACCACAAAATTTTGTCCGGATTGCCATTCTACAGCTCCGCCACATGATAATCCTCCTTGGTCATTTGTATAAAAAACACCAATGTAATCACCTACCGAAAGATCAATACAATTGTAAGCAACATCAGTGGTTATAGCAATAACATGCGAAGAACTGGTAGGAACGAACTCCCATCCTGAAGGTAAGGTGGTGGCAGATTTACCATTTGAACTCAGGGCGCTATTTGAAATGATAATGAAAGCAATAGATAAAAGTTGAGTATAACGTAGAAGATAGTTCATAGTTTTTAGTTTTAATTTTTCGCAATCAGTTTCCTATTAAAAAGTTCAATCCTTGTTTGATAAATCCGAGTGTAAAATTACAAGTAATTATTAATACCGACTATTTCTAGAAAAATTTAATTTATCCTAATTAGAATAAGAATTGTACTAAAGAAACACTAAATCGAAATCGAACAATTAATAACAATAGACGGAGCTAAAAGGATTACTATTGATTAAATTAATTAGTCGATCCTTAAAAACATGTTTAAGTCCTGTTTATCAAAAATAAACTGTTGATAAAAAATTGATTCTGAGTGTTCCGCATTGCAAAGTTGGGGCTGTATCAAAATAAATATGTGGCTAAAAAACCGCAAGGTGTCTTAGAAGCGTCCAATTGCAAGGCGCTGAGATTGAGGGCAAAGGAGCATACTTGAAGTACGTTACTTAACCAGTACTCCGACAAGTTCGGCAACCATCGAAAGTAACATGATTGCTGGGCGAAGTCGAAGCACAGCAGTTTGGCGTTTGTGAGATACCGCCATTGTTATGAATTTTCCGGCTTACTCCACAACCACCTTCTCAGTACTCCACCTTTCGCCATCCCAAAGCCTTACCAGGTACAAACCTGACGGCAGGTGTGTTACATCAATTTTATGAAAATGGCCGGTTGGCTGCGCTTTGTAAAGTAGCTTGCCTGTGTGGCTGTATAGCTCAATTTGCGCTTGCGCCGGCGGT
>Ga0255347_1000083_pt1 | contig 173380 bp, 168 predicted proteins | sample wastewater_treat_2_FD_192479 | JGI IMG/M metagenome (GOLD analysis project Ga0255347, IMG submission 192479) | Wastewater microbial communities from Lulu Island WWTP, Vancouver, Canada - plant24 | ecosystem: Engineered > WWTP > Wastewater > Unclassified | place: Canada: Vancouver, British...
GCCAACGACAAAGCAGCCTGCACAAATTGCACAGACTGCTTTTGGTTACTACATAGATTATTTTTGTTTTTTGCGCTGTCTACTTGACAGGGGGCGGGTCAAAAGTTCAGGGGATTTTTGTAACATTAATCGGGTTCCTGCATAGAATATAAGCAGGGGAGAGATCAGACATCAACTATATTGGTAACGACTCCCGCAGGAGAGATGTCGATGTGACCGAAGGAAGGCTTTTTTCCGTCACGGGGGATAGAAGCGCTTCCGGGATTCATTATGTAAAGTCCGTTTTCGTTGCTCTGATAGCGGACATGGGTATGCCCGAAAAGAACTATATCACAGCCGTTTGTGAGCGCAAGGTTTTTCAGCCTGTCCAGAGAGCCGCCTACACTGTAAAGGTGACCATGAGTGGCGAGTATCTTATGATCAAGGACAGGAAGAACAAAAACATCATTGCTGAGGCTATCAAAGTCGCAGTTGCCGGCAACGTGTATTATCTTTGGAGCAAGCTTCTGGTGAGACAGGATAAAATTGTCCAGTTCACGCTCGCCGTCACCAAGGTGTATTATCCAGTCGGCATCGGTATTTCGGAGAATTATACTTTCAAGATTGAAGTAATTACCATGTGTGTCTGATAAAACAACAATTCGCAAGAAGATCCCTCCCAGTGAAGAATATACCATATTATAACATATTTTAAATCAAAATGCAATATAATATTGTATAAAATATAAAAAGGAGGCATTTATGAATAATAATATAGATCCCAAAAAGATCTCGGGACTGCTCAATGTAGTCAGTAAGAAGATAGGAGTCCCGCCAGAAAAGCTGCGTTCAGAACTTGAGGAGGGGAAGTTTGACAGTGCTCTTTCAGCCATGAACAAAAATGATGCAGCAAAATTTCAACAGGCTGTTAATAATCCGAAGCTTGTTGAAAAAATGATGAGCACTCCGCAAGCCAAAGCTCTCTATGAGAAGCTTTCGGGCGGTAAGAAATAACGGGAGAGACAAGTGGACGACATAATGAGCAGGATCAGTGAATTGCTGTCAGATGAGGAGAGCGTAAAGCAACTGTCAGAGCTTGCACAGATGCTTGTCTCAGAGGAGAATGCTGATAATGAGGATACAGCTGAGCAGTCAGATGTCCAGCCGGATCTCGGAGCTGTACTTAAACTGACAAGTCTTGTGGGAGCCGCTTCAAATGACAGCAGGAATACTGACCTGCTCCTGGCACTAAAACCTCATCTCGGAGCTGATAAGCAGAAACGTGTGGATAAGGCAATAAAGCTGATGAAGCTCCTTGCAATGTGGAATATTGCAAAGGACAGCGGTCTCTTGCAAGAGCTGATCTGATCCAGTGGGAGGTGATCTGATGGCGGTATATAACAAGGGCAGCAGAAAAGAAAGCGGCTGTGAGAATATGAAGATATATCAGAGCTGTCCGAGGAATATCGCCGCAGATATTCCTCCTGAGAGTGAAAGCTGCTCGGATAGAAGCGATTATAAAAGCTCTGATAACAGCCCGTTCAAAAAAATAATAGATGACTTTCTTGACGGAGGTATTGACAGCGATAAGCTGCTGATCGCTGTGCTTCTATATCTTCTGATAAAAGAAGGCGCTGATATAAAGCTTATCATCGCTCTTGGATATATACTGATGTGAGAGGTAAAAATGGATACAGAAATGATCTTCAGAATTGGTTGTGCAGCTGTTATAATAATTGTTGCAATATACTATTTCAGGCGCGAAAAAAAGGTGCTTTCACTGTTTATCGGAGCTGTTACAGGCTGCGCAGCGCTGTTTATCGTCAATAAGTACGGCGGAATGCTCGGCGTGGACATACATCTCAATCTTTTTAATGCAGTTGGAAGTATCGTACTGGGAGTTCCGTTTGTGGTTTTTCTTGTAATAATGAATTTTTTGTAAAAATAAAGTTCTATTTCACAAAAACTATTGAATTATTATGTTTTTTATGGTAAAATATACTTATAGGAGGTGGATCATGAACATTATCGATATCATCAATAAAACTAAAAAATCACAGGAACTCAACGAAGAAGAGATCTCATGGCTGGTAAAAAGCTACACTGAAGGCGACGTCCCTGATTATCAGATGTCAGCGTGGCTTATGGCTGTATGTCTCAACGGACTGACCGAAAAGGAGACCTTTGCTCTTACTGCTGCTATGCGTGACAGCGGAGATATTCTGAAGCTCAGTATTCCTTACACTGCGGACAAGCACAGCACAGGCGGAGTAGGCGACAAGACATCACTCATAATCGGACCTATCGTAGCAGCCTGCGGTGTATGTGTGGCAAAAATGTCAGGCAGAGGACTGGGGCACACTGGCGGTACTATCGACAAGCTTGAGAGTATCGAAGGCTACAGGACTGATCTTCCTCTGGCAGAATTCGAGAAAATACTCAGGCACACAAATTTCTCCATCATTTCTCAGACAGGAGAGCTTTGTCCTGCCGATAAGAAGATGTATGCACTCAGAAATGCGACAGGTACTGTTGACAGTATACCGCTTATCTGTGCAAGTATCATGAGCAAGAAGCTTGCAATGAATGCGGATTGTCTTGTGCTTGACGTAAAATACGGATCGGGAACTTTTATGAAATCCAAGGAAGACGCTGAAAAGCTCGCTGTGTTAATGGAAAAGGCGGGTAAGTCAGCAGGTAAGAAGTGTAAGGCTGTAGTTACTGATATGGATTCTCCTCTCGGACGAAATATCGGCAATGCACTTGAAGTCAAGGAAGCTGTCGAAGTCCTTCAGGGCAAGGTGAAAGGAAAGCTTTACGACATCTGCATAGAGCTTGCAGCGGATATGCTGGAGCTTTCTGGCAAGGGTGACAACGCAGCCTGCCGTAAAATGGCTGAAGAAGCTGTTTCATCGGGCAGGGCTCTGGGAGTTCTGCGGGATACCATCAAGCTTCACGGCGGAAACTATAATATCTGTGATGATACATCTCTTCTTCCTCAGCCGCTTCTTAAGTATGAGATCAGAGCCACAAAGGATATGAAGATCCTCGGATTCAACTGTGAGGAGCTTGGAATGACTTCACTTCTTCTGGGTGCAGGAAGGCTTACAAAGGAAGACAAGCTGGATATGAGCGCGGGTATCGTTATGAACTGCGATATCGGAGATCAGCTTGCTGCTGATGATATAATAATGACGCTGTATTCTACAGTTTGCAGCGATTTCTCTGACGCTGCGGTCAGAGCTCTCAATGCTGTCAAATTCGAGATAACCGAAAAGCCAAGCTATACCTGATACAGGTGCAAATAATAAATGGAGGTCGTTAAAAATGGGATTTGTTGATTCAGTAAAGGACATTGCAGGAAAATTCGGTGAGTCAGTTGAGCGCGGAGCAAAACAGGTTTCCAACAGCTCTAAAAAATTTGCCGAGAAGACAAAGATGAAGCGTGAGATCGCGCGGGTACAGTCTGATATAAACACTGATTACATAGAGCTGGGAAAGGTCATGTTCGAGAAGATCTGTGATGATCCCGACAATGAATATGCTTCCATAGTATCCGATATAAAGGATAAAAGCGCAAATCTTGAGGAACTCAGGAAGCTGCTTATGACACTTGAGGATAAGGTGACCTGTGTAAACTGCGGTGCGCATATACGCAAGGATCAGATTTACTGCGATAAATGCGGCACAAAGGTTGAACGTCCTGAAAATGAGCCTGCTGCTGAAGTCGTTGAGGCGGAAGTGGTATCAGAAGAAGCTGTTTTCAGTTCAGATGAGGTAGAATAACATTTTTAAGGCGTATCTGCAAAGGATACGCCTTTATTTATGCAAAGTGCTGTAAATACGGCAATGCGATTTGGCGGTAAAAACGAAAAATAGGTATTTACTTTTTCACTTTTTTGTGATAAAATATAAATAGTTTATCGCTTTGCAGCTTTTTGGCTTTTATAGGCAAAAGTTAAAAACTGCTTTTGCAGAAAGGATCTTTATAATGCCCATTACTGATTTACTTGAAAGAAACGCCGAATTATACGGCAATGACGTGGCTCTCGTGGAGGTCAACCCTGAGATAACAGAAGTTCGCCGTGTTACATGGAAGGAATATGAACTCATAGAGCCCAATCCGGAATGTCACTACAGACGTGAGATCACATGGAAAGTATTCGATGAAAAGGCTAACCGTTTCGCGAATATGCTCATTGAAAGAGGTGTACATAAAGGAGACAAGGTAGGAATACTTCTTATGAATTGTCTCGAATGGCTCCCTATATACTTTGGTATACTCAAAACAGGTGCTCTTGCAGTACCGCTCAACTTCAGATATACAGCTGACGAGATCAAGTATTGCCTTGACCTTGCAGAGGTAGATGTACTCATGTTCGGTCCCGAGTTTATTGGAAGGATCGAGGAGATCGCTGACGAGATAAGCAAGAACAGACTTCTGTTTTATGTAGGCGAAGGATGTCCCTCATTTGCTGAGCACTACGACAGCCTCGTTTCTAACTGTGCAAGCTCTGCTCCTGATGTAAAGCTTACAGATGATGATGACGCAGCTATCTACTTCTCATCAGGTACAACAGGCTTCCCAAAGGCTATCCTTCATGATCATACAAGTCTTATGCATTCCGCTAAGGTTGAGCAGAATCATCACGGTCAGACCAGAGATGATATTTTCCTCTGCATACCTCCTCTTTATCATACAGGCGCTAAGATGCACTGGTTCGGCAGCCTTTACTCGGGCAGCAAGGCTGTGCTCCTCAAGGGAGTAAAGCCAAAGTCTATTATTGAGACTGTTTCGGAAGAAGGCTGCACAATCGTGTGGCTGCTGGTTCCGTGGGCTCAGGATATACTTGATGCCATCGACAGGGGAGATATTGATCTTTCCAACTATGATCTTGACCAGTGGAGACTTATGCATATCGGCGCACAGCCTGTTCCTCCGTCGCTTATCGCTCGCTGGAAGAAGGTCTTCCCCAAGCACCAGTATGATACAAACTATGGTCTCAGCGAGTCTATCGGCCCCGGCTGTGTTCACCTCGGCGTTGAGAATATCCACAAGGTAGGTGCCATCGGTAAGGCAGGCTTCGGCTGGGAGGTCAAGATAGCTGACGAAAACGGAAATGCAGTTGAGCGTGGACAGGTCGGCGAGCTTCTTGTTAAAGGTCCCGGTGTCATGAAGTGTTATTACAGAGACGAAAAAGCTACTGCCGAAACTCTCAAGAACGGCTGGCTCTATACAGGTGATATGGCTCAGGAGGACGAGGACGGCTTCATTTATCTTGTTGACCGTAAGAAGGATGTTATCATCAGCGGCGGTGAGAACCTTTACCCTGTTCAGATCGAGGACTTCCTCAGAAGCCACCCTGCTATAAAGGATGTTGCTGTTATAGGCCTGCCCGATAAGCGTCTTGGTGAGATAGCTGCTGCTATAATTTCGATCAAGGAAGATCATAATTGCACAGAGGAAGACATAGCTTCCTTCTGCCAGAAGCTTCCCAGATACAAGAGGCCTCATAAGATCATCTTTGCAGATGTTCCGAGAAATCCCACAGGAAAGATCGAAAAGCCAAAGCTTCGTTCTATTTACTGCGGAGAAAGCCTTGTTGCAACTCAGATAAAGAACTGATAGATTTAAGACCGATGGAGCTTTTTTCATCGGTCTTTTACTTTGTTTTTGCAGATTTGCAGGCGGTAAAGATCACTCACTCGACCATATTCGACAAAACTCGTCAATTCACGACGAAATCGCCTATGTAAAACTTGGCAAAAGTATGGTATAATTTGTCTGAAAACATCGAAGGAGTGGATCAATAAATGAAGAAAAACGTCGAAGCAATCATCGTAAAAACACTATTAAACCTTGGGATTTCTCCTAACACAAAGGGCTATCATTATTTGCGGGACGGCATACTGATATGTGTGACCTCAGAAGGTAATCTGACAGTTTTCAGCAAAGACCTTTACTCTAAGCTGGCGGAGACCTATCATACTACCGAGTGTTCGGTAGAACGTGCGGTAAGACACGCTATCAAGTCAGGCTGGTACCGTCATAATGAAGAACTTGCAGAAGTGATCTTTATGAACACACTTCAGAGCGAGAATGATATTCCCACAAATTCCGTATTTATCTCAACCATATCCGAATGGATAAGGATAAACTATTCGGATCTTCTGTAATACCGAAAAAGGCAGCTTTACCGAGCTGCCTTCTTTTTTTATACATAAAAGTAAAAATCGCAGCTCAGTAATCTGAACTGCGATCATATGTGGTGAGACATGAGGGATTTGAACCCTCGACCCTACGCTTAAAAGGCGTATGCTCTACCGACTGAGCTAATGTCTCACAACAAAATTAATTATATCAAATTTTGCTATGATTGTCAAGGCGTTTTTCATCTTTTTATATTAACTGTCATTATGCTAACTTTTGCAGAACAAATTAGTGCAATTTGACGTTTTTGATATTTAGGCTTGACTTTCCCTTCTATACATGATATAATATTAAAGTCGTCAAATGATGTGCTTGTAGCTCAGCTGGATAGAGTGACTGGCTACGAACCAGTAGGTCGGGGGTTCGAATCCCTCCAGGCACGCCATATGACTAAAGCCTCTGCGAAATATCGCAGGGGCTTTTATTTTTCTTGACATAAATGGTGAAAACGGGTATAATATATAAGTATTAATGATAGGAGGGAATACTATGCTGAAAAGATCAATTATCGGTCTGCTGTGTACGGCTGCTGCGGCGACGGGAATGCTTAAATTCTCCATGTCGGCATATGCAACTACAGCGGATGACGTTGCGGCTGTTGCCAGATCCTACGGCTATTCCGAGGAGGATATACAGGCAGGCTATAATGAATACTACTCTCACCCCGAGGATTATCTTTCCGAGAGGCTCGATAAAGCAATTGCAAAGCTACATGAGGCGGGTGGACAGATAATCACTACAGGCCCTCAGGTGCCTAATAACACCGTTACAACAACAGTAAAGGCTGCGGAACCCGTAGATACGCCTTCCGATACTCCTCAGAACGGCGGTATCACACTTACCGCAAGTGACGGATCAACTTTCACGAGGATCAGCAAGGAAGAGTTCATCAAGCTTTCCTATGATGAAAAAATGGCTTACGTGAGAAGCTTTACTCCTGCTCAGCAGCAGGCTATAATAGATAATCTCAGCCCTGAGGAATACAGGAGCCTTATGAAACAGACTCCGTCACAGCAGAAGCTTCAGATAGTGGGAACACTTTCCGAAGCTGCCGAGGAAATGGGGCTTAACGTAACTGTTGATGAGATCTCTGATGATTCTCTTACTCTGGCTATGAGAAATGACAGGGGAGAACTGGTAAATGTTTCCACAGCAGGAGCATCAGTAGAGGACACAGGCTACGACAGAAGAGGTATACTTGCTGTAGCCGGTATTCTTATAGGTCTTAGTGCATCAGCAGTGTTCCTGCTTATGAGACGTTCTAAAATCGGCGGATCGGAGAATTAAATGGAAAAGAATAAAAACAAAGACAGCACTCTGATCCATATTGCTACACCATTCGTTTTTCTGGCTCTTTGTATAGGTCTGTTTATGATAGCTATGATAAAACCTTCTGACAAGATCAGGATGTACCTTAATCTGGCTTTTATGGACAGCCTTAAAAATACTCCCGAGTCAGCAGGTTCCGGACTTGTTGTACGTGATAATGATATTATAACTGATTATGATGGTGAGACCTCCGAGGAGGGGGAGTTCATCAGACCTAAATTCGGTGAGATGTATGCTGAAATGACCTGTTCCGCTTTTGACATTACTATCCCTGTATACTGGGGAAACAATTCCGAATTGTTTGAACGCGGTGCCTGCCAGTCTGCTGGTTCGGTCATTGCCGGAGAAAAAGGCAATACTGTAATAAGTGCTCATGTTGATACATTTTTCTCTGAGCTTTACAAGCTGGAAAAAGGCGATACCGTAACGCTCAGGACCAACTACGGTTCATTTGTTTATACAGTAAAGGAAACTATCAGCTTTAACAAGAAGGACGGCAAGTATGTCGCTCCCTCCGAAGACACAAAACTGACGCTCTATACCTGTAAAAAGGATATTCTCGGCAATGCTGACGAGCGTACGGGAGTTGTATGTGAGCTTACAGAGAAAAAGTTTTACAGCATAAAAGGAGGGGAGCTCTCACGATGAAAAAAGTAAGTACCTACCTTCCTTCACTGATAATATCAGTTATACTTGTTTTCCTTCTGATCATCAGTTCAGCTGTTCTTCTTGTGGATATAAATATTTCTTCTTCAAAGCTGAAAAATCTTGCGGCTAAAAACGACCTCGGGTCAAAGATATATACCGAGCTGAATAAGAATTACAAGGATAAGTATAATACAACAGGAATTCCATCGGAAGTTTATATGGACTCTATCAGTAATTCTTATCTTAAAAGTGTAGAGGAAGCTTATATCGATGCTGCATTTGATGCTCTTGAAGGCAGCGGAAGGATGAATGTAAATGTGCCTTCAAATCAGAAGCTCGAGGAAAGTATCGACCGCTTTTTCAATGATTTTGCTGATGAAAACAACTATGAAAAGGACGATAATTTCGGTCTCAAGCTTCGTAACACAAAGGAGAACGCATACAAAACCATCGGTGCATACTGTGATGTCTATAAATTTTCGTCAATGAGTGAACATGGTATTCTTCCGAAACTATCTAAGCTGTATTCAAACCGCTTTTTGGCTACAGCGGGTGTTCTCGGTGCTACTATACTGATGATAATACTTCTTGTACTGATAAATCGCAAAAAGAAGATAACAATACTGTATTGGTGCGGTATTTCTGCTATAATCTCGGGCATTCTCGGCGGAGTTCCGAGTATATATCTTTTAGCCGTGAAATACTTCGATTCCTTTTCAATAAAGCAGGCTCCCGTATTCACTGCATTTACCAGTGCTATGTACAAGTATACAGAAGCTTTTATGGCTGTTCAGATGGCGTTTATAGTTATTGGTATCTCACTTGTGGTGATATATGGTGTCACACATGAGAAGAAAAAATATCCCGATACAAAACCTACAGATATTAACTGACTTAAACAGCTGCTTTATGCAGCTGTTTTGTTATAATTAACTAATAATTAAAGTTTACATTTTTGTCGCAGCTTGTTGACAAAAAGCTGCTAATGATGATATAATAGTTTTATCGGTTATACCGGTAGAACAAATTATTTAAGGAGGCAAAAAATATGGAATCGATCAAAAAGTACATCGCTGAAGTAATTGGTACATTTGTACTTGTGCTTCTCGGCTGCGGTACAGCAATGCTTGTAGGCTGCGACGCAACATCAGGCGGGGGATATATCCTCACCGCACTTGCTTTCGGTCTCGTTATCGTTGGTATGGCTTACTGTATCGGAAACATTTCAGGCTGCCACATCAATCCTGCGGTATCTCTCGGAGTTCTTCTCACAGGAGGCATGACATTTACCGACTTTATCGGTTATGTAGTGTCACAGTGTGTCGGCGCTATCGCAGGTGCAGGTATGCTCAAAGCTATCTTCAATCTTGGAGATGTTACAGATATGACCGGCGGCTACGGAGCAAACGGACTTGCAGGCGTTAACGGTAACGCAGGTGCAGGAATACTGGTAGAGATCCTTCTTACATTCATCTTTGTAATGACAATTCTGGGTGTTACATCAAAGAAGGCTAATCATGGTTCATTCGGCGGACTTATAATCGGTCTGACTCTTACACTTGTACATATCTTCGGAATTGGTCTTACAGGTACATCTGTAAATCCCGCAAGAAGTCTTGGACCCGCGCTTTTAGCAGGCGGCGATGCTCTCGGCGATCTTTGGGTATTTATCGTAGGACCTTTTGTAGGCGCATTACTTGCAGCATTTGTTTATAAGTTCCTTGAGTCTTCAAACAAGGTTGTAAAGCCTGTTGCAGAAAAGCCGGCAGCTAAGACAGTTACTCCCGCTAAAACAACAGCTTCAAAGAGCAACTCTAATAAGAAAAAAAGAAATAATGATTTAAGCTCCCTGAGATCAGGGAGCTTTTTTATAGCTATAAAATGATTTTTCTTGAAAAAAGCAAAGAGAAGTGATATAATAGAACTAATGAAAAAAGAGACAAACTTTCACCAAATCAAAGTTTGGTGAAAGTTTAGAGACATATTAACAGGAGAGAGTTATGAGACATCTTTTTATAATGGATCAAAAGGATTACGATAATAGCTGGAAAAGATATAATCGACCGTCCGTGCGTGGTATTATAATCAATAATAAGAAAGTCGCAATGGTTTACAGCAGAAAGTTTGATTATTATAAGTTTCCTGGCGGCGGAATCGAAAATAATGAAGCTCACATAGAAACTCTCAAGCGTGAGATGTCTGAAGAGACAGGTCTTATCATTTATGAGCCTTCGGTAACTGAGTATGGTTCGGTCCTGAGAATCCAGAAAAGCCGCTTTGAAGAAAACACAGTTTTTGAGCAGGAAAACTTTTATTATCTGTGTGATGTATTATCGGACGAAAGCCGGCAGTCACTTGATGAATATGAAGCTGATGAGGGCTTTGTACTTGAATATGTGTCACCCAATTATGCTATTTCAGTTAACAGAACACATGATCATTGCGGCTATGATGAACACCTTATAGAGCGTGAATCACGTGTTCTTGAATTACTTGTAAAGGATGGGCTTTTATGAATAATCTGAACTCCCCCGATAATCCTGAGTTTCTCAATGATTATCTTGTACATATGAAAATAGTTAAACTTCTTGCTCAAAGGACTATTGAGGAATATTATACCGATATACGGTTATTTCTTAGGTTCGTTTATGAGAATGAACATAACACAGGAAAGCCCCTTGAGGAAATAGCAATACGTGATATGACTACAGCAGACCTCAGAAAGATCACTGTTTCGGACATATATAATTTTATTTTTTATACCTCGGACGAACGAAAAAACAAGGACAGAGCCCGTTACAGGAAGATCTCATCCCTTAGAAGTTTCTTTAAATATCTGGAAAAAGTAGCGCATATCATTGAAATCAATCCCACAAAGGATCTTGATGTTCCGGTACCGAAGGCTTCTTTGCCTAAGTTCCTTTCTCTGAACGAGAGTTTAAGGCTTCTTGAGACTGCTGACAGTGCCGATTCAAAGAGGGATTATTGTATTATAACTCTTTTTCTTAACTGCGGTATGCGTCTCAGCGAGCTTGTTGGGATTAACATAAAAGATATAGATTTTTATGAAAACCGACTCAAGGTACTTGGCAAACGCAGTAAGGAGCGTATGGTGTATCTGAATGCTGCTTGTGTTGATGCTCTCAATAAATATCTTGAAATACGGAAGAATAATCCAAAGGCTGCTGATGAGCCTGCATTGTTTATAAGCAATCAGAACAGACGTATTTCAAAGCGCCGTGTTCAGCAGATAGTTGAAGAAACATTGCAGAAAGCAGGCCTTGACGGAAAAGGAATTACCACACATAAGCTTCGTCATACAGCTGCTACACTTATGTATCAATATGGAGATGCAGATGTGCTTACTCTTAAGGAACTTCTTGGACACGCAAACATATCCACTACAGAGATATACACTCATCTAAATGATGAGAACGTAAGAAATGCCATAGAAAGCAATCCGCTCGCAAAAATAACATCTGAGAACGATGATGATAAATAATATGTAAAAGCTGTCTTTATATGTTGCAAAATCATCAGATTTGTAGTATAATATTTTGGGAGATTTATTAGATAGAAAATCGGAGGTCAACTATCTATGTGTGGAATCGTAGGTTTTACAAATAATATTGAAAATACTGACGAAGTTCTTGAAAAAATGATGGACCGTATCAGACACAGGGGGCCGGACGCAGAGGGCAAATATATTGACGAGGATATTGCTCTCGGTCACAGAAGGCTTAGTATCATTGATATTAGCTCAAGCGGCGATCAGCCTATCTTCAACGAGGATAATTCTCTTGTTATTATCTTTAACGGAGAGATCTATAATTATAAGGAGATCCGTGAAAAGCTCATAGAAGCAGGTCACAGCTTCAGAACAAACACCGATACAGAAGTTCTTATACACGGCTACGAAGAATACGGTGAAAAGCTTCTGAATATGCTCAGAGGTATGTTTTCATTCGTTATTTGGGACAAAAATAAAAAAGAGCTTTTCGGCGCAAGAGACTTTTTCGGCATCAAGCCGATGTACTATGCAAATATGAAGGGTACGCTTATGTTCGGCTCAGAGATAAAGAGTTTCCTTGAACATCCGAATTTCACTAAAGAGCTGAACACAACTGCACTTGAGAACTATCTCACCTTCCAGTACTCCCCTACTTCCGAAACATTCTTTAAAAATGTTTACAAGCTTCCACCTGCTCATTATTTTCGATTCAAGGACGGAAAATTTGAAGCTAAGCGATATTGGGACGTAAAATTTAACGCCGACGGCAAGCCGCAGCTTGATGAGTGGGTGAATATGATCTCCGATACATTCCATAACTCCGTTGAGGCTCATAAAATAGCCGATGTTGAGGTCGGCTCATTCCTCTCCAGCGGTGTTGATTCAAGCTATGTAGCGGCAATTGCCGATGTTGACAAGACCTTTACAGTCGGATTCGGCAGCGATGAAAAATATAATGAGATCGGTTGGGCTAAGAATTTTTCGGCTGCTATCGGCAAGGAGAATACCAGCAAGGTCATTACTCCCGAGGAATACTGGAACAGCCTTTCTATGATACAGTACCATATGGACGAACCTCTTGCTGATCCTTCCGCAGTTGCACTTTATTTCGTCTGCAATATAGCTTCTGAAAAGCTCAAGGTCGTTCTCTCAGGTGAGGGTGCTGACGAGATATTCGGCGGTTATAATGTTTACAGTGATCCGGACGGCACACTGTATGATAAACTGCCGCGCCCTGTAAAAAGAGGTATCGGCAAGATAGCTTCAAAGCTTCCAGCAAGACGCGGAGTCAATTTCTTTGTCCGCAAGGGCAAGGACGTTGAGGAGCGCTTTATCGGAAACGCTTATATGTTTACCCCTGATGACAGAAAGGCTCTTCTGAAGATAGAAACAGAAGCTCCTGATCCTACACAGATAACATGGCATTTTTATAAGAATGTCAGGGGTAAGGACGATGTTACAAAAATGCAGTATCTTGATCTTCATATGTGGATGGCAGGAGATATACTCCTCAAGGCTGACAAAATGAGTATGGCAAATTCGCTTGAGCTGAGAGTCCCCTTCCTTGATAAAGAGGTTATGGCTCTCGCAGAAAAAATACCCACTAAGTACAGAGTCACACATGATAAGGGTACTGATGAGACAAAGTACATCACAAAGTATGCTATGCGTCTGGCGGCGAAAAAGGATACTCCCGAGCAAACCGCAAAGACAGCAGCAAAAAAGAAGCTGGGCTTCCCTGTTCCTATAAGGGTATGGCTTAAAGAAGACAAGTATTATGAGCTGGTAAAGAGCTATTTTGAGGGAGAGAGCTCTCAGAAATTCTTCAATACCGCTCCCCTTTTGAAGCTTCTTGATGACCACCGTGCAGGCAAGGCAGATAACAGCCGTAAGATATGGACAGTTTTCATCTTCCTTGTATGGTATAAGGTCTATTTTGAAAACGACGGAAAATATTGATCTACAGGAGATAATATGCCAAGTATAGTTACTTATAAATATATAAAACAAAATCCAGATATAATGGAATATATTCGCCGTGCCGACAAGGCTCTTGAGGCGCTGGGATACACCGAGCATTCCTTTCCTCATGTGGAGAGAGTTGCACACACATCAGCTATGATACTTGATTCGCTTGGGTACGATGAAAGGACTGTGGAGCTTGCTAAAATAGCCTCCATAATGCATGACATCGGTAATGTTATAAACAGAGTGGACCATGCTCAGAGCGGTGCGGTCATGGCTTTCAGACTGCTGGATAATCTGAGTATGCCTGTGGACGAGATATGCTCTATAATTTCCGCTATCGGAAACCATGACGAGGGTACAGGTCAGCCTCTTGACCCTATTTCGGCTGCAATGATAATCGGTGACAAGACCGATGTCAGAAGAAGCCGTGTTCGTAATCATGACCTTCTTACATTTGATATTCACGACCGTGTAAATTATGCAGTAGAAAAATCGAATGTAAGATTTAATGACAGCAAGACCTCTATTATACTTGAACTCCAGATAGATACGGAAATATCCTCCGTACTTGAATATTTTGAGATATTTATGGAGCGTATGCTGCTGTGCAAAAGAGCTTCTAAGTTTCTGGGAGTTCAGTTTGAAATGATGATAAATGACAGTAAAATACTGTAAATAATACAACGGAGGTTCAAATATGTTTTCAGAGTATCAGCATCTTATTGATCTGAATGATTATCCTGTTTCATGGTGGAAGAGCGTGGTAGAGCTTGGCGAAAAGATATACCGCTCCCCTGCTGATTACGCCCATGAATGTGACGGAAAGATAATGGCTACACTTTTCTATGAGCCGTCCACAAGAACACAGATGTCCTTCCAGACTGCCATGATAAGACTTGGCGGACAGATAATCGGATTTGATAATCCTGCCAATTCATCAGTTGCAAAGGGCGAGACCATCAAGGATACTACAAAGATAGTCAGCAATTATGCAGATGTTCTTGTTATACGTCACCCTATTGCCGGTGCAGCAAAGGCAGCTTCTCTTACTACCGACTGCTCTGTAATAAATGCAGGCGACGGCGGTCACCTCCACCCGACTCAGACACTTACCGATCTGCTTACTCTGAAAATCGAAAAGAAGACATTATCGGGGCTCACTATAGGAATGTGCGGTGATCTTCTTAACGGAAGAACTGTTCACTCGCTCTGTAAGGCTCTGAGTATGTTCGAGAACAATAAGTTTGTGTTTATTTCTACACCTCAGCTGGGTATGCCTGCCTACATAAAGGATATAATCAAGGCAAACGGCAGCAGCTTTACAGAGGTCAACACCCTGGAAGAAGCTATCGGCAGTCTCGATGTGCTCTATATGACAAGAATTCAGCAGGAGCGTTTTGCAAGCGAGGAGGAGTATCTCGCGCAGAAAAACACATATGTCCTTGACAAGAAGAAAATGCTTCTTGCAAATAAAGATATGATCGTAATGCACCCCCTGCCGAGAGTTGATGAGATCACAGTTGAAGTAGATGATGACGAGAGAGCAATGTACTTCAAGCAGGCTAAGTATGGTATGTATGTACGTATGGCTCTTATAATGACTATACTCAAGGAGAAAAAGCCGTCAGAGACACTTAAAGGCAAGGTTTTTACAGGTGTAAGATGCAGCAATCCAAGATGTATTACTAACCATGAGGAATACCTCCCCAAGAGCTTCCGCTCCAGCGGCGATGAAACGCTTCTAGAGTGCGAATACTGTGATGAGAGAAAACTTATATAAAAATGAATATCCGTACAGGGTGATCTGTACGGATATTTTTTTGCTATCTCAAAAAATTTTTTTGAAATGTACTTGACAAATCTGTTACAACTGTGTATACTGTATATATACAGTACGAAAGGAGTGAACAGATGAACATCTTTATTGATAACCGAAGCGGTGCTCCGATCTATGATCAGATCTATAACCAGATAAAAGATCTTATAATCAGCGGTGAACTGAGAGAAAATGATCCTTTGCCTTCAATACGAAGTCTTGCAAAGGATATGCGAATAAGTGTTGTTACAACTAAACGAGCCTATGACGAGCTTGAACGTGAAGGGCTGATATATACGCTCCCTGCAAAGGGCTGCTTTGTTGCTCCGCAGAATACAGAGATTCTTCGGGAACAGAATCTGAAAAAAATAGAGGAGCATATGGTTGAGATAAAAAAGCTTGCCGCTTCGTGTAAGCTTACTAAAGAAGACATTATAGTAATGTTTGATATACTTGATGAACAGGAGTGATCTTATGAACGCATTGGAAATTAAAGATCTTACAAAGGAATATAAAGGGTTTAAACTGGATAATCTCTCACTTACACTTCCTACAGGCTGTATTATGGGACTTATCGGTGAAAACGGAGCAGGTAAAAGTACCACTATAAACTCAATTCTCGGGTTAAAGAAATATGACCATGGAACGATCAAGGTTCTTGGACAGGATATGAACGCCGAACTAAAGCAGGATATCGGAGTAGTACTTGACGAAGTTGGTATTCCTCAGGCACTCAATATTAAGAATGTCAGATCGGTGATGAAGAATATATATTCAAATTGGGACGATAAGGCTTTCGGGGACTACGTAAAGAAGTTCTCGCTTCCTGATAACAAAAAATTCAGCGACTTTTCAAAAGGAATGAAGATGAAGCTTGCAATTGCCATTGCACTCTCTCATAACGCAAAGCTTCTCATACTTGATGAACCTACAAGCGGTCTTGATCCACTTGTCAGAGATGAGATAATCGATATTCTCAATGACTTTACAAGAGATGAGGGACATTCGATCCTTATTTCCTCCCACATTGTAAGCGACCTGGAAAAGCTTTGTGATTATATAGCTTTTCTTCATAAGGGAAAGCTTATGCTCTGTGAGGAGAAGGATGTTCTTCTTGAAAGATACCGCTTTATAAACGCAACTGAGGAACAGCTTTCCGAGCTTGATCCTGATGCGATTAAGGGAAAGAAGACAGGTAAATTCAGCACAGAGGCCATCGTTGATCAGGAGCTTATTCCTGCAAACTTCCGGACTGCTCCTATCACTATTGAAGATCTTTTTGTATTTATGGCTAAGGAGGAAAACTGACATGAAAGGCTTACTTTTAAAAGAAATCTATGTAATGTTTAAGAACAATAAAATCTCACTGATCGTTATACCGCTTTTTTCACTGTTTGGCATTTTTAATAAACAGTTTATGTTTATAATGCTTATTCCGGTACTTCTTTCAATGTTGACCCTTGGAACTATGACTTACGATGAGCTTAGCCGTTGGAATTCCTTTGCGCAGTGTATGCCGGTTGAGAGAAAGAGCATTGTATCATCCAAGTACATTACCATGGTACTTATGGCTTTAACAGGTTCAGTTATTGTCGGCACAGTACACATTATCCAGTCAATGATACAGAATACAGTTGATATACGCTCTACCGCCCTCATGGCTCTGGCTTCCTTTGCACTTGCTCTTGTAGTCCCCTGCCTTTCTATTCCTCTCAACTTCAAATTCGGCACCACCAACGGCAGGATATTCTACTTGATAATAGCAGGCGTTATCTGCGGCGTCGTTCCCGCAATGGTGATGTCTGATTCAAAAAAGTTTACTGCAAAGGCTATGAAGCTGTTCAGTAACTTCCCTGCTTTCTTTGCTTTATCGATCGTTGTTATAATTGCAGTAATTGCAGTTTCCTGGCTTGTTTCGATAAGAATATATGAAAGAAAAGAGCTTTAATAAAAAAGTCCCGCAGTTGTCTTACATAGACATACTGCGGGACTTTTTTTATGCAAAAAAACATAGCATTTCCGAGTGATCTCAGAAATGCTATGGAAAAAAATTCTTTAGTTCTTCTTCTTAGCTTCGATCTCAGCAAGAGCGTCCTTGCGTGAGAGGTTTATTCTGCCCTGACGGTCGATCTCTGTTACCTTAACAACGATCTCATCACCGATAGAAACAACATCCTCTACCTTCTCTACTCTCTGCTTGTCCAGCTTGGAGATGTGTACAAGACCGTCCTTGCCGGGAGCGATCTCTACGAATGCACCGAAGTCCATGATCCTTACTACCTTACCCTTGTAAATAGCGCCTACCTCAGGGTCGTTTGCGATAGTGTGGATTATCTGGAGAGCCTTGTTTGCATTATCAGCATCAACACCGCTGATAAATACATTACCGTCATCGCTGATGTCGATCTTAACGTCGCAGTCTGCGGAGATCTTCTGGATGACCTTACCGCCCTGACCGATGACTTCACGGATCTTGTCAACGGGGATCTTTGTCTGGAGCATCTTGGGAGCATACTTGTTTACAGTAGGTCTGCTCTCGGGAATAGCCTTGAGCATGATCTCATCAAGGATATAGAGACGAGCCTTTCTTGTCTTCTCAAATGCTTCCTTTATGATAGCGGGTGTAAGTCCGTCTACCTTAATATCTACCTGAATAGCTGTGATACCCTTGTGAGTACCGCCTACCTTGAAGTCCATATCGCCGAAGAAGTCCTCAAGACCCTGGATATCGACCATTGTCATGAAATCATCACTGTCGGGAAGTGTGATAAGTCCGCATGAGATACCTGCAACGGGAGCCTTGATCGGAACGCCTGCGTCCATAAGAGCAAGTGTTGAACCACAGATAGAGCCCTGTGATGTAGAACCGTTGGAAGAAAGTACCTCGGAAACCAGTCTCAGTGCATAGGGGAATTCCTCTACAGGGGGGATTACCGGAGCAAGAGCTCTCTCGGCAAGAGCACCGTGACCGATCTCACGACGTCCGGGACCTCTGCTGGGCTTTGTCTCACCTACAGAGTAGCTCGGGAAGTTGTACTGGTGCATATATCTCTTTGAATCCTCTTCGTCAAGACCGTCGATCTTCTGAGAATCGCTTACAGGTCCGAGAGTTGCGATAGTGAGTACCTGTGTCTGACCTCTTGTAAAGAGACCTGAACCGTGTACACGAGGAAGAACACCAACCTCAGCAGCAAGAGGACGGATCTCGTCGATTCCACGACCGTCAACACGCTTGCCTTCATAGAGCCATGTACGAACGATCTTCTTCTGAAGCTTGTAGATGCACTCGTCGATCATGGGGATCTGCTCAGGATACTTCTCATCGAAGTTTGCATGGATATCATCAACGATGGGAGCGAGTCTCTCATCGCGAACGGTCTTGTCATTTGTATCAAGAGCGAACTTTACGCGGTCAGCTGCAAATGCTTCGATAGCATCGAACATATCGTGGTCAACTTCCATTGACTCGAATGTGAACTTGGGCTTACCGATCTGAGCACGGATATCGCTGATGAAAGCGACCATCTTCTTGATCTCCTCGTGACCCTTGAGTATAGCCTCAAGCATTGTGTCCTCGGGAACTTCGTTAGCTCCTGCCTCTATCATAACGATCTTCTCGGCTGTACCTGCAACTGTAAGAGTGAGGTCAGTCTTAGCTCTCTGCTCAAGTGTAGGATTGAGAACGATCTCACCGTCTACGAGACCAACATTGATACCGGCAATAGGACCATTCCACGGAATATCGGAAATAGAGATGGCTATTGAAGTAGCGATCATACCAGCGATCTCAGGTGAGTTGTCGGGCTCTACTGCAAGAACTGTCATTACAACAGAAACGTCATTTCTCATGTCCTTAGGGAACAGAGGACGGATAGGTCTGTCAACGCAGCGTGATGTAAGGATAGCCTTTTCGGAAGGCTTGCCCTCACGTTTTGTAAATGAACCGGGGATCCTGCCTACTGAGTAGAGTCTCTCCTCATAGTCAACTGACAGGGGGAAGAAATCGATACCCTCTCTGGGCTTTGCACTTGCTGTTACGTTAGCCATTACGACTGTCTCGCCGTATCTTACCCAGCATGAACCGTTGGAAAGTCCGCAGGTCTTGCCGGTCTCAACGATAAGCGGTCTGCCCGCATATGTTGTTTCAAAAGTTCTGTAGTTTTCAAACATATAATTCTGCCTCCAATTTGATTATTTTTTATCAGAGGAGAGCCTTTAGAAGTTAGAGGTAAAAGCCTGCAAACAGTCGTTTCCGACTCTTACCTCTGACTTCTAATCCCTGCACTCTGATAGACGTAAAGGCAGAAGGGCATAATACCCCGCTGCCTTCGTACACATGATTACTTACGGAGACCGAGCTTCTCTACGATAGCACGGTATCTGTTGATGTCCTTCTTCTTGAGATAGCCGAGAAGGTTACGTCTGTGACCAACCATCTTGAGAAGACCTCTTCTTGAGTGGTGATCGTTCTTGTGGGTCTTGAGGTGATTAGTAAGGTCGTTGATCCTTCTTGTGAGGATAGCGATCTGAACCTCAGGAGATCCTGTGTCGTTTTCGTGTGTTCTGTTAGCCTCAATAACGGCTGTCTTTTCATCCTTCAATAACATTTGAAGCACCTCTTGATAAAATATATTCCGTTAACTCAGTATGGGGTGAAAGTCGAGGACAAGCCCCGAACCAAGTACACGGTGATAATATTATACCATATAAAATCATTTTTGTAAAGCCTTTTTTTCGATTTTTACGAAAAAACTGCATTTTATTAAGTTATATGTTCTGCTGTTTTAACAGTTTTCTTAAAGAATATAGTTGACTAATGATGCGTTATGTGGTAAAATAGTAGTTAAGAGGTCTGCCTATTAACAGATTGGAGGATTAGGTTATGAAAAAAAATGCTTTCGACTATGTATGGACAGATAAAAAACGTTCACTTTTCGGTCTGCCTCTCACCTTTACACGGTATTATCTTACCGAATCGAAATTCATTACCAGAACGGGATTCCTCAGTATTGATGAGGATGAGATCGACCTTTACAAGATCACAGATAAAAAAGTAAAGTATCCGTTTTTCCAGCGCCTTTTCAATTGCGGCACCATTATCATATACAGCCGAGATGCTGATACTCCTTCCAAGGAGGTCCACTGCATAAAAAATGTCAGAAAGGTCTCGGAGCTCATTGATAAGTATCTCACTGTCATGAGAGATAAGTACGGGATCAGAGGCAGAGATATGATGGGCTTCCATTCAGGTCACGATCAATACGACGAGTACGACGATATGCACGACCACGACGGAGATTATTGATTTCAGAGGTGATTGGGAGAATGCTCTCGTTTATAACAGAAAAACAATCCAGCTGGGACAGACTAAAAGCTGAAAAGCGCCCTATCTTCATATATGGTATGGGTGACGGAGCGCTGAAGATCATGTCTGTTTTCCGTAATAAGAAAATCACTGTAGCAGGTATCTTTGCAAGCGATGATTTTGTACGCGGACATTCTTTTGAGGGATACAGAGTACATAAGCTTTCGGAAATAGAAGAAGCTGTTGATGATTTTGTTGTTGTTCTCGCATTTGCAGCAGGTTATCAGGAGATAGTGGATAAGGTCCACGCTATTGCTGCAAAGCACACGTTGTATGTCCCTGATGTTCCTGTCATCGGCAGAGGTATTTTCACTTATGAGTACTGCGAGGAGCACGCTGACAAGATACAGCAGGTCTATGACAGCCTTGCCGATGATTATTCACGCAAGGTATATGCAAATATCATCAATTTCAAGATCAGCGGTAAGATAGAATACCTGTCAGCAGTTACTACTCCCAAAGCTGAGATATACAAAAAGATCATCAAGCCTAATCTGAATGAGGTCTATGTTGATCTGGGCGCATATAACGGCGATACTATCAAGGAGATCCTTGAGTTTACTCATGGCAAGTACGTTTCGATATACGCTCTTGAGCCTGATAAAAAGAATTTCAAGAAGCTGGCAAAGTTTGTTGACGGTATGCCTCATGTTTATGCTTATAATGCAGCGGCATGGTGTGTCGATACCGAGCTCCCCTTCTCCGCAAAGGCGGGACGTCAGTCCGCCATAAGTGCAAGCTCTGACAATATGGTGGGAGCACTTTCCGTGGATAGTATCCTTGCCAAAAAGCCTGCAACGATCATAAAAATGGACGTTGAGGGCTTTGAACGAGAGGCTATATGGGGTTCTGCACTTACGATCTCACACTACGCTCCTAAGCTTATGGTTTCACTTTATCACAGAAACGAGGACATTTTTGAGCTTCCCCTGCTTATCAAGAAACTCAATCCTTCATATAAGCTCTATATAAGACATCAGCTCTATATCCCCGCGTGGGAAACCAATCTCTATGCTACTTTATAAAAATGAACCTCCTATGGTTTTCCATAGGAGGTTTTCTGTTAGTGGTAATTATGACTCTGCTTGAGCACCATATCCTTTACCTTCATAAGCGAGGTGGTGGTGCTTCTCTCGTTTTCCGAGAGCTTCATGGTTATGAATTTGATAGTCTCCTCATAATCAGGTATCATTATATGCTCAAGAGCATTTACACGTCTGCGTGTCTTTTCTATTTCGTCTGCCATTAGCTGGCAGGCTTTTTCTATTTCAGCAAGCCTTATCATCTTTGGAAAGACAGCGCTGAGCGCGCTTACTGCACCGTCGAGATCAATAGATGTGAACGCCATACCATAAGAGTATATATCATTGGTGTCATCCGTCCTGAATTTTGTCTTGAATTCGGGGATATATACACTCATTACATTTTTATCACTGACTTCCAGCTCTACTTCCTGCTTGGGGAGCATCAGCGCAGTTTCAAGTACTTCCTTCTGCATTACAGAGCCTGCAACAGCCATGTATCGGTTGGCTTCGTTTATAGCCTTTTCGACCTCTGTTCGCAGCTGTCGGTTTTCCTTTATGAGTATCATGAACTGTCTCATAAGCTCATCGCGCTTGTCTTTGAGCAGCTTGTGACCTCTTCTTGCGGAGGAGAGCTTCTTTTTCAGCTTGCTGAGTTCCATTCTGGTGGGATTAACATTTAGTCTTGCCAATCAGCTCACCTCATTTCTGAGTATCATAGTACTTGACCAGATACTCCTCTCTTATTCTGCGGAGCTCGCTTCTTGGCAGAAGCTTCAGCAGCTCCCAGCCAATTGAAAGTGTATCCTCGATGCTTCTGTTGTTCTCAAAGCCCTGGGAAACATATCTTTTCTCGAATTCATCCGCGAATTTAGCATAAAGCAGGTCTGTAGGCGTCAGAGCTGCCTCACCAAGAACGACCATGAGTTCCTTTGCATCTTTACCTCTTGCATAAGCGGAGAAGAGCTGGTTCATGGTGTCGGAGTGGTCTGCTCTTGTCTTGCCTTCGCCGATACCCTTATCCTTCAGTCGTGAAAGTGAAGGCAGAACGTCTATCGGAGGATTGATACCCTTTCTGTAAAGCTCACGGGAGAGGATTATCTGTCCCTCTGTGATATATCCTGTAAGGTCAGGGATCGGGTGTGTCTTATCGTCCTCAGGCATGGTAAGGATCGGTATCATAGTGATACTTCCCTCTTTGCCGTTCTGACGGCCTGCACGTTCATATATAGTTGCAAGGTCCGTATACATATAACCCGGATAGCCGCGGTGTCCGGGGACTTCCTTACGTGCTGCGGAGACTTCACGAAGAGCATCTGCGTAGTTTGTGATATCGGTGAGGATAACAAGAACGTGCATCCCCTTCTCAAATGCAAGATACTCAGCGGCGGTAAGCGCCATTTTAGGAGTAGCAAGACGCTCAATCGCCGAGTCATTGGCAAGATTTATAAAGAGAACTGTACGGTCAAGAGCTCCCGTACTTCTGAAGCTCTGTACAAAGTACTCAGACTCCTCAAAGGTGATACCCATTGCGGCGAATACAACAGCGAACTGCTCGTCCTTTCCGCGTACCTTAGCCTGTCTTGCTATCTGAGCAGCAAGCTGTGCATGAGGAAGTCCGCTGGCAGAGAAAATAGGAAGCTTCTGACCTCTTACAAGAGTGTTGAGTCCGTCTATTGCGGAAACACCGGTCTGTATGAACTCCTGAGGATACTGTCTTGCAACAGGATTCATGGGGAGACCATTTACATCAAGTCTCATCTCCGGGATTATCTCGGGACCATCATCTATAGGTCTTCCAAGACCGTCAAAAACTCGTCCGAGCATATCCTCGGAAACTCCAAGCTCCATCTGGTGTCCCGAAAAAACTACGCTGCTGTCCTGAAGATTGATACCTGCGGCGTTTTCAAAGAGCTGTACCAGCGCATTGGTGCCGTCTATCTCAAGCACACGGCAGCGGCGCTTTTCACCGTCTTTAAGCCTTATTTCGGCGAGCTCACCGTATGTTACGTTTTCAACGTCCTTTACAAGAAGCAGAGGACCTGCCGCTTCTTCAATGGTTCTGTATTCTCTTGGCATCAGTCTTCCTCCTTGTCGAGCAGATCGTTGAGTTCGGAGGAGATCTCCACCGAGAGCTTGTCGAATTCTGCATCAGTTTTATCTTCTTCTATATATTTAAAACGTCCTATTTTTTCTCTTACTGCAAGGTTTGCAACTTCTTCGATGTCGGCGCCCTTTGCTACTGCGTCAGCTGCCTCATCATTGAAGTTGAGTATGAGCTTCATCATATAGAGTTGCTTTTTCAGGCTTGTATATGTGTCAACTTCGTGGAACGCAAGCTGATGCAGGAAGTCCTCACGGATAGAACGTGCTGTCTCCATCTTGAGTCTGTCTCTTGGAGAAAGAGCATCCATACCGACCAGCTTAACTATTTCCTTGAGCTCTGCTTCATCGTGGAGTATCTCCATAAATCTTGCTCTTGACTTCATCCAGTCCTTTGATACGTTATTATCGTACCAGTTTGCAAGTGAATCAGCATAGAGCGAATAGCTGGTGAGCCAGTTTATAGCGGGAAAATGTCTCTGGTAAGCCAGATTTGCATCAAGTCCCCAGAATACTTTGACGATACGAAGAGTTGCCTGAGAAACAGGCTCGGATATATCACCGCCGGGAGGCGAAACAGCTCCGATAACGGAAAGCGCTCCTTCCCTGCCCTCGGTTCCGTTTGAGATAACTCGTCCTGCACGCTCATAGAACTGGGCAAGACGGCTTCCAAGGTATGCAGGGTAACCTTCATCACCGGGCATTTCCTCAAGACGTCCGGACATCTCACGGAGAGCCTCTGCCCAACGGGAGGTAGAGTCAGCCATAAGAGCTACGGAATAGCCCATATCACGGTAATACTCCGCAATGGTGATACCAGTATAAACAGATGCTTCACGGGCTGCAACAGGCATATCAGATGTGTTTGCGATAAGCACTGTTCGCTCCATAAGTGACTTTCCTGTATGGGGGTCAATAAGCTCGGGGAACTCGTTGAGAACGTCTGTCATCTCGTTTCCGCGCTCGCCGCAGCCGATGTAAACGATAATGTCAGCCTCAGCCCATTTTGCAAGCTGATGCTGTGTTACTGTCTTACCGCTTCCGAATGGTCCCGGGATAGCTGCAACGCCGCCCTTAGCTATAGGGAAGAGACAGTCAACAACTCGCTGACCTGTTACCAGAGGCATATCGGGTGAAAGCTTTTTCTTGTAGGGTCTGCCACGTCTTACCGGCCATTTCTGGATAAGTGAAAGTTCCTTATCGCCCTTGTACGTTTCTACAACGCAGACAATATCATCGGCGTGGAATTCGCCTTCGGATATTGTCTTAACAGTTCCTTCTATACCGTTCGGTACCATTATCTTATGAAGAACTATATCGGTCTCGGGAACAGTTCCGATCACGTCTCCGCCTATGACCTTATCTCCGGCTTTGACTGTGGGAGTAAACTTCCACAGGGGCTCTCTTTTGAGTGAGGGAACTTCAACACCTCTCTGGAGATTATTTCCGCAGACCTTTCTAATATCGTCGAGAGGACGCTGTATACCGTCGAAAATACTTCCGATAAGTCCTGGACCAAGCTCAACGCTCATGGGCTCACCTGTGGACTCAACGCCTTCTCCCGTACCGAGACCTGAGGTCTCCTCATAGACCTGTATTGAAGCACGGTCGCCGTGCATTTCTATGATTTCGCCGATAAGGCGCTTTTTGCTTACTCTTACAACGTCAAACATATTGGCGTCGCGCATACCTTCGGCAACGACCAGCGGTCCTGAAATTTTTACTACTGTACCTTTGCTGTTCATTTATGCAAATCCGCCTCTTTCCTAATTCAGTATATCTGAGCCGACAGCTTTTTCTACCGCCTCATGAAGTGCTCTCATGCCGTCTCCCGTATTGCCTTCGATGGCAGGGATAAGCACTATTGATGGGAGCTTGCTGCTTCTGTATTTTGCTATAGTATCGCTCACCAGAGCAGCTGCGGGCTCTGTGATGTATATCACAGCAAACTCATTAGCCGCAAGCCTTGAAATGAGCTTGGTTATCTTTTCGGGTTCAGTCTCACGGAAAACTGAAAGACCAAGGGCAGCGAAGCCTGATACGCTGGCACTGTCGCCGATCACTGCTGCTTTATACATATAGCTTTCTCATCCTTTCCGTGATAGTTTCCTTGTCTGCGCCGAATTCCTTGCAGACAGAGAGTATCCTGAGATTCTTTATTTCTGCTTCCTTGGCGACGAAGTAGGCAGCAAGAGGCTCTGAGCCGAAAGCCAGCATTCTCGCTGACTCTGCAAGCTCCATGAGCACATCATCACACCATTTTTCATACTTTGCAGCAGATTCTTTCAGAAGAGCTGCTCCGTCGCTGTAAGGTGTAGTCTCAAGGTGCGAGAAAAACTGCTCTGTGCCGGCAAGAGAAGCTTTTATAAGTGCATCCTTTTCAAGCTCCCGACTTCCGCATACTGCTGTTTCTATGAACTGGGCTGATTTGCCCAGCAGACAGCATCTGTAGGCAGTCTTTATATCTGCGCAGGCTGTAGTAAGCTGTGCGTATCTCTGCATGAATTCGCTGCCTGAGACAGCTGCGCTGTTCTGCATAGCTTCAAGCGCTGCTTTATCTATGAGAGAGTCCGAGAGCTGACCGTCCAGGGTCCTGGTGACCAGCTCATAAGCCTCGGAAGCGGTATTGCGCATATATTCGGGAAGTCCGCCCGGATCCTTGGTGTTTATAGCTTCAGTCAGTTCCTTTAGCCCGACATTTGAAGGAGCTATATAATACTGCTCGGGGTCTCTGTTAGAAATTATCGCCTTGAGCACAGCCTTCAGATTATGAAAATCGTTTCTGTAGAGAAGTATCTCAAGCTCCTTGCAGTCAGGAGCGTATTCCATAAGCATCGACCAGACATCAGCAAGATCCTCGGACTTTGCAGCACCGCTCTTTGAAGCAGTTATAGAACTCATTTCAGCCTTATTTCTGGCATTTATAAGCTGTTCAATGTCGCTTTTGCTAAGGAGAGTGTTTTCCATAGCTCTGACAGCTCCGACAGCATTTGCGTATTTTGTTCCGTTCATGCTATCACCTACCTGAACAGTATCCTTGCGGCTGTGTCTCTTATATCTTCCTTTTCGGCTTCTATCATTGCGCGGAAGCTGCAATTCTCGGAGATAAGCCCATAGCTGAGTATGAAGCCGTCTTCAATATCAGCAGGCTCCTTGGAAAGTTTTATTCCGCCGCTCTTGGCTGAAAGCTCGCTCAGCTTCTGTTCAAAATCAGCAGAAACACGCTTGAGATCAGCTTCACTGAGAGCGAGTACACCCTTTCCCTGCTGGGTATGACGACTGATAAGTCTTAACAGCAGTTCAAAGTATTCCTTGTCGGGAAGAGTTTTAAGCTTGCTGATCGTTCTTTCGATCGCAGCATCGATCATCTCTACCTTGCAGGCGAGAATTTTGCGTTTCATTGAAGCATCTACTGAAGCACAGGAATTTTCAAAGTCTTTTTCAGCCTGAGCCTTTGCGATCCTGAGGTGGTCTTCATAAGCTTTCCTTGCCTTTTCATCGCCCTCTGCTTTTATTGCAGCTGCTTTGCTTTCGGCAGACTTTATAATGCTTTCTTCAGTCTGTTTCTGCTGCTGTTCAATGAGAGTTAAGATCTCGTCAAGTCCTGACATAATCCTACCTCCATTATACAGCGATATTCAGTATCATAAGGACTGATATGAGAAGTGCAAGGATAGCGTATGTCTCGACCATTGCAGCCATGATGATAGCCTTTCCGTTGTGGTCGGGCTTCTTTGCTGTGATGCTGACACCTGCGGCTGCTGTTCTTCCCTGCATGATTCCTGATATAAGACCGACAACTGCGATAGGGAGTGATGCTGCAAGGAATCCCAGTCCCTGCTGAAGTGTAAGAGCCTCAGCACCGCTGCCGAGAACACCTGTTCGGAGAAGAATGAACATAGCTGCGATAAGTCCGTAAAGTCCCTGTGTACCGGGAAGGAGCTCAAGCAGGAGCACCTTGCTGAACTTTGAAGGATCTACAGAAACAACGCCTGCAGCCGCCTCACCTACAAGGCTTACGCCCTTTGCTGAACCTATACCTGCTAAAAGTGCTGCAAGTGCAGCTCCTATAATTGCTAATACTAATCCGTTAGTCATTTGAATTTTCCTCCTTGAATTTTATATACTTTGTATTTACTGCCAGCGGAGCGAATTCCCTTCCGCCGCCGGTGTAGAATTTGCTGAAAAGCTCGACGAACTGCAATCTGTCTGTATGAACATATGCACCAAGCAGATTGATCGCGAGGTTCGCGACGTGTCCGACAACAAATACGATCACCAGAAGTATGAGTTTTATGACCTTGTTCTCGGGCATAGTACCGATAAGGTTTATAACGCTTGCGATACTTCCCGTTGCAAGTCCGAGCGCAAGAAGTCTCGAATATGAAAGTATGTCACCAAGATATCCTGTTGCGGTGTTGTATAGAGCATAAAGACCGCCGAAGAACTTTCCGAATACTGATTTGGACGTTCTTCCCGCTGTCAGCACAAGCATTATGACTCCTGCAATAAGCATATAGGCACCTGTCTTAGTAAGTACAGGCGGTACAGATATGAACATTCCTGCACCGATAGGAGCTACACCGAGAACTATCAGATATATAGGCAGCGCGTCGAAAACGGCATCCAGTTTCTTGCCCGTATCCCAGGTCATCTTGAATGCCACGGCAACACCGAGGAAAAGATGAAGGATTCCCAGCCCGAAGGACACAAGAAGCAATTTTACCGGATCAGTCAGCGGCTCAAACCAGAGCGCTATACTGCCGATCTCTTTCCCGAAGAATTCACGGGAAACGACCTGTACAATATCACCGAACCAGCTTCCGAACAAGGCTCCCCAGAATACTGTGGAAATGCCGCAGTTGCGGAACATGGTCAGTGTTTTTTTCATACTGGTCTCAAGCTTGAATTTTTTCAGAGCTATCGTTGTACCTATGACCATAAGAAGTCCGTAGCCTGCGTCAGATAGCATCATTCCGAAGAACAGATAGTAGAAGAACGACATTACGGGCGTCGGGTCTACATCTCCCTTTGCAGGCAGTGCGTACATCTTTGTTATGCCCTCAACAGGAGCGGAAAATCTGCTGTTTTCAAGTAATACGGGTACATCCTCGTCGTCGCCTGGATCAGTAAAGGTTATTGAAGCTGTATACTTCGCTTCTATCTCCTTCTTCAGTGATTCAGCATATTTTTCGGGGATATAGCCTGTGAGGACAAATGTAGTCTCAGTAAATCCGAGACCGCTCAGTGCGTCATACTTCTCCTTCCTCATCTGGAGATAGTCGATGACGAACTGGAGCTGTTTGCGGTTTTCTGCCAGCTTTTCAATATTTGCCTTTGCTTCCTCCGACTTCTCCTCAAGCTTCTCTATCTCCTGCTTATGGAGGTCATAAAGCTCAGAGGGCGTTTTATTGTCGGTCTCGGATATTGTAACAAAGGTTAGCTTACGAAGAATGCTTTCAGCTTCCTCATAGTTTTCCTTGCTGCAAAGAATAAACAGGTTCGTCTGTTCCTTTGAGCCGCTGATGACCTCAACGCTGCACATATCGGGCAGCTGCGCTTCAAGCTCCTCAGCGGAGATCTGATACGGAAGCGTACCTATGAAGGCAGATGTTGTCGCAGTTCCCCTGAAGTTGAGCGGAACATCGAGAGGCAGCCATCTGTCCAGCATATCACACTTTATCTCAAGCTGAGATACTGCCGCAGCAGACTCATTTATGAGCTTCTGATTACGTATGATGTCATTGGCAGCGCCCATAACCTTTTCCATCTGCATGGCTTCCCTGCCGAAATCGTGCTTTTCAACCTCGGTCTTGCCGCTGAACATATCGGCAATGCTTGCCTTTTCTGGAGCATGAGTATCGATTATCTCAAGCGCCTGAGCAGCAGTGCTTCGGAACTTTTCAAATTCCCCAACTACAGCCGTTACATTTGTATTTTCCAGCTCCTCATCGGTATTCTGAGAAATTTCGACTACTCCTCTTCTTTGCAGAAGCTCTATGATCTTTTTACTGTCGGTAAGCATAGCAATAAGCTCGATCTTTTTCATTCTGAGCTTCGCCATATTTTACATCACTCTCCTTTCAGGAACAAACATCAGAAAAATCTACTGATTATCTCATCAACTGCTTTATCGGTATTTGCGCCTGCAAGTTTTTTTATTTCGCCTATCTTTTCATCGCACTCAGCCGCCGCCTTTTTGCGGTAGCTTTCGAGCTTTGAATCGTAAGACTGTCTTAGCTTTGATGCTTCGGAAGTAGCTTCACTTATTTTCTTCTGGATAGCAAGCGAAGAGCTTCCTGAGGCAGAACTGATTATGTCCTCGCGCTGACGTCTTGCTTCGGCATTTTTCTTGTCCGAGAGTGCTTCGGCTTCGAGGATCTTTTTTTACAGCTTCCGATGCCATTTCAATACCTCCTCAAAAATGACCAATAGTCATTTAGTGCTTTTAGTATAACACTTATTTATTTGATAGTCAATAGATTTTTTGTTAATAAACTCTAACAAAAAACAGAAAGGGAGCTAACCCTACAGACAGCTCCCTAATCAGATTATTCAAATCACATTTATTATTATACCTTTTTTTGAATAAAAAGTCAATAAAAAATCCTATGTTTTTTTGTGCTTTTTCAGGTTTTATACACCAAATATCTCGAAAACCTCATCTTTAAGAGAAATGGAGTTATACCTTCCTTTTTCAAGCGAGTTATCCTTCTGCTTTATGTATGAGTTAAGGATAGCGCGGCTCATATTCGTTATGTCGCTGCGCTTCACCGCTTCCTCAGGTGTGAGCAGCAGTACTTCACTGTTTTCATAGCCATCGGACTTAGGCTCGCCCGAAATGTATTTAAGCCTGAAAACGATTATCCATTGCTCTTTTCTGAACTGAACCGCAAATACTGATTCTGCTTCGGAATCAACGCCCGTTTCTTCCATAAGCTCACGTTTTACTGCTTCGGAAGGGAGCTCCCCTTCCTTGACATATCCGCCGGGAATAAGTATCCTCTCTTTAGCTGCACCATAAGTGTGTCTGACAAAGAGTATCCTGCCATCTATGTCGAGTATTCCGCATACAACGTAATAACGATTACTCATCGTCTTCCTTCTTTACAACTGTGATACCGAGGACATCAAGGCTCTCGTCGTCAACAGTTGAAGGACACTCAGACATAAGCTCACTTGCATTCTGAACCTTCGGGAATGCTGTTACATCACGTAGACTGTCAGCCTTGCACATTATCATTGCGATACGGTCAAGACCGATACCCATACCACCGTGAGGCGGTGCACCGTATCTGTAAGCGTCAACAAGGAAGCCGAATTTTGCCTGTATTTCTTCATCAGTCATGCCAAGTGCTTCAAACATTTTCTGCTGAAGCTCAAAATCGGTTATACGCATTGATCCGCTTGAAAGCTCTGTACCGTTAAGCACCAGATCCCACGCCTTTGCGCGGACATTGGCTGGGTCTGTATCGAGATACTCAAGGCACTCCTCCATAGGCATTGTGAAGGGATGATGTGCTGCTACCCAGGTGTCGTTTTCATCGTCGTGCTCAAAGAATGGCATTTCTGTTATCCAAAGGAAGTTATACTGATCTTCGGGAATAACATCCAGCTTCTTTGCGCAGATAAGTCTTATTGCACCGAGTGTAGCAAGAACAGTTTTGGTCTTGTCAGCGCAGATAAGGACCAGATCACCCTCATGTGCGTCTACTGCCGTGCAGATCTTTTCAAGATCACCGTCACCCAGGAACTTCTTGAATGAGCAGTTAGGCTCATCCGCCCAGCGAATATAAGCAAGTCCCTTTGCACCGATGCCCTTTGCGTGCTCAACAAGCTTGTCGATCTCCTTGCGGGTGTAAACAGAAGCGCCGTTCTTTACGTTTATCGCACGTACAGAGCCGCCATCTTCAATTGCATTCTTAAATACTACGAAATCTATATCCTTGACAGTATCTGTTATATCCTGGATCTCAAATCCGAAACGAGTATCAGGCTTGTCAGAACCGTAGCGGTTCATAGCGTCCGCAAATGTCAGACGAGGAAGCGGCGTAGGAATATCAACACCGAGAACTTCCTTGAAAAGGCGCTGGATATAGCCTTCAACACACTGCTGAATATCATCAGCGTCCACGAAAGACATTTCAAGATCCACCTGTGTGAACTCAGGCTGTCTGTCTGCTCTCAGATCCTCATCGCGGAAGCAGCGTGCAAGCTGGATATAGCGGTCAAAGCCCGATACCATAAGAAGCTGCTTATAGATCTGAGGAGACTGAGGAAGTGCATAGAACTTGCCCTGATGTACTCTTGATGGGATAAGGTAGTCTCTTGCTCCCTCGGGAGTAGACTTCATCATCATAGGAGTTTCTATTTCGAGGAATCCGTTCTCATAGAAGTATTCGCGGGTAACCTTTGCGATCTGATGGCGTCTGATGATGTTCTCCTGGAGAGGAGCACGTCTCAGGTCAAGGTAACGGTACTTCAGACGAAGCTCATCATTTACCTTTGTCTCGTCGGTGATCTCAAAAGGGGGTGTCTGAGCCTTTGCAAGGATTCTGAGGTCGGTTACAAAGATCTCAACATGACCTGTCTTGAGCTTGTCGTTTTTGCTCTCACGCTCACGGACTTCACCCTTTGCCATGAGAACATATTCACTTCTGCATGATGCAGCCTTTTCAAAAAGCTCCTTGTCGGTCTCATCATTGAAGAGAAGCTGAACAACGCCTGTTCTGTCGCGGAGAACTATAAAGATAACTCCGCCCTTATTTCTTATTCTGTCAACGAAGCCGCCGACTACTACTTCCTTGCCGATCTCAGTGACCTCTCCGCAGTAGTGTGTGCGCTTCAGTCCTTTCATACTGTCTGCCATTTTACTTATCCTCCCCTGTGAATGCGAACATAGAATGATTTTCATCGTCTATGACATCGAGTACCTTGTTGAAATACTCGTTTTCAAAATTTGCAGTGAATTTTTCGTTGAGAAGCATTTCCTTCTCCTCGCCGCTCTCCATTTCCTTGAGGCGGGCTTTTCCGTCATTGAGCTCATTATCGCCGATGACCATAGTATATACCGCGCCTATCTTGTTGGCGTACTTCATCTGAGCCTTTATTCCTCTGCCCATGAGGTCATATTCAGCACGATAACCGAATTCACGGAGATCCTTTACCAGTTCCATAGCCTTTTCAAGGGCAGCATCGCCCATTGTAGCGAAGTAAATGTCACACTTCTTCGGAGCAAGGTAATCGCATTCCTGCTTGTCCATAACAAGAAGGAGTCGCTCAATGCCCATACCGAAGCCGAGAGCGGGAGTAGGCTGTCCGCCTAACTGTTCAATAAGTCCGTCATAGCGTCCGCCGCCGCAGACTGTTCCCTGAGCTCCGATTTCAGTTGTTATGAACTCAAAAACAGTTTTGGTGTAGTAATCAAGTCCGCGCACGATCTTGGGGTCAACGATATAGGAGATCTTAGCATTATCCAGGTATTTTTTCAGCTTAGCGAAGTGGTCGCTGCACTCGTCACAGAGATAATCGAGAATAACCGGAGCATCCTTGGCTATTTCGCGATCCTCAGGGCTCTTGCAGTCTAGAAGTCTCATAGGATTCTTTACGAGACGCTCCTTGCAGGTGTCACAGAGCTCGTCCTTGCGGGGCTCAAAATAAGCCCTCAGAGCTTCATGATACTTGGCACGGCAGGCAGGACAGCCGATAGAGTTGATGTGGAGCTCTATCTTCTTCAGACCGAGTCTGTCAAGAATACTCTTAGCAAGACTTATGACCTCAGCGTCTGCCGCAGGTGATGAGCTTCCTGCCATTTCCAGTCCGAACTGGTGAAATTCACGAAGTCTGCCGGCCTGGGGCCTTTCATGACGGAAGCATGAAATGATGTAGAATATCCTCTGGGGCATAGCCTCGTTGAGGAGTCCGTTCTGGAGCATTGCGCGGATAGCACCTGCTGTTCCCTCGGGGCGGAGCGTGAATTCGGTCTCCTTCGCCTTTACTGTATACATCTCCTTCTGAACGACGTCGGTAGTTTCGCCGACAGAACGCAGAAAGAGATCTGTATTCTCAAAAGTTGGGAAACGCAGCTCACCGAAGCCATAGCTCTCAGCTGTTTCACGTGCTATCTTCTCAATTGTATACCACTTATGGATATCCTTTGGAAGAACGTCTTCGGTACCGTTAGGGCGTTTGATATTAATAGCCATATATTTCAAGCCTTTCCTTGTGTGTTTTAACATGAAAATTGTCCCTTGATGAAGGGACAATTAAATATCAGATGCTCGGATTACCGACCTCACGCCAATCAAGGTCTCCTCTTTCAAGGGCGAGTATCAGCGCTTCAGCGGTAGCGATATTTGTTGCAACAGGAACGTTATGAACGTCACAGAGTCTCAGGAGGTTCATACCGTGAACATCTGCTGCCTTAGGATTGATAGGATCTCTGAAGAAAAGGAGGACATCGACCTCGTTGCACGAAAGAAGTGCAAGGATCTGTTCTGCTCCGCCCTGTCCGCTGAGATATCTCTTTATCGGGAGTCCCGTAGCTTCGCTTACCTGCTTGCCGGTAGTATTTGTAGCGATCAGAGTATGCTTTGATAATATTCCGCAGTAAGCGCTGCAGAACTGAACCATAAGTTCCTTTTTAGCGTCATGCGCAATAATTGCGATTTTCATATATATGTCCTTTCCCCGCAAAGCGGTAAATTATACTTTTATACAGTCTTAACTGTAAGCGGAACGAACTCTCCGCCGAGACGCTTTGAGATAGCATCGAATGCTCTGAGAGCCTCGCTGTCTGTAGGGATCGGAGTTCCCTTTCCGGTAGCAACAGTCATCTTGAAGTCATCAGGGATAACGCCGATGAGCTGAACGCCGACCTTATCGATGATCTCGTCGAGGTTAGTGATGAGCTCACTTCCGATGATCTTTTTGCTGATCTTGTTTATGATAAGACGCTGGCTCTTGTTGCCTCTGTTGTAGAATTCATCGGACATGAGGCTTGCGTCTCTTATGCAGACGGGATCGGGGGTCGATATTACGAGGATCAGATTTGCCTGCTCAACAATATCAAAAACGTGAGAATTAATACCCGCACCTGTATCGATGATGATGTATTCAAAGTATTTCTTTACCGAACGGCAGATCTCAACTATCTGGTCGGCGTTAACTGCGGTCAGAGTCTTAGGTGCACAAAGGATATTCAGATTTGAAGCCATAGGAATCTGAGCGACAGCCTCCAGAGCGGTCTTCTTGCCGCTGAGAACGTCTCCCAGGTCATACTTGATATTATCCTCAACTCCGAAAATGATATCGAGACATCTGAGACCGAAGTCCAGTTCAATAATGAGTGTCCTGTGTCCCTGCTTTGCAAGAGTGTAACCAAGACCAGCACAGACGGTAGACTTTCCGGTACCGCCCTTTCCTGAGGTAATAGCAATAATTTTAGACATTTCGTTTCCTTTCCGATATCCGCAAGCCAAAGCAGTTTTGCTGCATAAACGGCACCGGACTCTGATAATTATTAATAATAATAATCCTACTGTACATTATAACACATAATTACCTAAATGTCAAAGAACTTTTTGAAACAAAAGATAAAATTGTGCAAATATGCTTTTTTTTAGGCTTACAATTGTTGAATTCTCACAAAGAATTCTTCAGTTCAGCCATGATTTTATTTACGGTCTTTTCTATGTTGCAGCCATTCTCATCAATGATGACATCAGCATACTTTTCATAGAGCGGTACCCTCTCTTTATATAATGCACTCAGAGATTGACCCTTGCGGATAACAACTCCCCTGTTTTTTATGTTGCCCAGACGGTATTTAAGCTTATTGTAGTCGAGCTTAAGGTACACAACAACGCTGTCTTTAGAGAGGTTAGCCATTGCGTCCTTGCCGTAGACAACGCTTCCGCCTGTTGCTATAACAGATCTTTCTGCAGAAAACCTGCTGAGTATCCTGTTTTCTGTGTCTATAAAGCCATCTATCCCCTTCTGCGAGATGATGTCTTTCAGAAGCATTTTTTCTTTATTTTGTATGACAAGATCGGTGTCCACGAAGCTGTATCCGAGTATTTTCGCAAGAATAACGCCTACTGTGCTTTTACCGACTCCGGGCATACCTATAAGTATAATATTTTTATGCACTTTATACTCTCCAGCATATTTTGATATATTATTATTTTAACTCACATTGTGCAAAATGTCAATAGATAATTCAGCCATATATTGCGATATTATTTTTTTATATACTGATTATTGACAAAATTGAGCTTATGTGATAACATATTTTCACAAGGAGTGGTCATATGAGCAGAAGCCCATTCGTATTTTCCTGCGATAATAAGCGCTATCACACGCTTAATTATTATAACAGAGTCAAATTCGGAGAAAAAATATATAAGGCAGTTATAGACTGCGGTTTTACCTGTCCCAACATAGACGGTACAAAAGGCAGCGGAGGCTGTATTTTCTGTGACGGCGGCAGCGGCTATTTTACTCATTCAGATACGGACATTACAGGTCAGCTTGAGCTTGAGCATAAACGAATAACACGCAAATACGGTGAAGGTGCTCGGTTTATAGCCTATTTTCAAGCAAACACCAACACTTACGCTCCGGTTGACACGCTCAGAGAGCACTTCGAGACTGCTCTTTCCTTTCCTGATGTATGTGGAATTTCAATCGGTACACGAGGAGACTGCCTTTCTGATGATGTTATTGAGCTTCTCAAGGGAATAAACCAACGTACAGTCCTGACGGTTGAGCTTGGAATGCAGTCATGCCATAACTCAACGATAAATTTGATCAACAGATGCTGCACCCATGAAGAGTTTCTTGAGGGCTACTATAGGCTGAAAAGTACGGGTATCCGTATATGTCTGCATATAATAAACGGACTTCCCTTTGAGACTGAGGAAATGATGCTGGAAACAGCTGAAGAACTGGCAAGGCTTGATCCCGAAGCGGTAAAAATACAAATGCTCCATGTAATCAGAGGCACAGAGCTTGAAAAATGGTTTGCTGGCGACAAATTTCACCTTCTTGGACGAGAAGAATATATCGATATTGTTGTGAAGCAGCTGGAGCACCTTCCGCCCAGTACAGTCGTTGAGCGCATTACAGGAGACGGCGACAAACGCAAGCTTATAGCACCGGACTGGACAAGAGACAAGATAGCCGTTCTCGGTGGCATCGACAAAAGACTTGCCGAACTCGATACCTGGCAGGGCAGACTATATAAATAATATAACGGGCAGAGTTTTTCTCTGCCCGCTGTTTTTATATATCGTTTCTGATAATGTCATCAAGAGTTTCTCTCTTGACTGCAATACGCGATCTACCTTCGTTTACGAATACTACCGCAGGCTTCTGGAGTCTGTTGTAGTTTGAAGACATAGAGTAATTATATGCGCCTGTTGCACAAACCGCGATAATATCGCCTGATTCAGCGTGCTGGAGGGGCATATTCTCACCGATAAGGTCTCCGCTTTCGCAGCATTTTCCTGCGATAGTCACCTTTTCTGTCTTTTCCTGATCTGCCTTGTTAGCGACTATTGCTGTATATTCCGAGCCATAGAGGATATATCTCGGACTGTCAGCCATACCCCCGTCAACGGAAATATATGTCCTTATATCGGGGATCTCTTTTCGTGCGCCTACAGTGTAAAGTGTAATACCGGCAGGAGCGGCTATCGAGCGTCCCGGCTCGATAAACATCTTGGGGAGCTTTACGCCAAGGCTCTCGCACTCACCCTTTACTACCTGAGATACTCTTTCGAGGTATGTCTCGAAAGGCGAGGGATCGTCCTTGTCGGTATACATTATGCCAAAACCGCCGCCAAGATTTAGTCCTTCGATCTCATATCCGAGCTCGTTCCTGATCTTTGCAATAAAGCCGAGCATTACCTTTGCGGCTTCCTCGAAAGGAGCAATATCGAATATCTGTGACCCGATATGGCAGTGGAGTCCGTAAAGATTTACATTTTTGCAGCTTACTGCTTCCTTGACAGCTTCAAAAGCCTCACCTGTTTCAAGCGCGAAACCGAATTTGCTGTCGATCTGGCCTGTCTTTACGAAGTCATGGGTATGTGCGTCGATTCCCGGCTTTATTCTGAACATTATGTTGGGACGAACGCCGAGATCCTCTGCTATTTTTTCAAGTCTGTGAAGCTCGCTTATATTGTCAACGATAATATGTCCGACCTTATTCTGTACTGCGAAGCGAAGTTCCTCATCGGTTTTGTTATTGCCGTGGAAGCCTACTTTTTCCATGGGGAAACCCGCTTTCAGAGCGGTGTAGAGCTCTCCGATGGAAACTGCGTCAAGTCCGTCGCCCTCACTGGCTACTATCCTGCACATCTCCATGCAGGAAAAAGCTTTGCTTGCGTAATGCACCTCACCCTGACCGTTGTAATACTTATTCATGCTGTCGTGAAAACAGCGAAGGCTTTTTCTTATCATCTGCTCGTCCATGACATAGAGCGGTGTACCGTATTCTTTTACAAGTTCAACGGTGTCTGCTCCGCCGATGGTGAGATGTCCCTCTGAGGTGACATTGAGATTTTCGGATACAAACATTTTTAACATCCTTTCGGGTAAAATTTATTCGTCAGCGACGTCATTGTCGTCTGCGATTTCCTCGACGATCTGTCTGAGTTCTTCGACTCCCTCGAATGTCTGAGAAGAAAACGGGATAGTATGTATATCCTCAAAGCATGGTATCTCGTCCTTGAATGCCTCCAGCCTTTTTGCACGCTCAGACTTGTTGAGCTTGTCGGCTTTTGTAAGTACGAGAACAAATGGCATTTCTGTATCAATGAGGTAATTTATCATCTGTATGTCGTCCTTCGTGGGAGCATGGCGCATATCCACAAGCATGAATACAAGACGTATATCCCTGTCAGAGCTGAGATAACCCTCGATAAGTCCCGACCAGCGCTCTTTTTCAGACTTTGAGACCTTTGCGTATCCGTATCCGGGAAGATCTACAAAGTAGATATTTTCAAGTCCGTAGAAATTTATAGTAGCAGTCTTTCCCGGCACCGAGCTTACTCTGGCGAGGTTTTTGCGGTTAAACAGCTTATTTATGAGCGTAGATTTCCCCACGTTAGAGTGCCCTGCAAAGGCTATCTCTATCCTTTCGGGAGCGGGAATCTGCGAAAATTTGCCGTATGCGGCGGTAAACTCCGCTTTGTTGTAATTAAGTTTCACGGCGTTACCTCCTTGTGGTGTTTATTTGATAAGAGCTGTGTCAAGAACGTCTGTAAGTTCCTCTGCAAATACAAAGGTGATGGCGTTCTTGACGGCATCGTCAACTTCCTCGAGATCAGGCTTGTTTGCCACAGGAATGATCACAGTCTTGATCCCCGACTTGTATGCTGCCATGGTCTTTTCGCGAAGTCCGCCTATAGGAAGCACTTTACCGTGGAGTGTGACCTCACCTGTCATAGCAACATCTGATCTGACCTTGAGTCCCGACAGAGCCGAAACAAGAGCAGTTGTCATAGTAACACCTGCGGAAGGACCGTCCTTGGGAACAGCTCCCTCGGGAGCGTGTATGTGAAGATCCTCATTTTTGTAGAAATCAGGGTCTATGCCGTATTTATCGGCAATGCTGCGGACATAGCTTACCGCGATCTTTGAGCTTTCCTTCATGACCTCTCCCAGTGAGCCCGTAAGCTCTATCTTGCCTGTTCCCTTCATGGTTATGACTTCGATAGGCATGAGAACTCCGCCTACAGATGTCCATGCAAGACCGTTTACTACTCCGACCTGGTCTTCCTTCGAGGAGAGATCGCCCAGATATTTGCGGATACCGAGATACCCTGTAATGTCCTTGGCTTTGATAGTTACGCGCTTGACTTCGTTGGCGGCTATGCGTTTTGCAGTCTTTCTGCACAGAGAAGCAATACTTCTTTCAAGTGAACGAACTCCCGCTTCCTTGGTGTAGTACTGAATGAGTTCATCTATAGCGTCATCGCTTATCTTGAGCTGCGAAGCCTTGAGACCGTGCTCCTTGAGCTGTTTGGGGATAAGATGTTCCTTTGCGATATGGAACTTCTCCTCTGCTGTGTAGCTGGGGAGCTCTATAACCTCCATTCTGTCAAGGAGAGGGGCGGGAATAGCTCCTACGTTATTGGCAGTTGTGATGAATACAGCCTTGCTGAGGTCGAATGGCACTTCTATGAAGTGATCGCGAAAAGCGTTGTTCTGTTCAGCGTCAAGAACCTCCAGCATCGCAGATGAAGGATCGCCCTTTATATCACTGCAAAGCTTATCTATCTCATCGAAAAGAATCAGCGGATTTGCAGAGCCCGCCTGGGAAATAGCTGTGATAATGCGGCCCGGCATTGCACCAACATAGGTCTTTCTGTGACCTCTTATATCAGCTTCGTCACGAACGCCGCCGAGAGATACTCTTGCATACTTTCTGCCCATAGCCTTTGCGATAGATTTCGCTATAGAGGTCTTACCGATACCGGGAGGGCCTGCCAGACAGATTATCTGTCCCTTTATCTCGGGGTTGAGCATATGTACGGCGAGAAACTCAAGGATACGCTCCTTGACCTTCTTCAGACCATAGTGATCTTTTTCAAGAACGGCTTCTGCCTTTTCCATTGACAGCTTGGCTTTTGTATACTTTCCCCAAGGAAGATCAAGAACAGTGTCAAGATAATTCTTTATAACAAAAGCTTCCTGCGACGACGGCGGCAGTTTTGTCAGCTTGTCAGCCTCTTTAAGGAGTTTTTCCTTACTCTTTTCGTCCAGTTTCAGCTCCATAATATCGTTTATATAGCCGAAAGCCTCTTCCCCTTCGTCTTCGCCAAGCTGCTCCTGTATAACTCTGAGCTGCTCGCGGAGGTAGAATTCACGCTGACCCTTGTCTATACTGTTCTTCGTCTGTTCGTTTATGAGGTTTTCAAGCTCCAGTATCTCCACCTCAGATGTGAGGCAGGCAAACAGTACCGAAAGCTTATTGATAACATTTGTCTCTTCAAGAAGAGTCTGCTTGTCCCTGTAGTTCAGGTTACAGTTGAAGGTAACGGTCTCAAAAAGCTTAATGGGAGAATCCTGAGTCATGATAGATGTAAGAAGCTCCTTGGGCATTCTCGGAAAGAATGAAGCGTAACGCTCAAATACGTCCTTAACGGAACGCATAAGTGCTTCAGCCTCTACCTCGTCTACCTTCGCTCTTGAGTAAGTGGGCGTTCTCTTAACTTCTGCCTTAAGCACCTCTCCGTCATCTATGAGACGAACAAGATTTGCTTTGTACACGCCCTCTACAAGTACCTTCATTATATTATCAGGCAGTTTGAGGACCTGCTTTATTTCTGCGACTACACCGACCTTGTACAGGTCGGAAGCTTTGGGATTTTCAATATATGCTTCATGCTGAGTAACAAGAAACAGCTTGCCGCCTTCTTTTAAAGATCTCTCAACAGCAGCCATTGATCTGCTTCTCGATACATCAAAGTGCATGACCATTTTCGGAAAGGCAACAAGCCCCCTCATTGCAACAGTGTAGAGGATATTAGCCTCTTCGATGTTTTTATCGCTCTTTATTGTCTGTTCCATAAATTCACCGCGTTTCTGTATGGTATCATATTCATCCTGAAAAACCGATGATGTCGGTTTCTTTATATTATACAATAAAAATAAAAAAAATTCAACCCCTTTACTTACACTGTGGTCAAGTGGATGTATATCATTTATCAATGTGTATTAAATAATTGAATATTGTTAATCATTTAATAGATGATTTAAGCTGAAATCTGCTGTTTGATATACGAAAATTTGCGGTAGTTTGGTTATTATCTCCATTTTTTGCGAACTTTAAGAAATAATCTTTACTTTTTGTTGAGAATATGTTATCATATACTCAAAGGTGTAATGTAAATTGGTTCAGTATGACATGAACTTCTTCTTTCTAAAAAAGGACTTTACTTTTGCATAATAATGTGTTAAAATGTAAAGTAAGAAATTGTTACATACGCCTTTACGGCAGATTGGAGAATTACTATGATCGACAAAATCAAATCAGAAAGCATGGATCTGCTCTTTGAAGCAATACTTACTCTTGACTCGGTAGACGATTGCTATAAGTTCTTTGATGACCTCTGTACCAGCATCGAGCTGAAGTCCTTTGCACAGAGACTTCATGTTGCAAAGCTTCTCGATGAGCACAGAGTATATAACAGTATCGTTACTGAAACAGGTGCAAGTACAGCGACGATAAGCAGAGTAAATCGCTCGCTGAAAGACGGAAACGACGGCTACAATATCGTTTTCGACAGACTCAAGAAGAAAAATCTGCTTAAGTGATACGGCTATATTGGACAGCTTCAAGGCGGAAGCAGTCCATTAGATAAAAATTACAACCTGAAAGGAAGATCTGAATGAAAAAGGCGAAGATGTTCAAACGATCGTTAGCCTGCCTTTCAGCAGCTGCAACTCTTTTGTCATGTAGCATGGTGACAAATGTAAATGCCGCTGTAATCACGGAAGGCAAACCAAACAACTATGACAATTTTGCTGAGGCGCTCCAGCTTGCGTTATGCTTCTATGACGCAAACAAGTGCGGCGATGAGGTAGCTGATGACGGCTATTACTCATGGAGAGGAAATTGTCACGTTAAGGATGCTGAGATACCGCTCCAGCCTATGAATCCTATGCCTGAGCTCTACGGTGAGGCTAAGAATGACGGTTCACAGAACGGTAAGGAACAGGAAAAGAAAGAGGACGAGCAGCCCAAGGGCGAGGGCGACGGCGACGGTGGCCTCAGTGCTGCTAAGGGTCTCTATGAAGGCGTTAATATGTCTTCCAAGTTCATCGAGGCAAACCGCAAGTACCTGGATCCCGACGGCGACGGAAAGCTGGATCTTACAGGCGGCTGGCATGACGCCGGCGACCATGTAAAGTTCGGACTCCCCGGAAGCTACTCAGCTTCCACAGTAGGCTGGGGTTACTATGAATTCAGAGACGCATACAAGGAAATGGGCCTCGATAAGCACGTTGAGGACGAAATGTGCTGGATCAACGATTACTTTATGAAGGCTACCTTCCTCGATGATGACGGAAATGCTATCGCATACTGCTATCAGGTCGGAGAGGGTAACAACGACCATAACTACTGGTGTGCTCCCGAGCTTCAGGTCGATGATACGGTAGTAGCTTCCTCAAGCTGTGCTGTTAAGAGACCTGCTTACTTTGCAACAACAGAAATGCCCGCTCCCGATCAGTGCGCAGGCGCTTCTGCTTCACTGGCTATCAATTATCTTAACTTCAAGGATACAGATCCTGAGTACGCTGCTGAGAACCTCAAGTATGCAAGAGCTCTTTATGAGCTCGCTGTTGCGACTCACGAGGAATCATGGCAGCCCGGTTCAACACCAAGTTCACTGGTTCTCGGCTATGACGGCGGTTTCTACCACTCAAGCTATGACTATGATGAGCTCTCATGGGCAGCCGTATGGCTCTATTACGCAGCTGTTGCTGAGGATGAGACTCAGAAGGACGCTGCTTACGACAAGTACATCAAGGCTATCATTGATGTTGATGAAACTACTACAAACGACAAGGGCGCTCATCCTTACACCGGTTACATGAAGCGCATCATCACTGATACAGGTAACTGCTGGCAGAACATCTGGGTACACTGCTGGGATACAGTTTGGGGCGGAGTTTTTGCAAAGCTTGCTCCTGTTACAAACACAGCTCGTGACTGGTACATCTTCCGTTACAATCTCGAGTTCTGGTCAGGCTGCAACGCAGATGTTGATACTTCGAAGTGGGGCTATGAGCCTGTAAGAGGTCATAAGTACTTCGGTATGGATGACTACCTCTGGAACACTCCCATGACCTGCGATCAGATCCCTGATCTCCCCGATAGTGATACAAGCAGCGACTTCATTGCTAAGTCACCTTATGGCTGGGCAGTTGTTTCAGGCTACGGTTCAGCTCGTTACAATACAGCAGCAGGTCTCTGTGCTTGTGTATACGCTAAGACAACAGGCGACGACACATTCCTCCCCTGGGCAAAGGCTCAGATGGAATACATCCTCGGTAAAAACCCCATGGGCTATGCCTACGAGGTAGGCTACGGCAATAACTTTGCTTCACAGCCTCACCACCGTTCATCACACTGCTCTGGCAAGCAGAGCATGGAAGATCCTACAGTACAGGTACACACCCTCTGGGGCGCTCTTGTAGGCGGTCCCGATCTTAAGGACTTCCACAATGACATAACAAAGGATTACATCTATAACGAAGTTACAGATGACTATAACGCAGGCTTCTGCGGCGATCTTGCAGGTCTTTACCACTTCTACGGTGCAAAGGGTAAGGAGCTTGAAAAGGAAAATCACATCAATCCTGATTTCGATATGTCAGCAAACGCTATCGGCTACGATCAGGTAGATGAAGACGGCAATCCACTTCCTGTCGGCATCTATGCTGCAGGCGGCAAGAATCAGGAGCAGGACAGCAGCGTTCAGCTCAAGGTCGTTATCTATAACAGAACTATCGATCCTCCGAGATTTGAAAGTGATCTCAGAGCAAGATATTACTTCAACGTTTCCGAGCTCACGGAGGCTGGATACGATGTAGATTATATCGTTCCCAGAATCGACTATGACCAGGAAAAGAGCTACTCAAACGGCAAGAATGAGGCCAAGTTCACAGGTCCCTTCAAGTATGATGATAAGGGCAACTACTATGTAGACATTCAGTGGAAGGACTGTGACTTCTACGGAAGCCGTGTATTCCAGTTCGCTCTTACAACTAAGATGGACGAAGAAAAGTGTGTATATCCTCACTGGGATTCTACAAACGACTACAGTTACGCTGATCTCGTTTCATTCGCAGATGAGAACGAAGCAGCTGCTATAACTGACAAGATCACACTTTACGCTGACGGCGAGCTTATCTGGGGTGTTGAGCCTGATGGCACAAAGCCCGGCGAAAGTGAAAAGAATACCACAACTACAGATCCAGAGCCTGATAAGACAAAGGTTCTTTACAGCGATACAAACTGTGATAAGGTTGTAGAGCTTGCAGACGCTGTTCTTATCATGCAGTCAATAGCTAACCCTGATAAGTATGGCTTAAAGGGAACATATTCCAAGCACCTTACAGAACAGGGCCGTATCAACGGCGACTGTGATCTTACTCAGGAAGGTCTTACTTCCAATGATGCTCTTGCAATTCAAAGATCACTGTTAAAGCTTGCTACTCTCCCGATAAAGGCTGAAAAGTAAAAAAATTAAGGAGGACTTAAAAGTCCTCCTTTTTTTATTTATATTACGAAATTCAGCGGCATTCCGTTTTTCATTATAGCGTGAAGCTCGCCCTGGATAAGCGGCATAAGGTAATCATAAGCAGGCGGCAGAACATTGTTGCCTGCTTCGTTTATCCACTCCCTGGGGAAGAATTTCTCTGAGTTAGCAGCCTTTGAAGCTTCTACTGTATCGATCCTGTAGCTGTAAGGCATATCCGATTCACGGACGAATGTCATCATACAACCGGACTTTCCTTTCAGACCTGCATCAACTGCTGCCATACCGATCGCCTCTGAAGACTGTATATCCTCAAGTGAAGCAATATGAGAGCTGCATCTCTGCATTACATTAAGCTCGATCGAACGAACCTTGCAGCCTATCTCCGCAGCGACCAGTTTTTCAAGGAATTTACCTATACCTGCAAGATAAACGTGACCAAATACATCGGTCTGTCCTGACTGGAACTCCTCAGCCGCAAACTTACCTTCCGCGGTCTTAACTCCTTCGGAAACTACTACAATAACTGCTCTGTGCTTTGTCATCTGATCCTTTACATCGGCAAGAAATCTCTCGATACTGAATGTTGTCTCCGGAAGATAGATAAGATGAGGAGCAGATTCTCCGTTTGCACGTATACAGCAGGCTGCTGCTGCGAGCCAGCCGGCATGACGTCCCATGGTCTCGATTATGGTAACTGACGGGATACTGTAAACGTTGCTGTCTCTGGTGATCTCCTGAACCGTAGCTGCAACATATTTAGCAGCCGAGCCAAATCCCGGCGAGTGATCTGTCTCGCACAGATCGTTGTCGATGGTTTTGGGGATACCGATTATTTTGATATCATCTATTTTTTTATCAGAAAGGTATGCTGAATACTTTGCAACTGTATCCATTGAGTCGTTTCCGCCGATATAGAAAAATATTCCTATACTGTGACTATGGAGAACCTCTGTGATACGCTCATACACATCTGGTTTTTCTCTGTGATCGGGAAGCTTCTTTCTGCATGAACCTAAAACAGCTGAAGGAGTTCTGAGTAAGAGCTGATAGCTTACATCACTGTTTATCTTTTCGCCGAGATCTACCATCTCATCGTTGATAATACCTTCAATACCGTTTATTACGCCATAGACCTTTTCAATTTCCCCTGATTTCTGAGCTGCGCTGAAAACCCCCGCCAGTGAAGCGTTGATAGCGCAGGTCGGACCGCCTGACTGAGCAACTGCTATATTCATGATCTCTTCTCTGTCCGGTAAAAAACGGACATTTCCTCTCATTTTATTTGCCATAGGCATCAATTATATTATAACATAGCCATATAAGCATTTCAAGAATGAGAACTTACAAAAAAGCAACACAAAAAATCGCAATAATTGATAATAAAAGCAATAATTGCCTATTAAATGAAGAAATTATTAAATCAATCCAAAATGTTTAAGTGCATTTGCTATTCCGTCTTCCTCAATCGGCGTAGTAATATATGAAACGTAAGGATAAATATTTTCTGCGCCTCCCATGGCGATGCTGTTAGGTACTGCCTGAAGCATGGGCAGGTCATTCATACTGTCGCCGATAGCGTATGCTCTATCCATAGGAATGTCAAGAAGCTTGAGTATAGCTTCGATACCTGTTGCTTTGGAATAGCCGAGGGGAACATTTTCAAAAAACCGCCCCCCCTGTCGATTATGGAATAATTCTTGCTTATTTCAGCTCTGAAACGCTCCATGTCGCTGTGCTCATTCTCCCATATAACAAACTTGTCAAATCCGAAGTTGCTGTCTTCTACTCTGCCGCTTACATCAATGCCGCTGTCTACGAAGACTTCCATAAAATATCTGAGTCCTTCTGTCATCGGAGCTTTATCATCAAAGAAATAACCGCTTGTATGCTCGTATACAGGTGTTACGTTACACTCCCTGAGCAGCTTGGCAATACGGATACATTCTTCCTTCGGAACTGTACGCCATAACTGCACCTTTCCGCCGTATTCGATATATGTACCGCAGCCGCAGATATATCCGTCAAAACCAAGCTCCTTTACCTTTGGACTGATGTTAAAGGCAGTTCTGCCTGAATTGATAAACGTAAGATTTCCCTTTTTTCTTGTCTCAGCAATAGCCTCGCGGGTACTGTTCGGGATTATGGCTCTTTCATCTTCGGTAACAATAGTTCCGTCAATGTCGAAGAAAATTATGGAACTCATTAAAACACTCCTTAAATTATGATAAGCTTTTCTTAAAAAAGCAAAAAATGTGTTGATTATCCTCGCACGATATGTTATAATACAACTGTGAGGTGATATGATATGTTACATATTTATTACGGAAATGGCAAGGGAAAAACCACCGCAGCCGTCGGTCTGACGATCCGTGCAGCAGGCTCGGGAATGAAAGCTGCATTTTTTCAGTTCCTGAAAAACGGTTCTTCCTCGGAAATATCCGTTCTGAGAAGCCTTGAAAATGTTACTGTGATATGCTGCGAGGAATGCAATAAATTTACATTTGCAATGAATGACCTTGAAAAAAGTGAAGTAACACTCTGTCATAACGATATGCTCCGAAAAGCATCCGAGCTTCTTGATAATGGTTCTGTTCAGCTCGTGGTCCTTGACGAATTCATCGACGCATATAATAAAAAGCTCATTGATACTGAGCTCGCTGATAACTTTATTAATAATTATCTCTCCGTGGGAGAGATCGTTATGACCGGAAGAAATCCCTCAGATAAACTAAAAAAGCGCGCCGACTATCTCACGGAAATGAATGCTGTAAAGCATCCGTTTGATAACGGTATAACTGCCAGAAAAGGCATAGAATATTAAAACTGTCGCAGAAAAAGCTGCGGCAGCTTTTTTATTTCAGTTCTTTCAGCTCGTTCAGTATCGCCATATCCTCTTCGTTGATCTTAATATTAGAGATTATTGTCTTGTTATCTGGAGAAATGACCTTTACTTCGATGACTGTTCCCTCGCCTATCGTTCCTACAGCTGCCTTGAAAAAAGGCGAGAGCTTCGGATGGTTTACCAGAAACCTCTCAAGAAGGGATTTGAGCTTAAATGCGTTCATTGGATTCATTTGATTCACCTCTTGATTATTATATCACAAAAGGTCGGAAATGGCAAGAGTCACAGTTATTATGTTCAGTTTTTATTTTCTTTTTCGGGAAGGTTCCTTCTGATCAGGAACTGTGCGCACAGCCCCGTAAATGCTCCTGCGACACAGCCTGTGATTATCAGAAACGGATAAACGGAAAGCACTGCAAGTGAACGCATTACGATCACTGCGACGATAATCTGTCCCGTATTATGTAGTATAGCGCCGATGATACTGCTGAGCCAGATATATTTAAGAGGAACTATCCTTTTTACTAACAGCATACCTGTCAGGCAGAAAACAGCTCCTGCCATGCTGTATATTATGGCAGATATATTTCCTCCGAAGATCACTCCCAGAAGGACACGAGCAAATACTATCATAGCTGTTTCTTTTACAGAGTATTTATATACAGCATAAACTGTTATGATATTGGCAAGACCAAGCTTTGCACCGGGAATGGGGATAATATCTATTCGCAGTTCGATTATAAAAATTATTAGCGCCAGTGCAGTCAGAAGTGCAAGCCTTGCTATCTTCTGCGCCCTCATCACTTCCCTGCCCCCTCATCTGAAAAACGAATTACCAGTTTATGAGGCAGGCAAACTATAGGAATATTCTCAGAGCGGAGCTCTCCGGTCTTTATGCAGGTATGATCCGGACAATCAGCATCAGAAATACAAATATGCCCATCCCTGATCTGTACATCGTTCCAGCCGCCGTCTGGATATTCGATTCGGAAGGTCCTGTCTTTTTCCTCGGAAAGATCCAGCTTATAGATAACTTTATTATTCTGAACTATCTCCACCCAGGTGCTTTCCGATTTCTTCAAGCCCATAACTGCAAAAACCACAGCAACAGAAAATATGAGAACCACTATCCCGATGAGAAGTTTTACGCCTTTAGTCAAGTGAGATCACCTCTGCTTCCATGCTGCTTATGTTGGTAAAGCAGTCGGCAATGCCGCTCGAATAGTATATCTTCCTGTCATCAGTTACAAGGATAAGATCAAATGAGGGATCGGATCTCAGAAAATCAACAGCTCCATCATAACCTTCAACAAACAGAGCGGTTGACAGTGCATCACAGTCAAGTCCGCAGTCGCCTATGACTGTAACGGAAACAAGTCCGTTATCGGCAGGATAGCCGTCCTCAGGATCAAGAATATGCCAGTAAACTGTTCCGTCCTCAGCTGTAAAGTATCGTTCATAGTTGCCGGAGGTGATAACAGCCTTATCAGCTATTTCAATTATGCACATATCTGTATCCGGAGCAAACGGATCACGGACAGCGACCTTCCAGTTGCTTCCGTCGGGCTTTGAACCAAGTGCCTGGACATTGCCGCCAAGGCTTACAATAGCTGAGCTGACGCCGTTATCTTCCATAGTCTTCATTATTTCGTCGCTTGTATAGCCCTTCGCCAAAGCGCCGAGGTCTATTTCTGTTTCTTTTGGAAGGGTTACTGTATTTTCAGCAATATGTACTTTGCTATAATCTACTTTTTTTAGAAGGCTGCTAAGTGTATTATCATCAGGGACTTTATAATCCCCTGTGGTAAATCCCCATTCCTTTAGAACCGGATAAAGAGTTATATCCAGTGCGCTGTTTGTTTTATTGCCCATTTCTATGGCTTTGTTTATGATAAGCGCAGTATCTTCACTGACATCCACAGCTGCTCCGCTGCTGTGATCAACAGCCCATATGTCGCTGGTCTCACTTGTAACGGAAAGCTCTTCTTCAAGCTGAAGAATACGCTCTTCTGCTTCACTGAGAGCAATATCCGCATTGCTGCCGTATGCTTTCATGTTCATAAAGGTATCCATAGCAAATACATCTCTTGAACTTGATGACATATCAGCTTCCGAAACAGCTTTTTCTTCAGAGCAGCCGCCTGAAAACATAAGTCCCGATAAAAATAAAGTGACTGCCAATACTTTCTTTAACATAAAACAGCTCCTAAAACATACTTGTTATTATTATATCATAAGATGTTAGTATTTGCAACCATTATTTACTAAGGGCAACAAAAAAGCCACAACAGACTGAACTGTGTGGCTTTTATAGCATTTATTACTTCTTGAGCAGGCTCTTACCTGTCATTTCGGCAGGCTGAGGAACGCCCATAATATCAAGCATTGTAGGTGCGAGATCAGCGAGTACGCCGCCTTCGATAAGCTGACCCTCAACGCCAACGGCGATAAGAGGAACAGGATTTGTGGTGTGAGCTGTGAAAGGACTTCCGTCAGGCTCCATCATCTTATCAGCGTTACCGTGATCGGCAGTGATAAGAGCAGCGCCGCCCTTAGCCAGTATCTTGTCGACCATTCTGCCTACGCAGGTATCAGTAGCCTCAACAGCTTTTACAGCAGCATCGAAAATACCTGTGTGACCGACCATGTCGCAGTTAGCATAGTTAAGAATGATAACGTCGTACTTGTCAGAGTCAATAGCTTCGCAAACAGCATCGCAAACTTCATATGCGCTCATCTCAGGCTTGAGATCAAATGTAGGAACATCAGGTGACTTGATAAGGATACGATCCTCACCTTCAAACTGCTTCTCCTCACCGCCGTTGAAGAAGAATGTAACGTGAGCATACTTCTGAGTTTCAGCAATACGGAGCTGTGTCTTGCCGAGCTTTGAGAGATACTCTCCCATAGTCATTGTAAGCTGCTCGGGAGGATATGCTACTGAAACATTAGGCATTGTAGCGTCATACTGAGCCATGCACACGAAATTTACAGGGAAGAATCCGTTCTTTCTCTCAAATCCGGTGAAATCGGGATCAACGAATGAACGTGTGATCTGTCTTGCACGGTCAGGACGGAAGTTGAAGAAGATAATGCTGTCATCAGCCTTGATCTGTGCACCGCCATCAATTACAGTAGGAAGCATGAACTCGTCTGTTACCTCATTAGCGTAGGAATTCTTTATAGCCTGTACAGGATCAGACTCCTTAACACCCTCACCGTAAACAAGAGCAGCATAAGCCTTCTCAACTCTGTCCCAGGCGTTGTCTCTGTCCATTGCATAGAAACGTCCTGAAATAGTAGCGATCTTACCAAGACCTATCTTGTTAAGCTCAGCAACAGCCTCCTCCATAAACTCAGCAGCTGATGAGGGTGGAACGTCTCTGCCATCGAGGAATGCGTGGATATACACCTTGTCGAGGCCGTTCTTCTTTGCCATCTCTACGATACCGTACATATGCTCCATGTGGCTGTGTACGCCGCCGGGAGAAAGAAGTCCCATAAGGTGAAGAGCACTGTTCTTTTCCTTGCAGTTGTTCATAGCGTTGAGGATAGCCTTGTTGTTGAAGAAAGTGCCGTCCTTGATGTCCTTGGAGATCTTAACGAGCATCTGATAAACGATACGACCTGCGCCGATATTGGTGTGGCCTACCTCGGAATTGCCCATCTGTCCGTCGGGAAGACCAACATCAAGACCGCTTGCGCCGATGATAGTGTTAGGGCACTCAGCCATGTATTTGTCAAGATTAGGCTTCTTTGCTGCAGCAATAGCATTGCCGTATGTATCGGGGTTATAGCCGAAGCCGTCCATGATAATAAGTGCAACGGGTTTCTTTGACATAAAAATTCTCCTTTAAAGATAAGTTTAAATATCTATATGTGCCGACTTTAGTCGGTCACGCAATAAACGTACTCCCCTCTTGGAAAATACGATTTCTGCCGTTAGTTATAGTGCTCATGACCAGAATAAACACAGTCCTGAGCTTTCATCAAATGCACAGCCGTAACTGCCGTTTACAAATACAGCAGCTTCTGTGCTTAATTCAAGTTTTTGTTCATCACTGAGCCAGATAAAAACATGACGCGGAATACTCAGATAATCTGAATTAACAGTGACATGGTAATCAATGTCCTATTTATAAAGCTCAATGTCTGTTTTGTTTTCAAAAATATGTTCACTAAAGGTATTTTCATTCTTTATATGCTCAAGACCTTGGTTTTCAGCTTCGATCATATACGCTTTTATCTGCTGATCATCAGTGCGAAATATCAGATATGCATATGGGTGGTAATCCTGTGCCGGAAATGACATTTCAGTACGAAAGAAGTATTCATCACAGTTATCCGGAAGATGCTTCGGAAGGATCTTTTTCCATTCAATGTCTGATCTTATCCCATATCCGAAAATTGCTCTCTTTACGGGATAAAAAAGCTTATTGTTCTTGAACGATACTCCTAATATCGGAGCTGCAAAAATGATAACAGCAAATAATATAGTGATAATGCGAACGATTATAAGAGGTGCTCTGAAAGTACCGTCCTTACGATTCTTACGAAATAAGATGACAAGAAAGAAATTAGCCGCAAGGAATGGTAATAACAGTATTGCTGTTATTCCATTAACAGCAAACACAAGGAAACAACCGCCAAGGAATAAGAAGAAAAGCACGAATAAAACATTAATATAGAAATATACCGATCTATTTGCTCTTGCTTTATTATTAGTCATAGAATCTCCTTTTCAAAAGATTGGGCAAAGAAAAACACTTTGTCCTTCTATGACAATAGTATAGCACAGCAGATATTATATGTCAATATTAAATTATTGTTTTTCGATGCTTTTATATCGATTATCAAAAAACTATAATATTTATTCTCCCGACTGTCTTGTTCAGTCGGGAGAATAAGAGATATCAGTTTAATCAGCCGTTTACAGCTGCCTGAACGATAACGTTGAAGTCTTCAGCCTTCAGTGAAGCACCGCCGATGAGACCACCGTCGATATTGGGCTTAGCAAGAAGCTCTGCAGCGTTCTTTGCGTTCATAGATCCGCCGTACTGGATCGTTACAGCGTCTGCTGTAGCCTGATCGAAGAGCTTAGCAAGCTGAGCACGGATAAAGCCGCATACTTCCTCAGCCTGATCAGGAGTAGCTGTAAGACCTGTACCGATAGCCCATACAGGCTCATATGCGATAACTACATTCTTAACCTGCTCTGCTGTAAGTGACCAGAGATCAAGCTTGATCTGACGAGCGATAACTTCCTCAGTGATGTTGCACTCGCGCTCCCACTTGAGCTCACCAACACATACGATAGGCTTGAGACCAGCCTCGAGAGCAGCAATAGTTCTCTTGTTAACTGTCTCATCTGTCTCACCGAAGTACTGTCTTCTTTCGCTGTGACCGATCACAACGTACTCAACACCGAGCTCTGTGAGCATATCAGCTGAGATCTCGCCTGTGAAAGCACCGCTCTTCTCAAAGTGAACGTTCTCGGCACCGATCTTAACGTTGCTTCCGGCTGTTGTGTTGATAGCAGTCTCAAGGTTTGTGAAAGGAACGCAGGCGATCACCTCAATCTTGCCCTCTGCATTTGCAACGAGAGGCTTGATAGCCTCGAGAAGCTCCTTAGCCTCGGGACGAGTCTTGTTCATTTTCCAGTTTCCGGCAATAATTGCCTTTCTTAATGACTTGTTCATGATATTAACTCCTTTTATCAGAATTTTATTTCGTCGTCGTCATCATCATCGTAAGGGAACATATCTGCATCTTTGTCACCGAAATTATTTCCGCTGTTGTTTCCGATAGCAATGCCCTTCTTTATAGGAGAAAGAACAAAGCCTAAAACAACTCCGAGAAGAAAGCAAACGACTGAAAGAAGAATAAGAGTAATCTTATCCTCCTGTGCTCTTGTAATGAGTTTCATAATAACACCTCATTTACCACAATAAGGGCGAATATCTCTATCCGCCCTATTGATCATATTATTACTTTTCAGCGATAGCTGCAACGCCGGGGAGAACCTTACCCTCGAGGTATTCGAGAGAAGCACCGCCGCCTGTTGAGATGTGGCTCATCTTGTCAGCGAAACCGAGCTGAATAGCAGCTGTAGCAGAATCGCCGCCGCCGATGATAGTAGTAGCATCAGCCTCAGCAAGTGCCTCGCAAACTGCTACTGTACCCTTCTTGAGTGTGGGGTTCTCGAAAACGCCCATAGGTCCATTCCAAACAACAGTCTTTGCTGTCTTAGCAGCCTCTGCGAAGATAGCAGCTGTCTTAGGACCGATATCAAGACCCATCTTGTCAGCGGGGATCTTGTCAGCGTCAACGTACTCTACGCTGATCTCTGCATCGATAGGATCAGGGAATGAAGCTGCGATAGCTGTATCAACAGGGAGAAGGATCTTCTTGCCGAGCTTTTCAGCCTTAGCCAGCATTTCCTTACAGTAATCAAGCTTCTCTTCGTCAACAAGTGACTTACCGATAGAGCCGCCCTGTGCCTTGATGAAAGTATATGCCATACCGCCGCCGATGATAAGAGTATCACACTTCTCAAGGAGGTTAGAGATGACGTTGAGCTTATCAGCTACCTTAGCACCGCCGAGGATAGCAACGAAGGGCCTCTCGGGAACCTCTACTGCATTACCGAGATACTGGATCTCCTTCTGCATGAGGTAACCAACAGCTGTTTCCTTAACGAACTTTGTAACGCCTGCTGTTGAAGCATGAGCTCTGTGTGCAGAACCGAAAGCGTCCATAACAAAAACTTCGCCGTCAACCAGATCAGCAAGCTCCTTAGAGAACTCCTCACCGTTCTTTGTCTCCTCGTTGCCGCGGAAACGTGTATTCTCAAGAACAACGATCTCGCCGTCGTTCATAGCAGCAACAGCCTTCTTAGCATTGTCGCCGACAACTGTATCGTCAGCAGCGAATGTAACCTTTGTGCTTACCAGCTCAGCAAGTCTTGCAGCTGCGGGAGCCAGTGAGAACTTAGCCTCAGGACCATTCTTGGGCTTGCCGAGATGTGAGCAAAGAACAACCTTTGCACCGTTCTCAACGAGCTTATTGATAGTGGGAAGAGCAGCCTGGATCCTGTTATCGTTTGTGATAACGCCGTCCTTCATTGGAACGTTGAAATCTACTCTTACGAGTACCTTTCTGCCCTTAACGTTAATGTCTTCTACAGTAACCTTGTTTAATCCTGCCATGGGTATGACATCCTTTCGTAATAAGATACATTGATCGCTGTTGTTATATTATTAACAACGTACATTTCTATTTTACACTATTTCATGATATTTTGCAAGTATTTCCTCAATATTTTTCATCTTAAACATGAAAACTTTTTGTGACGGCTGTATATATATTGAAATTGCCCTGTTCTACGCTAAGAAATCCATGCTGAGCTTATAGAATTCGACCTGATTTGTCATCATGGCAGGGTGATCGCCACTTTCAAACAGGTGCATACTGCCATTTGTCAGCTTTTCAAGCATTTTACCGTATACTTTTTTGTAGTAATCATGTGCAACACTGTACATAAACTTATCGCCTTTACTTCCTGTGAGCAGCACCTTAGCTTTAAGATCACTGAGAGGTCTGTGAAAGAAGTCCACAACTTCTTTTGAGTGTCTGATAATAGCTGATGTGTCATTATGAACGATCTGCTCCCAGTCATCACCGTGCATATAGGAGTAAAATCCCCTTGCATTTGTATCTTCCAGCGAAGAACCGCGGTCGGAAAGCAGATTTTTTACAAAGGCTTCATCAGCTTTCTCGCCCTCAAAACTGTCAGCAATGACTTTGTCCACACATTCGGACGCCTCAAGTGCTACATTCAGAGCAACAATTGCTCCCCCGCTGCAACCTATAATGTTAACCTTGTCATAATGTTTATGCCTTAGGAATGCAATTGCCTGCTGAGCCTCATAAAACCATAAATCGGCAGGAAATTCCGATAACCTTTCCGATCTTCCGTGTCCGAGGAAGTCTATGAGTATAACTTTGTAACTGTCCGTGTATCGTTTGCTGAAATCTGTGAACATTTTAGAAGAAGCTGTGTTTCCATGAAGGAATAACAGTGGTGTTCCTCTGCCATTCTCCTCATAATATATCTTTTTATTATCAAATGTAAAATAACTCATATCACACCTCCGTTATGACATAATTATAATGGATTTATGATCGGCTGTCAACAAAAAAGTCACGGCACCTGAATGCCGTGACTTTATATGCAATGTGTTCAGTTTATATCACTTGAATACAGCCAGGAGGAATCCTGCTGCGATGGCAGAACCGATAACACCTGCAACGTTTGGTCCCATAGCGTGCATGAGCAGGAAGTTTGAGGGATTTGCCTTCTGACCTTCCATCTGCGATACACGGGCAGCCATAGGAACAGCTGAAACACCTGCGGAACCGATAAGAGGATTGATCTTGCCGCCTGAAAGCTTATACATGATCTTACCAACGAGAAGTCCGCCGATAGTTGAGAATGCAAATGCTGTAAGACCAAGAACGATGATCTTTATGGTCTCAAGTGAAAGGAATCTGTCGGCAGCTGTTGTAGCACCAACGGAAATTCCAAGAAATACAGTTACGATGTTCATAAGAGCATTCTGAACTGTGTCTGAAAGTCTTTCTGTAACTCCACATTCTCTCCAGAGGTTACCGAGCATAAGACAGCCTACGAGAGGAGCTGTTGAAGGGAGAAGAAGGATTACGAACATAGCAACGATTATAGGGAAAATGATCTTCTCTGTCTTTGTAACGACACGAGTCTGCTCCATCTTTACTTCTCTTTCCTTCTTTGTGGTGAGAAGTCTCATGAGCGGAGGCTGTATCATAGGGATAAGAGCCATGTAGGAGTAAGCTGCGATAGCTATAGGTCCGAGGAGCTCAGGTGCCAGCTTTGTTGTAAGGAAGATAGCTGTAGGACCATCAGCTCCGCCGATGATACCGATTGATGCAGCCTGATTTCCGCTGAATCCGAGGCATACAGCGCCGAAGAATGCAAGGAATACACCCATCTGAGCAGCAGCGCCAAGGAGAAGGCTCTTAGGATTGGAAATAAGGGGACCGAAGTCAGTCATTGCACCAACGCCCATGAATATGAGTGAAGGGTAGATACCTGCCTTGACACCTATGTAGAGGATATCAAGAAGTCCGCCGTGAGCCATGATTGCTCCGTAGCTGTGATAGTCTTCGTGAGTAGGATCAAGGAAGTTGTCCCAGAGATTCATGTGGTAAAGCGCGTCGGATGTGTCTCCTGCTGTGAAGTAAGACAGATTTACAAGGAGACAGCCGAATGCGATACCAACAAGAAGAAGAGGTTCAAACTTCTTTTTGATACCAAGATAAAGGAGGACGCAGGAAATAAGGATCATTATAAGGTTTTTCCAGCCTCCGTCAATGAGAAAGCTGTGAAAACCGGAGCTTTCCCAAAGGGTCTTCAGGGTTTCAAGTATATCCATTTCAAGTCCTCCTTATGCGATAACAACCAGAGGAGCGCCTGTATCTACAACAGAACCCTTGCTTGTAACTACCTGAGCAACTGTACCGTCCTTAGGAGCTACTATCTCATTTTCCATCTTCATAGCCTCGAGGATAACGAGGATCTGACCAGCCTTTACAGCGTCGCCCTTAGCAACATCAACTCTGATGATGTTTCCGGGCATAGGAGCTGTTACAGTCTCGCCTGCTACAAGATCAACAGGTGCTGCAGGTGCAGGAGCGGGAGCCGCTGCGGCAGCGGGTGCAGCTGCAACAGGAGCAGCGGCAGCTGCGGGAGCGGGTGCAAGTGCCTCGTATTCATCAAGCAGAACAGCTTTACCCTGTTCTACCTCAACTTCATAGGTTTTGCCGTTAAGAGTTACTTTATACTTCATGATTATTTGACCTCCTTAATGGAAATAAAGTGCAGCTCATTGAGCGGCTTCTGCATTTTATCGGCAACGATAGCCATTATCATAGCAGCTTCCTTATCAGGAACGTCAAAGAGCTTAACATGACCTGCTGAACCGGGAGCAAGAGGAAGCTCCTTTTCAGCTTCGGGAGCAGCCTCGGGAGCAATCTTCTTTTTAGTTTCTGCAATGGTGCTTTCCTTTTCGTTCTTTGACTTGAAGTAAGCACCTGTGCAGTAGAGAACGATCATCAGGAAAATAAGTCCGCAGAAAACAACGCAGTAACCGAACACAGCAGTGATCGCTGCGTCACCGATAGACATTTCCTTTACGTTTTCGGCAGCAGCAGTAAAAAAGTTTGAATCAAACATAACTCTGCCTCCTTACATTTCCTCAATGGTGTAAACAGCTTCGTTTTCTTCCTTAGCCTTGCGGTCCTTGAGGAAATTGAGAGTCTGATCGGGATAGCAGATATAGCTCATTACATCCTCCTCGCTGCGGCAGAGGTCTCCGAGAGCTTCTCTTGCAGCTGTGAACTCCTCACCTGTTCTCTTCTGGTCTTCGATACGGCAGTCAACAGCCTCGCCGTCGCCGAGAACCTTTTCTACGAGATCCTGTGCGATAGGTGCAGGAGGATTACCGTATTCGCCCTTTATATAATTCTTGATCTCCTTGGAGATGTTCTTGTATCTTTCACCAACGAGCACGTTTGTAACAGCCTGATTTCCTACCATCTGAGAGAGAGGTGTAACCAGCGGAGGATAACCCATGTCAGCTCTTACCTTCGGGATCTCTGCGAGAGCCTCGTCAAACTTATCCATTGCGTGCATATCTGTAAGGTTAGCGATCATGTTTGAGAGCATACCGCCGGGAACCTTGTAAACCAGAGCCTGAGCGTCTGTACCAAGGCTCTTGGGGTTGAGCTGACCATTGTCAATGTACTTCTGCTTGATAGGCTTGAAGTAGTCATTTACCTTATTGATGATGTCCTCGTTAAGACCTGTCTCGATGCCGTACTGGCTGAGAGCGTAGAACATACTCTCGGTAGCGGGCTGTGAGGTACCGCCTGAGAAGCATGATGTTGCGCAGTCGATAACGTCGATACCAGACTCGATAGCCTTTGTCAGTGTCATATAAGCCATACCTGTTGTGCAGTGAGTATGGAGAATGAGCGTCATATCGCCTATAGCGTCCTTGATTCCCTTGATGAGGTGCTCAGCTTCATAGGGGGACATTGTGCCAGCCATATCCTTGAGGCAAATAGTGTCAAAGCCCATCTTCTGGAGCTCTTTACACATCTCGATGTACTTGTCTACTGTATGTACAGGGCTCTGTGTATATGAGATACATCCGGAAGCGATAGTCTTCTCTGTTGCGTACTTCTTTGTAGCATTGAGAGCTGTCTCAATATTTCTGAAATCGTTGAGAGCGTCGAAAATACGGATAACGTCAATACCGTTCTTGATCGAAAGTTCGATGAACTTCTCAACTACATCATCGTGATAGTGCTTATATCCCAGAAGGTTCTGACCTCTGAGAAGCATCTGAAGTCTGCTGTTGGGAAGATTTTTCCTCAGATTGCGGAGTCTCTCCCAGGGATCCTCACCGAGATAACGAAGACAGGAGTCAAATGTTGCTCCGCCCCAGCACTCGATAGAATAGTAGCCTGCCTTGTCCATATCTGAGAGTATGCCCTCATAGTCGGAATATGGCAGACGCGTAGCCATCAGTGACTGATTGGCGTCACGCAATACGGTTTCTGTCAGTTGCACTTTTTTCATGTACAAGCCTCCTCAAAATAAATCTGCATTGCAGAAAAAATACTGAAATGTGATCGGTCATAAGAAGCTTTTTCAGCATTTCTTAAAAAAATCCCAATCAAAACTAATTATAACATATTACAGAATGAATTTCCACTATTTTTTCGGAAATTATAATTATTTTTTTATTTTATCCAAATGTGCTGTTCTGAATAACAAAAAGCAGATCTGAAAAGATCTGCTTTTATATCACATTGAATCAATGAACTCTTTTATAGAACGCTCGGCAGCTTCGTATCTCTTTCTGAATTCCGTGGCAGAGATCCTCATCGCTCCATTTCCGAGAATTATCATCTGTTCAAGACCATCGGAGGTAGCTACTCTTACCCTGTGTTTCTTTGAAAGCTCATGGGTGACTCTCTCTATATAGGAATCCGCCGTCTCTGACTCCTTGGTATATACGATATTAATGTTGCAGTATTTCTCAACATCTCGGTGTTTTCCTTTGACACGATAGGCATCAAAAACAAGAATAAGCTCACATCCCGCATAACCTTGATAGTTGCACATTCGGTTGATGAGTTCTCCCCTTGCGGCATCAAGGTTGTCCTCGGCTATTTTTTTCAGATCCTCCCAGGCGAAAATAATGTTGTAGCCGTCCACCAGCAGATAGTCAGGTCCCTCAAATTTAGGCAGCCGTACCTTCTTATCGTCTATAGAGACCGCCTTTGTCTTCTTGAAGGCTTTATGCGGGTCGCGTTTTATCTTGCCATAGGTCCGCTCGAAAATTTCCATGAGTTCTTCATCACTGACAGCTTTTTCAAGGAATTTCTGAGCCTTGTTACGCCTCTCTTCGGGAGCTTCATCAGTCTCATCGTTTTCACTGAGATAAAGCGGAAGGTGCATATGATCATATACCTCATCCCACTTGACAAGATAACCTGCACCATGAGAACAGAATACCGAATCGGCGCTGTTTTCCGTATCGTTATCAGCAGAGTATGCGAAAGCGGTTATTACATCATCTGCGTTATGGCATTCCTTATAGCCTTCCAGAGAAAGAGAAAGTCTGCCTCTGCCATGCGTATATGCGATCATTTCAGCCTGATAGCTGTTCATCTCGGATACGGGGGCACTTCCTTTTATCACAGAGTTCTCCCCTATTGTTTCAGGAGTATCGAATTCTGCGCACATTCGTTGAAGGTCAGCAATTGCTCTTCCTACATTTTCTGTAGGCACTTCGATCTCATATTCATAATATGGCTCAAGCAAAACTGACTCCGAAAGTCTTAGCCCCTGTCTGACAGCACGATAGGTAGCCTGTCTGAAGTCTCCTCCTTCGGTATGTTTGAGGTGAGCTTTGCCCTTCACCAGTGTAAACTTAATATCGGTAACAGGAGAGCCTGTAAGTACGCCAACATGAGCTTTTTCCTTGATGTGAGTAAGAATAAGACGCTGCCAGTTCCTGTCCAGCTCATCCTCGGGACAGACTGTATCAATGACTATTCCGCTTCCCCGCGGGAGAGGCTCCATAAGGATATGTGTTTCAGCGTAATGACGCAGCGGTTCGTAGTGTCCCACACCTTCAACGGTGGTTCGTATAGTCTCCCTGTAAGTAACTGCTCCGTCAAGGAATCCGATGTCAAAACCGAATTTATCAGAAACAAGCTTGGTAAGCACCTCAGTCTGAACTGCTCCCATAAGCTGTATATGGATCTCCCGGTTCTGCTCGTTCCAGAGAATATGGAGCTGAGGGTCCTGATCCTCAAGAATTCTCAGTTCTTTCAGAGCTTCATGTACATTCTTTTCCTTCGGAAGTGATACACGGTATGTCATTACCGGTTCCAGAGTCGCTTCATCAGAGTCCTTTTCCGCGCCAAGTCCCTGTCCTGCATAGGTACCTGTAAGTCCTGTAACTGCACAGACTTCACCGGCATTGACCAGATCAGCTGTGCGGAACTTTTCACCGGTATAGAACCTGACCGAGCTCACCTTTGCGCTGATGTCATTTCCTTCCTGATCCTTGTACCTGAGATCGTCACGCATCCTGAGGGTACCACCTGTAACTTTAAGATGAGTCAGACGGCTTCCTTTCGCGTCATATGAGATCTTATAAACTTTTGCTGCAAAGCTGTCGCTGTAGCTTCGGCTCCTGGTATATTTATCAAGAAGTGTGATAAATTCCTCTACTCCCTGCATTTTCAGTGCTGAACCAAAGAAACAAGGAAAGATCTGACGCTGTGCAATACAGGAAGCTATAGTTTCGTTGTCAAGAGAGCCGTTTTCAAGATACTGATCCATAAGTTCCTCGCAGCATGAGGCACAGTCCTCGGCGACACTGTCGGAAACTCCCGTAAAATCCACACATCTGTCCGAAAGCTCCTTGCGAAGCCTTTCGGTAAGGAACTTTTTGTCAGCTCCGATAAGGTCCATCTTATTCACAAAGATAAAAACCGGTATATCGTATTTTCGGAGAAGCTTCCACAGTGTAGAAGTATGGCTCTGTACACCATCTGTCCCGCTTATAACAAGAACAGCGTAATCGAGCACCTGCATAGTGCGCTCGGTCTCCGATGAAAAGTCAACGTGTCCGGGGGTATCCAGAAGGGTAAAATGGGTATTTTCAGCAGAAAATTCAGCCTGTGCAGAAAAAATAGTGATACCGCGTTCACGTTCTATTGAATTTGTATCAAGAGTGGAGTTACCGCTGTCAACTCTGCCGAGGCTTCTTATGGCTCCCGAGGAATAAAGCATAGCTTCAGCAAGTGTGGTCTTACCGGAGTCAACATGAGCGGTTATACCAATAATTACATTTTTCATTTTTACGCTCCAAAATCATTATCACTTAATTTTAACACAGAATCTGAGTTTTGTCCATAGAAAAGAGAAATAACACATAAAAATATAAACCGGAATATAATATGACAGCGGAGGTGCATCATGAGAAGAAAGATCAAAAGAAAAAATACCCGTTTCATATCACAATGTCTTATTGCTATGGCTGTCTTGCTTGCCATTATTATAATGAGAAAAACAGAAAATGCGCTCAGGCCTGTGGCTGAACTCCGTGCAGAACATTTCGCGGAGAGAACAGCAAGCGAAGTGATCTCCGAAGCTGTATCGGAATATCTTGAACAAAACAGATTTACATATGAAGATTTTGCAGCTGTACTGTATGATGATAAAAAAATACCTGTTTCTGTTGAAATGATGCCGTTTACAATAAACAAAGTGCAGTCAGAGCTGGTGCTTGCAATTAACGAAAAGCTTGAAAGCTCAACAGTAAAGGCGGCAAAGATCCCTATCGGCTCCCTCTCGGACTCAACTTTACTGAATGGGAAGGGACCATCGATACGAATAAGGATCTGTCCTGCCGGAGCGGCAGATGTTAAAATAAAAAGCGATTTTTCCGATGCGGGACTCAATCAGACCTGTCACCGTATCTCAGCTGTGGTGGAAGTTCACATGACATCGTCGGTGCCGATGTACAGCTTCGATATTGATTCAGAATTTGAGTTTATACTCGCGGAAAATATTATCGTGGGAGAAGTTCCGCAGCTAAGCCCTTTTCTACCGTCAAAATAAAAAGCCGCGTCAGCTGACACGGCAATAAACAATTATTTGTTTCCCTCGGCGCAGACCCATTTTTCACCCGGCTTGGTGTGTACATTGACTTCCTTGAATCCCGAATTTTCGAGAAGCTCTCTGAACTGCTCAAGGGTAGGATTGAAGAGATCGTATTTCTTTATCCCCTCCAGATCAGCTTCATCGAGATCTGCGTCACCGTTTATGTCGGCAACTATGAGTAATTTTCCGTCCTCCTTAAGGACTCTGTATACCTCTTTCAGATTCTCCTGAGGATCGGGCCAGAAGTAAAAGCTCTCTACGGTTATTATCTTGTCAAAGCTGTTATCGTCAAAAGGCAGTTTTTCGACTGAAGCCTCTGTAATACCGACTTTTCCGCATTCAATAAATTCTGAATTGCGTTTTATTGATAATTCCACCGACAGCGGCGAGTAATCAACTCCGATAACCTTACCGCCGATGATGTTTTCTGCTATCCTGTGGATAGTTTCTCCACCGCCGCAGCCTATATCCAGAACGTTGTCATTAGCGTTAAATCTGAAAAATTCCAGAGCCCAGCCTGTTACCGCGTAGTGACGCTTATTCATGCCATCAAGCATTTCAATTCCCGCTTCGCCATGAGGCTTACGAGGATTTCCAAGTTCTGTTACAGATACTTTTTTCTCATTCATTTTTTATTCTCCTTAAAAGCCATTTTGCAACTCCGTCATCGTCATTACTGGCAATGACTGCGGTTGCTGCCTCTTTTAATTCAGCCGCTGCATTTGAAACTGCATACGACTCATCAGCACATTCAAAAAGATCCTTATCATTCAGAGCATCCCCGAAGACAACAAGTCTGTCACAGCCAAGCTGTTTTTTCAGACGTATCGCCGCCGCAGTTTTTGATGTTGACTTCGGCATTATCTCCAGCCACTGTTCTTTTGAATATATATCCCTCTGGAAAATACAGTGAAAATCAGCCTTGTACTTTTCGTATAACGGCAGCAAACGCTCATATTCGTCTATACAGGCAATGTAAAATATGTCGCCTTTGTATAGCTCAGAAGCCGAATTAACAGGATTTGTTCGACTGTCACCTTTTCTGGAATTCACAAAGTCTGCCATACATCTTGTCATTTTATCAGCGACAAACGAAAACTTTTCTTCATCGTCACGTACCGAGTAAACATTGGGATAAATCCCGTTATTGACCATACGATCAATAATTTCACCGGCTTCGTCGCCGAAATAATTGCTCATAATTTTTCTGTTAGTTACACTGTCAACTACAAAGGCACCATTATATACGATCGCAGGGATAGATACGTTTATTCCCGAAGTAACCTTTGAAGCGGTACTCCAGGAGCGGGCGGTTGCATAAGAAAAGATCATTCCTTCACTTACAAGCTTATTTATTGTCTTATTAGTAAATTGCGATGTCTTCTGACTGCTGTTCAGAAGTGTACCGTCCAGATCTGACAGATACAGTGTTTTCAATTCTGCTTCCTCCAATACAAAAAGGCTGACGGATAGCGACAGCCTTTTGTGATCAATTATTCAACAGTTACGCTCTTTGCAAGATTTCTCGGCTTATCCACGTCATAGCCCTTAGCAACGGATACATAATATCCCAGAAGCTGGAGCGGGATTACAGAGAGACTTCCTGCAAAATGTGAATCAGTCTGGGGGATGTATACTGTGAAATCAGCCAGATCCTCCATGCTGTAATTTCCGTATGTTGTAAGCCCCATAAGTGAAGCGCCTCGGCTCTTTACCTCAACCATATTGCTTACGGTCTTCTCATAAAGATCCTGCTGAGTAAGAACACCGATAACGGGGATACCTTCCTCTATAAGGCTGATAGGACCGTGCTTGAGCTCACCAGCAGCGTATGCCTCGGAGTGGATATAACTGATCTCCTTCATCTTGAGGCTTCCCTCAAGACCAATAGCATAGTCGATACCGCGTCCGATGAAGAATGCGTCCTTTGCACCTGCAAGCTTGTTAGCGTACCATTGGATACGCTCCTTATCCTCAAGGATCTTTTCAATCTTATCGGGGATTGTGTAAAGCTCCTCAAGAAGCTCTCCGCACTTCTCCTCGGTCATTTCTCCGCGCGCAACGGCAAACTGTATAGCAAGAAGGTAGCCTGCGATAAGCTGTGTGCTGTATGCCTTTGTAGTTGCAACCGAGATCTCGGGACCTGCCAGTGTATAGAATACGTTGTCAGCTTCGCGGGCAATTGATGAGCCGACTACGTTAACGATACCCAGTGTCTTGATACCCTTGTCCTTTGCTTCTCTGAGAGCAGCAAGGCTGTCTGCAGTCTCGCCTGACTGGCTGATGATTATTACAAGGCTGTCCTTGACAAGTGTCATCTTTCTGTATCTGAATTCAGAAGCAAGCTCAACTCTGACAGGTATAGATGTAAAGTCTTCGATAACGTACTGTACAGCCATACCAACGTGATATGCGCTTCCGCAGGCAACGATATATATCTGGCTGATCTTCTGCATTTCCTCGTCCGTGAGACCGATACCCGAAAAGTCGATCTTTCCGTCCTTGACAACGGAATGGATAGTATCGCGTACTACCTTGGGCTGCTCGTGGATCTCCTTGAGCATGAAGTGCTCATAGCCGCCCTTTTCAGCTGCCTCCGCATCCCACTTTATCTCTGTGAGAGACTTCTCGATCTCCTCACGGTCGATATTATAGAATGTAACGCCTCCCTTGACAAGCTTAGCGATCTCCATATTGCCGATATAGTAAACATTTCTTGTATACTTGAGAATTGCAGGAACATCAGAAGCAACATAAGTCTCGCCGTCAGCAATACCAATGATCATGGGGCTGTCCTTACGTGCTGTATAGATCTCGCCGGGATAGTCCTTGAACATAACACAGAGAGCATAGGAACCTCTGATACGGATCATCGCTCTTGCGATAGAGTCAACAGGACCAAGACCATACTTCTTGAAGTAGTAGTCGATAAGCTTAACAGCTACCTCTGTATCAGTCTGTGAATAGAACTCATATCCGCTCTTTGTGAGCTTCTCACGAAGTTCCTGATAGTTTTCGATAATACCATTGTGAACAGCTATAACGTTCTCATCGTCACTGCTGTGGGGGTGTGCATTTACAGTGGAAGGCTCACCGTGAGTTGCCCAGCGGGTGTGACCGATTCCGCAGCTTCCCTTTACAGCGTCGCCGTTGTTGGTCATTTCCTTAAGAGCCTTGAGCTTACCCTTTGCTTTTACGATCTCTGTCTCATTCTCTCCGTCACGGACTGCGATACCAGCCGAGTCATATCCTCTGTATTCAAGCTTTGAAAGTCCGTCAAGCAGTATGGGAGCTGCCTGTTTGCTTCCTGTAAAGCCGACTATTCCGCACATAATCTGTTCCTCCAAATTTATCTTCTATTGATTAGTTCCAACCTATATGTATGACGGGTTCAAACGCCATATTACATCTATTATACTACAATATGAGATGTTTGTCAACCGAATTATTTCCTGACATTATGATTTTGAGGCGGAACAGGATTTGCTCTTGCAATAGGACTCTTTTCCGTCTTTACGCCGAGGTAGGTGTCGTCGTTGACTCTGAGTCTTATGCCGTTTTCTTTTCGGTAATCTGCTGCACCTGTCTGTTTGCGGACAGACTTCATGCTTGACTTCATGATAGATACTGCTATAAAAGCAACAACAAGTCCGATGATCAGGCAAATTATAAATGACTTCACAGGATTATATGCCCTGTCTGATGATCTTGAATCATGTGATGAGTTGTAATAGACATCGTCGTCATCATATTCAATATCGTAATCGGAGTCTATGTCTATATCATCAATGTCAACATCTTCGTCCACAAATTCAAAATCATAGTCTGCGTAGGCTGTCAGAGCAGGCTTTAATACGATCTTCTGTTCGCTGAAAGCCAAGGGGGCTGCCAAAAGAAGGAGTGCAGATGCTGCTGATGCAGCGATTTTCTTCAAATTCATACAATTTCCTCCTTACAGTCCGAGCAGAAACGATAATCCGAAGCAAACAGCGGTCACACCTGCGGCAATAGCAAAGAACCATTTTATCGCTGCTCCCGAGTCTACAGGAAGATCTCCCACGAATTTACCTGTCTGTCCGTTCATTGCGAATGTATACTTATTTCCGTTCCATGTGGTATTCAGCAGCCAAACGGGATACAGAGCATATTTAGCCTTTCCGTTACTGAGCTTGATATTGCCGCTCTCCCTTGTAAATGAGTCATAGCCCTGAACTGTACTGTCGAATATCTGCTGTGTAGTCTTCTTTATACGCTCGTTGGCGCGAGCAACGCTGTCCTCGGCGGAAACGTCGTATCTGTCAGCCAGGTATCCGGAAAGATAAGCGGTCTGGAAGTCCACTGCGTCTTTAAAGTTGAAAGGCTCGATAGACTCCATAAGCTCATCCTGCATTTTCGTAGAGCCGTCAACAGGCACAAGCTCAAAGGCGACATTACCTTCACGCTTTACGGAGTAATACTTTCTTTCGATATAGTTGAAATTGTTATCGCTCCATCTACGGATCTTCTCAGCCTTATATAGCATACTTCCGTCTGCCTCTGCGTCAAAGAGCCATACAGGAACATAAAGTCCCTTTATCTCGTCGATATGGTTCTGATCCTTGAAAACCTTTGGGAGGAGCTTTCTGCCCTCAAGATGTTTGTTAAGAGCTTTTTTAGCCGCTTCCTTGTCAAATTTGAATGGAATTACATAGTCAGGCTTCAGATCCCCCGAAAAATTACCTGACATTACAACGGGATTATCACAGTATGGACACTTTGATGCGGCTGTTGTAGAGTCGGTGATTATCTCGCCGCCGCAGGACTTGCAGGTATATATACGCATACCTTCTGTTTCTCCGTCCTGCCAGTCGCTGCCTGCTGTAGTATCCCAGTTCATTTCATCAGGCTTGGTATTTTCAAGAGCAGTGTCATGATCCTTCAGTGACTCTACGTCAAATTCAGATTCACAGAATGGACACTTCATCTTCTGAGCACCGCTGTCAAATTCAAGTTTTCCTGCACAGGCAGGGCATTTGTATTCTATAATATCAGACATTCATTTCACCTCTGTTGTTACATATATCATTTTTTACTTCTCAGTACGCTTTTCCCAACTGATAAAATCCCTTACGCTCCATATCTTCTGATCTTTAAGATCCTTTGAGTTACAGTATTTTTTTATCTTTTTAAGCTTTTTTCCAAACATAGATGCTAAATCAATGCTCAGTGGCAGCCATGTGAATTGAAAGATCGACATTATTTTTAAAGTCATTCTCCACTCCCCTGCTGCTTTGGCAAATGGAATGAAAAAGCATGCAAAAATTAATGCTTGTATCAGAACAGCGATCAGAAGGCATGGAAAAAGCACTCGCCTTTTCTTCGGTATACCGTCAACACGCATTTTTCCTGTCTGCCCGTTCATGGCAAAGATATAGTCCTCTAAATTATATGTTACAGTCAGTAACCAGACAGGGACAACATAATACGAGAGCTTCCTGTAGCTTGTATTTTCAAAGTCAAGCTTAACACCTTCGAGACTGTCAATAAGATCCTCTGTTGTGGACACTTTTGGCTTTTTCTTATCAGATTTGAATTTATAATCGACCTTTTTCTGAGAATAATAGATATCCTTAATCTCCTTATCAGCAGTTTTCATTGCATTTTCCGCACCAATGATATATCTGCTGGCAGGAAATCCCGCAAGACATGATTCCGTAAACTTCTCCGCTTCATCGAATTTATAAGGCAGAATAGTATAAAATACTTCCCTGCTTATATCCGTATCGTTTGCAAGGATAGGGTAATCCTTAGTCCAGAAAGGTTTGTACGAAGGATCGGTATTTCCCTCGCCGCACAGACAGCTGTAGAGCCACACAGGAATATAACAGCCGACAACCTCCTTCACTGCATCAATGTCTTTAAACGGCTTCGGAACTTTTCTTATCCGCGAGATATATTCCTGATACTTTTCAATGAATTCTGCTTTTGTAACTTTAAACGGAATGACCTTATCGGGACGGATATCGCCGTCAAAATCCGATGTGATCACAACATCATGCTTACAGAACGGACACTTAGCTGTTCCGTAATAAGCTTTTGTTGATATTTTTCCTCCGCAGGAAGGACAGTCAAATTCTTCGAGATATTCCTGATCATAAGGCTCCCAGACATATTTCGTTCTGTCTATCCAGTTAAAATCCGAAAGTTTTTCATCAGTAACCTCAGTAAAATGAGTGCGTATATACTCCAGATCATATGTATTGCTGCAAAAGCGGCACTTGAGTTTCTCGTTTGAAATGCTATACTTCATCGGAGCTCCGCAGGACGGGCACGAATAAACTCGGGTTTCTTCCATTTCTCGCTCCTAAAATCTGAAACAGGCGGACGCTAAGGTCCGCCCGTTATGTATTATTTTACTTCACTATATCGTCATCAGTGAAAGGATCGCCGCACTCAGCACAGAACTTAGGAGGATTGAACGGATCTTCAGGCTCCCAGCCGCACTTATCGCACTTATAGAGAGGCGCACCCTCGGGCTTCTTCTTTCCGCACTCTGAGCAGAACTTGCCCTTATTTACAGCACCGCACTCACATACCCAGCCGTCTGCTGTGAGCTGTACAGGCTTGGGCTTGCCGCAGGTCGGGCAGAACTTTCCTGTATTTGTAGCACCGCACTCACACTTCCATGACTCAGCTGCCGGTGCTCCGCCGGTGGGAGGTGTGGGCTGTACCGGCTGCTGAGGCTGCTGCTGTGCCATGCCAAAGAGACCCTGAGCATTTGCGCCGCCCATCTGCTGAGCCATGCCCATGCCGAAGAGACCCATAGCTGCTCCGTTGGGGTTATTAGCTGCATTCTGCATAGCCTGAGCCTGTGCCTCGACCAGAGTAGCAGCTGCATTACCGGGATCACGGTTCCAAGCTCTGTCTTCAAACTCCTGGATCCTCTTGGTGTCTTCCTCGGAGATAGTAGCAGAGTTGATATTAACTGTCCAGATCTTGAGACCTCTCTTCTCGTTCCAGATAGGATTTACCTCTGTCTCGATAGCAGCCTTTACCTCGCGCTGTCTTCCGGGAAGCTCGTCATATCTGATGCCTGAAGCTGATATAGCAGCGAATGCAGGCTGAAGTGAATCGAGGAACTCGCTCTTGAGCTGATTATCAAGCTCTGAACGCATATAGCGGTCTGTTACGTTGCCGCAGACATTTACATAGAAAAGAACAGGATCAGCGATCTTGTATGAGTAGATACCATTGCAGCGAACACCTACTGTGAAGCTTCTTCCAAGATCCTGATATGTCATTCTGAAAGGAACGGGATTCTGAGTACCGAACTTGTTGTCAAGGATCTCCTTCATGTTGAAGAAGTAAACTCTCTGATCCTTAGCAGCAGATCCGCCGTACTTGATACGCTCCCACATTTCCTTGAATGTAGCCTTAAGACCTGCACCGAAAGTGCTTGAGAAAATACTGGGTGCCGTACCTGTTTCGTACTTGTAAACGCCGGGCTCAGTAGCGATCTCAGTTACAACGCCCTGATCGACCATGATCATAGCCTGACCTTCGTGTACAACAATGCCGCTTCCGTCAGTGATAACATTATCATTACCCTTTGTATTGGAAGAATGTTTACCAAGCTGCTTCTTACCTCTTACAACGAGGCAATCTGTAGGAATTGACTCACAAACGAAGAATTCCAGCCATGAATCAGCCAGTGTCTGACTTGCTCCAACGAGAGCTGCCTTGATAAGTCCCATAATTTTAGCTCCTTTCGGGAAATAATCCCTATAAAAATAATATTTAGCGGAAAAACAAAGATTTTCCGTTATCTGTCAGTATTAAAAACTAACATAATAGAATTATAACATATTTTGAAGGGAAATGCACTACCCTTTTGTCAATTTTTTATGCTTTTTGATATATTTTTATTTTTTAACCATATTATTCCCAGTCTTTCCAGACTTCGGGGCAGTAACCGATAGTTGCTTTTTTACCGTTTCTCACAACAGGAGTACGGATCAGCTTAGGATTTTCCAGGATCTTTTTCCTCTTTATCCTCATCTGAAAGATAATTTATAAGTGCAAGCAGATCCTTATCTTTGCAGGAGGAGTCAAGAAGAGCGTCGGTACCTCCCACAGCCTGCTTCACATTATTGAATTCGCCTCGGCTCATTCCTTTTTCCTTCATGTCGATGAACTGGTACTTTATGCCGCGTTCTTTGAAGTAACGCTCTGCTTTTTTGCTGTCAAAGCATTTTTTGGTACCGAAGATCTGTATATTCATCTGTTAATCCTCCGAAGCAAATGCTATATCCATATTATCAACTGTTCTCACAAGCTCAAAATCAATGCTGTGAAGATCGAGTCCGCTCTGAGCAAAATAGAGCCTTACGGCTGTGAATTTTGAGAAAAACGGTATCTCTTTGGTGTAGGAAACAGGCTTGCCGTCCGTACCGTTCCAGGTAAACGTACCGCAGGGTGTGCCCATTGCAAAGAATGTCATTGGTATCTGAGCAAGACTGCTCTGTGTTGACGAAGCGGTAACAGTTACTTTATAAAAACCAGGCTGATTTACAATTATAGCAAATGAGTAATTCTCACCCTTGACGCTCTTAACACCATTAAGATCAAGAGTGAACCTTTCGTTAAGCTCATAGAAAGTTACAGGCTCATCGCCGTTTCCTTCACTGTCATACCTGTTGATGATCTCAACTGTATCTTCTTCGCCCATAATACGCTTCATTGCGTGAGTATCGAGAAGCACTCCAAGAACATTTGCAGCATTTCTCTGAAGCTCAGCTCTTGTCAGAACGCCGTCTGCAACAGCCTTTTCTATATCTTCATCCACGCAGGAGCTGTCTGAGCAGACCATATATACATCATTCTGAGCCTTTGCCATTGGGACATAATAGCTTCTTTTGGGTTCTTCCCCGCGGAAGTTTACATTCGCCCACCAGTCTGTCATGGTAAAGCCCCTGAAGCCCCACTGTTTTCTGAGAACTGTTGTGTTAAGATCAAAGTTTCCTGCTGTCCATACGCCGTTCAGTGAACCGTACGTGGTCATTATAGTCTTTGTACCGCCCTCCTTGACAGCTATCTCAAATCCCTTGAGGTAGATCTCTCTGAGAGCACGTTCAGAAACCACCGAGTCAACTGTATGTCTGTTAGTTTCCTGATTGTTAGCACAGAAGTGCTTTATTGTACCCGTAACACCGACGCTGTGAAGTCCTTTCAGCTCGGCAGAAGCCATTTTTCCTGTGAGGAAAGGATCTTCCGAGAAATATTCAAAATTTCTTCCGTTGAGGGGATGCCGATGAATATTCATGCCGGGTCCGAGAAGGCAATCGACTTTATTAGCGACCATTTCCATACCTACGAGGGTAAACAGCTCCTCGATAAGTTCTTTATTGAATGTAGAAGCTATAAGTGTTCCATTAGGGAGACTGAATGCCTTGGTGCCGCAGTCAAGCCTCATACCCGAGGGACCGTCGTCGCAGCAGCCCGCAGGTACGCCAAATGCTGTAAGCGCATCGGAAACTCCGCCGAAAGCAGAAGCCGTTCCCGCCGTAACTCTCGGACTTCCCATGCCTTCTCCTCTTATTATACAGGAAAGGTCATGATCGGAGAGCTGTGCGATAAACTCATTCATGGAGCACTTGCCGTTCCTGACATCAGCAAGCTTGAGCCCCTTGTCACCTGTGTATTCTATCTCAGCAGGTGTACTTGCGAGAAGACGCTGCTTTTCATCAACGAGGCTGAGAGGAGCTTTCTCTTTAACTGCCGTAAGAATGTTATCTGAAGTAACTGCCTTTATACGCTCAAATTCAACTACAGGAGCAAGCGCCTGTTCACACTTTTCTATAACAACATCCTTATCAAGCTCGAAATGGAAATGATCTGTGCAATTTCTTACATCGCTTCCAATATGGAAAGTATACTTTCCCTTTTCAAGTATCCAGGAATAAGCTGTATCAGAGTTATTATTATCATCATATGAAGCGATGTCCCTGTGCTCGATCTTTATTTTCAGCGACTGGGACTCTCCCGGAGCCAGCTCCTTTGTCTTCTCAAAGCCGCAGAGTACTCTTACAGGCTTGCCAAGTCTGCCCTGCGGTGCCTCACAGTAGACCTGAACTACCTCCTTGCCCTTGCAGCTGCCTGTATTTGTAACTCTGACGTCTATAACAGTTTCGGTCTCGGTATTTTTTGCATATGTCATAGCAATATCGAATGTAGTATATGACAGACCGAAGCCGAAAGGATAAAGAACACTGTCCTTTGCAAATGTCTCAAACCAGCGATAGCCGACAAAAATATCCTCTGTATAAGGCTCTCTGATCTTATTGCCGAAATAGGGATCTGAGGGATAGTCCGACACTTTTTTTGCAGCAGTATCGGGAAGCTTACCTGATGGGCTGACTTTTCCCGTAAGAACATCAGCCGTTCCTGTGCCGCCTGTCATGCCGCCCTGCCATACATAGAGCAGCGCATCGGGAGCACAGTCCTCAATATCGGTAAGGTCCAAAAGTCCGCCCACATTGAGCAGAACTATAACTTTATCAAAATACTTTCTTACCTTCCTGAGCAGATCGGTCTCGGTCTTGCTAAGGAGATAAGAACCTTCCTCAAGGCGCAGATCCTGTTCCTCGCCTGCCGTGCGTCCGATAATAACAATAGCTTTCTTGCTGACAGAAGCCGCTTTTTTTACAACGTCATCATCAATAGGCATTTCCTTCTGTGACCAGGGCTCACCGCCCCAGCCTGAACCCTGCTCAACAGGATTTTCCTCATCCCATTTCCTGTAAATACCAAGAAGTTCCTCGTTTATATTCACGCCTGCCTCAAGAAGACCATCAAGTATTCCTGTTACTTTTGAAACGTTTACCATACCGCCCGAGCCTGTTCCGCTCTTATAGTAGTGGAACTGTATACGACCGAAAACAGAAACCGTCTCGTTCATATCAAGTGGGAGGGCTCCATTGTTATTTTTCAGCATAACTATACCTTCCGATACAGTGTTTACCGCTTTTTCAATGTATTTATTCCAGTCAAGTACCATTTTCATAGTATAACCTCCGTTCAGAACATTATGAATACATTATAACAAATTTGCTTCCCGATTTCAAGTCTTTTGGTCATATTTACACAAAATATTAATAATTAAGCTGTGAAAATAAAAAAACTGACGAGGCTGTTGCCCCGCCAGTTATATATGTAACAATTAACCAAAATATCTCTTGAGGAGTCCCTCGAAAGCCTTGCCGTGACGAGCCTCGTCTCTTGCCATCTCGTGAACTGTGTCATGGATAGCGTCAAGGTTGAGCTCCTTAGCTCTCTTAGCAAGCTTCAGCTTGCCCTCTGTAGCACCGTGCTCGGCAGCCACTCTCTTTTCGAGATTTTCCTTTGTGGAAGATGAAAGAACTTCACCGAGAAGCTCAGCAAACTTTGCAGCGTGCTCTGCTTCCTCAAATGCAGCCTTCTCCCAGTAAGCACCGATCTCAGCATAGCCCTCGCGATAAGCTACTCTTGCCATTGCCAGGTACATACCTACCTCTGAACACTCGCCTGTAAAGTTTGAACGAAGGCCCTCGATGATCTCAGGATCCGTAACAGCCTTTGCAACGCCGAGCTCATGCTCGCAAGCAAATACAAGCTTTTCGCCTGCTTCCTTCTCTATAAACTTAGATCCAGGAACACCGCACTGAGGGCATTTCTCAGGTGGTGCATCTCCTTCGTGAACGTATCCGCATACGGGACAGACATATTTCTTCATAATAGTATACCTCCATTGTTTTGATTATAATTGAACCCTTACGGAAGATGTCTTCCCTCCGCGCAAGGGGACGATCATACTGAATGCTTTACTCTGTCGTGTTCCTCGGCGCGCTTGCCGTTATTGAAACGATCAAGTGTACCTACAAGATAACCTGTGATCCTTCTGATCCTGTCAAAAGGAATATCTTTTGCAAAATCATACTGGAGATCAACGTAGTCGCCGTCAGTTTTTACAGTCATACCGATAATCTCTCGGTCACTGTACTTCTTCCTGCCGTAGTCGATATATGCGTCGATCTCGTTCTGAGAAAGCTGTTCGCCTATAACTTTTACATTCATTGTGAAGACCTCCATATAGAATAGTATTGACTTTTGTCTGAATATATTGTATCATAAAGGAAAAGAAAAATCTGTTGCATCTGCAACAATGGAGGATATTTTTATGTTACCTGAAGATAACGTACTCTTCAAAGGAATAGATCCGAATGACTGCCGAAGAATGATAAGCTGTTTTAATGCGGATATAAGAAAATTCAAATCCGGAAGCAGGATCATGGACTATTCGGATAATCCCGATAAACTTGGGATTGTTCTGAGCGGAACAGCTGTTATGGTAAGATATGATGTAAACGGTGTCCGCTCCATAATGGAGTCACTCGGAGAACAGAGCGTTTTCGGAGTATACTTCACATTTACGGCTTCACAGAGAAGCGGCATCGAGATAATAGCAGAAACAGACTGTGATATAATGTTCGTAAGACGTTCAGAAATCACCAAAAGGTGTGAGAACGCCTGTCAGTGTCACTCAAAAGTGGTCGAAAACCTTCTTGATCTTATGTCCGAAAAGGCCATATCGCTCAATGAGCGTATCGAAGTGCTCAGCCAGCGCTCTATCGAGGATAAGCTGATAAGCTGTCTGAGGATAATCGAGGAAAAAACTCCCGAGGGAAAAAGTCCTCAGATACCATTCTCGACTACTGCTCTATCTGACTACCTCTGTGTCAACAGAAGTGCCCTCCAGCGTGAGATAACGAGACTGAAAAATGCCGGTATCCTTACTATTTCAAAAAGGAAATTCAAACTCATCAGAAATCACGATTCTGACAATTGACATACAATTGTAAATGTGATATAATTGACTTTGTATTTTAACTGAAAGGAACAATATAATATATGATCTGGGAGATAATCAAAACAATAATCCTCGGTATTGTGGAAGGAGTCACCGAATGGCTCCCCATAAGCAGCACGGGACATCTTATCCTTGTAGGAGAATTCCTGAACCTTAACAAGTCGGATGAGTTCAAGGAAATGTTTGATGTTGTTATCCAGCTGGGCGCGATTATGGCTGTTGTAGTCATTTTCTGGAAAAAGCTGTGGCCCTTCGGACGAAAAAACAACGCTCACCCTCTCAACAAGACGCCATTCGGCAAAATGATAAAGACCGACATCTTCATGATGTGGTTCAAGGTCCTTGTAGCCTGTCTTCCCGCTGCCGTTATCGGTCTCGTTCTTGATGACTGGATCGACGAACACCTCTATAATCCATGGACGGTTGCCATTGCACTTATTGTTTTCGGTATAGCCTTCATCATCATAGAAAACTGGAACAAGGGCAGAAAGCCCAAGATAAACACTATTGCAGAGCTTGGCTTCAATACAGCATTCATAATCGGTGTGTTCCAGCTTATCGCGGCGATATTCCCCGGAACCTCACGTTCGGGTGCTACTATCGTAGGTGCCCTCCTTATCGGAGTATCGAGAACTGTTGCAGCAGAATTCACCTTCTATCTTGCAATCCCTGTAATGTTCGGTGCAAGCCTTCTCAAACTTGTAAAATTCGGCTTCAACTTCTCGGGAAGCGAGCTCGCCGTACTGCTCACGGGTATGGTAGTTGCTTTCCTCGTTTCCATAGTCGTTATCAAATTCCTTATGGACTACATCAAAAAGCACGACTTCAAGGTATTCGGCTGGTACCGAATTGTTCTTGGTATATTGGTACTGATATACTTTGGTGCAAAAGCATTCATAAAATAAAGAAAAGCAGCTCAACGAGCTGCTTTTTTATTATTCAAATGAATCAAGATCAATGCCTGCAAGAAGCTCCTTGAGCTCAGCAAGCTCGTCCGCTGAAAGAGTAACGCCCTTACCCATTCTTGAATGATCGGGAGACCACTCTCTTATATCATACTTCGGGTCATGCTCGTTCCAGCTGACCATATTGAGCTCCTTTGTCCAGCCCTTTGCGTTTTCGGACAGCACACCGATCTTCTCGGTTATCTCATACTTTAACTCTGCCATATACTACCTCTCCTTTCGATATGCGGCTTATCTGCTGTTACAAGTTTACATTATATCATATATTCAGGAAAAATGCAACCGCCGGACAAAAATTTTTTATCATATAGAGACGCGAAGATAATCGAGAGCTTTGCTGTAGAGCTGGCGCGGGCGGCTCCTTTCGCTGATAAGCGACTCGGCAAAGCAAACAGCATCCTCGATATTACGAGAAAAATCAGGTATACACTCCTTCTCGCCGCTCCTGTGGTCAAGTACCTCTACTCCGTATGTAATGACCTCGTCACCGAAAAGCGACATTCTTCCGCTGAGTACACGATACGCCACCTTATTATCGCCGAATATCTCCATATACAGCGTTCTGTCCACTACCTCATGTTTGACTTTTTTAACGATCCCGAACATTTTGTGCTCCTTTCTGTTCTGTGATATTTATTCTGTAAGTCAATTATATCACCGAGGAGCATATCTGTGAACGGGTATTTTTTTGTAAAACCATAGGCTTAAAGGCATATTTTGACGAAAAAGCTCACCCGCAGGTGAGCTTTTTTTCATTCCATATCATTTATCTGCATATAAATGCGCTGCATCTGAATATCTGTCTCAGCTATACGCTCTGCGCATTGTTTCAGTTCCTCGGATATATCCGGAGTAAGTTCCGCAGAGGTCTTATACTTGAGCTGATGTTCAAGACTTGCCCAGAAGTCCATAGCAATTGTCCTTATCTGTATCTCAACCGGGGCATACTCCTTGTGTGTCGAGAGATACACAGGCACATTCAGTATCATATGATAGCTTCTGTAGCCGCTGGGCTTAGGTTTTTTTATATAATCCTTTCGCTTGATAACAGTGAAATCATCGCGTCTGCCGAGCATTTCCACAAGAGCATAGATGTCGCTTATGTAATAGCAGGTAACGCGTATTCCGGCAAGATCAAGTAAATTCTTTCTTGCAGCATCTGTTGACAGCGGAAGTCCCTTTTTCTGGAGCTTCCCTATGATAGACTGCGGAGATTTGAGTCTGCTCTCAATATTATGTATTGGATTACGCTGGAATTTTACGCTGAACTCGTTGTCCAGTATATTGAGGTAAGTCTTTACGACTTCTATAGCCGAGTCATACAGATGAGACAGCTGCAAAAAATCATAAAAAACGTGAGAGAAGGTCTCCTTTACCGATTCATTGTTGTCTGTAAGTGCAGGCAGGTTGTCAAATGCCTCCATGTAGAATTCCTTTTCATCCATGTGTATATCCTTCCTTTCTGTCCGACGGGATATTTCTGTTTAGTCCTCGCCTTCTGTGTATTCAAATCGGTCTGTGCCGCTTTCCGCCTTGCTGAACTGAGTCCTGTATAGTTCGGAATAGACACCGCCCTTATTTACAAGCTCGCTGTGAGTACCTCTCTCCGAGATAACGCCGTCCTTGATAACAAGTATTTCGTCCGCCGCAAGTATAGTCGATAAACGGTGAGCGATAAGTATACTTGTTCGTGAGGAGATAAGAGGCTCGATGGCGTCCTGTATCTTCTGCTCGGAGATAGAATCAAGAGCAGATGTTGCCTCATCAAATATCATGAGGGCAGGATCCTTTAGCAGAACTCTCGCAATAGATATTCTCTGCTTTTCGCCGCCTGAGAGCTTCAGGCCCCTATTGCCCACTACAGTATCAAGACCTGTCTCCTGTTTTTCGATAAATTCATAGATATTAGCCTGTTTGCAGGCTTCTATAAGCTCCTGCTCCGTGGCGTCGGGCTTTGCATAGAGGAGATTTTCGCGGATAGTACCGTTAAACAGGTAGGTCTCCTGGCTGACGATACCGATATGCTTTCTAAGATACGCAAGGTCAAGCTTTCTAACGTCCGTACCATCAAAAAGAACGGTACCTGCTGTGACATCGTAAAGTCTGGGGATAAGGTTTACGAGTGTACTCTTTCCCGAGCCTGAAGGACCGACAACAGCGATACATTTGCCGCTGTCCAGTCTAAAATTTATGTCCTCAAGTATCTGTCTTTCCTTGTCATAGTAGAAGCCCACATTTCTGAACTCCACCTCTCCCTCGGGAGCTTTGTCCGGAGTTATAGCATCTGGAGCGTTCTCTATCTCTACAGGCATATCAAAATACTCGAATATTCTTGTAAACATAGCCATTGAGCGTATCCAGTCAACCTGGATATTGAGGAGCTGGTTCACGGGACCGTACATTTTACCGAGAAGCGCTACAAGAACAGTGATGTCACCGACAGTAAGGCTTGAATCGAACCTCATCATGAGTATACCGCCTGCAAGGTATATGAGCATAGGTCCGATGCTGGAAAAGGTTGTAAGCGCAACTCTGAACCAGCGTCCTGCCATACCCTCGCGGATATTCAGCTTTATCATCTTATGATTGACTTTTTCGTATTTTTCGTATTCAGTCTGCTCCATGCCGAAGAGCTTCACGAGAAGCTGTCCGCTGACGGACATGGTCTCGTTGAGGATACCATTTATCTCATCGCTGCAAGCCTGGGACTCCTTTGTAATAGACCATCGGGTCTTACCTGCGCTTCTTGTTGGTATCGCAAAAAGCGGCACTACAAGTATGCCCACTATGGCAAGTATCCAGTTCTGCCTGAACATGACTATCATCGCAACGATAAGGGTGATGGAGTTCGACAGTATACTTGTAAGAGTGTTGGTGATTATCTGCTGAACGCCGGAAATATCGCTGGTCATTCTCGTTATGATGTCTCCCTGATTATTGGAGGTAAAGAACCTCTGGGACATCTTCTGGAGATGAGCATACATCTTATTGCGCATATCATAGGTGATATGCTGAGCGATCCAGGTGTTCATGTAGCTCTCAAGTACTCCGATGAGATTTGCCCCCCAGAGTCACGCAAAGGGAGAGCACAATAAAGATTATCAGCTTTTTAAGACTTCGTCCGATAAGTCCCTCGTCGATTATCTTACCTGTCAGTACCGAGGGCAGAAGGTTAAACGTAGATGAAATGATTATCGCTATGAGCACAACCAGCATCTGCTTCCAGTAGGGCTTGAGATATGAGAAAATCCTTTTAAGAAGCTCCTTTGTTACCTTCGGGCGGTTCTTTTTTTCTTCTTCCGTGAGGTAGCCCATTCCTCTTGGTCCACCTATAGGCGGCATAATTATCAACTCCTTGAATCTTTTTATTCCGTCTTGTCCACAGAAGCTGTTTTTCCGTCAAGTGCATCGATTATCTTGTTGACTGCACCCAAGTAGTCGTCCTTAGCAGTCAGCTTATTTGCTTCTATCAATGCCTGATTGAGCTTAACAGGGAGCTTTTCGTCTGAATAAGCGATAATAGTCTTGGTATTTGTGTCCGCCATCAGCATAATGCCTTCTCCGCTCTTATATTTACGCTTGTAATAGCTTTTAAGAACGTCTTCGTTTGAAGTTGATGAACCGTTCCTTGATGCAAGCAGAGTAACATCATACTTACATGAAGCAAGCGCTTTTTCCAGTGAAGTCATGACGTCATAGCTGAAAAGCTGGGTGTTGTCAACGATATGATCGGTGCAGAGCTCACCGAGCTGGAGAAGCCGAAGTATCCCGCGCCTGTAGCTGCCGCCGACTATCTCTTTTGTAGCCCAGTATACAGCATTATCCTCGGAGGTCTGGCTTATATCTGAAAGACAAGAGCCGGTTCTCCAGATACTGTCCTCTTTGGTATCATTGTTTATAAGCACAAGCAGACCGCTGCCCTTACCCTCATACAGCTTGTTGTACTGCTCCAGAGCATAGTCGGACGGAGACTTTCCGCCAAGATCGTTTGTTGTAACTACTGCGGCATTAATAAGCTTCTGAGAGTACAGCCAGCCCGCGTAGTCGTTGCAGGCTTTTATGTCATCTGCGCTGAGCAATCCTGCGTTGTCAAATATGAATGTTCCTTCAGCAGTTTCGACCTCCCTTTCGGTGAAGGGCTGACTTGTTGCCTCGGTATTACTATTGCTGTCATTACTGCTTTTTGAGGCACAACCGCACAAAAACAGTCCCAATGCCAGCACCGCCATTGTAAAAGATATGAATTTTTTCAAAAAAATCATTCCTTGCTCTTGTATTTACTATTATATTTTAGTATAATTTAATAGAAAAATCAAGTGCAAACCCTCATTCAGATCAAATATTTTCAGAAAAGGAGTAAAAATATGGATTATCGTGTTCAGGGAAATGATATTATAGTTTTTGAACCCGACCTGGATCTTGATGAGACCCTCGACTGCGGACAGGCATTCCGCTGGAAGAAGATCCCCTCGGACTATATCTCAACATACGAAGGAGCATTCCTGAATGACAAGCTCAAAGTATCCCAGACCGACAAGGGAAGCTTTATATTCCATGACACCGACGAAAATGACTTTATTTCCAAATGGATAAACTATTTTGACTTTGAGACCGACTACTCCGAGCTGAAACGCTGCTTTTCCGAGGACGCGACTCTTGCAAAGGCTGTAAGTTTTGCGGGCGGCATACGCCTGCTCCGTCAAGACAGCTGGGAGTGCCTTATTTCCTTCATTATTTCCCAGAATAATAACATTCCCCGTATTAAAGGCATAATCGACAGGCTCTGCGAACATTATCACGGTAAATTTCCTGACGCTGATAAGCTTTCTCAGGAGACCGAGGAATCTCTTGCATACCTCAGAAGCGGCTTCCGAGCAAAGTATATTGCCGACGCTGCGGCTAAAGTCTGCAGCGGAGAATCAAAACTCAGTGAAATAGCTGCAATGCCAATTGATGAAGCCCGCTCAGCTCTTATGAAGATAAAAGGAGTAGGACCTAAGGTAGCCGAGTGTGTGCTTTTATTTGGTATGTACCGTACAGAGGCATTTCCGAAGGATGTATGGATAAAAAGAGTTCTTGCAGAGTATTATCCCGACGGATTCCCTGCATTTGCAGCTGAAAAAGGCGGTATCGCCCAGCAGTTTCTCTTCCACTACATAAGAAATCTTGACTCTCAGGCTGAATAAGTGCCCTCAAAATGCCAATACTTACTGCAAATAACTATTGCGGAGGTATTATGCTTAAAGGTGTCAATAAAAGAATAGTCGAGATCAACGATCCTGACAGTTTATATTTTGAACGTGCAGTATTCTATCTGAGGCCCAATGTCAGTATCATTCCCGATATGATCCCGCACGACGAGGCAGAAAGGCTTTACAGCAGGATAGCCCCGTATAACAAGAAAAGGTCAAGGAAATTGGGCGCCGGAAAAATACTCATTATTTCCGCGTCAGCTGCTTCGCTGATACTGCTTTTTATAAAGATCATCTGAAAAGGTATACTTGAATATTGCCGCAGAGCCCCTCCACTTCATATGCTCTGCCAATAAGGAGTTTATTATGGAAATACACGGATCCAACGGCTTCAGGAACAAGCTGTCAAAGCGTCTTATCTGCACGCCCAGCCCTGCTGCCAAAAATACTTTTTTCTATATTCAGGAAACAGGCTGTCTGAAGACTGAAGACGCCGCTGCTACACAGAGACATAATCTTGATTCCTTCCTTATCGCCGCCGTTATCAGCGGCAGAGGCGAAGTTACTATCGGCAACGAGACATACCCCCTCGGCAAGGGAGACTGCTTCTTCCTTGACTGCCGTATATCCCACTTCTACAAAAGCTCTGCCAACGACCCCTGGGAGCTTATGTGGGTACACTTCAACGGAAGCACCTCTCAGCAGTACTACGACTACTTCATCTCTCAGTCCAAGAATGTTTTCAGACCTCCTTTTTTCGATAAAGTCGTATCAGCCATTACTGATATAATCGATATAAATGATAAGAAACTGCCCGATGCTGAGATAACTACCTCAAAGCTGATAGTAGATCTGCTGACCCTTTCCCTTACGGTCAACAATACAGCTCAGCAGTATGACTCAGCATTAAAGCAGAAGCTGGCGGCTGTACACAACTATATAGATGACCATTTCAACGAGGATCTGTCTCTTGAAAAGCTGTCATCCGAGTTCTACATAAGCAAGTATTATCTCACCCGTGAGTACAAGAGAATATACGGAAAGACCATATTCCAGCATATAATCACCGCCCGTATCAACTACGGTAAGAAGCTGCTGCGTTTCTCGGATAAATCCGTTGAGGAAATATCACACCTCTGCGGCTTCAACGATCAGAGCTATTTCGCAAGGCAGTTCAAAAAGACCGAGAACCTTACCTGCTTCTCCTACAGAAAAATGTGGAGAGACTGATATATAAACAAAAAAAGAGAGCATAAGCTCTCTTTTTTTATGACCAGACCGATAAGCCGGGTTCTGTCGTGTGCGGTAATTTATCTACGCTTACCGTCGCCGGTAAGCTGAAGCCGTCATTACCTGTTATCCGCCGAGCCGACGTTAAGATAACAGGCACCAATAGACGTTGCATCGGATAGGGTTTACATAGCAGCGCTGTCTCCAGCGCTCTGGTGAGCTCTTACCTCGCCTTTCCACCATCACCGCCATAAAGACGGCAGTATATCTCTGTTGCACTTGCCCTAAGGTCGCCCTCGGCTGCCGTTAGCAGCTACCCCGCTCTGTGATGCCCGGACTTTCCTCGTAAACTATATCGTTTCCGCTACCGCATAGTCTGCTCACTTGAATATAATACCATTTTTCTCAAAAAAAGTCAAGTTCTGACCTTTTCTGCCAGCTGATAGCCAAGTTTACCTGCTATCTTACGAACCTCCGAAGCCTTCATCGCCTTTATCTTAAAGCGTCTGTGCTCCTCTCCCTCAAACCATATGCTCATGGCACATCGTCCGCTGAGAGCCTGAAGCAGATTCTGTTCAAGCTCCATTTTTACTATCTTGTTTTTCTCAGAGACTACTGTGTGAAATCTTGTCCAGGCGGAGCAGCGTATCATTATCTTATCATCATAAAGTGCAACGCCGCTTGTGAGCAGCGCCACAAATTTTACAATTATGAACCACACCGCAGGTATCTCCAGCATGACAGCAACGAAGAAGGAAAGCTCTGCAAAGCGCGGGAACAGCCTCGCGATCCAGTCGTGGGACGGGATTATCAGCGCTGCAATAAGCAGGGGTATAAGCAGATACGAGCCGATACCCGCAGGCTGAGCACTGTAGTCGTTATCAATGCCGCTGTATATGCCTATGACCTGCAAATTTTTGCCCAGACTCTTTTCGTGCTTGACAGGAAGCAGTACAGGAAGTCTGTTTTTTGACGATCCATAGCCTGCACAGCTTATGTTGACCGCAACTGCTCCAAAAAGCTTCATTATAAGGTTCTGACGCAGGTCAGTATAATTTATATGAGAATTTTTTATCCTGTATTCCTTGCGGTCGATTATACCGTAGCCAACCTTCATACAGTTCTTATCGCACTCAATATTGAATTTTCCATATCTGAACAGGTTGACAAGAAATGAAAGGAACCAGGACGCAATAAAGAATACGCCTATGAAAATAGCAGCTGTCGGTATTTTTAGTACCAGCTTTTCCGTTATCTTAGCCGTTTCAAGAGTGATTATGTTCAATGAACGGCTTATGATGTTGTAGGCGATGTCTCCTCCCTTGAAGAAGAATGTGGCAAGATAGACAGTCCCGGAAAATCCACTTGAAAAAAACACAGAAAACAGCAGTATTGAAAGCGCAGTGGGCTGTGGTATGCCCTCTATCTTCTTTTTTCGTCCACATCGAGCATATGCTCCATAATTTTTCTGCGAGTCCTGTTGCTCACAAGCAGTTTAAGGTCCACTGTCTTGAAAATGCCCGCTCTTGTGTCACATCTGAACCTCATGGCACCGAATGGAGCCATATATATAGGTCTCTCAACCGTAACGGAGCTTATGTTTCTGAAGGGGATATAGGTATTGACTCTCACAAAAACGCCGTCGCGATGTACCAGCTCGTCCGCTGTAAAGTCGATCCTTGAGAAAGCCCATCGTGTAAAACCGAAAATAATAATGGCGCCCAGTACCGCAATATCGAACCACGCACCCTGCACCCAACTGTAGAACCAGTTCTTGTCAAAGTGATAGGTGTATATGCCTCTCAGAAGAGGAAAGATCAGGAGCCAGATATTCTTTACCGAATATTTGAGTATCTTCAGGGGATGTTCACGGCACATACTTATCCCCCTTTACGCTGACGCTTCCCGAAAGCCTGATTATCTCCTGTGCATCTGCCTGTTTAAGGAAAAGCAGCCTCAGCTGTCCGCCGTAAACAAAGAATATTATAAAGTTAAAGCCTGTATATTGGGAAAAAGGGCTGCTTATAACTGTCGTATACTGAATTGAGGAATAGCGCACCGACTGGTGTACTTTTATAAAAACGCCGCTGCTCTTGGTAACTTCTGTACTGGTGGCGGAATAGCTGATGGAATTGAAAAACATGGGAAGATGTACGAACATCTCAAAGCAGGCAATAGCAATAACTACGATGATACTGAGCAAAACTATCTTATCTACAGGTATGAAGTATCTGATGGCAAACAGAATAATGACCACTGCCGCAGTTATCAAAAGTCTCATAGTTGTAAGACAATGCCTGTCAGGATAGAATTGTTTCATTTTCCGCCCCCTTTCGCAGTATATTTTTATTATAACACAAATACTATTTAATGTAAAACATAATTTTAAAACAAATTGTAAACTTTATTGCGATAAAATCGCGGAAAGAGTGCGAATATGGCGGAAAGAATAAACGCTGTGGTATGGGGAGCCCCCACTGTATGCCTGCTTATTCTGACAGGGATAATTTTTACGGTAAAGCTTCGGTTTATACAATTGGAAATGTTCCCGTACATATTGGATAAGATCAGAAGCGGAAAAGAAGTCCGTTCACAGCTGAAGACCTCCTGTATGGCGCTTGGAGCTGCAATGGGCACTGGCAATATAACAGGTGTAGCATCTGCCCTTGCGATCGGCGGAGCAGGCGCGGTATTCTGGATGTGGGTATCAGCATTCCTGGGAATGGCTACAGTCTATGCGGAGAACTGTCTATCTGCGATATACAGCGATAATAAAATCCATGGTCCCATGGCGTACCTCAGAAAAGGGCTCGGAAGCAGGCTGCTTGCCGTCATTTTTTCTGTTTGCTGCATTCTGACGTCATTCGGTATGGGAGGCATGGTACAGATAAGCAGCATGAGCGGCTGTATCAGAAAATGTACAGATATATCTCCCGTTGTTCTGGGATTTATTATTTTTATTGTGGTTATTATTACCGTCAGCGGAGGAGCATCCAGGATAGGGAATGCCGCTCAGCTGCTTCTGCCTGCCGTTTCATTAGTCTATGCGGTCATATGTGTTGCAGTGATAGCTATAAATGCCGAAAGGCTTCCCGAAGCCTTTGCAGAGATCATCGGCGGGGCTTTTGGCTTTAAACAGACAGTCGGAGGAACAGTAGGATACACCATGTCTGCTGCTGTTTCTGCCGGCGTAAGGCGTGGTGTGTTCTCCAATGAAGCAGGTCTCGGAAGTTCCCCACTCCTTCACAGTTCATCTGAAACCAGCCGATCAGCAAAAACTCAGGGTATGTGCAGTATGCTGGAGGTATTCACGGATACAATGCTCTGCTGTACACTTACAGCACTTACACTTCTGTGCAGCGGTGCAGAAAACGATATTACGCAGGCTTTTTCGTCAGTTACAGGCAAAAATACCGAACCTATACTCGCTGCTGTCATGACTGTATTCGCTTTCTGCACAGTGATTGGCTGGTATTACTGCGGCGAAACTGCTTTCCTTTATATCTTCAAAAATGGAAAATGCAAAGGATTTTCGTTTATATTTGCCTTAACAGCTGCATCGGGAGCTATTTTTAAGTCGGAACTTCTCTGGACTATCTCCGATATATTCAACGGACTGATGATGATCCCTAACGTTATCGGACTGCTGTTTCTTGCAAAGAAGGTAAAAAATGAATAAAGTCCGGTTATTAGTCAATAACACATATAGCAGAAAATCTCCCGCACCACAATTATTTAAAACAATGATAAAAATTTATTGATAATGCCAAATGTTTATTTCATCCACTTTTGCTATTGACATTAAGCTCCTGTTTTTGTATAATTATAGTGTGAATAATTATGCTCTGACGACAATTAACAATGAGTATTTTTATATAAAATTATTACGGCTTTTATGACGAGAAAGATCGTCATTAAGATATAGGACCGCAGGGCGATAGGCGGTCCATCGGGTTTTCGGAAAAATATATTTTCAGGATCACATATGTTCCATACAGGTTTTGCTCAAAAAAGAGCTTGTACGTTCCCTGTTTTCTGTGTGGTCAGTCTTTTTATCGCCTTTTGAAAGTAAAGATCGATCTGATCTTACATTCCGGGACCTTTTACATACCTTTTTCAGACTTCTGCGCCGTTCATGCAGAGGTCTTGCGATTTTTGAAAGTGAGGTCATATAGTGAACGAAAAAGAGAAAAATACCAAGCCCAGAAAGAATAGCACTGAGGCTCCTAAAAGAACTTACAGAAAGAGAACTGCTGCTCCAAAGGAAAAAAACTTAAAGGAAAAGCCGGTTAAGGAAACTGCTGCAAAATCCGAAAAGACTGCTTCTGACAAGCCCAGGTCGCGTACAAGACAGCCCAAGGAAGTCAAGAAGACTCCTGTAAGGATAATCCCACTGGGCGGTCTCAACGAGATTGGCAAGAACATGACTGTATTCGAGTGCTCAAACGATATGTTCATTCTCGACTGCGGACTTGCCTTCCCCGATGCGGATATGCCCGGCGTTGACATTGTTATCCCTGATTTCACCTATGTTGAGCGCAATCAGGACAAGATAAGAGGTATCGTCATCACCCACGGTCACGAGGATCACATCGGCGGTCTTGCTTATCTTCTCAAGAAGATCAATGTTCCTGTTTACGCAACAAGGCTCACTATCGGTCTTATTGAGGGCAAACTCAAGGAGCAGGGACTTTACGGCAAGGTCAACCTCAATGTGGTTGAACCTAAAAAGACTGTAAAAATGGGCTGTATGGCTGTTGAATTCATCAAGGTCAACCACTCTATCCCCGATTCTGTTGGTATGGCTATACACACTCCCGCAGGCGTTATCGTCCACACAGGCGACTTCAAGGTGGACTATTCTCCCATCGACGGAAAGATCATCGACCTTGCCCGCTTCGGCGAGCTTGGAAGCCGAGGTGTTCTTGCTCTTATGGCTGACTCCACCAACGCCGAGCGTCCCGGATATACCCACTCAGAGAGAACAGTCGGTGAATCTTTCGATAAGCTGTTCCAGAAGGGCGAGGGCAAGCGTATTATCATCGCTACCTTCTCCTCGAATATCCACCGTGTACAGCAGATCATCAACTGCGCCGTAAGATACGGACGAAAGGTAGCTGTATTCGGTAGGAGCATGATCAATGTTATCAATACCGCTATTGAGCTGGGATACCTTGATGTCCCCGACGGTATTATCATAGATATTGAAATGATGAACCGCTATGAAAGCGAAAGGATAGTTCTCATAACCACAGGAAGTCAGGGCGAGCCTATGTCCGCTCTTACCAGAATGGCTATGAATGACCACAAAAAGGTCAATATCACTCCTATGGATTTCATCATTATTTCAGCAACTCCTATCCCCGGCAATGAGAAATTCGTTACAAGAGTTGTCAACGAGCTCATGAAATCGGGCGCAGAGGTAGTTTATGAAGCTATGTACGAGGTACACGTTTCGGGACACGCCTGCCAGGAGGAGCTCAAGCTCATGCAGTCACTTACCAAGCCCAAGTTCTTCATTCCTGTTCATGGCGAGTACAAGCATCTAAAAAAGCACGCCGATCTGGCACTTCAGATGGGTATGCCCAGAGAAAATGTCATTATTGCTGAAATAGGCAACGTTATTGAGACTGACGGAAATACTATGAAGATCGTTTCACAGGTTCCCGCAGGCCGAGTCCTCGTTGACGGTCTCGGCGTAGGCGACGTAGGCTCCATCGTCCTCAGGGACAGAAAGCATCTGGCTCAGGACGGACTTATCATCATAGTTATCGGCATCGAAAAGAGCACCAATGAGATAGTTGCAGGTCCTGATATAATATCAAGAGGCTTTGTTTATGTACGCGAATCGGAAGAACTCATGGTAGAGGCTCGCAGTCTCCTTTCGGATACTCTTGCAAACTGCTCTGCAAGCGAGCTCAGGGAGTGGAATTCTCTCAAGGGCAAGCTCCGTGACGCACTCTCTGATTACATCTACCAGAAAACAAAGCGCAGTCCTATGATACTTCCTATAATTATGGAGACATGATCTTTCCGAAAGGAGCTTAAAGGTGAAAAAGAAATTTCCGGCAGTTTTGATGATCCTGCACCTGCTTGCGCTCGGTACAATGATCACCACTTATCTGCTGATCGGTAAAACCGACCGTACAGCAGACTGGCTGTTTCTGGCATCTGCCGTTATCATTTTTATCTGCATTATCTATACTATCATCTATTCAAGGAATTCAATGCGGCATATCTCAAAAATGAACAAGCATCTTGAAAGCTCTGCTGCTGAATTCATGAATTCCCTCCCCGCACCTGTGGCTGTTATCGACGATCACAGGCAGTTCGTCTGGTATAACCAGATCTTTGCGGAAAAGATAGGTCTGGGTCAGGACGTTTACGGACATGATTTTGAAGGCTTCGTGAAGATGGATATTGATTCGCTCATATCCAACGGAAAGGCTATCTGTCCCATCAACGGCAGTATATATGATGTTACTGCCGAAAAATTCGACAAGAACGATATGTCCTTCCTGGTCCTTTATTTTCATGATGAAACCAATTACTTCGCAATGAAGAAGAACATGGACGAGTCTCACCCTAATGTTGTCGTTATAACTATCGACAACTATGACGACATTATGCAGAATGCAAAGGAGAGCGAAAAAGCTCAGACATCTGTTGAGACCGAAAAGCTCATCGAAAACTTCATGAGCAAGACCAACGGTTTCATAAAGAAGACCTCCTCAAATACGTTCTTCGCAATCATCGAAAACCGTCATCTCAATGGTATAATCGACGATAAGTTCAAGATACTCGACGCAGCAAGGAACATCAAGATCGCAGGAAAATACCCGCTCACCTTCTCTATCGGTGTCGGTCAGGGAGCTTCCTCCCTTTCCGAAAGCGAGAGCATCGCAAGACAGTGCCTTGATATGGCTCTTGGACGAGGCGGCGATCAGGCTGTTATCAAGACAGATAACGGCTATCGTTTCTTCGGCGGCGTTTCCAAGGGCGTTGAGAAGCGTTCAAGATCAAAGACCAGAATTATCGCAAATGCTATGCAGGATCTTATTATGAGCTCGGGGAGAGTATTCCTCATGGGACACCGCTTCGGTGACCTTGACTCTGTAGGAGCATCCTGCGGTATGGCAGGAGCACTGAAGATACTGGGCAAACAGGCATATATCGCCGTCGACCGCTCAAAAAACCTCGCAAAGAACCTTATTGATATTGTTGACGAGGAAACAAACTGCGGACTCTTTATCACACCCGCTGAAGCTGAGGAGATGATAGGTCCCGATGATATGCTCATTATAGTTGATACCCATAATAAGGACTATGTGGAAAGCCGCGATCTCTACGAAAAGGCGAAATCTGTTGTAGTCATCGACCACCACAGGAAGACAGTAAACTTCATCGACGACGCCGTTATCTTCCACCATGAGCCCTACGCTTCGTCAGCTTCGGAAATGGTAACAGAGATAATACAGTATTTTAATTACGGCTCCGACGAAAAGCTCGCAAGCTGTCACGCCGACGCGCTGCTTGCGGGTATTATGCTTGACACAAAGAATTTTGTCATGAGAACAGGCGTAAGGACCTTTGAAGCTGCTGCATACCTGAAGAAAATGGGCGCAGATACGGTTGCTGTAAAGCTCCTTTTCTCAAATTCCATCGACTCTTACAGAAGAAAGACCCAGATAGTCGCTTCTGCAAAGATACATAACAACTGCGCTATCGCAGCTGCTGATTTCAAATCAGATGACATAAGGCTCGTAGCACCTCAGGCTGCCGACGAGCTCCTCGGCATAACAGACGTTGACGCTTCATTTGTCATATACAAGACAGGAAGCACAGTAAATATATCAGCAAGATCTCTCGGCGCACTAAATGTTCAGGTCATTATGGAACAGCTGGGCGGCGGAGGTCACCAAACTATGGCAGCAACTCAGCTTGAAGGCGCCTCTGTCGAGGAAGCTGTAAAAGCACTTATCTATGCAATAGATGACTGCCGCAAGAATACTTCGGAATAATTATTAAAGAAAGGTCGGTATAAATATGAAAGTTATTTTCTTAAAGGACGTAAAAGGCTCAGGTAACAAGGGTGAATTAAAGAACGTTGCAGACGGATATGCACGCAATATGCTCCTCCCCAAGGGTCTTGCTGTTGAGGCAACTCCCGAGAATATGAACAAGCTGGAGGGCGCTCAGGCTTCCGCTCAGCACAAGATCGACGTTGATATTCAGAATGCAAAGGACGCTGCTGCCAAGCTGAAGGGCAAGAAGATAAACATCAAAGCAAAGGCAGGCTCCAACGGCAAGCTTTTCGGTTCAGTTACCGGTGCTAACGTTGCAGAGGCTCTTGCAGAACAGGTCGGCGTGACCGTTGACAAGAAGAAGATCACTCTCAGCACAGACATCAAGAACTTCGGCTCCTATACTGCCACAGTAAAGCTGTATAACGGTATCTCCGAGACAGTTGATGTGGAAGTTACAGAAGGCTGATCGGTGAATAATATGGACGAAAATGAAATCCTGCTCTCCGCCCGCGAACTGCCCCACAGTATCGAGGCGGAGCAGTCCGTTTTAGGAGCTATTATTTCTGATCCATCAGTGCTCTCTGACGTCCTTGAGCTCATAAAGCCGGAGTATTTCTACAACGACCAGCACAAAGCACTTTTCTCGATCATGCTGCAAATGAACTCAATGAGTCTCCCTGTTGACATCGTAACGGTGCTCAATGAAGCAGAAAAGCAGCATATATTTGAAAGTGCGGCTGAGGGAAGACGCTATCTTGCAGAGATTGGCAATATGCTCCCTTCTACGGCAAATATCGAAAGCTACTGTAAGATCGTCGCCGACAAATACTTCCTGAGAAGCCTCAGCTACGTCGCAAGAACTATTCTTGAGGAAGTGCAGTCAGGTGAGCAGAATGCCCAGCTTCTTCTGGACTCTGCCGAGCAGAAGATATATGATATAAGACAGGGACGCGATGTCCGCGGACTCGTCCCCCTTTCGGAGGCTATCGCCGAGGCATATGACAGACTGGGAAAGATCTCAGGTCCCAACAAGGACAAGTATGTTGGTGCGAGGACCGGCTTCGCGCTTCTTGACAGCATAACGTCAGGTCTTAACAAGTCTGACCTGATAATCATAGCTGCCCGTCCCGGTATGGGAAAGACCTCCTTTGCAATGAATATTGCTACAAATGTAGCAAGACGCGCTGAAAAGGAAGTTGTTACCTTTAACCTGGAAATGTCAAAGGAGCAGCTGGCTACGAGAATACTCTCCACAGAGGCTCTTGTCGAGTCAAACACACTCAGAAACGGAAGGATCTCAGGCGATGACTGGGTCAAGCTTGCTACCAGCGCAGGCTACCTCAGCTCACTCCCCCTATACATCGACGATACCGCAAGTATGACCGTTCAGCAGATGAAGGCTAAGCTGAGGCGTACAAAAAATCTCGGACTGGTCATCATCGACTACCTCCAGCTCATGGAATCCACATCACATTCCGATAACCGTGTTACCGTTATCAGTGAGATCACACGTCAGCTCAAGGTAATGGCTAAGGAGCTTAATGTTCCTGTCATCCTCCTTTCGCAGCTCTCCCGTGCTGTTGAGAGTCGTACCGATAAGCGCCCCATGCTCTCGGACCTGCGTGAATCCGGATCTATCGAGCAGGATGCAGATATTGTTCTTTTCCTCTATCGAGAGGCTTATTATAATAAGGAAAGCCAGAGACAGAATATATCCGAATGTATCGTTGCAAAGAACCGTCACGGTGAAACGGGTACTGTCGAACTTATATGGGACGGTCAGTATACAAGGTTTTCAAATCCTGATTATGAGACTCCTCCCGAAAATGTATAATGATGTTAGCTAAGGTTTACAAGTTTATAACTGAAAATAATATGCTCAGCAGCGGCGATACAGTAGTCTGCGGTCTTTCGGGAGGCGCTGACAGTGTTGCCCTGCTGCTTTCACTGTATCAGCTAAGAGAGAAACTGGGTATAAGCGTTGAAGCTCTACATGTAAATCACTGTATCAGAGGCAAGGAGAGCGACGGCGACGAGGAGTTCTGCCGTGAGCTCTGCAAAAGTCTTGATATAGCCTTTACAGCAGTGCGCTGCGACGTTATCAGTCAGTCGAAAATATGGCAGAGATCAACAGAAGAGACTGCGAGGATAATGCGTTACGAGGAGTTTGCAAAGCACTCAGAGGGCAAAAAGCTTGCCACTGCTCACAATGCAAATGACAATCTGGAGACTGTTATCCTTAATCTCACTCGCGGTACAGGCATAAAAGGACTTGCAGGTATCCCCTGCACCCGTGAGAATATCATCCGTCCCCTGCTGACAGTCACAAGGGCTGAGATCGAAGAATTTCTAAGCGTATCGGGACAAAACTATGTTACCGACAGCACTAATCTCTCAGATGATTATACGAGGAATAAGATCAGACATAAGATCATTCCCCTTCTTGAGGAGATAAACAGCTCCGTTGTTGCCACCTCCGTAAATACCCTTGAGACGGTCAGGGAGGAGAATGCTGTTATCGAAGCAGATACAGACGCTGCAATGAAAAAATGCAGGCATGGAAATAGTCTTAACGGACTTTCGGAATATCCGCCTGTTATTAGAAAACGCTGTATATCAAGGCTTCTCTCCGAGAATAAGCTCCCCTACTCACATCAGAGGCTCGAGGATGCCGATAATGTTCTCATGAACGGCGGAAAGCTAAATATTTCGCGTAATATTTATCTTACAGCAGAAAATGGCTCAGTAAGTCTCGGAACTATCGCGGACGAGGCTGAAATAGTTGTGAAAATGCCTCTTCAGCTCGGTGACAATATTATATGTGACAATTGCACTGTCAGATGCGATCTGTTTGAATGTGATAATTTGAAGAAAATTGAAGCTGTTCACAAAAAATCCACATTTTATCTGCTTGATTATGATAAAATAAGAGGAAGGCTTATTGTGCGTACCAGAAAGTATGGCGACAGGATAAGACTTAAAGGCAGGAACTTCACTTCCTCGATAAAAAAGCTTATCAACGAAAAGATCCCGCCTGAAAAAAGGAACGGTCTTCTCTTTATCGAAGATGAGGAGGGGACTATCCTGGCTGAAAGTTTCGGCATCGCCGATAGAATTGCCCCTGAAAGCAATACAGCCCGTTTTCTTGAAATTTCATTTATACGATCATAAAGAATGGAGAGGATAATTTGACACCAAAGAAAAGCAAAGGTATTATTACCTACCTGCTGTTGATCGTTATCGCAGTTTTCTGTCTCGTTTTCATCAGTTCAAGGATCAATGCTGATGCAGATAAGACCGAATACACTACGGTCATCAGTTATTTCGACAACAAACAGGTCTCATACTACAAGCTTGATCTTGGCACAGGAGAGCTGACCTACAAACTCAAGGACGATGAGACCGAAAAGCATTACACTGTCCCCAACGTTAATATCTTCCTTACGGATACAGAAAACTACCGTCAGGAGTATAACGAGGATAATCCTGATGCTCCGCTTGTACAGGACTACATCAAGATCACCGACAGGACATGGCTCTACTCGCTTATCCCTGTTCTGCTGACTATAATCCTTGGAATCGCTATCCTCTACTTTATGATGAAACAGAGCGGAGGCGGCGGTAAGTACACCACCTTCGGAAAGGCTAACCTTAAAAACGGTGCAAGCGCAAGAAAGGCTACCTTCAAGGATGTTGCAGGTGCCGATGAAGAAAAACAGGAACTTGTCGAGATAGTTGACTATCTCAAGAACCCCAAGAAATACACTGAGCTTGGCGCTAAGGTGCCCAAGGGCGTTCTCCTTCTCGGACCTCCCGGTACAGGTAAGACCCTTCTCGCCCGTGCTGTTGCCGGCGAAGCAGGCTGTCCCTTCTTCCCTATCTCAGGATCGGACTTCGTAGAAATGTTCGTCGGTGTAGGTGCTTCAAGAGTAAGAGACCTCTTTGAGCAGGCTAAGAAGCACGCTCCCGCTATCATTTTTATCGATGAGATCGATGCTGTCGGACGCCACAGAGGCGCAGGTCTCGGCGGCGGACATGATGAACGCGAACAGACACTGAACCAGCTCCTTGTTGAGATGGACGGTTTTACCGGAAACGAAAGCGTTATCGTTATCGCTGCTACAAACAGACGTGATATTCTTGATCCCGCACTTCTCAGACCCGGCAGATTTGACAGACAGATCGTTGTTGGATATCCCGATGTCAAGGGACGTGAAGAGATACTCAGAGTCCACGCAAAGAACAAGCCTCTCGGTCCCGATGTTGATATTAAGCGTATTGCAAGGACTACTCAGGGCTTTACAGGTGCGGATCTTGAAAATGTGCTCAACGAAGCTGCTCTCCTTGCAGCAAGAAATGAGCGACGTGCTATCACAGAGGCTGATATTGAGGAAGCTACACTCAAGGTCATTGCAGGTCCCGAGAAAAAGTCAAGGATAGTTACAGAGCACGACAGAAAGGTAACTGCTTATCACGAAGCAGGCCATGCTATCGCTTCATACAATCTTCCTACTCAGGATAAGGTACATCAGGTTACTATTATCCAGAGAGGTATGGCAGCAGGTCTTACCATCTACCGTCCCGACACAGATGATCAGCACGTTTCCCGCAATCAGATGCGTGAGCGTATAATCACTATGCTTGGCGGACGCTGCGCCGAGGAGATCTTCCTGGACGACATCTGCACAGGTGCTTCAAACGATATTGAAAGAGCGACTGCTACTGCAAGAAACATGGTAACCAAGTACGGCTTCTCTTCAAAGCTTGGTACTGTTACCTATGGCTCAGACAATGATGAGGTGTTCCTTGGAAAAGACTACGGTCACACCAAGAACTACAGCGAGGCTGTTGCTGCACAGATCGATGAAGAGGTTCGCTCCATCATCGAAAAGGCTTACAGCGATTGTACAGCGATCCTCAGAGCCAATTCCGACAAAATGTACTTCCTTGCAAAGTATCTTCTCAAATATGAAAAGATCGACGGAGACGATTTTGAAAAGCTCATGAGAGGCGAGATCAGTGAATCAGTCCTCACAGATGATGCTCCTGAGGAGCCTGTGGGCGGTCTCGGCTTTGACCAAGAGCCTTCTCCTGAAAACAACTAATAACGAAAGATCCCGAAGAGCTTTTCTTCGGGATTTTTAATTCAAAGGATTTGTTGTTGAAATAATTATTCCATTGTGTTATAATATAAAAAGTATTTTTACACGGAGGTGTTATTTTGGATTCTCTTAATCTCATACTATGTGCTGTTGCGGCGGCTGCACTGGATATATGTATCCTTGTACTCATCATAACAGCTTATCGTGAGAAGAAATCGACTAAAAAGAACTGGCATCAGGTCTCAAGTGACATGGAACTCGCCGAGCAGGACAAGACCTATGAGCTTGGCTGCGACGAAGTACTCATCGGCAGACACGCTTCGGCAGATATAAGACTTCCCGACCTTTCCGTTTCAAGATACCACGCAATGCTGACAGTTGCGAATGGTGTCTGGACAATAAAGGACATAGGCTCAAAATCAGGCATATTTGTAAACGGCGAGCTTACCCGTGAAGCCGTGCTACATGAAAACGATATGATAAAGCTTGGAAACCGCCGGCTTCTCTTCAGAAAAAGGAGGGATTCACGTGTACGCTAATCCTGTCGCATATGTTTTCTCATGTATATTCGTTCTTATAGCACACTTTGCAATGCTCAGCAACATCTGGTTCAACGGCAATTATACGGAAGTCCGCGATGTTGCAGTGCTGGGCGCGGCTGTCATTATACTTGATATCGCCTATTTCGCTGTCATACTCGCATTCAAGCAGATGTCATACGCCCTTGACTTCCTGCTTATACTTATAATGGGTATGAGCGTTATATTCCAGTCCTGTTTCGGACATGTCAAATTAGACGTTAAGCACTACATAACCTGTATCGTTTGTCTTGCTGCCTGCAAGGCAGGATATATGCTGTGCAGGGACCATAAGCTGCTTCAGGATAAAAAACTGTACATATACGGCGCTATCGGAGTTATGGTCCTCATAACCCTTGTATTCACAAGTGCGGAGAATATGTGGATAGAGATAGGCTCATTCACTTTGCAGCCTTCTGAATTCATAAAGCCCCTGTTTGTTCTTGCCTGCGCCACATCAATTGCAGACCAGCAGAAAAGGCACAAGATACTCATTTTTAATGTAGTCTACGAAAACATCGCTCTTTTCTGTATAATGGCTGTAATCTGCCTTGTACAGGTAAAGTCCCACGACTACGGAAGCCTTCCCACATTCCTCAGTATTTACGCAATGGGCTTCCTCCTCAGGATATGCTACCCCAAGGCAAAATTCTCCAAGAAAAAGCTTTTCGGAGTTATTGCTGTACTTGTAGTCTTCCTTCTCATCGGACTCAAGTACGCTCCCGATTACGTTCAGCACAGACTTCACGTCGATATATGGAGCGATAAGACAGGCGACGGCTACCAGCAGTCACAGGCACTCATCGGTGTTGCAAACGGAGGCTGGTTCGGCGTAGGTCCGGGAAAGGGCTTCCTCGCCAATGTATTCGCATATGACAACGATATTGTATTTGCGACAGTAAGTGAAGAATGGGGACTTCTCTATGCACTTATGATGGTCCTTGTTATTATAATCATCACTGCTGTGCCCCTTATCAATCCTACACGCTCTTACTTCCATGGTTCAATGTCTGCCTGTGTATGTGCAGCCTTCATTGTCCAGATGGCACTTAATATTTTCGGCTCATGTAATCTTATCCCCTTCACAGGTGTAACTATCCCCTTTATCTCTACAGGCGGAAGCTCACTGCTTGTAAGCGGACTTATGATAGGTATGCTCATGGCAGGACAGTCCCCTGTATTCAAGGAGCATAAGCAGAAAAAACAGGAAGATCCCGAGCCTGCATGGAGGTGGAAGGAATGAAGAGCATAAAACGAACACAAAGACTCATAAGTCTTGTAATATCTCTTTTTGTTCTCGGAATGGCTGTGCTTGTATTCAAGCTGATACACGAATCCTCATTCTATATGATGAATTCCGACAAGCATGAGCTTGGATTTGTCTATGACAGAAAAGGAGATGTACTCTTTGACGGTACGGGAGAGGGCTCCTACCCTGATAATTATTTCCTTGATGTGGGAAATATCATCGGTGATGACAAGGGTCAGATGAACAATACTCTTGTCGCAAATAACATCGAAAAGCTCAATAATTACGATTTCTCAAATGGTCTGAAGCAGAAAGGCGGCAAGGCAGCAATCTATACTACTCTCGACCATGCTTCAAACCGTGCGGTATTCAATGCCTTCGGCTATCAGGACGGCTGTGTCTGTGCTTATAATTATAAGACCGGTGAGATGCTTGTGAGTGCAAGTCTCCCCTCCCTTGATGTTACCAAGGGCTATGCCGACATTGGCAGTTTCCGCCCCGGTACCCTCCTGTCCAAGACCTTGTCAGGTACAGTCCCCGGCTCTACACAGAAGGTCTCAACAGTTGTTACAGCCCTTGAGATAATGGGAACAAGCAATCTTTACGCCAAAAGCTATAACTGCTCAGGCAAATACACCAATCTTACCGGCGATACTATCGACTGTCACAACATTTACGGTCACGGTACCCAGAATATACAGGAAGCTTTCGAGAACAGCTGTAATCCCTTTTTCGCACAGCTTATTGAGGATGACGATATGCCTCTGGACAGAGTTATGAAGCAGTACGAAAAGATGGGCTATGTTCTCAACGGAGATAAACCCACATATTACGAGATCGACGGTATACAGTGTGATACTGCTTCCACCACTCTTGAGGACAAGTATCAGTTCAAGACCCAGTGGGGCTGTATCGGTCAGGGCGATACCCTTGTAAGTCCCATGCAGCTCATGATGTGGCAGAGCGCCATTGCCAATGAGACCGGCAGAATGACTATGCCTTATTTTATCGATCATGTCACTGATGTCAATGGCAAGGTAAAAGACAAAGCAAAAACACGCTACAGCGACAAGCTCTTCTCCGAAAGCACCGCTTCTGCGGCTAAGCAGATACTTCTCACCAACGGCGCCGACAGATACGCTTATTCGATATCGGGATACTCCGTCGGCGTAAAGAGCGGTACCGCTCAGGTAGATGAAGGAGCACATGAAAATTCACTTCTTGTTGGCTTTGTGGACGATCCTTCCTTCCCCATCGCTTTCTGCATTCTTATCGAACACAAGGACAGCGGCTATCTCACTACAGAGCAGATAGCACAGGTGCTTCTTGATAATTTAAAAAACAATAATTGATGTCAGATTAAACAAATAATAGATTTCTCTTTGTGCATTTAAACGAATTTAACAAAAATATCTTGTAAAAGCTCTTATATTATGGTATAATGTAACCATAAACTTATGCTATGTTTTTCGCATAGCTTAAAGGAGGACTAATATGAAAACTACCATCACAGCTAAGAAAATGCAGATCCCGACTAACTTTACTGAATACGCTGAGAAAAGGATCGATTCACGTCTCGGAAAGTTCTTTGGCGACGACGCTGACGCAAAGATCGTTATATCCGAGATCAAAAATCAGATCATTCTTGAGCTTACTGTAAAATACAACAGCATTATTTTCCGTGCAGAGCGTACAGCTGAGGATAAGTATGTTGCTCTCGATGATGCTATCGATAAGATCATCAGACAGATCAGAAAGAACAAGACCAAAGTCGAAAAGAAGCTGAAGGATACTGCCTTCAAGGAGGCTTTCGCTTATCCTGTTCCTGATACAGTTGATTACGAGGTAATCAAGCATAAGAAGTTCAAGATGAGACCCATGGATATTGACGAGGCTATTCTCCAGATGAATATGCTGGATCATGAGTTCTTTATGTTCACCAACGCCGAGACAGGTCTTATAAACGTGGTTTATAAGCGTGCAGACGGCAACTATGCGGTTCTTGAACCTGATAACGACTAAGTTCATAATGACAGTATGCGGGGCTATATGTCCCGCATATTGATTTTTTAAGGAGTGTTTACAATGGACAATAACAAGAAAGCAATTATCGAAAAAAGAATCAACGCTGTGGGCGAAAAGCTGCGCAAGAACAATATTGAGTTCTACTACGCCGAGACTAAAGAAGACGTCTGTCCCATAGTTGCCTCACTCATCAAAAAGGGAGATGTTATTACCAACGGTGGTACTATGACAATGGCTGAATGCGGACTCAGCGAGCTTCTATCCTCACCCGACTATACCTACCTTGACCGTTCAAAGATGACTCCCGAGGAGGTACAGGAGCTCTATATAAGAGCCTTTTCAGCTGACGTTTATATCTCCAGCTCAAATGCTATAACCGAGGACGGTGTGCTATACAATGTTGACGGAAACAGCAACCGTATCGCTGCTATCGCATATGGTCCCAAGTCCGTTATTATCATTGCAGGCTATAATAAGATAGTCAGGGATCTCAATGAGGCTGAGATAAGGGTCAAGAGAGAAGCTGCTCCGCCTAACTGTGTTCGTCTTAACTGCGAGACCTATTGTAAAGAAAAGGGAGAATGTGTATCCCTCTCCAAAGCTGACCGGCAGATAAGCGACGGATGCGGCGGAGACGGCAGAATATGCTGTAACTATCTTATTTCAGCTCAGCAGAGACACAAGGGCAGGATAAAGGTCATTATCGTCGGCGAGGAATTGGGCTATTGATCTATGAATGAGACACTGACCACATTCTATCAGACTGCGTGTTTCTTTGTGATATATGCTTTTTTCGGCTGGTGTCTGGAAGTAGTGTACCAGGCGGTAGAGCATGGAAAATTCATCAACCGCGGATTTCTCAACGGTCCATACTGCCCTATCTACGGATTCGGAGTTATAATCGTATGCGGAGTCCTTGATCCGATCAAGGAAAATATTATCGTCCTGTATCTCGGATCTGTTCTGCTTACTACCGCTCTGGAATTCATCACAGGCTTTCTCCTTGAAAAAATATTCAGACAGAAATGGTGGGATTATACCAATGAACGGTTTAATCTGAGGGGATATATCTGCCTTAAATTCTCCCTGCTATGGGGAGTTGCCTGCCTCGTGACAGTGCGACTTATACACCCTCTCGTTACGGCGTTTGTATTTAAGCTTCCGCAGACACTCGGCATTATTCTACTGTCGATAATTCTTACAGGCTTTCTCAGCGATGCCATCATTACGGTATGTGCCATTATCCATATAAGAAACAAGCTCATACTCACAGAGCGTATCTCTGCTGATATGTGGAAGCTCTCCGATGCTGCGGGAGAAAGAATATTCGGCGGAGTTGAATATGTTTTAGAGAAGAAAACAGAGCTTGAGAATAAAAATGCGGAGCGCAGACAAAAGCTTGAAGAACTTACTGCAAAGTACAAAAAACTCACCGAGGAACGTGATATTACTCTGAAACGACTTTCAAAGGCTTTCCCGAAGCTCTCATTTGACAGAAGAAACGATATAAAGGAACGTCTGGAAAAGCTTAAAGAAGAAATAATGCGTAAATAATATAAAAAATTGGGACATTGTCTGAAATGTCCCTGTTTTTTTGTATGTTTTGATATAAAACGCAGAATTCAAAAAAATGTTTGACAATGCAGATAAAGTGTGCTATACTATATATGTTGAGACTTTAAAGCATTACAGCGTAAAGCGTTACAGCGTAAAGTGCTACAGTATCACGGAAAGAGGGATTTTTATGAAAGAGATATCTAAGCTTATGAATTACAGATCAGATGTGAGAGTTGTTGACGCAACTCTGCGTGACGGAGGACTCGTAAACGATTTCAGATTTACCGATGAGTTTGTAAGGGATCTTTATCTCTCTAACCTCAAGGCAGGCGTTGACTACATGGAGTTTGGCTACAGAGCTGACAAGGAAATGTTCAAGGTAGAGGATTTCGGTCCATGTAAGTTCTGCGATGATGAGTATATACGCTCTATCGTGGGCGAAAACCATACAGACCTGAAAATCGCCATCATGGCTGATGTAGGACGCTGCAACTACAAGCAGGACATCGTTGAGCGCGAAAACAGTCCTGTTGACCTTATCCGTGTAGCTACATATATTCACCAGATCCCCACAGCCGTGGATATGATCGAGGACGCAAAGAAAAAGGGCTACGAAGTCAGCTGTAATATCATGGCAATTTCAAATGCTCAGGAAAGTGATATGAAGGTCGCACTTGATATTCTCGGACAGTCTCCTGTTGATGTTTTCTATATCGTTGACAGCTTCGGCTCTCTCTATCCGGAGCAGATCGCTCGGATAGCTGACCTTTACCTTGAGGTCGCTACCAAGTACGGCAAGAAGGTCGGAATTCACACTCATAACAACCAGCAGCTGGCTTTTGCAAACACAATCGAGGCTGTCGGTGACGGAGTAGACTGGCTTGACGCCACATACTCCTCAATGGGCAGAGGCGCCGGAAACTGCGCTATGGAGCTCCTCCTGGGCTTCCTGAAAAATCCCAAGTACAATGTGTACCCTGTTTTCCAGTTTATCGAAAAGCACATGGATAAGCTCCGCGAAGAAGGTGCTGTATGGGGCTATGACCTCCAGTACCTGCTGACAGGTCTTTTCAACCAGCACCCCAGAACCGCTATCCAGTTCACAAAGGAAAAGCGCAAGGACGTTTCCGAATTCTACAAGGAGATAATCTCTCAGGAATAAAAAATCAAGGACTGCTGTAAAGCAGTCCTTTTTTTATCAGAATGTGAGCTGATTGCTGTCGCCAAGCTCCTTTGCAGGCTTTCCTGCGGCAGGAACGCTCTTTGCCCTGTACTTCTCCAGCTCGGGAAGCTCCTCCTCTGTGATTATGGAAGCAGATGAAAGAACAGCCTTCTTTCTCAGATTGATGACCTGAACGCCCTGTGAGTCTCTTGTGGACTTTGGCAGTATCATGCCTGTGTTGAATACAAGGGCATGGCCGCTTGATGTCCTGAGGAGAATATCTGCGTCCTCGCCAACAAAAAGTGCAGCCACAAGTGGCGACTTTGCAGAATAAGCATTTGCCAGCTTCTTACGGTTTGTCTTGGTCTCGTATGATTTCATCGGTACCTTTGCAGCCTTGCCGTTTTCAAAGAAGAATACGATATATCCGCTGTAATCCGTAGTCGGAACAAGAGTTTTAAGTCCCTCGTTCTCGTCAAAGCTTAGCTTTGCAGGGATATAATCGCCCATAACGCTTGCTTTTGTATCATCAAACGCGCTTGCCTTTGACTTGTACGCCTGTGCCTGATCTGAGAAGAAAACAAGCTCGGTCTTGTTAGTTGCTTCAAAGCTCTGGCTGATGAAGTCACCCTCCTTCAACTTCTGCTCGCCGCTCATTCTCAGTGACTGAGGTGTGATCTTCTTGAAGTAGCCGCTGTCTGATACAAAGAGATGTACGGGATAATCGGGAGTATCGTCAATTACCTCCTCTTCCTCAACATCAGACTGATAGTAGAACATGGTCTTTCTGGGCTTTGCATAGTTCTTTATGACCTCGCGGAGCTCATTTACAATGATCTTTCTTATCTTCTTCTTGTCGCGGAGTATCTCCTCCATCTCCTCGATGTCCTTTTTCAGCTGATCTACTTCCTCAACTCGGCGCAGAATGTACTGCTTGTTGATATTGCGCAGCTTTATCTCTGCCACATATTCAGCCTGTACCTCGTCTATTCCGAAGCCGATCATCAGGTTCGGAACAACGTCCGCCTCATTTTCCGTCTCGCGGATTATCTTTATTGCCTTGTCAATATCAAGAAGTATCTTTGAAAGAGCTTCCAGAAGATGGAGCTTCTCCTTCTTCTTCTGGAGGTCATGATAGGTCCTTCGCATGATGCACTCCTCACGGAATGCAGTCCACTCGGTAAGTATCTCACGTACGCCCATTACCTTGGGAGTTCCTGCGATAAGGATATTGAAGTTGCAGGGATAGCTGTCCTGGAGCGGAGTCAGACGATAGAGCTTCTGCATGAGCTTATCGGGGTCTGTTCCACGTTTGAGGTCGATAGCGATCTTGAGACCGTCGATGTCTGTCTCATCACGGATATAGGAGATCTCCCTTATCTTGCCCTGCTTTACAAGATCGATTATCTTTTCAATGATCGCCTCAACAGTGGTAGTGTAGGGAATCTCGGTGATCTCAATGCAGTTCGCGCTCTTGTCGTAGCTGTACTTTGAGCGCACCTTTATGCTTCCGCGTCCTGTCTCGTAGACCTTGTTCAGCTCTGCCTCATCGTAGAGCATAAGTCCGCCGCCGGGAAAATCAGGACCCTTGAGAGTACTGAGGATATCGTGGTCGGGATCCTTCATCAGAGCGATGGTAGTCTCGCAGACCTCCTCAAGATTGAAGGGGCACACATTGCTTGCCATTGAAACGGCAATTCCCGTATTTGAGTTTACAAGTACTGTCGGGAATGTTGCAGGCAGAAGTGTAGGCTCCTGCATGGTATTATCATAGTTAGGAACGAAATCTATAGTCTCCTTGTCGATGTCGCGGAAGAGCTCGTTGCATATCTTTTCAAGCTTTACCTCTGTATATCGCGGAGCCGCAAAGTGCATCTTGCTGGAGTACTGCTTACCGAAGTTTCCCTTGCTGTCGATATACGGATGGAGCAGAGCCTCGTTGCCTCTTGTCATACGGACAAGGGTCTCATATATAGCCTGGTCACCGTGGGGGTTGAGCTTCATGGTCTCACCGACCACGTTCGCAGACTTTGAACGCTCCTTATCGGGATTGAGCAGTCCCCTCTTGTACATCATGTAAAGAAGCTTTCTGTGTGAAGGCTTGAAGCCGTCTATCTCGGGAAGAGCTCGGGAGATGATAACGCTCATGGCATAGGGCATATAGTTCTTTTTCAGCGTGTCCGTTATCTTCTCATCAACGACACTGCCCGAACCCTCTATATAAGCCTCGTGTTTGAACACGGGCTGCTTTTTGGGAGTTTCCCTCTTTCTTGGCATTTATGATTCTCCTTCTGTACGTCTTTCGCTTTTTTTCACAAGCTTTTCGGGATCTTTTACAAAGGTTCTTACAACGCTTCCGCAGTCGCGGCAGATAGTATGATACAGTGAAGTTGAACGCAGCATACTGTCTGCGCTGTAAACCGCACCGTAAAAATTCTGATAGCCTGTAATGAACTCAGTTCCGCCGCAGAAACGGCATTTTGTCATTTTGACCCTTTTCATATCAAATCTCCTTAGCTTATATCTGCTAATTCAAGATAGTCGGCTCCGTATTCGGATATATAATCCTTACGTCCCTGAAGGTCATCTCCGAGAAGCATCTCGAATATCTCCGCAGACTCTGTAATATCGTCCGCAGTTACCTTGATAAGACGGCGGGTGTCGGGATTCATAGTCGTAAGGCTCATCATATCGGGCTCGTTTTCACCGAGACCTTTCGAGCGCTGTATGGTATGCTTCTTGTCGCCTATCATATCAAGAATACGCTGTTTTTCCTGCTCGGTATAGGCAAAATATGTCTTTTCCTTGGTATTGATCTCAAACAACGGAGATTCGGCGATATATACATATCCCTGCTCAATAAGAGTAGGGGTAAGTCTGTAGAGCATTGTCAGGATAAGTGTTCTTATCTGGAAGCCGTCAACGTCCGCATCGGTACAGATGACAATCTTGCTCCAGCGGAAGTTGTTAATGTCGAAGTTTGAAAGCTCCTTGTTGGCTTTGGTGGTAACTTCCACACCGCAGCCAAGTACCTTGATAAGGTCTGTGATTATCTCGCTCTTGAATATTTTTGTGTACTCAGCCTTCAGACAGTTGAGTATCTTTCCGCGGACAGGGATTATAGCCTGAAACTCCGCATTTCTCGCAAGCTTTACGGAACCGAGAGCCGAATCGCCCTCCACTATATATATCTCGCGGCGTGAAACATCCTTAGTACGGCAGTCAACGAACTTCTCGACCATATTTGCAAGATCGATAGTTCCCGTCAGCTTCTTCTTGACGTTGAGACGAACCTTTTCAGCGTTCTCACGGCTGCGTTTGTTTATGAGTATCTGCTCGGCTATCTTCTGAGCCTCATCGGGATTTTCTATGAAATATACCTCCAGCTGGTGGCGGAGAAACTCCGTCATCGCTTCACGGATAAACTTATTAGTGATAGCCTTTTTGGTCTGGTTAGCGTATGAAGTCTGTGTGGAAAATGACGAGGATACAAGGATAAGGCACTCCTCTACATCGGCGTAGGTTATCTTGCTCTCGTTCTTCTGATAACCGTTAATGGACTTTATATAGCTGTCTATCTGAGACTGGAATGCTCGCTTTACTGCCTCGGCAGGTGAGCCGCCGTGCTCAAGATAGCTGGAGTTGTGGTAATACTCCGTAAGCTTTGCCTTATTTGAGAAGGTCAGTGCTACGTCAAGCTTTACCTTGTACTCAGGCTTGTCCTCACGGTCCTTGCCCTTCTTTTCGGCTGTCCAGTGCTGGATGGAAGTGAGAGCGCCCTCCCCTGCTATCTCCTGAACGTACTCGGTAATTCCCGACTCATAGAAGAATTCCTGCTCGTTGAAACCGCCTGCTTCATTTTCTGAGCGGAACACAAAGAGGATATTTGGGTTTACTATAGCCTGACGCTTGAGTATATCGCAGAAAAACTCGTCAGAAACATCTATATCGGTAAAAACCTCAAGGTCGGGACGCCAGCGGGTCTTGGTGCCTGTCTGCTTTCTCTTGCAGGGCTCCTTTTTCAGTCCGCCTACATTGTTTCCCTTTTCAAAGTGAAGATCATACTTGAAGCCGTCACGGATAACTTCAACGTCCATGAACTCAGATGAGAACTGAGTGGAGCACAGACCGAGTCCGTTCAGACCCAGAGAATACTCATAGGACTCCGCTGAAGTGTCATACTTACCGCCTGCATAAAGCTCACAGTAGACCAGCTCCCAGTTATAGCGCTTCTCATTGTTATTGTAGTCAACAGGACAGCCTCGTCCGAAATCTTCTACTTCTATCTCATTATTCCTGAAATGAGTGATGATAATTTTATTACCGTAACCCTCACGGGCTTCGTCTATTGAGTTTGAGATGACTTCAAAGATCGAATGTTCACAACCGTCCAGACCGTCCGATCCGAATATAACAGCAGGACGCTTACGGACTCTGTCCGCGCCCTTCAGCATTGAGATACTGTCATTGCCGTAATCTTGTTTCTTAGCCATAATACACTGCCTTTCAGTCACGTTTTAATGCATACTTAATTATTATAGCACAACAGAAATGATTTTGCAAGTCCGCAGTAAAAAATATCCCCTATATACCGAAAAAAGCAGCCATAACAGCTGCTTTCTCTCTTATTTTGTTCCAAGATATTTGTATCCTGCATCGGTTATCGCTTTTTTACTGCTTTTTCATCAAGAGCTCCTGACAGAGTAAGCTTTGCAGTTCCATTCTCATGGCTTGTTATCGCCTCGTCCACAAAGGGCAGTTCCTCCAGGGCTTTCTTTACTCTCGCTTCACAGTGGGCGCACATCATACCCTTTATTTTCAGAGTTACTTCACTTGTATCACTGCTGACTTCTGCAAGAACGTTACTGCGCTTCTTGTCACGGCCGCCGTCATGGACCTTAAAAAAGTTCAGCCTTAGAGCATTCGACACCACAAAAAAGCTTGAAAGGCTCATGGCTGCCGCTCCGAACATGGGGTTCATCTGCCAGCCGAAAAGCTTGTAGTAAACACCTGCCGCAAGAGGTATGCCTATAATGTTGTATATGAATGCCCAGAAAAGATTCTGGTGGATATTTCTCAGAGTTGCCCTGCTAAGACGTACCGCTGCAGGAACATCGCTGAGGCGGCTTTTCATGAGCACTACATCTGCCGCGTCTATGGCTACATCAGCGCCGGCACCGATAGCTATGCCCATATCGGCAGCTGTAAGTGCGGGAGCGTCATTTATTCCGTCGCCCACCATAGCCACCTTGCCCTTCTTTTTCAGACGGCGGATAACGCTCTCCTTGCCGTCGGGAAGGACTCCGGCTATGACCTCATCAACGCCTGCCTGCTCACCGATAGCTTTAGCGGTCCTCTCGTTATCGCCTGTAAGCATGACCACATGGATACCCATGTTCCGAAGCTCTCTGACTGCCTGCGGACTGTCATCCTTTATGACATCAGCTACTGCAATGACGCCCATTAGTCTTCCGTCCTTCGCAAAGAACAGCGGTGTCTTTCCCTGCTCTGAAAGCGACTCGGCAGCAGCTCTTATCTCCTGCGGAACTTCGGTATGTTCACTTATAAAGCCGAGATTACCGCCTGTGAGGATACAGTCGCCGGTCTTACCTGTAAGACCGTTTCCTGCAACAGCTCTGAACTCACTGACATCTTCTGCGGTGATATTATTCTCGTCACCGTATTTGAGAACTGCTTTTGCAAGAGGGTGCTCACTCTTCTTTTCAAGAGAATATGCCAGACGGAGAAGCTCCTCCTCGGTCGTATTTTCAGCGGTGATAATATCGGTGACTGTAGGCTGACCGCTTGTAATGGTTCCGGTCTTGTCCAGTGCAACGATCTGCACCTTTCCTGTCTCCTCAATTGAAACGGCAGTCTTAAAAAGCAGTCCGTTCTTTGCTCCGACACCGCTTCCCACCATTATTGCAACGGGAGTGGCAAGTCCGAGAGCACAGGGGCAGCTTATTACAAGTACAGATATTGCTCTTGCAAGAGAATAGCCTACAGGTCTTCCCACCAGAAGCCAGACAATAAACGTCACAAGTGCAATTCCGATAACCACAGGAACAAATACTCCCGATACCTTATCAGCTATCTTTGCAATAGGAGCCTTTGTAGCTGCGGCGTCACTGACCATTTTTATTATCTGAGAAAGAGTAGTGTCCTCGCCGACTCTTGTTGCCTCACACCTCAGGTAGCCTGACTGATTTATTGTAGCTGCTGAAACTCCGTCTCCTGCTGCTTTATCTACAGGAATACTTTCACCCGTCAGAGCAGCTTCATTCACAGCGCTCTCACCATCTATGATAACACCGTCAACCGGAATACTCTCTCCGGGACGAACTGCGAAAATGTCACCCTTTTTGACTTGTTCAACAGGCACCTCAGTCTCTTCGCCCTCACGGATCAGGACAGCTGTCTTGGGTGCAAGCTTCATAAGCCCCTTGAGCGCGTCGGTGGTCTTGCCCTTGGAGCGGGCTTCCAGCATTTTTCCGACAGTAATGAGCGTCAGTATCATAGCTGCTGACTCGAAGTAGAAATTGTGCATATAGTTCATGACCGCGTCAGTATTACCCTTCAGCTGAGCGTCAGTCATTGCGAAAAGTGCAACAGTGCTGTACACAAAAGAAGCTCCCGAGCCAAGAGCCACAAGAGTATCCATATTGGGTGAGCGGTGGATAATTCCTTTAAAGCCATTTATGAAGAACTTCTGATTAATGACCATGACAATGGCAGCAAGCAGCATCTGAGCAAGTCCCATCATGACGTGGTTGCCATCCATAAATGACGGAAGCGGGAAACCGAACATCATATGCCCCATTGATATATACATGAGAAGCAGCAGGAAGCCAAGAGAAGCAATAAGCCGCTTTTTCATAGCAGGCGTTTCAGTATCTTTAAGCTCATCTTCCGCAGATGACGAAGCTTTTGCACCTTTGACGGAGGCGCCGTAGCCTGCATTTTTTACTGCATTTATTATATCACTGTCGGAAGCTGTTCCCTCTACTCCCATGGAATTGGTAAGCAGGCTAACAGAGCATGATGATACGCCTTTGACTGACGAAACAGCCTTTTCGACCCTTGCGCTGCAGGCTGCACAGCTCATGCCTGTTACATTGAATTGTTTCATCAAAACACCTCCGTATTTGCTTGATATTATTATATCAAATATGCTGACAAGTGTCAATTAACCAAGGCTAACATAAAAACGGACCGATAAGGTCCGTTTGAAAGTTATCTGATAGCTTCCTCATATTCGCTCTCTTTGAAGCCTATCACAATTTTACTGCCATTGATAAGTATGGGACGCTTTACAAGCATACCATCAGTTGCCAGAAGCTTTAACTGCTCTTCAACAGTCATATCAGGAAGCTTGTTCTTGAGCTCCATTGATTTATAAACCTGTCCGCTGGTGTTGAAGAACTTTTTAAGCGGAAGTCCGCTCATTTTGTACCACTCCGTGAGCTCCTCATATGAAGGATTATCCTCTTTGATGTCTCTGAGTTCATAGGAAACTCCCTTAGCGTCAAGCCATTTTCTCGCCTTCTGACAGGTAGTACATTTAGGATAGCATATAAACTTCATATTATTCCTCCGTAAAATAATTCTTAAAAAATGTCACATTTCCGACTTTTGTATCGTTTATATATATGGTGAGCATGAGCAGCGATACAAACTGATCTTCTCAGAAACATTATAACACATATCTTTGCATTTATCAACTTCGGCTAAAGGATAAAAAAACAGTCGGCAGTACGCCGACCGTTATTTTCAATTAACTGAAGTGATTGCGGTATCCGTCACCCCAGAAACCAATGTAACCCTGAGTAAAGGATTCAGGCTCTGTAAAGTAAAGTGTTACTGCATCTTTAACGCTCTGAGTGACATATGAAGAATATGTGCCCAAATTTACATATCCATAAGATCCCGAGAACTGACCGGGCTGTGTAAGCACGTCATAGATCGTATTCGGGAATTTAGGTGAATTAACTCTATTCATGATCACCTCTACAACATACGCCTTGTCAGTTTCGCTTATCCAACTGCAGCCTGCTTCGTGTGCAACTGCGTTACAGAGTATGATATACTCCTCATCGGATATCGGAAGTGACCCGCTGTCGGAAACTTCTTCAACCTCTGTCCATACTTCAGGCTCCTCCGTTACTTCGACGTATGTGGTGGTCGGTTCGGGAGCAGCTGTAGTAGTAACAGCTGTCGTTGTTGTTGTCGCAACAGTGGTGGTCGTTGTTGCAGCGGTAGTTATTATCGCTGTAGTTACTACAGGCTTATACGCTGTAGTTGTTACCTTCACATCAGTAGCTGTTATCATAGCAACCTTTGCTGCTGTTGTAGCTGCCTGTGTGGAGGGCTGTGTTAATGCAGCCGGCGCGTGAGCCGGTGCTGGCACCGATCTTGAAATCCGTGAAGCTGCTGTAGCGGCCTCTGTTTTGTACTGGGAAGTTGTGCCTTCCTCTGTGTACATTGAGAATTTGCTTGCAGCCGTAGTGTTTTCGGCTGTATAAGATTTCTTGGTGGTTGTTCTGTTGTATGTAGTTGTTTTCTCGTTAGAAACTGCAAATGAAGTACTTGCAGTTGCTGAAGCGTTTGAACTACCGACGACAGGATCGTCTGTATTTTCCTCAGTAACGAGATCAGCTGTACTTACGGTCGAAGATGTAAGATATGCAACTCCGAATCCTCCGCCCAGGACTGATGCAACTACTCCGCAAGCTAACGCTGCGGCTCTGAGATTACCCATCAACTCATCCTTTCCTGAAAACTTAATTTCATTCAAATTTTTTCGGGCTGATGATATGATAACACATATCCTACGAAATATCAATACTTTTAGGATTTTTTCCATTTTGTGGCTGCTTTTTTCCACAATAATTCTATCCTCGAAGTAAAACTGCACATATTAGATTTCTATTTTATGGAATAAATATGAACTCATAATTAATAAAGCTGTTTATTTATCAGCTGTTTATTACAAAACGGTAACAAAAGCTGCCCGTTCAGAGCAAATCCCAAAATATCCAAACGCCTATTTAACGTCATTTTTCCTTTTTTCGACATATACATATCCTCTAAAAAGTAACTGAAAAATTACATCGGCGTTTTGTAAAAATATACAGATAGCTATTGCAAAAAGAAGGCATTGATGTTATAATAAATAGGTATAAACAAATTTTACAGGAGAAAAAATATGAACAAGACGTATTATACAAATCAGATCAATTCTGTCATTGCCGAGGTCAAAAAAGCTGTAATCGGCAAGGACGCTATCATTATCAAGGCTCTTCTTGCAATGCTTTGTAAGGGCCATATCCTTATCGAGGATATTCCCGGTGTCGGTAAAACGACCCTTGCGCTTGCCTTTTCAAAGGCGCTTTCACTGGAGCATAACCGTATGCAGTTTACTCCCGATGTACTGCCGTCTGATGTTACAGGCTTCTCTGTATATAATAAGAGTAACGGCAAATTCGAGTTCCGTCCCGGTGTTGCTTTCTGTAATCTCTTCCTTGCTGACGAGATCAACCGTACATCAAGCAAAACTCAGTCTGCTCTCCTTGAGCTCATGGAAGAAAAGAGTATCACTGTTGACGGAAATACCTATAAGCTCCCTGAGCCCTATACCGTTATCGCTACCCAGAACCCTATCGGTTCCGCAGGTACTCACAATCTCCCCGATTCTCAGCTGGATCGTTTCATGATCAAGCTCAGCATGGGTTACCCCGATTTTGACGGTGAGGTAACTATCCTGAAAGCAAAGCGAAACAATAATCCTCTTGATAATGTAAATCCTGTTGCTGATAGGTCTTTTATTACTGAACTTCAGGAGTATATTTCCAATATATATGTTGATGACAGGATCTATGAGTACATAGTATCGCTTTCGGCTGCTACACGTAATCATCCTATGCTCAAGCTTGGCGTCAGCCCCAGAGGTACACTGGCTCTTATGCAGCTCTCAAAGGGTATTGCAGTTGCAATGGGCAGAGATTATGTTATCCCAGAAGATATTTCGTACATCTGCAATGATGTTTTTGAGCACAGGATAATGCTCAATTCAAAGGCAAAGCTTTCAGAGACCAGCGCCTCTGACATCATTACCGAGATATTGAAGACCGTTCCCGTTCCCGGGATCAGCGCAAAGTAAGGGAAAAATATGATCCTGACCAAGATCCTGTTTATTATACTTATAATAGTATGTCTCTGCTTCTACGTTCTCTATGTGTGGGACTTTGCTCTCATTCTTCTGATCGTTATTGCAGCCCTACCTATTATAATGTTTATAACAACATTGATCACCAAGAAGCTCATAACAGTGGAATTTGCCGTAAAAGACAAGAATGTCGCAAAAAACAAGGACTTCCCTGTACAGCTGGTGGTAACAAACAGAAGTATTTTTCCTATCGGAAAAGCAGAAGCTCACATTGAGTATTATAATGTGTTCAGCGACCAGGTCTCTGCTTTCGATCTCTATCTGCCCATACAATCAAGAAATTCTCAGCGCGTGACATTTCAGCTGAGTTCTAAATTCTGCGGAATAATCAAAATACGCTCAGCGTACCTGAATATTTATGATCCGCTGAGACTTTTCAGATTCAAAACAGCCAAGAATATCTGCACAGAGGTGGCTGTAATGCCCGAATGTCATGAGATAGGCGGTATAGTACACTATACCGACCGCGTCAACGAGGAAAGTGATATTTTCTCAGAGTACAAGCCGGGCGACGATCCCTCGGAGGTTTTTGACCTCAGAGAGTACAATCAGGGTGACAAGCTCAACCGTATCCACTGGAAGCTCAGTTCCAAGAAGGACGATTTCATCGTCAAGGACTACAGCCTTCCAATTGATGTCCCCTGTTCTCTTTTCCTTGATCTTAAATGCTATGAGGACAGCGAGCTGACTCTGCCTGTTTTCGATACCCTTATCGAAACGGCTATTTCTCTTTCTCAGTTCCTGCTGGAGAATGAGCGCGGTCACTCTGTGATATTCTTCAATTCGTCACAGAACAGGTTTGTGGAGCATACTATTACAGCTCCCTCAGACCTGACAGTTCTTATAAACGAAATAATAAACTCTCTCAGGGACGACCTTTTCTGTCAGTCCCCGGAGGTCTACTTCTCTGAAAACAATTCACTTTCATATGCTTCGTTCTCGATGATAAGTTCAGCCACAAGCCATAAAATGCTCGATCATATCGACGAAAACATCGAAGCTGACTTTAAGAATGCAATTCTTGTCGTAAACTCGGCTCAGAGCCTTGCTGAAAAGCTTTCCGGATACCAGTCTCTCAGTGTTATCCCCGTAGCCGTAGGCAAGATCTCTGCCTCGATAAAGGATATAGATATATAATGAAAAGAAAGAACATACAAAACAAAAACGGCATATCCATCAGCGACAGCATTGTTATGTCCGTTAAAAGAAAACACGCCAATTACCGGAAGCCCTTCTCGGCAGCTATTGCAGTTATCGGCTTTGTTTCGGTGATCATGGCATTTCTTGGAATGTTCAGTTTCAACTATTCACCAAAGAAGATATTCTTTGCAGCAGCTGCTTTCGGAACATTCTACCTTGTACTTGCTCTGATCTCTAAAAAAGCACTATGGGTCTATGCAGGCTCTGTTGTTCTGTTTGTCATCGGCGCATACAAGAAAGCATCTAAAATAGCTCTTGGCTTCAAATTCATATACAATATTATATATAAGGACGCTTATCACTCTGAGATTGAATACTACAAGGGTCTTAAATCAGCTCTGGAGATACCGTCGGTAAATACGCTGTTCATCTTCTATATCTGGCTGCTGGCTATTGTTGTATTCTTCTTCACTATCTGCCGTCCCAATCCGGTGCTGCCGCTGATGACCACATTCCCTGTTCTTGAGATCGGAATGTACAACGGCATCAGAGTACCTGTTTTATGGGGAATACTCTGTATCGCCTTCTGGCTGGCTCTGCTTGCCATGTCAACCATCGATGTAGGTGAATACTCGGGCGGACAGAGCGGATTTGTCCGAAAGAACGACCTGTTCTTCCCGAAACGGCATATGAAGCTCAAGGTCACTGAGAAGTGCGGAATGCTCATCGTTGCCTCTGTTATCGCTGTTGCAGGTGTTTCCTCCTGCTTCCTTAAGCTCACACACTATAAAAGAAGTGAAAAGCTTGATAATAAGCGCCGTGAGGTCACTGAGGCACTCAACGATTTTTCATTTGATAATCTTGCCGAAAGCCTTTCAAACTTAAGCAGTGCCATCGGATTTGATTTTGAGTACGAAAACCACAAACTCGGTACCAATGACCATGTAAGATACAAGAATGTCACAGACCTTACTGTTACATTGGAGCATCCTATGGAGGGCGCGCTTTACCTTAAAGACTATTCAGGCGCTATTTACAAGAACAACGAGTGGTTCGGACTTCCTTCATCTTCATATAAGCATGAGATCTTCAATGATTTTGATTCATATGATCTTCACCCACAGGATTTCCCTGCCATGTTCACAAAACTTCTGGATCCTTCTTATCAGGAAACAACTATCTGGATCAAACCAAGTCAGAAGAAAAGCCGTCACACATATGCTCCATATGGCACTATCGGTGTAAACGGGATTTCTTATAACAAGGATCTTACAATTTCCAACAAGGGTGCCAAAAAGGGAGAAAGCTCTTATAAGTTCATAAATGTTAATGTAGATGATCTCTCAAACAAGCTCATTTTCTCGGAACAGCAGAACAAATATGTGCCTTCACGAGTAGTCTACTCTGCTTCGGACATAACCGACAGCAAGAAGCGTGAGAAGATACTCAAATACTGCCGTGAAAACGAACTAATCTCCTACGATGACTTCTTCCCCGTTGACTTTGACATTCATGCTGATCCTGATTATCTTCTGAATGACGGAGACACACTTCTTGCAGAGCTGCTCCAGAACAGCTACAAGAACTTCGTTTATGATAACTATCTTGAGGTCCCTGATACAAAGGCTATGGAGGAAATCCGCGAACATTACGCTGACATTCTTGACGCTTATGATGGTACTGTAGAGAGTACATTCGCTGTACTTGACAGCATACACAGCCGTATGGAGTCTGAGTGTACCTACTCGCTCTATCCGAGAAAAACTCCTTCAAACCGCGACTTTGTCAACTACTTCCTTCTTGAGAACAAAAAGGGATACTGTACACACTTCGCCACTTCAGGCGTTATGCTTGCAAGAATGGCAGGTATCCCCGCAAGATATGCAACAGGATATATTGTTGTTGAGAACGATCAGAATGCAGGAAAGCAAAATAACGACGGTTCACTTACCATCGACGTAAAGGACAACAGGAGCCATGCCTGGGCTGAGATCTATCTTGACAGCATAGGCTGGGTCCCCTACGAATTCACCGCAGGATACTCCACACGCGAGATAACAACACAGCCTGTTACAACTGCTGAGCCTACTACCAATGATGTGACCACTACTACAAGGACCACTGCTGAACGCACATCAGGTCCCGCCACAAAGGCGGCAACAACTACCACCGTAACTGCCTCGTCGACAGCTCCCGCAACCACAGGACACAGCACCATCGGTTCAGGACACGGCAATGGTATTCATATCCCCAAGGCAGTCGGAAATATACTTCTCGTTCTCTTTGCACTGATCCTTATAGCTGCCTTCATACTTCTCAGAAGACGTTTCATCATCAATCTGAGGAAAAAGCGCTTTACTACAGGAAAAGCCGAGAAGAAGGCAGGATATATCTACGCTTATGCAGAAAAGCTCCTTGAAACGCTGGAAATGAGAAGCGAAAACGGCAACTACAAGAGCTTCGCCGAGGATGTAGAAAAGAATTACGGCGGCATCTATTTTGAAAAAGGTGCCTTTGAAAAGCTCACAGATGTTGCTCTCAGAGCGACCTTCAGCAAGGAAACTCCTACCGCTGAGGAAATCGAGGAATGCCTCAAAACTGTTGAGTCTATCTCGGACAAGCTCTATAGCAAGTCAAATCGTGTAAACAAGCTGAAGCTGATGTATGTCAGTGTTCTGAAATAGGAGGGGTATCATGAAAATTGATAATTCGGGATATTTATTCAAAGCTATCCTGCTGACAGCCTGCGGTATACTCCTCACATTCTTTCCGGGTGTTCTGGCATGGGTCTTCTATATAATCGGTGGTATCATCATTATAGGAAGCCTTCTCACCGGTCTGTCGGGCGGAGAGGGCGGATCACTCTTCTCTGTGGGCATGGTCGGAGCCGGTATCGGCTTGTTCATCATGTATCTGCCGAAGCTTATAAGCTCTCATATCGCAATTATAGCAGGAATGGTGCTTGTTATCGTTGGTATTGTCCAGATAGTCAAATCCCGTAAAAAAGATCTTTCCAACGTTATGAGGAATGTACAGCTGGTATTCGGCATACTACTTCTGGTAGCAGGAATATTCTTCATGTTCAATCCGTTCCACGCAAGCAAGATCATCCGTATACTTACAGGTGTACTGCTCCTTCTCTTTGCCGCATTCAACTACTATGTCGTCCACGTTATCAATCAGAGAAACGCAGGAAATATAAGCGGAAACAGCAGCAACAATGCCTCTGATAATATAATCGACACATCGGGAGTAGAAAAGCCCGATGAGATAAATAACCGTATAGAATAACTCTGATACTGCCGAGAGATCGGCAGTATCTTTTTTGTCTTCATAATCGAACAAGTGTTTGACAATGGTATATATATGTGTTATAATATAAGTTGAACTTGCAGAAAAGGGGGCGTGAAAAATGTCAGACGTAAAAGAGATACTTCACCAGATACTGAATGATGAAAAGCTTCTTAAAAGCCGAGCTTTCCGCGACAAGATATACACTGATGAACCTATAATACGTACTGCGTCGCAGATCCCACGCCCCAGAACTCCGGAAAAGATAAAGGAAATGAAGGGGGCTTGCCTTCACTCCCGAAGCCTACTGGAAGACCTCTGCCTGGCTGTTTTACACTCAGGGCAAATTCATGGAGGACTTCGATGACGTTTACGATTATAAAGAGGATTTTGTCAAGTATTATCCTTCCTACCGTGATATGACTACCGAACAGCTAAGAGGCTATTTCTCCTGGCGTTCAAAAATACGTAAAGGAAATATCGAAAAGGCTCCTGCCCCCTTTGTTTACATATACCTCTATGAACTGATAAACTGTATCGGTTATGAAGAACCTGCCGACTGCTTTAATATGTTCATAAGCTTCTGCAAAGACTATTCCGTAATAGACGAAAGCATTACAAAATACACCGATATGTGGCTAAGAGATTTTATAGTTTATTATGGTCTGGACAGCTCTCTTGCAGATGATTTAGCGGACATACAATATGATAAACTGCTGCTCACTCTCATACACTGGGACAAACACAGCGACGAGGAGCTCTTCGCCGCTATTGACGCTCTTTCTGCATACCAGCTGAAAAAGTCACTTTTCTTTGTTGCCTGCCCCGACGATATAAAGAAAGTAACGGTAAGGAGCTTCAGAAAGCTCTCGGAGTTCTTTCGTGATAAGCGAAAGAACTCGCTCTGTGACAAGCTCTTCGGAAGTATAGTTGAGTGCTCATACAATATGTTCGCCTCGTCCATATTCTATGACAGACGATCTCTCAGGGACTGTGAATATACACTCAATGAGATACATTCCTTTACCTGTAAGAGCGGAAAATGGAAATGCCGAAAATACTACGGAAACCGCGGCAGAAACGGACATCTCGGAGACCTGGTCAAGGCTGTGGACAGTCTGATGCGCGATAAAAACGACTTCAAGTACAAAATAAGCTATACAGGAGTTTCAAAGACTGCCGTAAAAATAATTCAGTCAGAGATAGACAGCCTCTATGAAGAAAAACGCCGTGCTGAAGCTTCAAGGATAGAGATCGACTTTTCCAAACTCTCCGGCATACGCAAAGCTGCTGACAGCACCCGCGAAAAACTGCTTGTAGACGAAAACGAATACCCTGATGTTACGCCTTTGCCCGAGCAAACTGTTGTTGAAAAGGAAGAGATACACGAATATACAGATGATAGTCCCCTTGATAATGACGAATGCTTGTTTATAAAAGCACTGCTGTACGGCAGAGACGCTGATGCTGCCGCTAAAAGCTGCGGTAAAATGGTGTCGATACTCGCTGACAGCATAAATGAGAAGCTGTTTGATACTTTCGGAGATACTGTTATAGACTTCTCTGCCGACAGACCTGAGCTTATTGAGGATTACACAGATGAACTTAGGGAAATGTTCCCGGATAATAAGGAGTAAAACTATGAAGATACCCAAAAGAATAGCCTCCGCAGTTATAAACTCGCTAAAAGGCGGAGTTGTGCCGCGTACAGGTCTGCCATATATAACCGTAGGCCGTGAAAACGAGATAGACGCTCTTCTGCACGATGTGGATATTATCGCCGACGGCGGTGCAGCTTTCCGCTTTATCTCGGGTAAATACGGAAGCGGTAAAAGCTTTCTGCTGCAAACTATAAGAAGTCATGTTATGGACAGAAATTTTGTTGTAGTGGACGCCGATCTATCTCCCGAAAGACGCCTTCAGGGCACAAAGGGACAGGGACTTGCCACGTACAAGGAGCTTATCCGCAATATGTCCACAAAAACACGTCCAGACGGCGGAGCGCTTACCCTTATCCTCGACAGATGGATAAGCGGAGTACAGGCGGAAACTGCCGCAGAAACAGGTCTTTCTCCCGACTCTGCCGAGTTCGGAAAGGCTGTAGAAAAGAAGATATATGAAGTTATAAATGCTCTTAACGAAATGGTCCATGGCTTTGATTTTGCCAAGCTCCTTACAATATACTACCGCGCGTCCTCAGAGGGCAATGATGAGGATAAAGCAAAGGTAGTGAAATGGTTCCGCGGTGAATATGTCAACAAGACCGAGGCTAAGTCTGAGCTGGGAGTCAATATCGTCATAAGCGATGACGACTGGTACGAATATATCAAGCTATTTGCCATGTTCCTTAAAATGGCAGGTTACAGCGGTCTCCTTGTACTCATCGATGAGCTTGTTAACATTTACAAGATACCAAACAGCATCACAAGACAATATAACTACGAAAAGATACTGACAATGTACAATGATACCCTTCAGGGCAAGGCAAAGTATATGGGCATCATAATGGGAGGAACTCCTCAGTGTATCGAGGATACACGACGCGGCGTCTACAGCTATGAGGCTCTCCGCTCCCGACTGGCTGAAGGACGCTTCGGACGTGAAGGCGTCAGGGATATGCTGGCTCCTGTTATTCATCTCATTCCCCTTACCTATGAGGAAATGCTGGTGCTGACAGAAAAGCTTGCCGATATTCACGCACAGCTCTTTGACTACGCTCAGAAAATAACTCAGGAAGATATGGTACATTTTATTCAGCTGGAATTTTCCCGAATAGGCTCTGACAGTCATATCACGCCCCGCGAGGTCATACGTGACTTTATTGAGCTGCTGGACATCGTTTACCAGAATCCGCAGATAAATGTCAGCGAGTTCATTGCCTCCGACTCAATGGCTCATGTGAAGCCTTCTGTTGGTCAGGACGACCAGAGCAATGAAGAATTTGCTGAGTTTGAAATATAAGGATCTGTATTATGAGTATTTTTGACAGATATGCGCCCTTCATACAGGACTTCATTTACCGTAATAACTGGGAGTCCCTGCGCGCTATACAAGCTGCGGCAGGCGATGCGATTTTCAATACGGACGAGAATGTACTGCTGACTGCTTCAACCGCTTCGGGAAAGACTGAAGCAGCCTTCTTCCCTATCCTCACACTGTTCAGCGAGGATATGCCCATGAGCATTGGCGCTATATACATCGGTCCTCTGAAAGCTCTTATAAATGACCAGTTCATGCGTCTCAATGAGCTTTGCGAGGAGGCGCAAATTCCCGTATGGCACTGGCACGGTGATGTTGCCCAGTCCCACAAGAGCAGAATGCTGAAAAATCCATCGGGCATACTCCAGATCACCCCCGAGTCTCTTGAGGCTATGCTACTTCGCAAGCACGCACTGATACCAAAGCTTTTCGGTGACCTCAGGTTCATTGTCATCGACGAGATACACTCCCTTATGCGGGGTGACCGCGGAGGTCAGACGATCTGCCTTATCGAGAGACTTTGCAGAATGGCAGGTGTAAATCCGCGAAGGATAGGTCTATCCGCTACGATTGGCGATCCCACAGCCGCAGGTGAGTTTCTCTCCTATGGTACAGGCAGAGGAACTGTTATCCCCAGAATAGAAAATAAAGGCGTAAAATGGCGTCTTTCCATGGAACACTTTTACATAAGCCAGCAAAATCAGCCTGATGAAAAGGATAATTCGGAAGCACTGCCGGTTCTTGATGCAAAAACGGATACTGCTCCCGAACACGCAGACCCGGGCATGGGGTATATCTTCGAGCACACAAGAGGAAAAAAACGCCTTGTTTTTGTCAATTCACGGGAGGAGTGCGAGGCAGTGACCACCACACTGCGCTCCTACTGTGAGGCGAACCACGAGAGGGACAGGTTCCTGATACATCACGGAAACCTTTCAGCTGCTTACCGCGAGACTGCCGAGGAAGCCATGAAGGACGAGGACACCTTTATGACCACCTGTACTACGGCTACACTTGAGCTTGGAATAGATATAGGCAGACTTGAACGTGCTTTTCAGATCGATGCTCCTTTTACAGTATCATCATTTCTGCAAAGAATGGGACGCACCGGCAGACGCGACCTTCCGCCAGAGATGTGGTTCGTTATACGTGAGGAGCTTCCGGAACCGCGTTCAATGCTACCCGAAACAATACCGTGGAAGCTGATACAGGGTATCGCTCTTATTCAGGTATATCTGGAGGAGCGCTGGGTTGAGCCGCCGAAGCTTGACCGACTTCCATTCAGTCTGCTCTATCATCAGACCATGAGCACTCTTGCTTCCTGTGGTGAGCTCTCCCCTGCTGCACTGGCTTCAAAGGTACTTTCGCTGAAATACTTCCACAGGATAACTCAGGAGGACTATAAAGTACTTCTGAGACATCTTCTTGAAAATGACCATATACAGCGTACTGAAGAAGGCGGTCTCATTGTCGGACTTGCAGGAGAACGTATTGTTAACAGCTTCAAGTTTTACGCGGTATTCCAGGAAAACGAAGAATACACCGTGCGCTGGGGCTCTCAGGAGCTTGGCACTATCGTTATGCCGCCTCCTAAAGGCGAAAAGATCGCTATTGCAGGTCATGTGTGGATAGTTGAAGAAGTGGACCACAAAAGACGGCTTGTTTACTGCGAACAGATAAAAGGAAAAGTCCCCGCATATTTCGGAGACTGTCCCGGAGATATAAACACCAAGATCATAATGCGTATGCAGCAGGTACTCAGAGAGGATAAGAAGTACCCATATCTTATGAAAAATGCTGTTGCAAGACTGGCGCAGGCTCGTATGACTGCTCAGAACTCAGGTGTCATAGATCAGCCGCTCATCTGTCTTGGCGGAAATATGTGGTGTATGTTCCCGTGGCTGGGTACATACGCATTCTTCGCCATGGAGCGTTTCCTGAAGCTGAAATGCGGAGACAGACTCGGACTCAGGGGCATGGACTCCTGCCGCCCCTACTATATACAGTTCACTATGAAGGTGTCACCGCAGGAATTCTTTGCCGTTCTTCTTGAGGAAGCACAGAAAGAATTTGATCCTCTTGATCTTGTATATCAGGGCGAAGTCCCCGTATTTGAGAAGTATGATGAGTTTCTCCCTCCGGAGCTTGTAAAAAAAGGGTTCGCCTATGGAATACTCAATATTGAGGAAATGAAGTCACGAATACTTGGCTGGAAAGAATTAATATATTAATCGCAAAATATATCTTGATTTTTCAGCTAAAAAGTGATATAATATTAAGCACAAAAATGACAAAGGATAAAGGTAGGATGTATTATGAAAATTCAGCAGCTTGAATATGTAATCGCTGTTGCCAGAGAAGGTAGTATCACTAAGGCAGCAAAAAAACTGTATCAGGCACAGCCTAATATCAGTATCGCTCTTAAGGAGCTCGAAGCTTCTCTCGGCATACAGATCTTCAACCGCTCTCCCAATGGCATGATCCTTACTCCCGAGGGAGAAGAATTCCTTGCAAGAGCCCAGACTATTGTTGACGAAATGCAAAGCCTTGAAAGGGACTATGCTCAGACTCCCGAGAATGAACTCAAACTCAAGGTCGCAGCTGCTCGTTCCACCTACGCAACATCTGCAATGGGTAAGCTCATCAGCGACTATTCCGAAAGGACAGACAAGATAGAGGTACACGTGATGGAGACAAGTACCGCCAAGGTCATGGAAGATATTTGCGCAGGTAAGTATGATATTGGCTTCATCAGGATCCCCAGCACTTATGCAGACATGATCGAAAGCCGTCTCAAGGCACGTAACCTTGTTGGTCGCACTGTAATGGAGTTTCCCCTCCAGATAGTCATGGGTATGAATCACCCTCTTGCAAAATATGAGGATATCCCCTATGAGCTTCTCTTCGATTATCCTGAGATAATCCACGGTGATGACGAGCCCGAGATGATGAGAAGAGCCTCCATCAATCAGGACTATGATGACAAACGCTCCACAAAGCGTATCTTTATCTATGACAGAGGTACACAGGTAAGTATGCTCAAGACTGTCAAGAACTCCTATATGTGGGTACCCCCCATGTCTCAGAAGGTACTGAAGTACAACGACCTTGTAACAAGAAAATGTTCATACGCAAATAATCTCAACAGAGATATGATAATCTATCGTAAAGCAAGCGAAAACAGCACTCTTATCGCTGACTGTATCAGAGCAGTTTACGAGTATGCTGATAAGGTTGAAGGACTTGAAATATAATTATACCCCGATCAGACGGCTTTCCGTCTTTGATCGGGGCTTTTTTGGCGAAAAAAAGAATGAGAGCCATTAGGGGGGAGGTTCTCATTCTTAATAAGGGGATATGAGATTGTCATTTATGAAAGAATGACTTTCCATAAATTATTATAGCATAAGGTGCTATTTAATGCAAATATAAAAATTTAATTCCTTTATATGTATTATTTATTATCGATTATTTAAGTAAGCAATTTACATTTCATTAATATTTATTTCGATTTTTCTTCATAATGTCAGCTTCGGGTAATTGTAACTGTCTTTGTTATCACAAAGCCTGCACTTTCATATAGCTGCACTGCTCTGTTGTTCCATTGTGCTGCATTGAGAGTTATAGGCTTATCAGTATAGCTTCGTATATAGTTTATCGCCCACAACAGAAGCTTCTTTCCAAATCCCCTGCCCTGATACGCCCTATCAACTATCAGATCATCTATCTCAGCGCCGAAGCAACCTACGCTGCCTATGATCGTATTGCCATCGAATAAAAGATATATGTGTTCTGCTTTATCTCTCAGCTGTTCTATACCATTATAAAAATTATATGGCTTTACATCAAGCGCCTTCCTCATTTCATAGAAGCATTCGTTGTATATTTGCTCATACTGTGGATAATATTCCTCGCTGAATCGGATTAGACTTATATCAGGCGGAGCTGATGCTTCTCCGCTGTATTCCATTTCATATACATTAAAGCTATTCATCATTCTCTCCGTAAATAGTAGTGTTGTATCAATTATACATTATAAATCATACCAAGTCAACAAAAAAGCCATAGTGTTCCTTTATAATGAAACACTATGGCTTTTTTTAGTAATAATAGCTTAGTCAGCCATGAATACCTCAAATGCCTTGAATGCCATGTAGGTATCTACCTTTGAAACTATCTCATAGGGGGCGTGCATCGAGAGCACGGGTACTCCCAGGTCTATAGTATCAACATTGAGGTTTGCGATGTAAGCAGCAACTGTACCGCCGCCGCCTTCATCTACCTTGCCAAGCTCGCCTGTCTGCCAGATAACGTCCTTTGCGACCATAAGGCGTCTGATACGTCCTGTAAACTCTGCGGAAGCGTCAGATGTGCCTGCCTTGCCTCTTGCACCTGTGTACTTGGTAACAACTACACCGTGATTGATGTATGCGCTGTTGTTGCGCTCATTTACTTCAGGGAATGTGGGGTCATAAGCTGCGTTTACATCTGCGGAAAGGCACTCGGAAGCCGAGAGGACTGTTCTTGCATCTGAGCCGAGAGCCTCTGCAATATCGGCTACAAAATACTCAAGGTATGAAGAACGGAGTCCTGTGTTTCCGTCGCTGCCCGTCTCCTCCTTATCGGTAAGGACAGTCACTACGGTATGCTTGGGCTTTTTGCACTCAGCTGTAGCCATAAGTGCAGGGTATGCGCAAACCTTGTCATCATGACCATATGCGCCGATCATGCTTCTGTCAAAGCCGATGTCCTTTGCCTTGAAAGCAGGAACCGCCTCAAGCTCTGAGGAAATGAAGTCTGCCTCAGTGATACCATACTTCTCGAAAAGAATATTCATGATAGCAAGCTTTACTGAACCGCTCTCCTCGTCGTCCTTGAAAGGACGGGAACCGATAACGATATTGAGCTGCTCGCCTGTTATACCCTTGCCCATTGGCTTCTGCATCTGTGCTGCAGCAAGATGAGGAAGAAGATCTGTAACTACGAATACAGGATCCTTTTCATCCTCGCCGATATTTACGGAAATGCTTGTTCCGTCAGCCTTGATGATCACACCGTGGAGAGCAAGAGGGATAGTAGTCCATTGATACTTCTTGATACCGCCGTAATAATGGGTCTTGAAAAGAGCCATCTCAGTGTCCTCATAAAGAGGGTTCTGTTTCAGGTCAAGTCTGGGTGAGTCAATGTGAGCTGCGCAGAGCCTAACTCCCTCTGTTATGGGAGCAGTACCGATTATAGCTGCAAGAACAGCCTTGCCACGGTTATTGCGGTAGATCTTGTCTCCTGCCTTCAGCTTCATACCTTCCTTGTATTCTACAAAGCCCTTCTTCTTGAGAAGGTCGATAGAATAAATAACTGCTTCACGCTCGATCTTCGCCTTGTTCATGAAGTCCTTGTAGCCCTCGCAGAACTTGTCGCAGGCCTTGAGGTCCTTGTCGGAAATGCGGTGATAAGCGTTTTTACGCTGCATAAGGAGCTTTTCTTTGAGCTTCTTTGCTGAGTCCTTTTTTTCTGCCATTAATTGTATTCTCCTTTCGCAGAAAATTAATAGTCAACGCCATAGATACTCCGACGTTGACTATAGATATTGATTTATAGCACAGCCATATCGGCTGAGTTGCTGCACTGGACGGGTGTCTGCTTGCTTTTGAAGAGCTCCCTGATCTTTCCCGAAACTTCCCATGAGATACCGTTTACAGTATCGAGATCTCCGTTGTTGTGGATTATGTAATCCGAGTGACTGCTGAAAAACTCCTCATTGAGCTGAGAATTCATTCTTTTTCTTGCTTGATCTGCGGTTAGACCGTCACGGGAGATGATACGCTTTTCACGTATATCAGCATCAGCAAGAACAGATATGATTATCTCGCAGAAATCATCGGCTCTGCTCTCAAAAAGTGTGGGAGCGTCAAGAAGTATGAGCTTCTCACCCTTCATGGAGTGAACTCTGATCTGACGAAGGATCTCGCCTGTTATATAAGGATATGAGATAGTATTGAGCATTTCAAGCTTTGACTTGTCAGAGAAAACGATGCCTGCAAGAGCCTTACGGTTAAGAGTACCGTCCTCGTTGATGACCTGAGAGCCGAAGAAATCAGCTATCTCATCGAGACATTTTGTGCCCTTTTCAACAATTTTTCTCGCCACCTGATCGGCGTCGATGACAGCAAAGCCGTTGGAGGCAAATATCTTTGAGACTGTGCTCTTGCCTGCCCCTGTCTGACCTGTAAGTCCGACGACCATGACTCCGTTGAGACTGTTCATATCCTTATCACCTCGAATCCTGCCGCCCTTATAAGGCGGTTATATACTGCAAGTCCTACTCCCTCGGGACTGGGAGCACGGACATAGACCTTCTCTGCACCTATGTCATCAAGCTCGCGGAGGCGCTGGAATAGCAGATGTGCCTGCTCGGAGCTGTCTTTGCCGTAGGTCATATATCTGTAAGGGAAATTATCCCTGTCAGTGTCAAAAATCAGGGAATACACGCCATCACCGCAGTGCTCGCCAACATAGGAAATAAAGCTGCTGAGGCTGCCTTCTACCATGATTATATCAGCTCTGGGCGAATAGTGCTTGTACTTCATACCCGGAGAAGCTGCTTTCTGTCCTACTTCAAGCTCATGAAGGATAGCATGGTCGATAATGACCTCGTCGCAGATCTCGGAAAGCATCTCCTTGGTGACACAGCCCGGACGGAGTATCCTGACGGTATTTTCACTCTCAATGGAGATCACCGTGGATTCCACGCCGAATTCCGAGCTTCCGCCATCAACTACAGCCGCTATCTTTCCGTTCATGTCACGCATAACGTGAGAAGCTGAGGTAGGGCTGGGGTAGCCTGAGGTATTGGCTGACGGAGCTGCAATGGGACAGCCTGAGAGCTCGATTATCCTGTGCATTACAGGGTGTGAAGGAACTCTTATTCCGACGGTGTCGAGTCCCCCAGAGGTTATCATGGGGATCCTGTCATTCTTTGGAAGCACCATTGTCAGCGGTCCGGGACAAAATCTCTCCGCAAGCTTATAGGCAAGCTCTGGGATCGAACTTGTATATTTCACAGCCTGAGAAAAATCAGCCAGATGCACTATGAGCGGATTGTCGGCAGGTCTGCCTTTGGCTCGGAATACCATAGCCACAGCCTCCTCATTGGAAGCATCGGCTCCGAGACCATAGACAGTCTCAGTAGGTATGCCTACTATTTCGCCGCTTTTTATAAACTCAGCAGCCTTTATAAGATCTGATTCCCTGTCGCTAAGTAAAACTGTATCCATAAAAACTACGCTTCCTGATTTGCGAGCTTGGCAGCCTGATCGGCAGTAGCAAGCGCATCAAATACTTCATCAAGATTTCCGTTAAGGATATCCTCGAGTCTGTATATAGTCAGACCGATACGGTGATCCGTAAGACGTCCCTGCGGATAATTGTAAGTCCTGATCCTCTCGGAGCGGTCTCCTGTACCGACCTGCATTTTTCTCTCCGATGCGATCTTAGCGTCGTGCTCCTCCTGCATAGCTTCGTAGATCCTTGAGCGCAGAATTTTCATTGCTTTATCTTTGTTCTTATGCTGGCTTCTTTCGTCCTGACACTCCACCACAACATTGGTGGGCAGATATGTTATTCTTACAGCAGACTCTGTTTTATTTATATGCTGTCCGCCTGCACCGCTTGCGCGGAAATAGTCTATTTTCAGATCCGTGGGATTTATTTCAAGCTCGACCTCGTCTGCTTCGACAAGGACTGCCACGGTAACTGTCGAGGTGTGGATGCGTCCCTGGGACTCAGTCTCGGGAACGCGCTGTACACGGTGGACACCGCTCTCATATTTAAGGCGGGAATATGCTCCCTCGCCCTCAATAGAGAAGCTGATCTCCTTGAAACCGCCCAGCTCGGTAGGATTGGCGCTGAGCACCTCCTGCTTCCAGCCGTTGGCTTCCGCATACATTGTATACATACGGTACAGTGAATTTGCAAAGAGAGAAGCCTCCTCGCCGCCTGCGCCGCCTCTTATCTCAATTATAACGTTCTTATCATCGTTGGGATCCTTGGGAAGGAGCAGCACTTTAAGCTCCTGAGTCGTGCTCTCTATGGACTCTCTTGACTCATCGTACTCAGCCTGAGCCATTTCCTTGAAGTCCTTGTCCAGTCCGCCGCCTTCCAGAAGCTCCTTTGCTTCTTCAAAGGACGCCTGTGCCTTTTTATATTCCCTGTATTTTTCGATGATAGGTGTAAGATTTTTGAACTCCTTCATAAGCTGTGCATATAGCTTATTGTCGCTGATGACTTCTGGATCAGCAAGCCTTTCGCTTATCTCGTTATACTTCTGCTCCATTAATGCAAGCTTTTCAAACATTCAGTATTCTCCTTAATGCTAAAAATATTACAAAAGACGTTGCAGTAAGCTAACCCTCATCAGCGTGTTTTACGTTTCGGATACTCTTCTCTATCTTATTGCGGGCAACCATGAATTCTCTTGCACACTTCATACATCTGAGCCTGAAGTCCATTCCCGAACGGATCACAAACATTTCGTTTCCGCCGCAGGGATGATTTTTTTTCATAGTAAGCACATCACCCGGTCTGATATCCAAAGCAGTATCCCCCTTCCGCAAAAAATGAAAAATCGTACATTCTTCATTATACCCTAAATACGCTCTCAAATCAATATTTTAGGAGTATATTTTTTTCATTTTGGTGAAAAATAATAAAAACTCCCAGTCAAACATATTGAACACATACAAAAAACCAGAAAGGAAATCAATGTTATGTTATCAAGAGTTACCGCTGAATTTGAAACTCCCGAGCTTGCGGAGTACGCAATGAAGAGAATAAGGGAAAGCGTGGACTATGTGTATTCGGCTAAAATGATCTATAACAGGTTCTCAGAACGTGCAGAACGTCTTGGCCGGAGCACAACATTTACTGTCATCCCCACTTATTATAACACTCATACTAACTTCCTGACCTCGGTAATTGAGTCCCCGGCGTCAAAGGACATTATCCCCGAGCCTGCAAGAAACAGAAAGACCACTACCTGCATAATATGTGGAAGTGCTGCTGTTGACAACGTCATCGCATTTCTAAATGCTATGGGCGGACTTAATATAAGGTTCGCACAGTAGAATATCCTTCACCTGCCGTGCATATAATCAACTACAAAGTTTTTATAATTACGGAGGTATAAATATGGATCACAGACCTGAAGGCTGCATTTTTGAAAGTATAACAAATCAGAGGCTCATATCCACATACGAAGGTCTTGCCGAAGCTATGGAGAAGGGCATTATTCTTGAGGCGAAAGCTGTACTTTGCACAAGCTCCCATGACCTCATCGTTGATCTTCCCTGCGCAAAAGGCATTATCCCGCGTGAGGAAGGCGCCATTGGCGTAAAGGAAGGAAACACCCGTGATATTGCTCTTATATCACGGGTGAATAAAATCGTCTGCTTCAAGGTCAAGGAGCTTGCTCTCGGAAATGATGACGAACTTATTGCTGTATTATCCAGAAAAGACGCTCAGCTTCAATGTATAGACAAATACATATCCAAGCTCTCCCCTGGTGATATAATAGAAGCACGAGTCACTCACCTTGAGCAGTTCGGAAGCTTCGTGGATATTGGCTGCGGCGTGCCCTCTCTTATCCCGATAGATGTAATGTCAGTTTCACGAATATCTCACCCATCCGACCGTTTTACTGCCGGTCAGCTGATCAAAGCCGTAGTTACAAAAAACGAAAACGGCAGGATATTCCTTTCCCACAAGGAACTGCTCGGCACATGGGAGGAAAATGCACGTCAGTTCAGGACGGGAGAGACAGTGCCGGGAATAGTTCGTTCAATTGAAGATTATGGAGTCTTTGTTGAGCTTGCCCCCCAATCTTGCAGGTCTGGCGGAACCAAAAGAAGGCATAAAGGTAGGGCAGAGCGTCAGTGTCTACATTAAGGCGATCATACCGGATAAGATGAAGATAAAGCTGATAATCGTTGACGTTTGCGGAGAAAGCTCCGAACCGCTTCCTATAAAATACTTTATAGATGACGACAAAATCTGTCTCTGGCAATACTCCACTGCATCATCCGGCAAAAACATAAAAACCGTCTTCTGATAAAAAATGCACCTGATATACTCAGGTGCATTATATTTATTATACTCAGAATGCGATCTGCTCTGCAATATGGTGGAGCTTCTCGTCATAAGGCTTCTGCATCGACAGAGCCTCCTGTATATCGTAATCAACGATCTTGCTGTCCTTGATACCAACAACTCTGTTGCCGATACCCTGCTCAAGGAGATCAACTGCATAGTAGCCCATTCTTGTAGCTTCAACTCTGTCTCTTACTGTAGGTGAGCCGCCGCGCTGAACGTGACCAAGGATAGTTGCTCTTGCCTCGATACCTGTCTTCTCCTGAAGAGCAGTAGCGATCTCCTGCGAGTGACCAACGCTCTCAGCAACGATAACAACAAAGTTCTGCTTGCCCTTAGCCTTCTTAGCCAGCATTGTATTTGCAATAGCATTGATGTCGTAAGGAACTTCCTTTGTGATAATATCTGTAGCTCCGCAGGCAATACCTGTATTTACAGCGATGTGACCTGCTCCGCGTCCCATTACCTCAACAACAGAAATCCTGTCATGGGACTGAGATGTATCACGAAGCTTATCAACAAGCTCCATAGCTGTGTTCATAGCTGTATCAAATCCGATGGTATAATCTGTGCAGGCAATATCGTTGTCGATAGTACCGGGAAGACCGATACAGAGAACTCCCTGTGCTGAAAGGTCAGCAGCTCCTCTGAATGAACCGTCGCCTCCGATAACTACGAGTCCCTCGATACCAAGCTCATCGCACTTAGCCTTTCCCTTTGCAACGCCTTCCATGGTCCTGAACTCGGGGCATCTTGCTGTATAAAGAACAGTACCGCCTGTGTGGATAATATCAGAAACGCTTCTCTCGTCCATCTTGATGATGTCACCGTTGATAAGTCCAACATAACCTCTGCGGATTCCGTAGACCTCCATGCCCTTGCTGAGAGCTGTTCTTACAACTGCTCTGACTGCGGCATTCATTCCCGGAGCGTCTCCTCCGCTTGTTAAGACACCGATTTTCTTGATCATACATATTCTCCATTCTGCGCTTGGCATATATTGTTGAACCCGCAGTTTTGCTGCGGCATAATTCCATACTCTTATATTTTACTACTTTGTGGAAAAAATGTCAAGTATATTCCTCATTTTTTCCGCAATGATCTGCTTTTGTCCGAAAAATCAGCTTATAAGACCGATATTCGCACTTCCGAAAAGTTCACTCAGCTCCGAAAAAGAAGTCTCATTCACGGAAAGTGACAGCCTTACACGGGGCGAAACTGTTTTCTTCACATCTGAGAGATAAAAGCAGACTGCTGTATCTCCTCTGTGCTTGTCGCAGAGCTGTTTCAGCTCGTCACTTACTGAGGCTGCTGCAGAGGTAGTCTTTATACACAGCTTCATTGTGGAAGCAAGTCTTGCAAACTCGTTCTCTGAGGCGATAAATCCGCATATGACCGTAACTCTGTCGTCCTTGACAGAGATCTTTCCGCTGATGTATACGATAGCATCGTTTACTAACTTAGAGCCGCTTACCATGAAAAGGTCCGGAAACACTACTGCTTCGATCTCTCCCGTATCATCCGACAGCTCAAGAAAGCTCATTTTGTCACCGTTTCTGGTGATATGGAGCTTTGAGCTCTCTACGGAACAGATAAGCTTGACAGCCATGCCGTCCCTTATAGATGAGTCGGAAATGATATTACCTATCTTTCGTGTGTGCATGAGCTCCATCAGCCAATTATAGGGTGAAAGCGGATGACCGCTGAGGTACATTCCCGTGGCGTCCTTTTCAAGGGTGAGGAGGGTCTTGTGGTCATACTCCTGCTTATAGGGTATCCGCACATTCATCTCAGAAGTGTCTGCCCCGTCAAGGAAGTTGAGCTGTCCTTCAATAACTCCCCTGTTGCCCGAGCCTGCCATATCCAGCAGCATCTCATAGCTCTCCAGCATCTGCCGCCTGTTATAGCCAAGACCGTCAAAGGCACCTGCCTTGATGAGGTTTTCAAGAGCTTTTTTGTTGAGTTCTCTGCCCTCAACTCTCTCGCAGAAGTCCTGAAGGCTTTTGAAATCGCCGTTTTCGATGCGCTCTGCGATTATCTTGTCAGCAAGTCCGCTTCCTGCATTCTTTATGGCAAGAAGTCCGAAGTACATCTTACCGTCCACAAAGGTAAAGCCCTTGTTGCTCTTGTTTATATCGGGGCGAAGTATCTCTATACCGTAATCTCTGCATGAGTTTATATACTCTGCCAGCTTTCCGCTGACTCCCATAACGCTTGACATAAGTGCAGCCATGTAAATACCGCGGTAATGGCACTTGAGATATGCTGTCTGATAGGCAAGATAAGCATAAGCTGCCGCGTGAGACTTATTAAAGGCATAGGAGGCAAAGCTTACCATTTCGTCAAAAACAGAGTTGGCTATCTCCTCTGAGACTCCGTTTTCGGAGGCGCCCTTTACAAAGCTCTCGCGCTCTTTCAGCATAACATCGTGCTTTTTCTTAGCCATAGCTCTGCGGACTATATCTGCGTGACCGTAGGAATAGCCTGCAAGCTTGCGGCATATCTCCATTACCTGCTCCTGATAGACCATACAACCGTAGGTATCCTCAAGTATATCCTTCAGCAGCGGGTGCTTATAGGTGACTTTCTCCGGGTGCTTTTTGTTCTCGATATACAGCGGTATGGACTTCATAGGTCCGGGACGGTACAATGAGATTATAACGATAAGGTCTTCAAGTCTCTCAGGACACAGCTCCATAACTCTGGCCGTCATGCCCTCGCTCTCAAACTGGAACACACCCTCGGTGTCCCCTGCTGACATCATTCTATATACTTCAATATCATCAGTTGGGATACGGCTTATGTCAAAATCAGGCTCAGTCCGGTGTATCTCGTTGACTGTATCTCTTATAATAGTAAGGTTACGCAGTCCAAGAAAATCCATTTTCAGAAGTCCAAGCGACTCAAGTATACCCATGGTGTACTGTGTGACTATGGTATCATCATTACGCTGAAGGGGTACAAGGTCACTGAGTGGGACTGCCGATATAACAACGCCTGCCGCGTGAGTCGAAGCATGGCGGGGCATACCTTCAAGCTGCCGTGCAAGATCTATGAGCTTTCTCATATCCCTGTCGGTATGATAAAGAGAGTCAAGCTCCTCGGACTCTTTAAGTGCTTCATCGAGGGTAGCTCTGGGGTCTATCTCCTTGGCAGCCCTGTCACAAAGCTGATATGACATTCCCAGAACACGTCCCACATCGCGTACTGCCGCTCTGGCTTTAAGGGTATCGAAGGCGATTATCTCGGAAACTCTGTCAGTACCATATCGTTTTACTACATAATCCTTTACACTCTGTCGTCCCTCGATACAGAAATCAATATCAAAGTCGGGCATACTAACTCTCTCGGGATTGAGAAATCTCTCAAAGAGCAGATTGAACTTTATAGGGTCAATGCCCGTAATTCCGATACAATATGCGCAAAGGCTTCCCGCTCCCGATCCGCGTCCCGGACCGACAGGGACATTATGCTCACGGGCATAACGTATGAAGTCCCAGACAATAAGGTAGTAGTCCGTATACCCCATTTTTGTTATGACATCAAGCTCGTACTCCATGCGCTCCCTGACATTTTCAGGCGGTTCTGCACCGTATCGTTCTATCATGCCCCTGCGGCAGAGCTCACGGAAATAGACAGTATTATCCTCTACTCCTTCAATAGTGAACTTGGGCAGCTTTATATTCCCGAACTCAAACTCCACATTGCAGCGATCTGCGATCTTAGCAGTATTGGTGACTGCCTCCTCATGTCCTTTGAAAAGCTCAGCCATTTCCTCCGCTGATTTAACATAAAACTCATCGGTCTCAAAGCGCATGGGATTAGGCTCGTCCAATGTTTTTCCCGTCTGTATACACAGGAGCACGTTCTGCATCTCGGCGTCGCTTTTATTTATATAGTGGCAGTCATTGGTCGCCGCAAGCTCTATCCCTGTTTCAGCTGAGAGCTTGTAAAGCAGGGGCAGTATCCTGAGTTCGTCATTTATGCCGTGGTTCTGAACCTCAATGAAGTAGTTGCCCTTGCCGAATATCTCCTGATATTTAAGGGCAACTGCTTTTGCCTCATCATAGTGACCATCGACCAGCAGCCGCGGTATCTCTCCTGCAAGGCAGGCTGACATACAGATAAGTCCCCTGTTATACTTTTTCAGCAGCTCCATATCAACTCTCGGGCGGTTGTAAAATCCCTCTATACTTGCCGCTGAAACAAGCTTTACAAGGTTTCTGTACCCCTCGTTGTTCTCGCAGAGAAGTATGAGATGATAGGGAGAGGAGTCCAGCTTGGGCTCACGGTCATGACGCGTCCTTCTGGCAACATAGACCTCGCAGCCGATAACAGGCTTAATCACCTCGGCTCTTGCGGCGTTCCGGAACTCTACTGCACCGTACATATTACCGTGGTCCGTAATGGCAACAGCTGTCTGCCCCAGCTCCTTTACTCGGGATATGAGCTTATTTATGCGACAGGCTCCGTCCAGAAGGCTGTACTCGGTATGGACATGGAGGTTTACAAATTCGTCACTTTTCAATCTCCGCACCTCCCATACGAAGCTCATCTGCCATTTTTGCAAGCTTCTTGAAACGGTGATTCACTCCCGAACGGCTTATGGGCTCACTGAGGGTCTCTCCTATCTCCTGGAGACTCATATCTATATTGTCAAGACGGAGCTGTGCCACCTCGCGGAGTTCATCGGAAAGCTCATCAAGTCCGATCACTTTGTCGATAAGCTTTATATCCTCTATCTGCTTCATGGCAGCCTTAACGACCTTATCTATATTGGCAGCGTCACAGTTGGCTATCCTGTTGGCTTTGTTGCGTATATCCTTGTATATCTTCATATTCATGAGCTCCAGAGTACACTGGGGCGCACCGATAAAGGTCAGCGTATCCTCAATGGATTCGCTGCCCTTGATGTAAACTATATTCTGTCCTCTGCGTATCATTGTCTTGGCGGTAACTCCGATGTCATGAAGAAGCGTGGCAAGCTGGGAAGCCAGTCCCTCGTCGGGGCAGGCGAACTCCAGATGATACTCCTTGGAGGGATCATTTACACTTCCGCAGGCAAGAAATACCCCTGCTGTAAAAACTCCGAGACTATTGGTGGCAATAATCTCGGAATCTATAGCTCTTGTATTTCCTGCGATCCTGTACTTTCGGAAGACCGCTTCAGCATCAGCGTCTCTTACCTCACAGGTGTAAAGCACCGTGCCGTTTTTTCTGGTATGCTGATCCATAACAGGCTCAGACCTGAATACAGCACCGAAAAGACTGCGGAACAGCTCTGCTGATGTACCGCTTTCGCTCTGAAAACAAATATATCTGTCGGTGAGAGTCCTGGAAAACAGGAGCATACCATAAAGACAGGCAAAACGCCTGTCTTTATCATTTACAGAGGAACAGATCTCTCTTCTTACATCATTCGAGAAGGACATCTATACTCACTCCATTACTCAGAATTTTTTATCCTTTGTTATATCTCTGTGGTACTTCTGTACCTTGTACTCCTTTTCGATAAGGTGATCAGCCATAAGCTCAGCAAAGGTTATGGAGCGGTGTTTTCCGCCCGTACAGCCGAAGGAAATTACCAGCTGGCTCTTACCCTCGTGAACATAAAGGGGTATGAGATAATCTATAAGATCAGTCATTTTATCAAAGAGTACCTTTGACTGTTCAAAGCTCATTACATAGTCCCTGACGCAGCTGTCGCAGCCCGTATGGTTGCGAAGCTCCTCAACATAGAAGGGATTCGGAAGACATCTTACATCGAATACAAGATCAGCCTCTGTGGAAACTCCGTATTTGAAGCCAAAGGACATGACCTTGATGAGCAGAGAGTCCGAGCTTTTTTCAAGGAAGAGCTCCTTTACCTGCTCCTTGAGCTGGGAAGTGGTAAAGTTTGAAGTCTCTATGTAGTAATCCGCTATCTCACGAAGCTGTGAGAGCTGTACCCACTCATAGTTTATCGCTTCATGGATATTTCCGTTGAACTTTTCGGAAAGCGGATGCTTGCGGCGGGTCTCCTTGTAGCGCTTGAGAAGCACATCATGGTTAGCCTCGATAAAGAGCACCTTTACATCAACGTCGCTGCGCTGTTTGAGCTCCTGCCATGAACGGAAGATCTCTGCAAACATATCTCCCGATCTTATATCCACCGCAACCGCGATCTTATTTATCTCAGATTCGGACTGTCTGCACAGATCAACGAACTGAGTAATCAGCTTGGGTGGGATATTGTCGATACAGTAAAAGCCAATGTCCTCCATAACGTCCATGACGCTTGACTTTCCCGAGCCCGACATACCCGTTACTATCAAAAGCTGCATACAAATCTCCTTATAATATGGTCTTATCTCAGGATAACAGGCTCAAGCTCAAGCTGATAGCCCGTTTTCTCCTTAACGACAGACTTCACCTTTTCACAAAGCTCAAGCACGTCGGCACAGGTCGCATATCCCTTGTTTATCACAAAGCCGCTGTGCTTTTCACTGACCATGGCACCTCCGCAGGTAAGTCCCTTGAGTCCGCACTGATCTATCAGAAGTGAAGCATAGCTTCCCTCGGGACGCTTGAAGGTACTTCCCGCGCTGGGATATTCGAGGGGCTGCTTGGAGCTTCTCTTAGCCATACACTCTGACATAGCGCTCTTTATCTCCTCGGGATCACCGTTTTTAAGAATCATGGTAACTGATGTTATAACTCTTTCGGTTCCCGAAAAGAAGCTTCTGCGGTAAGCAAGCTCCATATCCTCGGCTTTTATCGTCTTTATTTCACAGTCCTCGTCGATATACTCCGCTGAAGCAACAATATCCTTCATCTCGCTGCCATAGGCTCCCGCATTCATATAGAGAGCACCGCCTACGGTGCCGGGGATGCCGAAGAGATTCTCCATACCGGTGAGTCCCGACTGCTGTGCTCTTACACAGGCAGCTGCAAGAGAAGCTCCCGCATCACAGCGGATAGTGTTGCCGTTTACATCTATACGTGCAAAATCGCTGCCGAAAAGGAGAATGACTCCGTCAAAGCCCTCATCGGATACAAGGACGTTGCTTCCTCTTCCGAGAACTCCGTATTTAATGTTCTTTTCCTTCATGAACCTAATGAGTTCTACAGCAGATCTTGCAGAGTTAACGTTGATAAGCGCTCTGCAGGGACCGCCGAAGCGGAAGGTTATATATTCGCTCAGTGAGCATTCGGGTGTTATCCGACAGCCCAGCTTATCGCAGAGCTGTGATAATTCACTTATGTCTATCATAGTTTCCCCCTGAATTCATCATGAATATTGAAGTCTGTCAGAACGCTTCATAATCGCGTACCACTTCCTTGGCGTCGGACTCCATGCCCAGACGGTTAAGGAGCTCGCGTGCTGCGTTATAGCCCATCTTCTTCTGTCTGTTGTTCATAGCCGCAACTTCAAGGATGACCGCAAGGTTACGTCCCGGCTTTACGGGTATTGTAAGGGACGGTACCTTTACGCCAAGAAGTGATACAAATTCTGTATCTACGCCCATTCTGTCATATACCTTCTCTGAATTCCACTGCTCCAGCTCAACTACCAGGTCAAGCTTCTCTGTCATCTTGACAGCACCGATACCGAAGAGTCGTCTTGCGTTGATGATACCTATACCGCGGAGCTCGAGGAAATGGCGGATATTGTCGGGAGAGCTTCCTACAAGGCTAATATTGGAGACCTTTCTGATCTCAACAGCATCGTCCGCAACAAGGCGGTGTCCGCGCTTAACAAGCTCAATGGCGGTCTCGCTCTTACCAACACCGCTCTCACCTGTGATGAATACACCTTCACCATAGATCTCGATGAGAACACCATGGCGGGTTATTCTGGGAGCAAGTGTAAGATTAAGGTAGGCAATAAGACCGGCGATAAAGTTTGATGTGCTCTCCTTGCTTCTGAGCAGAGGAACCTCGTATTCTTTTGCAAGCTCAAGCATTTCTGCGAAATAGGGCAGTTCTCTTGTGATTATGAGAGCAGGGATACGCTGTGCAAAGAGAAGCTGAAGGCGCTCGCGTCTTGTCTTCTCGTCAATAGTTGAAAGGTATGCGAATTCCATCTTTCCGATGATCTGAATACGCTCGGGATTGAAGTACTCATAAAAACCCATGAGCTGAAGTCCCGGACGGTTTACGTCGTTTTCGTCGATCATCAATTCGTTAGCATCTTTGTGAACGTATATCGCTTCCAGTTTGAATTCGTCAATGACGCTCTGAAGCGAAACTTTAAAATTCTCTGCCATAATAAGCTCCGTTCTCCGATCGGGGATCGGGAATTATTTTTTAGCCGAGTACATATGAGTCGAAGCCGTACCCGACTATCTCATCCTTTGCTTCAAGCATTTCCTGTGTGCTCAGAGTTGTTCCCGAGACGCGGACTGCAACGTTGAAATCCGAAACATCTTCGCTTACAAGCTCAAGCATTTTTCTGACATTTTCAGCAGGAGTTCCAGTAAACTCATAAACAGTATCGTCTGTGTAAACTCCGTAGCTGATTAGATCAAGATCTATATTGAGTATGACTGTGTTTACCTTGAGAAGCATGGGCTGAAGAACGTCATTCTTACCCTTGAGCAGGTCTGAGGCATTGACCTCAAGCATCATTTTCGAGCCCTCGTTCATTATAGTGTCATACATCATGTTCGCAACTGATGTAAGAGCCATGTACCGGTCGGTGCTCACGACCTTTTCGCCCAGATACTCAACATCACTCTGCCTGAAATCCGGGAAAACGAAATCGTAGCATACCACTCTGTCAAAGCCCGCCTGAGCAACTTCCTCCGCAATATCAGTATTGTACTCGACAGCAGAATCCGAGAAAGGCGTCATCCAGGGCTTTCCGCCCGCATCTATGTCATTGTCTATCCACTGTGAGCCGTCATCAACGGTAAGATAGCTCATATCACGGAAATAATTTGGGATAACATTATCATTAAAGGTGCTGATAAGGGCTACAGGCTTATACCCCTCTTCGGAGATAGCGGAAACTATCTCACTGAGCTTGGTATATGACTGTATAACGCCCGATGAAGTAGCGTAATAGTTATTGGTAGCATAGTAGATATTTCCGCCGCTGACTTTAAGAGGCACCTCGATATACTCTATCTTCTCCTCTGGTGGAACTCTCTTCAGCGCTGCCTTTATGGACTGTGCGTCAGAAATATCAAGAGGATCAAGTGCAAAGGCTCTGTATGCCTCTGCACTTACAGGTACAGGAGGCTCAGCACCGCCGTCTGTAACAGGCTCTCCATTTTCATCTGTCGGAGTAGTATCGGAAACGATCAGCGAAGATCCGCCAGTGCTGTCACCCTTTTTCTTTGTGTAATTGATAAGCGGCTCGGCAACACTGTAGCCAATAAACACGATCCCGCCGATCAGAAGAACTGTAAGGCCAACGGAGAATGCCTTTCCAACAGGGCTTTTTCCGTAGTAGTTCTTTTCCTTGGTCTTATAGATCTTCCTTCCTTTATTTTTGAACTTCATTAAACTAACTCTCCTATATCAGTATATTACAGTTACTTCAGCGAATATACTGCCATTGATATAATTCCAAGATATACAAGCATTGCAGGAAATCCTCTGAACGATGCAGGCACCTTTGATGAATTCAGCCTTTTATACGCCGCAGTAAGTATAAGTGCAGCGATTATGAAGCCGATACCTGCCTCAAGTCCTGCCGAAACATATCCCCCGAGATCGAACATAGTGCCGTCCATAGCGGCTCTGCTGTTTATTGTAAACAGAGTGCCCATGACCGCACAGTTGAAAGCAGATACATGGATATACCTGCGAAGTTCCTCAAACCATTTGTTTGCGAACCTGTAGACTGACGCAAGAAGCGCAACATAGAGAATACCTATGACTATCGTATAGAAAAGGAGTCTCAGGTCAGCTATAGAGGGCTGGATAAGAAGGTCTATCAGGTAGGCAGCTGCCGCTCCGATAGTTGTGAATACGGTAATGACACACGCAGTACCGATAAGGTTCTTCCTGCTTCCGGCGGCTATGAAAATGGTACTCGTTCCAAGCGCCTGTGAAAGAATAAGGTTAGCTGCAAGGAGTGCAATGAGATCATTTATCAGAAACATCAGCGTCACTCCTTACGTCATTATTGCTGTTTCTCGAGACAAGTCCCCTGATAAAGCGGTAAGCTCCACACATAAGTCCGAGAAAGATAAATCCACCAAAGGGCTGTGAAAGACCTCCGATAAGAGTATTAACATCTACGATCCTGCTGTTTATGGTACCGTAGGCAAAGAGCTCACGGGTAAAACCTGTCAGCAGCATAACAATATCAAATCCGACGATACAGCTCAGCAGTGATATTATCATATCGCCCTTCTTCATGCGGAAGAACTTCGCCTCAGTCTGGAAAACGATAAGGGAATTCACTGCAAGGAGCGGATAATATATGCCGATACGCTCTATGGACTCGGGGTAGAACTCCCGTGCCGCAAGCTTAACGGGTATATAGACCAGAGCTGATATAAGCGCATAGATTATCACCTTGGCTGTATAGGGAAGCTTCTTCGGTACAAATGAAGATATGAGCACCGAGAGGAAGGTTATCGCCGAAAAGGCATATATAAGAGCTTCTGCATTTTTCAGCGTGTCTCCGCAGATTATTACGGGAGAGATCACCATGAGCCCCGATAATACGATATTATCGCCAAGAACTCCGCCAAGGAGTGATTTCTTGCGGTCAGTCATCGGAAACCGCCTCCTCTCCTGCTGCGGTCACGTCTAAAGTGCCTGCCGCAGCCTCTGCGAGTGCATGCTCCTGTGCGGCTTTGTCTATCTGCTTTTCAAGATGTCTGAATCCGAGAGCAATAGGCGTAAACAGCACCGAAACAATGACTATGGCGTTCTCCTTTGCACCGGTCAGCACAAGTATATAGGAGATTATGCCGATAAACAACCCGTAGAAAAAAGCGTAATAATCCCTTTTCGGAGCGATCCTTACATCAGAGACGATGTAAACTGCCGAGAAAAGCACCATATTGGTAACAAGTGAATACTTCAGCGAATCAGCTCTTGAGCTGACCATAGGAGTTATTACAGCAAAAAGGCCTGTTCCAAAGACAGTTCCGAGAAATGCGCCTGCTGAAATACTCCTTCTCATCATCAGTACCACCGCTGCTACTGCAAGCAGAAGAATACTTACAGCACCCGCAGGACCGCTGAAGTTTCCGAGAAGGACCTCAAAATCGGTGTGATTGAAGGTTCCTGTATGATCGAAAATATAAGAAGCTGACTTAACAAGATTGTCAGGTGTTTCAAAAAAGCCTGTCTTAACATGAGGCTCTGTATACTGCAAAAGCTGACGCTCCCACGATGTCAGAACAAACACATAAGCCGCCGCCGCAGGTGAGAATATCATATTCAGACGACCGCCGAAGAGGTTCTTTGCGACTATAATAGCGAACAGCACAGCGATCACCGAGATATGATAGTCCATTACCGCCGGAAACATAAGTGCGAGGATAAGTGCATCGGATGTACAGGTCAGGTCATCGGCAGTGAATTTACGCTTCATAAGGCGCACAGATACAAGCTCCGCAGCAAAACCTGTCAGAACACATATACCTGCAAGGAAAACAGAACGCAAACCATAGTAGAAATAGGACATCAGTTCAAGAGTGAGGAGAGTTATCATTATATCCAGCCATACAAGGCGTTCTTTTCTTGCTTTTTTCAGCATGATATGTCTTTCCTGAGAGATTCCGAAGCAGCAGCCATATCTTGCGCCCCGAAAAGGAAGCTTCCCGATACCAGCACATTGGCACCTGCCGCCCTCACTGCAGCAGCCGTATCGGAATTGATGCCTCCGTCCACTTCAACGTCAACTTCAAGCCCAAGCTCCATGATCTTCTCCCTGACAGCTCTTACCTTGTCAAGTGTCTCGGGAATGAAGCTCTGACCGCCGAAGCCGGGCTCTACGGTCATCACCAGTATCATATCCACAAAGGGTAGAAACTCATATACGCTCTCAGCAGGAGTAGCAGGCCTTATGGCAATGGAAGCTTTGATCCCCTTCGCCTTTATAGCCTTGATGACAGACATGGTATCGCTTTCACTTTCAATGTGAAATGAAATAATATCAGCGCCGAAATCCGCAAAATTATCAATGTACTTCAGCGGATCGGTTATCATAAGGTGCACATCGAGAGTCATATCCGTAGCCGCCCTGACCTGCCTGAGGACGGGGAGACCGAATGTGATATTATCCACGAAAATGCCGTCCATGACATCAAAATGGAGCATATCGATATTGCTTTGTTCAAGCTTTTTTATCTCATTTTTCAGCTCAAGCATATCCGCGCTCAGCACGGAGGCTGAAACATAATTCTTCAATTTATCACTTCTTCCGAATTCATTCGCCTTAAACTTCAGGCAAAAATAGATCTTTCAAAAACCATACACTATTATTATATAATATTTATCCCTTTCCGTCAATAGTTAGCTCTGCTTTTTCCGTAATTTTAACAGTAAAAAGCAAGAAGAGATTTGTCAAAATTTTTGATTTGAATATATTGTCCATGCAGTTCCGCATACAATGTGCCATAGAACTTCTGGAGGTATCCGCATATGCTCATTGAATTACTCAGGACATTTTTCTTTTTTGCCCTTCACGTTGAAAACTCTTCCGTTTTCCCCAAGCCACTTTCAAAAAAAGAGGAGCTCCAATGCTTTGAAGCAATGTCACAGGGAGACAACAAAGCCCGAAGCCGTCTCATAGAGCATAATCTGAGACTTGTTGCCCACATTGTCAAGAAATACGCTTCTTCCGCCGATGAACAGGACGAACTCATCTCCGTCGGTACAGTAGGACTCATCAAGGCGGTATCCACTTTCGACTATACAAAGGGCTCAAAATTTGCCACTTACGCAAGCCGCTGCATTGAAAATGAGATACTCATGCAGTTCCGCGCCGCAAAAAAATCCGCCGGGGACATTTATATAAACGAGCCCGTTGAAACCGACAAGGACGGAAACACCCTGACCCTCATGGATCTTATAGACGACGGAGTTGACATTCACGAACAAGTGGATATACTTATCCGCTCCCGTCAGCTATACAGCTTCATCAGGACCTGCCTCGACAAAAGGGAGCTTGAAATTCTCACCTATCGCTATGGTCTTTACGGCAGCTCCCCCCACACTCAGAACGAAACAGCGAAAAAAATGAGCATATCACGCTCCTACGTCTCACGAATTGAGAAAAAAGCTATCGGAAAGCTAAAAAAAGAATTCGACAGCAGCGCTTTCTGATTCTTTTTTTGTTATTACGCAGTATCCGCCTTGCTATTTTTACGCGTTAATGATATAATAATTGTATCGTTAATTCATAAGGAGGAAGCTATGGATATTCTCGTAACAGGCGGTACCGTCTTTGCAAGCCGAAATACCGCAGAGTATTTTGCATCAAAAGGAAATAGGGTCTATGTTCTCAACCGAGGCTCAAAACCGCAGTCTGAAAATGTTTCACCGATCATCGCAGACCGTCATGCTCTTGGCGACACCCTCAGAGATAAGCACTTTGACGCTGTCATTGACGTGACCGCTTACACCGCCAATGATGTTAATCAACTTCTGGACGGTCTCGGCAGCTTCGGACACTATATACTGATAAGCTCCAGTGCAGTTTACCCCGAGACTCTTCCGCAGCCATTCAGTGAGTGCAGTCCTGTAGGACCGAATTCAATATGGGGAAAGTATGGCACTGACAAAATATCCGCCGAGAAAGCTCTTACAGCAAGAGTCCCCCGCGCATATATCCTGCGTCCGCCATATCTCTGCGGTCCCATGAACAATCTCCACCGCGAAGCTTTTGTGTTTGAGTGCACAGAGCAGGGGCGCACCTTCTACCTGCCGAGAGACGGCAGCATGAAACTGCAATTTTTCCATATTGGAGATTTGTGCAGATTTATTGAGCTTCTTATTGAAAAGGCACCTGATAAATACATTTTCAATGTAGGTTATCCGAAGGCTGTGACCATCCGTGACTGGGTGACTCTCTGCTATGAAACAGCAGGCACTGAGCCTGTTTTCAGTGAAGTTCACAGCGGTGTGCCGCAGAGGAGCTACTTCCCGTTCTATGATTATGAATACATACTCGATGTTTCCGATATGTCAGCGTTGATGCCTGAGCTCACTCCCCTTGCCGAGTCGATGAAGCAGTCCTATGAGTGGTTCAGAAACAACCGCAACAATATCGTCCGCAAGCCGCTTATGGATTTTATCGACTCAAACAAGGAGATACTGAAATGATCTACACAGATCTTACCTGTAAAGCAATGAAGCTGGCTTATGATGCTCACCAGGGACAGACTGACAAAAGCGGTCTCCCCTATATTTTCCACCCTTTTCATCTTGCAGAGCAGATGAAGGACGAGGTGACTGTGTGCATCGCCCTTCTTCATGATGTTGTTGAAGACACCGATATTACCATCGAGGAGCTTGAAACGGAGTTCCCTGAGGAGGTCACAGAGGCTCTGAAGCTTCTCTCCCATGATAAGGCTACGGACTACTTCGACTATATCATAAAGATAAAAGAGTCCCCTGCAGCCCGTGTAGTAAAGCTTGCAGACCTGCGCCATAATTCAGATATTTCCCGTATCAGGGACAAGAGCATTCGCATCAGCGAAAAGGCCTTGCAGCGCATAGAGAAATACAGAAAAGCTATCGCGTTCCTTACGGCCGACAATTAACAGCCTTTGATTTGCCCTTTTTTCGCACCATTATTCTTATAGGCCGAAACTTTATACTGCGTTCTTGCAATTTAAGAAATAATATGATATAATATCACTTGCAGTATTTTTTCGGAGGTGTCTTTTTTGGAATTCAAGGTAAACTGCGGTATCTGGGGCGCAATGTTCGGTGTCCCTTCTATAGTTGCCGATAACTTTCTCAAGCTTGCTTCAGGCAACCAGATAAAGGTCCTTCTTTATCTGCTCAGATGCTCGGGAAAGATGTGCTCCACAGAGGAGATCTCCGCCAACACAGGTGTTTCTGCTGAGGAGACCGAGGAAGCTGTTATTTTCTGGCAGCAGGCAAATGTACTCAGCCCTCAGACGAATATTTCCGCAGCGCCTGTGAAGTCTATAATGCCGCAGCAGACCGAGATCACGCCTGTCCAGCCCGTTCAGCAGCCTGTAAACAGTTCGGCTGAACCTATGCCCGATCACAAGACCAATCTGAGCGGCTCGGAAATCGCCTCGATTATGGACAACTCCCAGGATATACGAGAGCTTTTCAAGATCGCCGAAAGTATCCTCGGAGCCCTCAAAAACAGCCAGATGAACTCAATGATCTGGATGTACGATCACCTGGGACTGAAAAAAGAGGTCATTATCACTCTTATCTCATACTGCGCCTCTATTGAAAAGATCAACACAGCTTATATGGAGAAGATCGCCTCCGTCTGGGCTGAGAATGATATAAACACCATAAACGCCGCTCAGGACGAGATACAGCGTATGACCGCTTCCAAGGAATACTCCGCAAAGATAGCGAAGCTGTTTCAGATGCAGAGCCGTCCAACCACCAAGCAGAATGAGTTCATTCTGCAGTGGAAAAATGCCGATATAAGCCTTGAACTCATTAAGCTTGCCTACGAAAAAACTATGGAGCAGATAAACAAGCTCAACTTTAATTACATAAACAAAATACTCCTCTCCTGGCAGAGCAGCGGATTCAAGACCGTCCAGGACGTTCAGGCCGCCGAGAGCGAGTACAAAAAGAAAAAAGCGGGCAGCAAGAGCGAGCCCGACGATACAGATATTGAAAAATACAATTCTGTGATAAACAAATTCCTGTATTGAGGAGGTAAAAATGGACAGCGAGATATTTGATAAGGCACAGTCTGTCCTCACTCTCCGCCGAAAGAAGGCTGAGACCGAAAATGAGGAGCGTATCCGCGAGATAAATGAAAAAATCCCCCAGATACGGGAGATCAATGATGTCATTTTCAATACGGGAAAAGAACTTATCGCCATAATTACAAACGGCAGAGGTCAGGATATTTCCGAAAAGATCGAACAACTGAAGAAATACAACCTTGACGCTCAGGCTATGTCAAGGAAGATACTCACCGAGTACGGCTACCCCGAGGATTATCTTGATATGCACTATACCTGCCCCAAATGCTGTGACCGTGGATATATCGGCAGCCAGTTCTGCGACTGCTTCAAAGCTGTATGCGGGAAACTGGCTGCGGACCAGCTGAACAAGAGCTCCCAGCTGAGTCTTTCAAACTTTGAAAGCTTCTCACTCTCCTATTATTCAGGCGAGAATTACAATGCCATGAAGAATATCCTTGAATACACCATGCAGTATGCAAACACCTTCACACCTCAGTCAAGGAGCATACTCATGTTCGGTCAGACAGGTCTCGGAAAAACTCACCTTTCACTTGCCATCGCAAACAAGGTTCTGGAAAAGGGCTACGGCGTCATTTACGATTCGGCAATCAACATTCTCCGCAGTATCGAAAAGGAACACTTCAGCTATGAACACTCCTCGGATATGATAGATCTGGTCATGGATACCGATCTGCTGATCCTGGACGACCTGGGTACTGAATATGAGACCCCATTCTATAACGCAACTATCTACAACATCATCAATACAAGACTCAACCGCGGCAAGCCTTCGATCATAAGCACAAACCTTGATCTCTCCGGTATTTCCCGCCGCTATGACAAGAGAGTGATGTCACGAATAGCGTCCTCTTACTCCTGCCTCGAATTCAGAGGTGAAGATGTTAGGCTTCAGAAACGAAATATGACATAAAAAAGGCTGCCCTCGGGCAGCCTTTGATCTTTATGCGTTTTCGGTCTCAAGCTTGAGCTTGAAGGGACTGAACTTTCTGTATGCTGAGGAATTCTTATTTAAGTCGTATCCCTCTGCGATACCCTTCATCATGTTCTCAAAGTCCTCGTAATAGCGCTCACTGAGGAGGGAATCTATATTGGACTCGCTCCAGAGGTCATCCTCTGTCATACGCTCCTTGATGTCAGCCTTGATAACGACATAAAGAGTATTCTCATCGTACTCATACTTCTCAGCCTTGTAGTATCCCAGCTTATCAAAGAGATAGCTGTTGTAATCTCTGAATGCCTTCTGTGAAGCCTCAGCCTCGGCAGAAATTGTTGTTGTAACTGCATTTTTGCTTTCATCAGCAGCTGTTGTAGTGTACTTTGTAACTGTTACCTCATTAGCATAAGGATCAGTTGTAGTTGTAGTAGTTGTTTCACCGGAAGCTGTTGTAGTTGCAACTGTTGTTGTGGTTGTGTAAACTTCGCCCGCTTCCTCAGCAGCCTTCTTCGCAGCCTCCTCGGCAGCCTTTTCCGCACGCTTCTTAGCAAACTCGTTGTACTCTTCCTCACACTCGTCTATCTTTTTGAGCTTAGCCTCGTCAGACTTCTCGGCGTTGATGTCCTTGACATACTTGTCTGCCATCTTGTTGAGCTCACGGATCTCATCAGCATCATACTTCTCGCCGTTCTCATCCTGAAGACTTATAGTGAAGTACTTGACTCTGGTCGTCTTATCCTGGAAGTATTCCTTGAGCTCGTCCTCTGAGCAGCCCTTCTCGCCGCCGATACCGTAATAGTGCTTGAAGATAGCATCCTGCTTGTATGAGTTCTCAATGATCTTTCTCAGAGAATCTTCACCGATACCGTTCTCGGAGAACATGGTATTGGCGGAGTTTGCCGAGATGATCCCCTTGATATTATCAAGATCCTCATCTGTGAGCTTGCCGCCGATCTTCTCGAATTCCTTCTCGTTTGCAACAAAATCCTTGCATGCCTCTGTAGCCTTGTTCTGGATCCAGGATGTAGCATCAAGATCTTCGATAGTTGCGTTCTTAACGTCGTCAAGCGAAGGCTCTGACCCGTTCTTTGTGTAGAGCTCATACGCAGCATTGTTGTACGCCGATATTTCATTATAAATAAATACGCCTGCAGGCACCTCATAACCGTCAACTGTAAGAGCTGTCTGTGTTCCCTTACCAAATGTAATAGCTTCAGGCGCACCGCAGCCTGCCGTAGTTACAGCAAGTGCAAATGCTGCAGCTGCAGCAGCGAACTTATTGAACTTATTCATCTGTAATATTCCTCCGATATAATTGTAGATTCCAGATACTGTTTTATTATACAACATTTTTTTATGTTTGTCCATAGCAAAATGAAAATTTTTTCCTTTTTGTCACCAAACTAACTTATTAAATAAATTACATTAATTATTTTTATGTTATTTCCTTGACTTAATGACTGAGAAATGATACAATAAATGTATATGCATTATTATAAATAAGGAAGGTGTCTTAATGAAAGTCAAACTTCTGTCATACACCCCCGAGCCTGAAAAGCTTGTGGCAACCGCTGCAAAGCTCTGCTATTCAAGCAGTGACATAGAATCACTTAGAGACGGACTCACTGAGGACAAGATCTCAGGCTTTATAGATATGCTTGCATCTATCGGTCATGAGAGCGTTATGGAGCACGTCTGTTTCACATTCGGTGTCGAGGGCATCTCAAGAGCCTGTTCACATCAGCTTGTCAGACATCGTATCGCTTCATACTCTCAGAAGAGCCAGAGATACGTCAATGAAAACGGCTTTGAGTTCATCACTCCCCCTTCTATTGAGGAGATACCCGAAGCAAAGGCAGAATACGACAGAGTGATTTCCGAGATCACCGACAGCTATGATAAGCTGGTAAAGCTCCTTACCGATAAGCATACAGAGGAATTCACAGCACAGGGACTTGATGAGAAGACTGCGCGTTCAAAGGCTTCAAAGCTTGCCAACGAGGATGCAAGATTTCTTCTTCCCAATGCCTGTGAAACTAAAATCGTAGTAACTATGAATGTGCGCTCCCTCTTCAATTTCTTCCGCCACCGCTGCTGTAACCGCGCACAGTGGGAAATACGCGCTGTGGCAAACGAAATGCTGAGGCTGTGCCTTGAAGTCGCTCCCCACATCTTCTCCCATGCAGGTCCTTCCTGCGTTGCAGAGGGCAAATGCCCCGAGGGAAAGATGTCCTGCGGCAAAATGAAGGAAGTCAAAGAGTATTTTTCAGCCATGAAAGCAAAATGACCCCACGGAGGAACAATGCTTGGATTCAGAGACATCGATATAACAGACAAGGAAAGGATAACCAAGGCTCTTGAACGGTCACAGTTTATGGGCTGCGAATACAGCTTTGCCAATAATATGGCGTGGAAGCGGCTGGGAGATTCACAGATAGCCTTTTACAAGTGCTTCTACATCTGCTGCTCTTTCCGCTCCGAGGACGGTATACCGAGATTTTTCTTTCCCTCAGGCGAAGGAGACTACCAAGAAGTCATCGGCGTTATGAAAGAATACGCCTATTCTCTCGGCAAGCCCCTGAGGATAGCAGGTATCACCGCGCCTACTCTCGAAATGCTGAATAAGCTCTTTCCCGACAGCTTTACCGTAGATACCGACGAGGGCGACTGGGACTATATCTACAATTCCACCGACCTCATAGAGCTTGCAGGCAGGAAGTACCACGGCAAGAGAAATCACCTCGCCCGTTTCAACGAGACCGGTGCTGAGTTCTCACTGATGACAGAAAAGGACTTTGATGACTGTATCACCTTCAGTGCTGTTGAATACAACAGCAAGCCCGAGGATATGGATCATTCCTTTATCGCCGAGCAATACGCTATCAACACCTACTTCAGCTATTTTGACGAGTTAGGGCTGAAAGGCGGAGTCATCAGAATCAATGGTAATGTGGCTGCCTTCACTATCGGTGAAAAGCTCAATAATGAGACCTTCTGTGTTCACATTGAGAAGGCTGATACGCAATTCAGCGGCATATATACAGGCATAAACAACCTTTTCGCCAAAGCCTGCGCCGCAGATTATAAATACATCAATCGGGAGGAGGATCTGGGTCTGGAAGGACTGAGAAAAGCCAAGCAGTCCTATCACCCCGCTTTTCTCCTCAAAAAATATACTGTTACATTCAAATGAAAGGAACGGATCATGATCTACGTTTTTCTTGCAGACGGTTTTGAAGAGACCGAAGCCATCGCTCCCATTGACCTGCTCAGGCGTGCAGGCAAGGATGTGGTGACTGTCGGTGTCGGCGACAATATCATCAGAGGCTCACACGGTATCCCCGTTGTGACCGATACTATCGCTCAGGAGGCTCCTCTCACAGATGAGCTTGAGATGATAGTCCTCCCCGGAGGTATGCCCGGAACTCTCAATCTTGAAAAGTCAGACTACGTTCAGAAGGCTATCGACTTCTGCGTTGCAAATAATAAGTACATCGGCGCTATCTGTGCAGCTCCTTCTATCCTTGGTCACAAGGGACTGTTAAACGGAAAGACTGCTGTCTGCTATGAGGGCTTCGAGACTCAGCTCACAGGTGCAAACATAGGTAACAGCGGTGTTGCCGAGGACGGTATCTTCATCACTGCAAGAGGTGCAGGTGTTGCCGTTGACTTCGGTCTCAAGCTTGTAGAAAAGGTACATTCAAGGGCAGAAAGCCTCAGACAGCGTAACGCTATACTTTGCGACTGATATGGATAATAAAAAAGAACTGCGAAAACAATATTCCCACGCCCGCGCCGAGATAAGAGACAAGGTCTCAAAGGATATGGACATCATCGAAAGGCTCCTTGAAGAAGAAAAAATAGCCGAGGCTGACCATATACTTCTCTATGCCTCATTCGGCTCGGAAGTTGATACATATCTTCTCATCGACAAGCTCATAGAAATGGGCAAGAGCGTGGCACTGCCCAGATGCGGTCAGGAACGTTCCATGACCTTCCACCTTATAAAGTCGGTAGCGGATCTTCATGAGGGTATGTACCGTATCCCCGAGCCTGACAGCTCACTTCCCCAGCCTGTTCTCACATCAGAGACAGTGTGCATAGTCCCGGGGCTTGCTTTCACCGAAGAAGGCGGCAGGATAGGCTATGGTGGCGGATACTACGACGAGTTTATCATTGATAATCCCGAGATATACACTATAGGTCTCATCTATGAGGAGCTTATAGTGGGCGAGCTGCCGCTCATGCAGCACGACCTGAGAGTCGATATGATAGTAACTGAAGAAAGGACGGTGCTCTGCAATGCCTGATAATAAGAATAATGACGTTATCAACGATATTCTTAATCAGCTCGATAATGAAAAGAAAAAAACAGAAGCAGAGTCTGCAAAACTGAACGAAAAAGCTGAAGAAAAACCTGTAGAAAAGGTCCGGGAGGCTTCTTCCGAGCCTGCTGCTCCCAGACCCGTTGTGTCACACAGAGCTTCACCGCTCCAGCGTGAGACTTCGGCTCAGAGTCAGAGAGTAACACGCAATGATGCTGCTCACAGCGCAGAAAAACCTGTGGTAGAAGCGCCCAGACGCCCTGCAGAGAGGCCTCCTATGGGCGGCGATGCTGTTCCTGTCAGAAACAGCGCAGCGGTAAAGCGCAACAATATACACCATAAGAAAAAGAAGAAAAAGAGAAGGAGCAGGCTCCCGGGCGTTCTTATTCTCACTGTATCTATTTTTGCTGTATCTATCTGTCTCTCTATGGTCATCATAGCCTTCGGAAGAGATATGCTCGGAATCGGCAAAAGTGACGCAACTAAACTCATAATAGTTCCCGAGGGCACTACTACCGAGCAGATATCGGAGCTCCTTCACGATGAAGGCATAATCAACTCTCCGAAATGCTTCCAGATGTTCACCAAGCTTCGTAAAAAGGCAGACATCTATCTCCCCGGAGAACACTTCGTAAGTCCAAACATGGCTTATGAGACCATTATAGATACCCTCACCAATGAGGAGAAGGAAGAATCCAAGGAAGCGGTCACAGTAACTTTCCGCGAAGGAATAAACTTATTTCAGGCAGCACAGTTACTCGAGGAGGAAGGCGTCTGCAAATCCGGAGATTTCCTGTTCCAGTTCAATTCCGGCGGATTCGGATACAGATTTGAGAGCGAGCTTCCGCAGACTCCAAATGCTTCAAAATTTGCCGATGCCCGTATGGAGGGATACCTCTTCCCCGATACCTACACCTTTACCAAAGAGATGGAACCCGAACAGGTTTGCCAGAAGATCTACTTCAACTTCGATCAGAAGATGACAGATGAGCGCCTTGCAAAAATGAAGCAGCTTGGTCTTACTCTCGATCAGCTCATTATAATGGCTTCCATCGTTCAGCAGGAGGCTCCCAACAGAAATGACATGAACCATGTCGCAGGCGTTTTCTGGAATCGTCTGGAAAAACCTGAGGAAACGGCAGGCAAGCTCCAGTCAGATCCTACAAAGAACTACGCTTATGACGTTATCAGACCCAGACTTGCAGTCGCAAACAAGGAAATGCTTGACGCTTACGACACCTATGTGTGCGTAGGTCTTCCCCCCGGAGCTATCTGCAATCCCGGTCTGGACGCTATCGACGCTGTACTTGAAAAGATGCCGACAGAGGACTTCTACTTCATCGCTAATATCTATACTCAGGAGACATTCTTCTCCAAGACCTATGAGGAGCACGCAATGAAGACAGCTCAGGTCAAGGCTGATGAACAGCAGTATGAACTCGAAGAAGCCGAGCGTAAGGAACAGGAAGAGCTGGCTGCTATAGCGGAGGAAGAGAATGGCTAAACTTGAAGTTCTTGCTCCCGCAGGTGATGAGGAACGCTTCACAGCGGCTGTGGATTACGGTGCAGATGCTGTGTATCTGGGACGCAAGCAATTCGGAATGCGTTCTTCTCCCATGAATTTTGACTTTGAACAGCTTTGCAGAGCCGTGGAAACGGCTCATGCAAAGGGTGTAAAGGTATATCTCACCTGCAACACACTCCCCAGAAATAATGAAATACCTCATTTCGAGCAGTTCGTAAAGGAAGCCGTGGAGGCAAAGGTGGACGCTCTCATCGTCGCTGACATCGGTCTGCTCATGCTTATAAAACAATATTCCCCTGATATGGAGATACATATCTCCACTCAGACAGGCATAGTAAACTATGTGACCGCGCGGGAACTTTACAACATGGGCGCCAAGAGAGTTGTTCTCGCAAGAGAGCTCTCACTTGAGGAGATCGCTGAGATAAGGGCTAAAACAAGTCCTGACCTTGACATTGAGACCTTTGTTCACGGTGCAATGTGTGTTTCATTCTCGGGAAGATGTCTCCTTTCTCAGTATCTTGTGAACCGCGACGCAAACCGCGGTGAGTGTGCACAGCCCTGCCGCTGGGGATACCATCTTGTCGAGGAAAAGCGCCCCAATGAGTTCTTCCCTATATTCGAGGACGAAAAGGGTACATATATCCTCAATTCAAAAGATATGTGCATGATTGAGCACATCGACAAGCTTGCTAAGGCAGGTGTTACCAGCCTCAAGATCGAGGGCCGAGCAAAGTCTGCTTACTATGTAACGGTAGTGACAAATGCCTACAGAATGGCTGTGGACCGCTATTACAAGGATCCCGATAACTTCGTTCTCCCCGACTGGATAAGAGATGAGGTGTACAAGGTAAGCCACAGAAAGTATTGCAACGGCTTCTTCTTCGGAACTCCTGAGGAGTCCCAGTACTATGAAAACAGCGGCTATATCCGCAACTATGACGTTGTGGCTGTTGTGGAAAGCTGTGAAAACGGTACAGTTTACTGTACTCAGAGGAACCGCTTCTTTGCAGGCGATACAGTGGAGCTTCTCGCTCCCTCGCAGAAGCCAGTGGAGCTTATCCTCGACAAGCTCTATGACGAAAACGGCGAGGAGATCGAGACCGCCAACCACGCGATGATGAAGTTCTCGTTCAAGTCTGACCTTACATTCCAAAAGGGCACTGTCATCAGAAAAGAAACAAAATAAGGCTGATACTTAACGTATCAGCCTTTTCTTTTGCTTATTTGTCAGCCTTTTTATAGTTTTTGTAGCCAAGCTCATCAAGCTTGTCCGTAAGCTCGTCAACTGTGTTCTTGGCAGCAGTATCATCGGAAGTTATGGTGATCTCGGTCTCCTTGTCAAGCTTGCCGATCTCGGCAGCAAGCGCGTCCAGAGTCATCTTTTCGTTGTCGAAAAGATAGTCATGACCCGAAACTGTTATCTCGGCAGCGTTCTCGTCCTTGCCTTCCTCGGTTGTCGGTTCAGCCTTATCAACTGTCTCGGAAGCCGATGTATCGTTCTTCTTTCCGTCACCCGAATCCTTTCCAAAGCCGCCGAATCCCTTGAAGTAGATAAGCGCGAAGATCAGAGCTGCTATGATAAGTACAAGCAGTATTCCAAGTATTTTTTTCATTTTGATTACCTCACTTTGAAATATTTATTGTTGTAAAATAGAGATTTTTGTATTCTCTCTGAATACTCATTATTGCATTCTCAACTGTAGGAACAGCAGCCTCGGTTCCGAAATCGTTACCGTTAAAGGTCAGTGTGCTGATTATAACATCATCGGGAGCATAGCCCGCCTTCTTCACCATTTCCTTCAGCTTGTCCTTGAGCTCCTTTGAGTCATCAGAGCTTATCTCGCCTATCCTCTTGTTTCCGTAAAGAACGCTTAATGTCCACACATCGCCTTTTTCTACTTCATGCAGATTGAAGCTTATTCCTTTTCCGTCGTTATAAGCAGACAGCGCCTGCTGATTCTTTCCTGCGTTGGCGTCAGCAGAGAGTATTCGTTCCCACTCCTCGTCAGCCTTCTGTCTCCATTCAATCTGTTCCTTCTCATTCTGCTCCTGCATCTCGGTGTATGATGCTTCAGCCGCCTTTGCTTTTTCGGTGGCATTTTCAGTGTCGATACTGCTGTAAAGCACGAAGAAGAAAAGAATGATCATTACCACATCGAGAAGAGATGTAAAATCCAGAATTATTTCCCTGACTTTCATGTCTTATAACCTCGACTGCTTCTGCGACTCATCGATACCGCTCTTGCGAAGCTTCTTGATGAGGGAGAGATGACGCTGTATCAGGTCTTCAACATCGGCAAAAAATCTGGCATTTATGATCTTAAAAGTAACTGCGAAGATAATGCCCCAGGCAGTAGAGGTAAGCGCACCGAAGAAATTGTTTTTTGCGCTGCTTATCGCATCTGCTGTTGACATATCAAGTCCCAGAAGAGCAATAACAGTTCCCAGCATACCAAGCAGAGGAAAAATGGATATAAGCGTAATGAACAAAGTGTAGTTTGAGTTTATCTTGCGATAGCTGTCGAATATCTTGTCCACCCTGTCAACATTGTAAAGATCGTCGCTGGACGCTTCCCAATCATATATCTCATTGTCAACAGCCTGTCTGTTCTGATGAAGCATTACTGCTACAATTGCTGTAATAAAAGCAAATGCAAATATTATTATATTGTAATATGGAGAAACGGCATGTCCGAATTTTGACCAGAAGCCCATTTTTACCACCTCATTCTCTATTATACAGCATTAATATGTAAAATGCAAGGTTTTTAACGAATATTTGACAATAAAAAACTCCGCTGTTATGCGGAGCGGATATTATGATTCAGTTTTGTCTCTTTTCTCTTTTTATATTTATTATGTGGGCGCCGAATGTGACTACTGCTCCGATAAGGAGTATGAGGTAAAATGTAAGTCCGCGGCTGATAAGAAGCGCAGGCTTTACAAGTTCTTCGCCGAATATTCCTGTGAAAGTCAGCAGGAAACAGCCCTCGGATATTCCTGCCGCACCCGGAAGCGGAAGCATTTCCACTGCAACAGCTATTATTATCTGCAATGTAAGTATGTCGATGAAGCGTGTTCCGCTGAGGCCGTATGCCTTATAGACGATCCATGTAACTGAGAACAGACATATCCTTTGCAGCGCCGTCAGCACGAATATCTTGAATACAACTGCGAGATTCTTCTTGATGTAATCGGCTCCCATTGCGTATGTATCGCATATCCTTATGATCTTTTCGGTGTATTTATCCTTGTGTTTGCGCTTTATGACTCTCAGCTTTGAAAGCAGTCCCACTGTCTTTATACCAAGAGCTCTCGCCCAGATAGGTTTCATGAACACCAGCAGCAGCAGCGCAACAAAGGCAAGGTTAAGCACAAATCCAAGAACTATCAGCCATTTCATATCGCCTGCGTACTGTGAGACCGTTCCGAAATTAAATATCAGGAAACACAGCGCCAGCAATATGAGTACCGATTTATATGCTATAGTTATCAGCAGCATTATAAGGGTGGAATAGCCGATCTTGATCTTGTCCTTCTTCATATGATACATCTGCATTGGCTGTCCACCTGTGGAGGACGGAGTGATGTAACTGAAAAAGAAGCCGATAAACGAGTACTTCAGGCACCGGAAGAAGCTGGTCTTCTGTTCAAGGACTCTGAGCATATAATGTATTATCACCGACTCCCCTGCAACAAAGGCGACAGCGGCTGCCGCACCGCCGGCGATCCAGCGCATATCAGCGCTTTTAAGGTCGCGGATTATCTCGGGAAGCTCCTGTTCCTTAAATATGAGGTGCAGGGTAAAAAGAGTTATAACAAGAATAAGTGCGATATTCAGCGTATATTTCAGTATTTTCTTGATTTATGTCACCCCCGCGCAATAATAGAATCAGTTATAGTTACTTAACTTAAATTATAACATATCATTTATTCGTTGTCAACATATATCGCCTTTTTACCACATTATTCCGCTTATCCTGCATATATTCCAGAACGATTGACAATCTTTCCTGTTTATTATATAATAATAAAAAGTATTAAGGAGGACCTATGAGAAACAATAATTCTTTCAGCATACTTTCCCCTTTTAAAGATGATCTCGTATTCAGGTCGCTCTCCCCCACCGTTTGTCATGACCTTGGACTTGATAACATCTGCCATGAGCTTTCCAACGATCCCAAAGAACGTAATATAATTATGAATATCCTCTCATCAATGACCGCAGATCCTGAAACTGCGCGCTACAGGCAGGAAGTTTTCAGTGATATACTCGCCCTCCCCGACCTCAGAGAAAAGATGACAGAGCTCTTTGACCGAATCGAGTTCATAAGGAACTTCAGTTCAACTAACAGAGACAGTGACGAAAAAATAGGTCTATGGCACCTTCTACACAGACTTGACGAGCTCAAGGATTATATCGTCTGCGTAGAGTCAATGAGGGAATGTCTCTCAGATGATCGTATAACCTCAGAGGGACTTATCGGTTTCAGAAACTACCTTGTCTCACTCTACGAAGACGCCTGCTTTGCAGAGATGAAAAAGGATATTTTTGAGCTTAAACAGAGAGCAGCAGGGATAAAAAGCGTCACTATCGGCATTAATGTGAACGAGAGGTTTGAAGCAGTCAGCATGGGACTTGTCTCAATTAATGATACCCCGTTCAAAAAATCAAACATCATCAGTAACTTCGCCGACGCGATCTCTTCAAAAGACAAAATCCAGAGCGGAAACGATTGGGACGGTGATATGAACTATCATCTTGCCTACAAGGAAAAGAATGAACAAGCCTTTAAGTTTCTTGAAAATCTTACAGGATACATGACAGTGAAAAACACACCATTTATGGACGCAAATACAAGAACCACCATCGTTACGGCTGCAAACGGCGACAGTGTCCAGGGTTCCACATTCTACCTTGACAAGATACTGAATAAAATGCTTGACTCTCTTGTAAAGAAGCTGAGAGACACTCTTTCCAAATACGCAGATATCGCTGTTATAAATATCACTCAGCTTATTCCCGAATTCATGTATTATATCCGCTTTGCTGAATTTATCACCAGATACAGGGAAATGGGATATTGCTTCTGCAAACCGCAGGTCCTTGACAGCGGCAGCCGGTCCATGGAAGCCGGAGGATTATATAATCTGAAGCTTGCACTTAATTCTGAGAAAATGTCGGATATAGTCTGCAATGACCTTCTATTCGACAGCGAGCATACGATCTACATTCTCACCGGTGCAAACCGCGGCGGAAAAACTACCCTCACTCAGGCAGTGGGACTTATGTATGTGCTGGCACAGGGCGGTATATCCGTCCCCGCATCATCATTCAGCTACCAGCCTGTTGACTGCGTATACACTCATTTTCCTGCCGACGAGGACAAGACCATGGATCTTGGCAGATTAGGTGAGGAATGTGTTAGATTTAAAGAAATATATTCAAATTGTACCTCTGACAGCCTTCTTCTCCTCAACGAGACCTTCTCAACAACTTCCTTTGAGGAGGGATACTATATCGCCCGTGACTCCGTAAGGGCACTTATGAAGAAAAAGGTCCGCACGATCTATAATACACATATGCACAAGCTGGCTTCGGATGCCGACGATCTAAACAAGGCTGCAGGCAATGCAATGGTTTCCTCGCTGATTATGAAAAGTACTGACGGCAGGCGTTCCTTCAAGGTGGAGGTCGCTTTCCCCGAAGGCTCCTCATACGCGAAAGATATCGCTGAAAAATACGGCGTTACATATGAGCTCCTTACAGGTGAATGATAAATGAAAAAGCTCCCTCATGGGAGCTTTTTCCTTTGCACTATATTCTTATTCGGGAAGCTTATTAATAAGCTTGAGGAGATACTTCTGGATAGTGAGAGCATCATCACTTGTGAGTCCGTTGCTGTTGCCTGTAACATCAGCATTTGCCTTTCCCTGCTTTGTAAGGTGCTTCTCAGCTGAGCCTGTGAGTCCATACTTGTCGGGGTTTGCAAGAGACTGCATAACAAGGATAGCGTCAGCAAGCTCTACAACTCCGTCACAGTTTGTATCACCGGGAGTTACCATCTGATATACAACGTCAGATGTAGTGGTAGTTGTAATCTCGGGTGTAGTTGTTGTGGTCGTAGTAGTGGTAGTTGTTGTCGTAGTAGTTGTGGTTGTTGTTACCTCAGGCTGGGGATTTGCAGAACCGTCTGTAAGTGAGAGCAGATATGTCAGAGGAGAATTCCAGTAAATGGTGATCTCGTTTGTGGAATAGCTCTCCGAATTATCAACGAAGCACTTTGCAGCGGGAAGATCCTTACAGTAAGCCTTTGCAGCGCTGTCCTCAAGGTTCTCGTTTACACCGCCTGCAAGCATACCCTTCATTGCATGGCCGACAGCCATTGAAGGACGGTGGTGAGGATTCTCGGGAGAAACTGTACCATAGCCTGATACGAAGCAGATAGAAACAGGGTTTACGCCAAGGAGGTAGCCCAGCTCAGCGTTTGCACCGTTGAGGTACTTATCCTGTCCTGTGAGCTCATCGGCAAGTCCTAGGATAACACCTGCATTGGCAATAGTCATGTTGCTGCCCCAGTTATACTTTGTTATAGCCGAGCCATAGCTGGAATTATCAATCTTTTTCAGCATGGAATCAGCCTGGCTCATTACTGCTGTATATGCATTCTTGTAAACATTCGAGTCCTTGTCAGCATCCTTCATGGTCAGGATAGCGATATTTCCGTAATCGCCTACTGTTGACCAGTCGAGACCGGTATAAGCGGTGTTTACAGATGAGAGATACTTCTGGTCACCTGTTGCACGGTACATCTGTACGGCTGCCCAGTAACGCTCGTCCTTGTCTGTCTTGTCACCGTACTCACCAGTAACGATGTCTGAAGGATTCTTGAACAGGAAGTTGGGGTTAGCCTCAAGCCATGCCCATGACTTTTCGGCTGCTGCCATACACTTGTCTGCAAAGGTCTTGTCGTACTTCTCATAGAACTCAGCTGCCAGCGCCATTGAAGCACAGAAATCAGCTGTTGCTGTGGAGCTTACGGGAGTTACGATAAGAGGAGCCTTTTCTTCTGTAGGCATAACATATCCGGGGAAGTTCTCACAGGACACCTTGTGGTATGCGCCTCCGTCGGAAGCCTGCATTTTCATCATCCGCTCAAGCTCAAAACGTACTTCGTCCAGAACATCGGGAACTCCGTTTCCGCTCTCGGGGATATTGATGTTGTCGCTGTAAAGATCGGGAGCTGCCTGGTATGCGTAAAGGAGGTCCGCAACAGCCTTTTGCAGCAGGAACTACATATCTGCCGTAGTCACCTGCATCGTGCCAGCCGCCAGAAACATCGATCTGCTGGTTGGTGCCATAGACAGTTGCCATGCTCGTATGACAGGCTGCATGACCGAACTCGGCGTCATTTACCTGAACGCCGCAGCGCTGGAGGTAAAGCATCCTTACGCTGTCGTCAATAAGCTTTGAGTAAACATTGTCGCCTATCTCAAATGTATAGGAGTTGTCAAGACCGTCGCAGGCGATGTAGTACTTACCGGCTTCCTTCACTGTTGAGAAATCACCGGTGTAGTTGATCTCATTAGCAGAGGAGTTGTCTCTTCTGTTTTCAAGCTTTCCTGTATAAACTGTCTGCTTGGTATCAGCATTTACTACCTTGAACTCAGACTGGTTTGACACGTCGCGGAATACAGCGACCTTCTTTGCATCTGTCCTGTAGCCAACCTGATTTATATTTATTGAAGGAGCATAGGGACGGTCAGCAGCGTAATCAACATTGCTGTCATCAACAAGCTCCAGCGAAACATTATCTATATAGATGGTATGCTCGGGAAGTGCGCCCTCATACTTCTCCTGTATACCACAGTTGAATACAAGCTTTGCCATGATGTCTGTATCTTCTTTCATGGTAAACTCATAATCAATGGTCTGGGGAGCAGTAGTAAGGTTGAGTCCCTTCCATGTATAAGCCTGATATGTACCGCCGTTCTGCTGGATCATTCCCTCAACGAAACGGTCCTGTGTTGACCAGATGTCGTACTTCAGACGATATACACCGTTCTTATAAAGAGGAACGATGTCATAGAATACCTGTACGGAATAGTTCAGCTTGCCCACATCTGATATTTTCAGTGCAAGCTTTCCGTCTTCGCCTTTAAGTGTGCAGACACCGCCGCTCTCCTTGTAGGTGCCCCAATCGCTTACTCCGTTATCGAATGTGGAGTTTGAGATCAGATTGCTGCCTGCAGAAGCAGGAAGGACCGACACAGGAACAGCTGTTACCATAAGTGCACACGCCGCAAGAGATGCAGCGCATTTCTTTAAAACCTGTTTTTTCATAATATTTCCCTCTCGTTCTGTGGTTTTACCACGTTTTGATATTTATATTGTAGCAAATAAATTGTTCATAATCAATAACATAACGTACTTATTGTATAACATTTTGTGCATTACTTTTTGTGCAGACAATTAAAGCCGTATTTTTTCTGTATCCCCGATAACAGAGTATTACTGCACACTTAAATCATATATCACTATAACCTATTGTCAAAAAGCAGCATTGCACTCTCTTATATATCAGCAGCACAAAAGTTATATCCGCTCTCCCATGTTTCCGATAATATAAATCAAGTCTGAGGCAAAGATAAAAAAGACATTTTCGGAAACTGTTGCAATCAGCATAATTACATGATATAATATGAGAAAAGAATCCACTTTTTTACACACAAAATTACAGAGGAGTGATATTATGTTAGCTGATAAGGATTTGTTTTCGCATATCGAGGAAGAACTCGTAAAAGAAGGCGTGATCAACAAGTTTGAGAAGGAAAACGGCATTATAAAGGGACGTATGATGATAACCCTCGGCGAAGTCCCGAAAAATCTCACCGACGAGATAAAACGCAGCGACGATGACGTTGCTTTTATCGGCACCTTCGATTTCTGTGACTCTGCTGTGGGAATTCTGTTTGATCCCAAGAAAATGGACTTCACCTCGCCTCTGTGGGTCTCTCTACAGACCGAATACGCTATGCGCCCACAGGAAGAATGGTGCGATTTCTTTGTACATACTATTACCAAGAACGTAAAAGGCAACGGCTCATTCACCGTTCCGATCTACACCTTCATATCCGATAATGGCAGCTTTACTGTAGCTCCTCAGGAGAAATAAAAATAAAAGCACGAAGATCCCTATCCTCGTGCTTTTAATTATTTATTCAGACAGTTGATCAGATAACCGACTTCCTTCTGTAATCTGTAATATCGCTTCCAAGTTTTGCATAAAGCTCAGCCACAGTCATCTCCTTATTGCGTAAGGCAAGAAGCTCGGCATCTGTACAGCCGATGAACTCCACAAAATCCACTTTTCCGTTTGGAGTATCAATAGAACCTGCGTCAGTATCCAAGATCATGATAAATCCTGTAAGCGCACTCTTCTGATGAAGATCTATACCTGAGGTCTGCCCTGTGTAAAGATACTCATTGGCTCTGAAGCACTCACCGTGTTCAAAGGTAATACGTGCTATCTTCTGGAATATGCCGCAAATACAGCGGAGCTCCCCTTCCTCGTCAGCCGGATCGATACAAGATTTTCTCAGCTTGAGAGTGAACTCCATACCGTATCCGCTTATATCGGGATCATCGGTCTCCTTTTCAAATATCTCACTGAGTCCGTATGTGACAAAGTGATAGTACTCCCCTGCCTCATAAATGCTTATACCTGTAAGCGGATCGTCTCCGCCAAGCTCCCAGGGTATAAGAACTCCGTAGTGCTTGGGATCCTTCTGATCGGGATAGAGCTTCTCAAAGGCAGCTGTTATAGCGTCCCAGCCCCTGGTCTCGGTCTTCTCGATCTCAACGGTATCATCATCTTTTTTGCCGAACTTGTCGAATAAACTCATGGTCATTCCCCCTAAAATAAGATCAATACATATATTATACATTACTAAAGGAGTCAAGTCAACAAAAATCGCCTGTAACTAAACAGATACAGGCGATTTCAGTAAAAATATGTAAAAAGAAGTTGCTTTTATTATATAGTTGTGGTATAATCAGCTGGTACGGAACCCGTTTTCAGCCTCAGACGTATCCTGTCAGTCACAAGTGCTATGAACTCGGAATTTGTAGGTCTGCCGCGATAGCTGTCGGCAGTATAGCCGAAAAAATCGTTTATCATTTCGGCATTGCCTCTGTCCCACGCTATTTCGATGGCGTGTCTGATAGCACGTTCAACTCTTGATGACGTTGTATCATACTTCTGTGCCACGCTCGGGTAAAGCTGCTTTGTTACGCACTCCATTAGCCTGGCATTTTCAACTGCACTTAGTATTGCTGTTCGCAGATAATGGTATCCCTTGATATGCGCCGGAACGCCAAGCTTCTGTATCACCTCGGTCACAAGTATCTCCGTATCAGTACAGCTTGGCTGGACAGTCTTACGGCACACAGATTTTACGATCGAAGGCAATGACTCAATATCAAATGGCTTTGCAAGGAAATATGCAGCGCCATTTTCCAGTACCTGTCTTTCGATAAAGCTGTTGTCGATCTCCGATACAACTATGAATGCAGGTACATTCACAAGTGATTCCCTGACCTGTTTTATAAGCAGTAGAGCGTCTGTATCAGGCAGCGTCAGATCCGCGAATACAACGTCAGGTTTATCATTGAGAATGGAATCAAGTATCGCTCTGCCATTGTTCCTTCGGGTATAAGCGATCGTACCGCTCTCCCTTAGCTTAGCTGCTACTTTTACTCCGTTTGATGCTGAATCGTCTCCGATCAATACTTTGATTCTTTCATTTTCCATGATAGGTCTCCTTTTCTTGTTACTACAACAACTATTTTACACCTATCGGAAGTGAAATACAAGGGGTATTTTGCGCGCAAATTGTCGAATATCAAGATTATTTATGATTTTCTGATCATTATTGGATCATATCAGATAATTGCCTTGTATTTTGTTATAATAAAACTTCAATATGGTTATAAAATAAATATATTTTAATATCCCTTGACATCACTTGAAATTTGTAGTATAATATTAAAGTACTTTGCGAGTGTGCTGGAATAGGCAGACAGGCACGTTTGAGGGGTGTGTGTCGAAAGACGTATGGGTTCAAGTCCCATTACTCGCACCAAAGTACGGACAGATGGCTGAGCTGGTCTAAGGCGCACGACTGGAACTCGTGTATACGTTAATAGCGTATCGAGGGTTCGAATCCCTCTCTGTCCGCCAGAATTAAAAAGCCTGTATTTCGAGGAAAACACCGAAATACAGGCTTTTCTGTTACCTACAGAAAGCAGTTTTAAATGAAAATTTGCAGTCCCGTGTGCACAAAAAACAGGTGTAATGCACATGAAATGCACACGGAATGCACACGACTGAAAGGCAGTATAACGATAATAAAAGAAGCCAGCTCCCTTTACGGGAGCTGATTCTATTTAAAAATATTTATTAATAAAAAGCTTTCAATGAATGTTACCGTTACTATACTCTTCCAAGAATTCAGCAGCACTGATACTGCCTTTTATGAGATGACTGAACCGAATCAGTTCTTTTGGGCATTCGTCCATCCACGATTCTTCGCATGATTCGATACAGAGTAAAGAGAAGTTCCTTTGAGTAAAAACACCTCTGCCGGAATAAAAATCGTTCTTTTCATGGATAAAACTACCTTCCCAGCAATAGAATTCATTCTTTTCAAATACCATACATCTTACGGACATATCGTTCATACCAAGACCGGCGGTATTTAAAGGGATTCTGTTATCTTCAACGACGACAGCATATGTAAAAAAAGTTGTACTATCACCATCATATACGATAATATCGCCCTTTGTGTATCGATGAGGAATCCAAGCATAAGAACTGAATATGCTCCAGTGGATCTTGTCGTTATATAGATTCCACAAATCATACGGCTCACCATTTTCATTGATAAGTGCTGTTATATTAGTAACATTTTCAAATTCATTTATTCTCGCTTTTACTATACAAAACTCATTTCCAGAATAACTATTCTTTATTCCATCTATGGCTGCTTCAAAAGTATCAAATGTTCCATGGAAAGCAATATCATCTCTGTCGTGAGCGTTATAAACATGATTAATGTCAGGATTGTTCATATCAGCAAGTACCTTTTCGGTAGAATCAATGTACTCCTTTAAAGCTGATTTAAAGTCTTTTTCCCGGCAATAGTATGTTCCCTTGTTGAAATCTTCTTCTGAATATGTATCATATCTCTCTTTCAGTGCTTCCAGCTTCTTCTCTACGGAACATTTGCGACTACGTATTATCAATATGCATTCTATCGCAGGTTCAAGCGTCTGATTACTGAGATGCTCTCTCAGAGTATCAGAATCAATAAAATCAAGTACAGTTGTTTTCATAGTTAATCCCTCCAAAAATGATTTGAAACTATTGATTTTTCGTCCCTCTATGATATAATATAACAAAGACCATGTACGAAAAAGCGAACATTGCTATCCGTATACTGTATATAGAACAATCAAAGCGAGGTGTGACTATGTACACGATACAGCCAAAGAAGCTGATGATCATCAATATTCTCGATATATTGAAGAAATACACTGACGAAAACCACAGACTCTCTCAGAAAGACATAGTTGATATTCTCAAAAAAGAGTACAACATGCCTGCGGACAGAAAAGCAGTAAAGAGCAATCTGATGAACCTTGTGGACTTCGGATATCCTATCAATTACAGCGAGTCTCTTCGCAAGGACAAAAACGGCGAGGACAAGACTGTTCTGACTGACTGGTACCTCAGCCATGACTTCAGCGATGCAGAACTTCGCCTCCTTATAGACGGACTCCTGTTCTCACGTCATATTCCATACAGTCAGCGCAAAGAGCTCATCACGAAGCTGGAGGGACTCTCGTCAGTATACTTTCACAACAAGGTTCGTCATATCTGCACGATGCCCGATGACAGCAGCTCGAACAAGCAGCTTTTCTATACTATCGATGTTCTTGACGAGGCTATCGAAAAGAAGCGTCAGGTTGAGTTTGAGTATTGCAGCTACGGTACCGACAAGCAGCTCCACCCACGCAGAAACGATAACAGAGAGATCCGCAGATATATCGTTAATCCTTATCAGCTTGCTGTCATGAGTGGTAGGTATTACCTTATCTGCAACTATGATAAATACGACAAACTTTCCAATTACCGCGTGGACAGGATAAGTGATATCCGTATGCTTGATACTCCGATAAAGCCTGCGGACAAGGTCGCCGGATACAAGTACGGACTTGACCTCGCTGAACACATGGCAGAGCACATTTATATGTTCACAAGCGAGAAGATAAATGTGAAGTTCCGTGCAAACAGCTACATTATCAACGACATCATCGACTACTTCGGAACTGACATTGATATTTCCGATGTCACTGAAAAGGATTTCGTTGTCCGCGCACATATCAGCGAAGAGGATATGTTCAAGTGGGCGGTGCAGTATGCAGGCCACGCTGTTGTTCTTGAACCTGCTCCCCTCAGGGAGCGTGTCATAAATGAGCTAAAAAAGGCTATAACTAACTATGAATAATTAGTTGCGTTGATTTGGAATTACGGAAGGAGCGTTCTTTATGAAAAAAGACTTCGTTGTTATCGACATCACAACAAACGGTCTAGACGAAGAATCTGAAATAGTCAGCTTTGCCGCGCTCGGATTTGAAAACGGAGTTCCTACCGACCGCTTCTTTGAGTATATCAACAGCGGAGCTGTCCTGTCTGATAGTGTTTCCGAGATACTTGGGATTACCAATGATACGCTGCAAAGGTACGGCACAACTATGGAAGATGCTTATTGGCAGTTTATTGAGTTCTGCTACGACAGCAATCTTGTCACTATGCACCATGACTTTGATAATAAGTTCATAGAGCGTATACGCAAGGATTACGATCTCCCAGCTCTTGAAAACCGGTTTACAGACCTTGATACCTTGTTTCACCTAAAATTTAATCGAGGCTACAGCACACGCTTCGCCGAAATCCAGCTGGGTATAACAACAGACGAAAAAGCCTACTGGAGGCACCTCGATATTGCTGGAAAAGCCTTTATATGTTTAAAGGTGCTTGATTCAAATTGATTACTTGCTCCGTGCCCCAAAAAAAGTAGCCTCCAAAAAGGAGGCTACTTTTAATATTATTAATTATCATTATACCCGAACTTGAAAGATTGTAAAACATCCTTCCACCATCGTTCGCGTTCAAGTATAACTTTATCTTCAATTTTAGAATTGTAATTTTCAAGGATTGAATACTGAAAATACTGTTGAACATATTTTATACCTTTTTCATCAACTATCCGACGAAGTTCCTTATTGCCTCCATGGCCATTATTCACATAATTTCGCCATCTCTGAAGTAACATACCATTGTCGCCAGTAGCTGAACCGACATAAAGCTTTCCTGTGTTAGTATCGGTTATAAGATAAACCGCTTTTTGACTCTCAAGAGCAGCTATCCAATCTTTTTTACCACGATCTAGAATACTTTTAAGCTGATTGAATGGTAGTTTAACTTTATCATATCCAGGGAAGTCATCATCATCAAATGTGTCAGGTAGGATCTGGGATACTTCGAGTTCATTGGCAACAGTTTTGAAATTTACACCTTGAGTCTGGAAAGTTTTATGGAACTTAATTATGGTCCTACCAAAATATGCTTTATACTCAGTTAAAGGAGATCCCTCATAGTTGATACCATAATTAACATTTAATTCCTTTTCAACAGTATCAATGGTTGTTAAAAGCCAATAATCCTCTCTTATCCTTACTAAGCAAATTGCTATCTGACCAACTTTAAAATATCTGTCTTTAGCACGCCAATAAAGCCATTCTTTATTAATACGATCAGGATTTGTCTTATACAGTTCTATGGGATTATCATAGCCATTGTATTTATTAAATTTTATCTTTGCTATTGACATTTGTTCATCTGTAAACTTAAGAATATCATTTAGTTTTATCATAAAATCCCCATCTGTTCGTAAGCATAAGTCGAGAAATCATCTTCTAAAAGTCGGATACGCCAATTCTATTACGCTCTTTATTATCAGAGCGGAACATATCGATTATCATCGACATATTTAGTATAACATGGCGCGCGAAATTTGTCAATAGTTAACAAAGGCACTTTTCTTGATAAGACACAATAAGAGAATCAGACAAGATAATCAATATCCTTCAACATTGTACTATTAATAGTACATCGTTTCTTTTATACTATAATAGGGGCGATAGTATGAATGATAAGGATATACGCAAAATACTGATAAACTACCTTTCTGGCAGAGCGTCAGGATATACGCATATATCAGGAAAAGTCAATAGGCAGCTCTATTTGTGATGTAATGGCTGTCAGCTCTCACCTTACGGGTTATGAAGTCGAACACGATTTCACCGAGCAGACCTTTGCTTGATAATAACAATCTATCGAAAAGAACAGCCCTGAGAAAAGCTTTCATAGCAGATCTCAGGGCATTACCATTATTCTGTATAATACGTTCTCATCTCTCAAACCTCACCACATAGCACCCAAGCACCTGCCTGCAAGGTATCGCTGCCGCATTTTCGACGGTTAGAGCAATGTGATCATAATGTTTGCTCTGCTCCTCGCAGAACGCAGGGAGCGTCTTGCCGATGCTTTTTCCGTGAGCATTATCATCATGGAAAAGCCACGCAAACTCGCAGTCACAGAATTGCTTTTTTGCCGTGATTATCTCCGCATGACGAAACGGGGGGTTGTCATCGGTAAAGAAAGTACCCTCATTATCATTTTCGGCAGGACAGCCGCCTTCAATTCCAACCGTGGTGTATATCAGCCTGAAAAAAGGCGAGGTTACCGTTGTTATGTTGCCCTCACGGTGGAACGTAAGATCGCCGTCCCAATGTGCGATATTCAGCCACCCACGCTTTCTGTCATGAGAAACAGGTGTGTTGAATTCGAGATAAACGTCTTTCTCGTCACGAATTTCTGCATTGATACGCAGAACAGGACGCAGCGACTCAAAGCCCTCCGGCAACATGGCACGGATACGATCCTGCTCTATCCTGTAGGCGAGGACGAATTGCTCTACTCTCATGACAGGTCACAGGTGAATGTGCCGATCCACCTTGCCGTTTCAAGGTCATTTGGATCATGTATCGTGCTTTTTCCCGTGTCAAGAGCGGAAATCCTCGCCATATCCTCCGCCGAAAGTTCAAAGTCGAATACATCAATATTCTGCTGCATACGCTCCCTGCGGACGGATTTCGGTATCACGATAACATCACGCTGTAAAAGCCAGCGGAGCATTATCTGACCAACCGATTTTCCGTATTTCTCGGCAAGCACTTTCAGAACGGGCTGATTGAAAATGTCATTGTTGCCCTCTGCAAACGGCGCCCACGCTTCATGCGCAATACCTTCTTTTGCAAGAAATTCAGCCGCCTCTTTCTGCTGATACCATACATTTGTTTCGATCTGGTTCACCATAGGCTTGATCTCGTTGTGTAAAAACAGGTCAAGCAGTCTCTCACTCGGGAAACTGGTAACGCCTATCGCCTTGATAAGCCCCTCCTTGTACAAGTCCTCCATAGCCCGCCACGCACCGTAGTAATCGCCGTAGGGTTTGTGTATCAGATAGAGATCGAGATAGTCAAGACCGAGCTTTTTCAGACTGCGCTCAAAGGCTCTTTTCGTGTTGTCATAGCCGTGATCCTGCACCCACAGCTTGGTGACGATAAAAAGCTCCTCACGCCTGATACCGCTGTTTGCAATTGCTCTGCCGACTGCTTCTTCGTTGAGGTATGTTGCTGCCGTGTCGATGTGTCTGTAACCGATCTCCAGTGCGTCCGACACTACCTGCTCGCACTGCTTTAAGTCGGGTACCTGGAACACTCCGAAGCCTACCTTCGGCATTTTCACACCGTTTGATAATATCTTGTATTCCATACTGTCCTCCATTATTTCAGATAATTCCTCAGAAATTCCTCAATCTTATCAAACGGGATATACTCCTTATCACCGCCGTCATAAAGGTCACAGTGGGTAGCACCCTCGACGGTGATAAGCTCCTTGTATGCGGCATTAGTGAGTCTGTTCATCATCATCACAGACTGCTGATAAGACCACGCCTTGTCACCGTGAACGAGCAGACAAGGTTGCTTTACCTCATCGGTATAGGCGTAAATATCATTGGTGTAGTGGCTGAGGAATGTGGTAGCATCCCAGCCTGCGCCAGAATTGACAGAACGAGGGTGGAAACCTCTGTCGGTGCGGTAATATGCGTAATAGTCCTTCATGAAATCGGGCGAATCATCGTCAATATCGGGTACGGTGATAAGCACGGGAACTTCTTCGCCTTGTGCCTGTTTTGTGCGAATATCGGTAAGCCCCTTGCGAGCTGCAAGTCTTTCATCACCGCTTGCAAAGCTGTCGAACACGCCCATTGTCGCACTGACTACCGCCTTGACACGGCTGTCCATAGCGGCAAGCGGGAAAGTATAGCAGCCCCAGCCGCACACGCCGAGAACGCCGATACGCTCCGCATCAACATTGTCCTGCACTTCAAGGAAGTCGATAGCCGATGCGAAATCGTCAAGGTTAATGTCGGCAGCAGAGATATTGCGAACGTTTCCGCCCGATTCACCTGTGAACGACGGATCGAACACCAGCGTCACAAAGCCACGCTCCGCCAAAGTCTGTGCGTAAAATCCACCCGACTGCTCCTTGACAGCACCGTAAGGGCTTGCAACAGCGAGAGCCGGCAGCTTGCCCTCCGCATTTTTCGGAGTGTAAAGATCGCCTGCAAGGGTGATACCGAAGCGGTTCACAAAGCAGATTTTCTTGTGATCGACCTTATCGGACTTCGGAAAGGTTTTATCCCATTCGGTCGTAAGGTTCAGTTTTTCGGTGAGCTTTCTGTTGTACATAGTCGTGTCCTCCTTATGATCAAAGTGTTTTCAGCCACTTGGCTATGGCGTTTTCCGTTTTCGTTTTGTCAGATGTCAGACCTCTCGGCAGTGGCAAGCCGTCAATATATATGCCTCTTTTTGTTTCAGCTCTCATGTCATTGTTGTACTTCTCGTCATGGTCGTAGAACGTCCAGAAAGCAGACACCTTTTTGCCCGAAAAGTCCATTCCTCTCATAAAAGAGAATATCGGATTGCTAAGCGTAAAGCCCCAGACTCCGCCACCTACGATGATGGTATCATACTTTGAAATGTCGGGTAGAGCGCCTTTCAGCGCAGGGTATTTGTTCTCCGCACGCTCGACCTGTGCCTCGTCCCACGCTTTCCACATATCGTCGTTATATCGACGAACAGGCTCGATCTCGTAAAGGTCTGCACCCGTCATTTCAGCGATAAGCTGTGCAAAGCGTTTCGTCTGTCCCGACTGCGAATAATACGCAATAAGAATATTTTCAGCCATAAGCATTACCTCCTTGACTTATTTGTCTTTTGCTGTTATACTTAGTATAGCACATCATTCACGGTTTGTAAATTGCCGATTGCGTATATAAATATACGTCAGACGTATATGGAGGAATTATGTATATTGAAATATATTTATTAGAACAGCTTGACGCTTTTGCACGGCACGGTACGCTTGCCGCCGCATCGGAGGAGCTTCACTTGACACAGCCCACACTGACACGCTCAATGCAGAAATTAGAGCAGCAGCTTGGCGTACCGCTGTTTGATCGTGAGAACAAGAAGATCAAACTAAACGACAACGGCAGGCTCGCCGCAGAGTATGCCGCACGGATTCTCTCCACGGAAAACGAAATGAAGCAGCATTTGCTGATGCTTGAAAAAGTAAAACGCACTCTATCGTTCGGCTCGGTGTCTCCCGGACCTGTCAAAGAACTTGTACCGCAATTTTCCGACCTGTTCCCCGGCAAGACGATACAGACGGAGATGCAAGAGGGCAATCAGCTTTTAGAAGGGCTGAAAAACGGCATCTATCAGATCATAGCGCTCAATTACCCGGTCGAGGAAAAGGGACTGTACTGCAAGAGGGTGTTCAGCGAGAGGATCTATTACTGCTTCACGCCGGCGGCACACCCTGTTTCCACGGACGGTGTATACTTCCGTGACATCAACGGTAGGAGCATTTTAATGCCAGTGGGCTGCGGCTTCTGGGAGAAGATCATTGCCGAAAATATGCCCGATTCCAAAGTCATTATGCAGGACGGAAACGAGAGCATCAACCTTATCGCCGAGCGGAGTGACCTCGCAGCATTTTCCAGCGATATTGCCATCAAGCACAACATCGTGCGCCCGTCAAGAGTGATGATACCGATCCTTGATGATGTAGCGAGTGCGGATTATTACTGTGTGTGCAGGAACGATGACAAGACGATGAAAAATGTGATCCGTGGACTGCTGCCGAAGGAGCGATGAACATATGAATGATTTATTTAACACCTATCGAAAAAGCCCTGAGATGCAAATGATATAATCCCCTTAAAGTAGACACACGAAAAAACAAAAGCGTGTGAAAGCTGTAAGGGGGTTATTTTATGTCAAGAGGAAGTAAGCTAACAGATGAAGAACGCATAGCGGCAGTGCAAGAAT